>Ga0210399_10000759_pt1 | contig 25335 bp, 17 predicted proteins | sample IncBWC14MmetaG_FD_150865 | JGI IMG/M metagenome (GOLD analysis project Ga0210399, IMG submission 150865) | Forest soil microbial communities from Barre Woods Harvard Forest LTER site, Petersham, Massachusetts, United States - Inc-BW-C-14-M | ecosystem: Environmental > Terrestrial > Soil >... | reverse complement strand
TGGGATACAGAGACGACGACGGCTTTTACTATATTGTGGACCGCAAAAAAGACATGATCATCACCGGCGGCTTCAACGTCTACAGCGCGGAAGTCGAAGCCTGCCTGATGGAGTTGCCACAAGTGCGGGAATGCGCGGTCATCGGTGTTCCGGATGAAAAATGGGGCGAGGCGGTGAAAGCGATCGTCGTGCCCCGCGATGGCGAAGCAATGAACGAAGAAGCGGTCATTGCACACTGCAAAACGCGGCTCGGTGGAGTGAAATCTCCAAAATCCGTCGAATTCTGGCGCGAGATTCCGAAGACCTCGGCCGCCAAGACCGATAAGAAAGCGCTTCGCAAACCCTTCTGGGCGGGAGTGGATCGCGCGGTGCATTGAATTGGAACGAAGAATTAGAGCGCTGAGCGCGTTTTCGTCCCCGATCCTGGAGGACCATCATCGTTACGATTCTCCGAGTTCCTAAGTCCGGCGGCATTCCGACCACCAAAGCGCGAGTCGTGCGTTGGTTTAAGAAGGAAGGCAGCAAGGTGAAGCAAGGTGAGCCCCTTTAACGAACGATTCTTTGGAGCGACTGAGGTGCAGGCGTGCGCGTGGTTTGTGAACCATGATTGTGCAACTGAACCATCTGCATAAGGAGCCCGCCGCCAGCACCACGCAGGAAGTGGTGGACACTTTCTATTCGCTGCTGGAAGAGGGGCATATCGAGCAGGACCAGTTTGCGCGGCTGCGCGTGCAGTTGGATTGGATTCAGTACCGCCAGAATTTTCGTGAATGCGTTATGGCCACCAGGGCGACCAGTGACCGGCCAGAGCAATTTCCAGGGCTCGAAGTGCATATCGATACCCGCCAGGTGACGCCTGGATGCCTGCGCGAAGCCATTCTGCGAACGGTGGGGAATGCCGGTGATTCGCCAGCAGTTCGTCCCGAAGGAGTGCTCCTGGAAGACTTCCGGTCATTTCGCGAGAGCATCGCGTGGGGATTCAACCGGCTTTACTGGCATCGTTTGGCGGATTGGGAGCAATTTACTGGAAGAGGCTATGAACTGGCGCTACCGGGAGGGAAATCGGACGCCAATCATCCTGCCGCGGTGGCGGATTGCGTCGCGGATTTCTGGACCTTGCTCCGAGATTTGGAAAATCGCAAGCAGTTGCCGGAGGAACTTTTTGTGATGGAAATTGGCGTGGGGATGGGCACGCGCTGCGGCCTTTGGCTCGAGCGGTTCCGTGCGCTCGACCAAGGACGCGGAACCAACTACTATCCCCGGCTGAAGTTTCTACTCGGCGACTATTCCCTCGCCACCCTGGAGCGTTCTCGCCCCGCGGTCCAGGAGCATCTCCAGCTCTGCAGCTTTGTGGTTCTGGATGCTCTCAATCCCCTGAAGAACCTCGCGTTTCTGCGCCACAAGATTCTTCACATTCATTTGACCAACGTATACGACAACTTGCCGGACGAGGAATTCGCACGCAGGGATGGGCACCTCTACGCGGTTCAGGTGCGCGCCTACATTCCACCGGCGGACGCGCGGCGCATCAGCAAGGAGCTCGAAATTCCCGTTGCGGAAATGCCACGCACTGTGAATCGATTGCTCGAAGGCGGCCCTGATTACCTTGCGGATCGCCGGCGCGGCGTGGCTTTCTGGCAGGAAGTCTGGAAAGCCGTGCGCCTCGAAGAACGGCTCGTGAGCTTGGACGATCTGCCCGGCTTTTCCATACCCGGCGACCTGCGCGCTTCTCAGTTGGAGGATGTATTGGCGCAGGCTCCCAGCGACGTGCGCTTTCATTTGAGTTCGGGCGCGCTCGAAAGCTTTCACAACACCCTTCCGCTCCTTCATCCGCGCGGCTTTCTGCAGGTTCAGGATATTTTTGTCACCAATTTCAATGAATACCGGCTGGGATTTCATGGCCCGGGAAAACTGGATGGCTCCATCGTGAACTGGGTGAACGGTGCGCTGCTTCGGGAAGTCGGGGAACGCGCTGGATACGACGTTCACTTCGCGCCGTTTCATTACCGCCCGGGCTCGAAAACCTCGATTCTTTACACAACGCAACGGGAGTAATGCCAATGAATCTTCCCATTCTTCCGACCACTGTAGTTGGCAGCTACTCGATGCCGGGCTGGCTGGAGCGCCTCAAGACTGAATTTTACGCGCGGCGCATCAGCCGCCGCGACTTGGACGAGATCCACGACACGGCCGTGAAAGCCGCCATCAAGGACCAGGAAGTGGCGGATCTCGACATCATTACCGATGGAGAGTTGCGACGCGACAATATGATCGATTATTTCGCCGAGCGCCTTCCCGGCGTGCAAATCGACCATGCCTCCAAGAAATTTCACTATGATTTCTATGATAGCAAGGTGCTCGGCAAACTCCCCACGGCTTCGCTTGGCCTCGTAGATGATTTCAAGTTCCTGCGCGCCAACACGGAGCGGGAAACAAAATTCTGCATCACTGGTCCCCATTCTCTTTCGAAGCGTATCCGCAACGAACACTATCCGAGCGAAGAAGAATTTGCGATGGACCTCGCCCGTGTGATGAATCCCGAGCTGAAAGCCATCGCCAAGGCCGGCGCGCACTTCATTCAAATCGATGAACCCAACTACTCAGGGTTTCCCGACGATTTAGCGTGGGGCGTAAAAGCCCTAAACGCACTTGTGGAGGGTGTCGAAGCCAAAATCGCCGTCCACATCTGCTACGGAAACCGCTACGGCAAACCTTCCTGGGAAGGAAGTTACCGGTATCTTCTTCCCGGAATTCTGGACGCCAAGGTGCATCAGCTCACTTTGGAATTCGCGCGGCGGGGCGGCGAAGACTTGGAGCTTTTCCGGGAACTGCCGCCACGATTTGAATTGGGTATAGGGGTCATCGATGTGAAGACGCAAGCCATCGAGACGCCGGATTTGGTTGCTGAGCGCATTCGAAAGGCGCTCAACGTAATTCCGGCCGAGCGAATATTCGTCTTGCCAGATTGCGGGTGCTTGCACCTGCCTCGCGACGTCGCTTTCGCGAAGCTTTCCGCGATGGTGGAAGGCACGCGATTGGTCCGCAAGGAGTTGAAACACTGACGTGACCGCGCCGAACCCATTGCGGGAATCTTTGAGCGCCGGCCGGTTCTGCTACGTCGTGGAATTGGTTGCCAGCCGTCTCACCCGCGAAGCTCGCCTGCTGGAGGTCGCGTCCAAGCTGGCGCAGGTGCCCGGCGTCGTTGCAGGCAGCATCACGAGCTACGCAGGCGGCGCGCTGGGTCACGATCCGGTTCGCGTGGGAACCGCCGCGCGCGCACGCGGGCTTACTCCAAACATCCATCTCACCTGCGCCGGCCGCGAACGGGCGGCGGCATGGAAAACACTGGAGGATCTCCATGCCCTGGGCATTGAGAATGTTCTGGCGCTGACCGGGGACTATCCCAAGGCCGCGGGTTTCCAGCCTCCCGAGGCCCTGTTCGATTTGGATTCGGTGCAGTTCGTTCACCTTATTAATGAGGCGCGCCAGCGAGGGATGCCGTTCTGGATTTCCGTGGCTGTATCTCCGTTCAAGTACATGGAAGCGGATTGCGTCTATCAATATCTGAAACTCGAGAACAAGATTGCGGCCGGAGCGGATTGTGTCATTACACAGGTCGGCTACGACACGCGCAAGTTTCGCGAGTTGAAACGCTACCTCGATGAAAAATCGATTCGCGTTCCGCTCCTGGGGAATGTCTATGTCTTGAGCGGTAAGGCGGCGGAGAAAATGTCCAAGGGAGAACCCCCTGGCTGTTGGGTTGCTCCGGAACTCTTGGAAAAGATCCGCGCGGAAATTCAAGTCCCCGACGCCGGTTTGGCCGCCCGGCTTGAAAGAGCGGCGCGAATGGTCGCCGTTCTTCGCGGTCTCGGCTACGCGGGAGCCTATTTGGGTGGAGACCATCAAGCCGACCGCGTTCGATGGATTATCAAACGATCCGAAGCGCTCGCGCCGCGGTGGGAAGAATTCGCCGAAGAATTCAACTATCCTCCGAAAAAAGGATTCTATTTTTTTGATTCGCCGGCATCTCCGCCAAAAAGACGGGGAGTTGTTCCCGGTCTCCTCGATACCTTAGGCGGAATGTTTCCGGTCAACAAAGAAGGCAAGCTGCGGAATTTTCTGGTGAGTCTGTTCCGTTGGGTGGACAAAAAGCCCGCCCTTTCCCGTGCCGTCGAACGATTTGAATTCGCCATCAAGTCTCCGCTGTTTGGATGTCAAACGTGCGGGAATTGTGTTTTGGGGCAAATGGAATTTGTCTGTCCGCAGACCTGCCCGAAAAACATGCGCAACGGCCCCTGTGGCGGAACAAAAAACGGGCAGTGCGAAGTGGTAGACAAGCCATGTATCTGGACGGCTGTATTCGAGCGCGCAAAATCCGCAAATCACCTCGAAGATCTCAAAGTCTATATTCCACCGCCCATCCGCACACTGAAAGGAACAAGTTCGTGGGTCAATTTTTTCCTTGGCCGCGACAGCCGCCCGCGAAATGTCTCAGCACCGCCCCTTGCGATTGGCTCCATCCTTCAGCAGGAAACCTCGGAAGCAGAACAACGTAGTTCGCCCACAAAGAAACTCACTGCGACAGACCCGGAGGTGCGCGATGGCAAAATCGGCCGCGATCGCCCTTAGTTTTGCCGAAAAATTCGCAAGGCACGACGAGCGATCGGAAAGGGCTGTGTTGGCCTTAGCCGATATTCGAACAATTGCTCGATTAAAGGCTTGACAATCTGGAGGGGCAGGCGGTAGACCTGCTGCTCAGCCGGGGTGAATTTCGATTTTTGTTGCGACGAATCGGGCGTTCGAATCGCCGCTTTCTGGGGCAATTTCTGACGACCCAGCGTTGATTCGAATGGTCTGTTTAAGGGGTGAATTATGAGGCTACCTTTGGGGTTATTGGGCGTCCTCGGTATGGTCATTCTGGGAGGCTTTGCGAAACCGTCTTTGGCCCAAGTCGGCGGCAGCGCGGCCCAGTTGAACGGGTCGGTGCGCGACGAGAGTGGAGGCAGCGTCGCGAAAGCCACCATCACGCTGCGGGAGACGCAAACAAACCGGACCTACACAGCTGTTTCGAATGAGAATGGATTGTATGTGCTTGCCAGCATTCCCCCCGGACGCTATGAATTGACGACGGAAGCCTCCGGTTTTGCGAAATCGACGCAGACCGGCATCGTTTTGACAGTAGGACAAGTAGCCACGATCGACGTCACCGTGAAGGTTGCGTCTACGGCGGAGAAAGTCACAGTAACGACCGAAACGCCGCCCGTAGAACCGACGCGGACCGAGGTTAGCCAGGTGATCAGCGCCAACCAAATTGAATCCCTGCCGATCAGCGGCCGTCTGTTCACGGATTTTGCGCTGTTAACTCCGGGAGTAACGACGGGCCGAACGAGCCTGCAGTCCACCATCACGGAGGCGGAAGTTACGCGAATCTCGTTTGGGGGAATGCGGGACTTGAGCAATATGGTCACCGTGGATGGGGCGGATACCGTAAACACTGCGACCGGGTCGCAGCGGAGCACACCGTCGCAAGAGGCGGTGAGTGAATTCCGCGTGGTCAACAACGGATTTGGGGCCGAGCAGGGCCGCGCCATGGGCGGGATCGTTAACATCATTACGAAATCGGGAACGAACGACCTGCATGGCTCGCTTTACGATTACATTGAGAACGACGCGGTCAACGCGCGCACTCTATTGCAGCCAGCGGCGAGAGGGACAACTCCGGCGGCGCCCAAGACGCTACGGCAAAATCAGTTCGGCGGCACACTTGGCGGCCCGGTTAAGAAGGATAAGACATTCTTCTTCATGAACTACGAAGGGCAGCGACGAGCGGAAGCTCCGACGCAGTCTCCCGAATTGACGAACAATCTGGCGTTAATCGATGCGGCGAAAACGATTCTATTCGGATCCGGCTTCAGCGAGAACATCGGCACCCTGAAGACACAGGACACCGACAGGGGACTTATTAAGCTGGACCATCAGCTCAATACGAACAACCGTTTGTCGCTGCGCTATAACATCGAGGATGGCCGCAGCCTTGGCGTGCTGGTTGGAGATACGCTTGACGGCGGCGGCATCGGGGCACCAAGCAGCGGCCACAATAACTACTTGCGCGATCAGTCCCTGGTGGGATCGCTCTCCACGCAGCTCAGTCCTAGTCTCGTGAACACAGCTCTCGGACAATACGCAAGGCGGCATTCGACTTTTCCGGGCGCAACTGGACAACCCAATCTAGACCTTCCAAATTCGCTGCTCATGGGGCATAACTTTGGAGTCTTCGACGCAACCTACGAGAGTCGCGGACAGTTCGCGGATTCCATTTATTGGGTCAAGGGCGCGCATCTGGCCAAATTCGGCGTGGATTACAACTACTTGAACGATCATATTATTTGGCCCGGATTTTCTCCCATGCGCATCGTCTTGCCCGGTATCAACTGCCTGGTGGACTTCGCGAACTATGTAGACCAGAAGAAGGGAATACCGCTGCCTTACTTGACTTCGAATTTTGCCGAGGGACCGTGTCCTCTTGCACTCGGTCCGCAGAACGCCACACTTCCCCCATTCCCTGTCACTCCCGGACCCAATCCGGCGGATGCGGACAATGGAACGCCAGTCGTTTTCTGGCCAGATCCGCTGGGATCCGCCAGCAACTCCGTCGTCAACGGCACCATTCCGCCTCCGGTCAACACCGATTGGCAAAGCGCTTACCCGGCTTCTGCGACACCCAGCTACTTCTCGGATATCAATCACGGTTACATCGGGCTTTTTGCCCAAGATCAATGGCGGCTCAACACCAAGCTGACCTTGAACTACGGCCTGAGGTGGGACCTCGAGACAGGGCTGGGGCAAGAGATCAACACCAGATACACGGGATTTCAGCCCCGAGTCGGATTTGCCTATTCGCCAGACAGGCATACGGTGATTCGGGCGGGCTTCGGGCTCTTCGACGACCGCTACAACCTCTCCTTCTTTTTCGTGACGCATCCACAGCGAGCAGTGACTTTCTGCGACAATGCTGCGTGTTCCGAGACCTACCCATTTCCTGGAATTCGCCAGGGTGGGCTAAATGGAAGTTACTCTTTGAACCAGCTACCGTACATTCCGAACTCTCCCTTTGGCATCGAACCGGCGGATGCAGCCGCAAATTTGATCCGGTTTGGAACTTATCAACCGGTTCAGATGGTCACCAACCTTTTTCTTGGTGCGAACTCGACGGTTTCCCCCGTGGGTGACGGGACAATTGAGCGCAACAGCAAGATCCCGTACTCCGAGCAAGGAAGCTTTGAGATTGACCGCGAAATTGGCCACGGGCTGGTGCTAAACGTCGGTTACTTGTTTGTTTCCGCGCATCACCAGGTGCGAGCGGAAAACCTGAATGTTTGTCCCCCCGGGGGCAGTACTGGAGCAAATAGCGGAGGAATTGGCTGCGCACCAGCCGGAGCGCCGTTGCCAGGATTTGCAGCGGGCAAAGACAATTTCAGCGGTGTGCTTCTTCCGGTAGGATTGATCTATTACACCGACAACAGCGGCAACAGCGTTTACCATGGCGCGACGCTCTCGGTTACAGAACACGCCGGGCAATATTTCCGGCTCAACGCCAACTACACTTTCTCGAAAACACTGGATGACGGGACGTTCACGACATTCGTGAGTACGCCTCAGGACTTGTACAAGAGAAGTCAGGAGCGTGCCAATTCGAATCAGGACGTTCGAAACCGCTTCATCGCGAACTTCACAGCTTCGGGGCCGAAGCAGACATTTCTGCGCAATACGGAGCTGAGCGGGATCGTGACAATTCAGGGGGCGCGTCCCTTCACCGAGTTCGTGGGATTCGACGCCAACGGCGACACCAACCCGGTGACCGATCGCGTAGGACTGGCCGCAAGGAACACCTATTGGGGCGACAAACTACAGTCGTTTGATCTCCGGCTTTCTCAGGCCATCAAGTTCCGCGAGAAGCAGAAGATCGACGTAGCGCTGGATGTTTTCAACGCCTTGAACCGGCCGAATGTGAACGAAGTCACGTCCGTGTATGGCACCTATAACTTCTGTAATGGAGAAGTGCCGGTACGCTATAAAGATGCTGTCTCGCGAGCGATTCAAAACCTCAGCGTCAGCAACTGCCCGGCAAACGGACCTCCGGTGCCAAATCCGAGCTTCGGCGCACCAAGGACCATGTTCAATCCGCGGCAACTACAATTGTCGGTCAAGTATTCGTTCTAACTTTGCGGCGCGGGGCGGCGAGCCTCGCGCCGCACATCAGACCCTTGATCACGCGTTCGATGCAGTGCCACCCGCGGTTTAGCTATCCTATATAAGGGTACAGAACCATTGTCTCTGCAGATTCCCTCTGCAGGAGGGAAATGAGTTATGGGTTCGAGAACAAGTGGGCTTTTCATTGCCTATGACGATGTCTGGCTGCTGGATGGTGTCAGAACGCCATTCGTGGACTACAACGGGGCGTTGGGTCTCGTTTCGCCGATTGACCTCGGCATCAAGGTGGCGCGCTCCTTATTCGAACGCACAAAAATCGCTCCTTCGGATGTGGGCTCGGTCATCGCTGGAAGTGTGGCGCAAACAAGTTTTGACGCCTACGTTCTGCCTCGCCACATTGGGCTCTATTCCGGCGTACCCATCGACCGGCCGGCGCTACTCGTGCAGCGCGTGTGTGGCACAGGCATTGAAGCGATCAGCCAGGCGGCCGATGCCGTCACACTGAAAAAAATCGATCTGGGTCTTTGCGTCGGGGCGGAATCCATGAGCCGCAATCCGGTTGCCGCTTTCACGCATCGCAGCGGCTTTCGCATGGGCCAGGTGGAGTTCAAGGATTTCTTATGGGAAGCGCTCCTGGATACGGCTCCGGGCGTCACCATGGGGGAGACCGCCGAGACCGTTGCCAAGACGCATAGGATTACGCGCGAAGATGTGGACCGTTTCGCGGAATTGAGCTTTTCACGCGCAGTCGCCGCGCAAAAGAGTTGCTTCCTGTCAGGAGAAATTACACCACTTGTCAGCGAGACGTTTGAGTTGAGCGGTTATAACACGCGGGGCATTCAACTGCCCAAAGGAGTGGAAAGTCTCGCTGCGGATACGCACATTCGTCCGTCTTCATTCGAAGCCCTCTCGAAGATTCGGCCTGCTTTTGGCGGGGTGCAGACGGGAGGAAACAGTTCCGCGATAGTGGATGGCGCGGCGGCGGCTCTGGTGGGTTCCGGTGCGAACGCCAAGTCCAAAGGCATGAAACCGCTTGCACGCATCGTGGCGGTCGGAACCGTCGGCCTGCGCCCAGAGATTATGAGCATGGGGCCGGCGCCGGCCATTCGGAGACTGCTCGAAGGCGCGGGGCTCACTTTGGAGCAAATTGATCGCTTCGAGATCAATGAAGCGTTTGCGGCACAGCTTATTGCTGTCGAGCGCGAATTGCGGCTGGACCGAAGCAAATTGAATGTCAACGGAGGCGCGATTGCTATCGGGCATCCGCTGGCGGCCACCGGAATCCGGCTGGCCTTGACGCTTTCGCGAGAGTTGCGCCGTTCGAACCTTCGCTACGGCGTCGCCTCGGCTTGCATTGGCGGCGGGCAGGGAATAGCGTTGCTACTTGAAAATCCGAATTGACTATTCAAAAAGCACAGCGCGTGAAGCTCTCGCGCTCGGCATGTACATCGTCGCCGCGCAGCTCGCGGAGCGCATAGGTGACGAATTCGGCTGTGACTCTCTTACGCCACGTCATGTCGAAGTCCGTGTTATCGAGCGGTTTGGCGATTCGAGCGGCGAGTGCGGAGGCTTCTTCGATAACCTGCTGATTCAAGGGGCGGCCGAGCAGTGCTGTCGCCGCATCGATAGCAGCCAGCGGACGGCAGGCGGCGGAGCCTACGACAATGCGAGCGTCCTCGACCACCTTATCTTTGGAGAAGCGCGCCGCCGCGGCGACCGACAGTACGGGAAAGTCGAACGAGGCGCGGCGGCGGAGTTTCCAGTAGGTGCTCTTCCATCCGTGCAACGGATCCAGCAAGATTTCCGCTAGAATTTCATCGGGTCGGCGCTTGATGTAATCAATCCCATCGTTGTTGTACAGATCGGAAAGTAAGGCCTCACGCTCTCCCGAGCGCGACACCAGCCGGACGCGCGCTCCTAACGCCATCAGCGCCGGGCCGGTGTCGGTCGACGAGACGGCCATGCATTTCGCACTCCCTGGCGCGACCCAGCACGTCGTGCCGTCTTTTTTCAGGCAGAAATTGATCGATTTCCTCCACTCGTAACTTTGATCGTAGTAGTTGCACCGCGTATCCAGGCAGATATTTCCGCCCAGCGTGGCCATGTTGCGAATTTGTGGCGTGGCTACCAGAGAAGCTGCTTGCGCCAACGCCGTCAATCCATTTCGAAAGCGCGGGTCGGCTGCGATATCGGAGAGTGTAAGACAAGCCCCGAGTCGTGAGCCGGAATTGTTCAATGCGACGCGGTTCAAGCTTTCAATGTGGCGCAGACTCATCAGCATGCGCGGAACCTGTTGGCGGCGTTTCATGTTGGGAAGCAGGTCCGTGCCGCCCGCGAGTGGCATGGCATGGGCTCTCTCACCGTCCAGTATGCGGGCGGCTTCTTCGAGCGTACGCGGAGAGCGAAATTCGAACAGCGGCAAGCGCATCATGGCGCGAGCACCTGCTCTTTCTCGCGCCGGGATTTTTCGCGCCTCGCAACGTCGTTCACCGCGTTGCCGTCGCCACCTTCCCAGGGAGGAGGAACGCGCAAAGCTTCGGGCCAATTGACGTGCGGGAAGTGGGCTGGTCCAAAGCGCGGATCACGCCCGGCTTTTTTTTCGGCGAGGGCTTTCATGATTTTTTCGGGAGTGACGGGGATTTCATCGATTCGCACTCCCACAGCGTCGTAGACGGCGTTGGCAACTGCGGGCATGATTGGCAAAAGCGGGCCTTGACCGACTTCCTTGGCGCCAAATGGGCCGTGAGGATCGGGCTCTTCAATCAGTTCGGTGAACACTTCGGGCATGTCTAGCGAGGTGGGGCTCTTGTATTCAAGAATGGAAGGGAATTTGTGCACGAGAGCATTAGAAAGTTTTTTCGGGAGACGGCGAAACACCTGCTCTTCCATGAGCGCTTCGCCGAGGCCCATGTAGACGCTGCCCTCGACCTGGCCGCGCGCTAACGTCGGATTCAGAGCACGGCCGATGTCATGTGCAATCCAAATTCTCGGGACGGTAACCCAGCCGCTGACCTGGTTTACTTCTACTTCGACGACGGCTGCGGAATACGAATACGTAGGTGAAGGTCCCACGCCGCCGCCCTTGTAGAGTGCGGGAGACTTCGGCGGAGTGTAGGAGCCCACCGTGCCAATCGTGCCGAAGCGGGCTTCGGCGAGGCACACGGCTTCTTGAAAAGTGAGACCGTTTTGTGGCGCGGCGGAATCGAATACGTGTTTGCCGGCAAAGCGCAAGCGTTCTTTCGGCACTTCGAGCTTTTCGGCGACCGCGTCGGCAATGATTGACTTCCCGCGCTCCGCGGCTTGCAATGCGGCGTTTCCGGCCATCAGTGTGACCCGGCTAGAATAGGAGCCAAGATCCACGGGTCCGAGGTCCGTGTCACCTGTGAATAGTCGAATGTCGAACGTTTCGATGCCCAAAACTTCGGCAACAATTCCGGCGAGAACATCGTCGGAGCCCTGTCCGATCTCCGTAGCGCCACAGAAAATACTTACACCGCCACTGCGGTCGAATTTGAGCTGAACACCGGAGTGCGGCATTTTGTTCCAGTAGATGGGAAGCCCCGCGCCCGTGAGATAAGCGGAGCAGGCCAAGCCCACGCCGCGACCTTCAGGAAGTTTGCGAAATTTCTCTTTCCAGCCAGAGACCTTCACTATGCGGCGAATGCACTCGGCAAGATTGACGGTGCCGAGGCGGAAGAAATTCGCGGTCAGGGCGTTTGAAGATTCAACGATGCGGAGGCGCAAATCGGCGGGATCGAGCTTCAACTTCTCCGCAATCTTGTCGAGTTGGACTTCCTGGCCGAAACGCGGCTGAGGAGTGCCGTGTCCGCGCTTGGGTCCGCAAGGAGGCTTGTTCGTGAAAGTGCGGCAGCCTTGGTAGCGATAGCGCGGGATGTGATAGGTGGTGGTTTGCAACGCGCCGGCATAGAACGTGCTCGCGACTCCGTAGGAGCCGTAGGCACCGCCGTCGATCAATGTCTGTAGATGCATTCCAGTGATCGTGCCGTCCTTCTTGACGCCGGTTTTGAATTTCATCAGGACCGGATGGCGGCCGCGATGACAATAAAAAACTTCTTCGCGAGTCAGGCAGATTTTGACGGGACGGTCCAGCATGAGAGCGGCTCTGGCTACAACAATTTCGTGATTGAAGGGATCGCTTTTGCCGCCGAAACCGCCACCGTTAGGAGTAGCGATGACGCGAATGTGGGCAAGCGGCATTTCCAGCACTTTACCCAGCGCGCGGTGGAGATAATGGGGGGTCTGCGTGCTGGACCAGATGGTCAGCTTTCCATCGGGGTCCTTGATGGCAACCGAGGCATGCTGCTCGATGGGAAGATGGGTGTTGCCTTGAAAGAAAAAAGTGTCCTCGAAGATTTCGTCTGCCTCGGCGAAGCCTTCTTCGACGTTGCCGAACTCCAGCCCCACGAATTTGTGAATGTTGCCCTCCTCGCCGTATTCGTGGATACGCGGTTCGGGAGTTGCGAGGGCTTCTTCCGGATCGGAAATCGTTTTTAGGATCTCATAGTCGACATCGATCAAGTCCAGCGCTTCGAAGGCGGTTAGCTCCTCGCGAGCGATGACGGCGGCCACGGGATCTCCGACATGCCGCACGCGGTCGACACAAAGAGCTTGCTCGTCCTGGCTGACGGGAAGAATTCCGTACTGGATGGGAACGTCTTTCCCCGTAAGCACCAGATACACTCCGGGATGAGCGGCGGCGCGCGAAGTGTCGATCTTTCGGATGCGTCCGTGGGGATGAGGAGAACGCAGCAACTTGCAGTGCGCCATACGCGGCAAGAAAATGTCGTCGGCGAAGCGCGTCTGGCCGGTTACCTTTGCGCGGGCATCGACTCTCCGGCGAGGGACACCGATCACGCGAAGTGCATCCACCTCGGCAATTGAGGCGTCCGTGGATGTTGTTCGGGAATCTTTTTCATTTGGCATCGAACCTCCGGGGCGCCTGTCGGTGATTCCCCGCGTCATTCCGTTGTGGTACTTTGTCGGTCAGCGATCTTGAGCATCGCCGCTTCGACGGCTTCGAAAATCTGAAGATAGCCAGTGCAACGGCAGAGATTTCCAGAGATTGCTGCGCGGATCTGGTCACGGGTGGGATGAGGGTTTTCTTCCAGCAGGGCTTTTGCGGTGACCAGAATGGCTGGCGTGCAATAGCCGCACTGCGCGGCGCCGAGATCGGCAAAAGCATCCTGCAAAGGATGAAGGTGGCCGTCTTCTCCTAGACCCTCGACAGTTAGAACTTGTTTTCCACCGCATTCGAGTGCCAAGACGAGACAGGAAAGGACCGGCTTGCGGTCCAGCAGAACCGCACACGCGCCGCATTCTCCGAGCTCACACCCGTGTTTGGTGCCGGTGTGACCGAGATCTTCGCGCAAGACCTCGAGCAATGTTTTGTAGGGTGTGAAGGAGACATCGGTTTCCTCGCCGTTCAGCGTGAAGCGTATTTGGGCTGTTTTTTGCGATTCGATAGGTAGGGTGGTCACGTTTCAATCACCTCGCGAAAGTATTACCGGACGGATACGCGCTCTTTTCTGACTTGCTGAAAAGGATCGCGAGAGGCGCGGGGCGGGTTGGTCCCGGGGGGAAAGCCGCCGGCGACCATGCGGGTTGGCCAGCAACCCTCGGATCAGATAGTCCGCAAATTTCTCCCCGATCTGCGCCGCCGTTAGCGCTCCCTGGGGGCTGAACCACTGGACGCTCCAGTTCAGACCACCGAGGATGGCGCGCACTGCAAGCGCCGGATCGCAGGGGGCGAATTCCCCCGAGCGTATACCTGCCAGGATCAAATTTCGTACGCCTTCTTCATACTTGTCGCGTTTTGTCACTAGATAGCGTTGTTGGCGAGGTGGCAGCGCCGTGGTCAGAAGATGCGCGGCGGATCCTTCGACTTCGTCGAGCACGCATCGCAGGTGGGATACGATTACCAAGCGCAGCTTTATCGCGGCGCCGGTTCTCATGCGGCGCGCCTTGTCGAGCGCGGCGATCATGCGGTCCAGGGAATTGTCCTGGCAAAAGAACAGAATGTCCTGTTTGCCGCGGAAGTAGTTGTAAAGATTGGCCGGAGAAAGGGCCGCGGCTGCCGCAATATCGCGCATGCCAGTCTCAGCGAAGCCGCGGACTCGAAACTCTCTGCCTGCGGCGCGCAAGATATCCAGGCGCCGCGCAAGATAGCGCCGTTTAAGGTGCCCCTTGCGCCGATTGTTTGCTCGGTTGTTTGGCAACTTCATTCTCCCGCGCTCGAAACAGCGAAAGCCTGCGGGTGTTGATGCGCATCACAGTTTCCTCCTTCGGGCCGCCTATGTCAAAGGATTCTGAACAACAGTTCAGAAAAAGAACGATCGTTCAGAAAGGGCTTTGAGCGGATGTTCTTGCTTGCCGTGTGCTGACAGGCACCCGATTATCTTGATTGGTTTTCTGAAGTCGCGTCCAGACGCCGGAAGCGGCGGGCTTTCATTTCAAAATGGGCCAGAGTTCCAGGCTTTGCCACTTTAACGGTCGGACGCAGCGAGAGAGCGTGGTAGATGGCTTCCTCGACGCGAGTTCGCACGTGTTCGATATCATTGCCGGACAGGACTTCAATCTCCACTTCGAGCTGTTGCATTTCGTGCACGGTGGTCACGGTCACCTGAAACTCATCCACGCTTCCAAACTGGCGAATTACATTTTCGATTGCCGTGGGATAGACGTTTACGCCCCGGATGGTCACCATGTCGTCACTGCGGCCCAACAGGCCTCCGTCGAAACGCGCGAAAGTCCGTCCGCAATCGCAGGCTTTCAGATTCAATCGCACCAGATCTCCGGTGCGGTATCGGATCACCGGGAATCCCGCGCGTCCCAAATTCGTGATCACCATCTCTCCGATTTCGCCTGTGGGCACTTCTTTTCCGGTTTGGGGATCAACAACCTCGGCAATGAACTCACTTTCGATAACATGAATTCCTGCGGGCTGAACTTCGCACTCAAAGCTGTGAGCGCCGACTTCGGAAGCTCCCGCGTGATCGAAACATTTTGCGTTCCACTCTTCTTCAATCCGCGATTTAGTTCGCGCTACGTTGGCTCCGGGCTCGCCGGCATGGATCAGAATTCGCACCGAAAGCGATCGCAAGTCGAAATGCTCATCGCGAGCGACTTCCGCCAGCCGCAAGGCATAGGTGGGCGTGCAGCAAACTACGGTCGCTCTGAGGTCGCGCATCATGTTCAGGCGTTGCAGGGAGTCCCAGCCGCCTCCGGGAATTACCATCGCGCGCACCTTTCTTGCTCCCTCGACCGTGGCCCAGAAGCCGATGAAGGGCCCGAATGAAAACGCCAGGAACACGCGATCGGCAGCGGTCACGCCCGCGGCTTTCAGGACGTGTCCCCAACAGTCGCCCCACCATTCCCAACTTTCGGGAGTGTCAACGACACGTAGCGGGGTGCCGGTAGTTCCAGAGGTCTGATGAACGCGCGTGTAGGCGTCTACAGGGAAAGTCGCATTAGTGCCGAACGGGGGTGCTTCTTCCTGCGCGCGTACAAGCTCCGACTTGTACGTGAAAGGGAGTCTGTAGAAGTCGGAAAATAACTTGAGGTCGCCTGCCACGATTCCGGCATCGTTCCATTTCCTGGTGTAGAAGCGGTTGAGACCACAAATCTCTCGCAGCAGCGTTTGCAGCTTCTCGAACTGAAGGGTTCGCAAGCGCTCCCGGGGCGCCGTTTCATTGGCCTGGTCGAAGAAGGGCATGGGCTTCTCAGTTGTTGGATAGCATCAGGGTTTCACTGCCTGGAATTAAGTTTCACAATCTGAAATACATGCTGAAAAGATCATTCAGCGCGGAAACAGACGCGCTGCATTGTCATACAAAATCTTGCGCTTGGCCGCAGGCCCAATCGGCAGAGCGTTGAACTTCTCGATGTTTCCCTTGATTTCCGGCACGCCCGGGCCCGGCCAGTCCGTACCCCACAGGACTTTGTCAGCCACGTCTTCGATCCGGGGAAAATATTCCATCAATTTCTGGGGTGGGATGCCGGAGATATCCATGTACATGTTCTTGTGGCGGCGAACCAGGAAGAACGCCTCGTTCATCCACAGCGGCCGGCCACCATGGGCAAGTATGACCACCAGATTCGGGTAGTCAATGCTCACGTCGTCGCAGAGCATCGGTTGCGCATGCCGATTCCGTGCGCCAGGGAAAATCGAAGTCCCCGTATGAATCATGATCGGCATGCCGTTCGCTTGCGCTCGCTCGTAAACCGCCGCCAGGCCGCGATTGCCGTCCATGTAATCATTGGGCGAAAGAACTTGGTGAGAAGGGTGCATTTTGATGGCGCGAATGCCGAGCTTTCTGAGGCGATCCACTTCCATGCCAGGATCGGGAACCGTCCCGGGGAGCACGCCGCCGAATGCAATGAGGCGCTCCGGCGCCGCGCTGCAATATTTTGCGCTCCAATCGTTCACTTCGGGAGTGAAACCAATAATCTTGGGCGCGACGTAGTTGATCAGCCCGGCGCGTTCCACTCCCAGAGTGTCCAGAAAGGTGAGGAATGCTTTTGGATCGGCAGAATATTTTTCCACGTCGGCGTAGTCTTTGCGCCCACGCTTGATCAATTCCAGCGCCGACGGCTTCACCATGTGGTAGGGCATGATGTGAACGTGAATGTCTATGATCGGTTCCAGAGATGGCCGCCCTTCGCCGAAACTTACGCCTTCACCCGGGTGCTAGTTGAATCGAACGTATGCAAAGTTCAAAGGCTGGTTGTTAACGCCGCGCGCGGGAGGTGCGATCCAATTCGCGAACTTGCCCGGCTCCACGACTCGCCCACTCATTAGCGACTGCACGTGTGCATAATCCTTGGAATTCGGGAGCCATTCGAATTCGTGAATCTTCCAAGCCTCTTGGCTCAGAACTTCTCCGTCCGGACTTATCAAATGCCCAGCGAAATTGCCGATTTCGCGATGAAAGCCTTTGTGCGGCAAGGTCAGCCGGAACGGAATGCCCGCATTATCAATCACCCGCTGCCAGCGGCCGACGCCATCGGCAATCTCTTCGATATAGTCATCACGCAACCGTTCGTTCAGCGCCGTCAACGCCGGCACGTTCTTGGTGATGATTTTTCCGCCCACAACTTCAGAGACCGGATATTCCGCGTCGGCCAGAACGTGATCGTCCTCCCGCTTGGTTTCGCGGAAGCGCCCTTTCAACCCGCTGGTGTAATAATTCGCGGCGTTCGAAGAAACATCTGAGCCGTAAAGGTCGAGCGTGACGCTGTAGTGAAAGTTCAAGTATCTCTGTATCGTCGGCAAGTCAATCACACCGAGCGCCCGCACATCCGACGGATCTTCGACCTTGTGTTCCTTCATCACTTCGCAAGTCCGTTGAATAATGCGGCTAACTCCCGTCTCGCCGACAAACATATGATGCGCTTCCTCGGTGAGCATGAACCGGCAAGTGCGGGCCAGCGGGTCGAAGCCGGATTCCGCAAGAGCGCAAAGCTGGAACTTGCCGTCGCGGTCGGTGAAAAACGTAAACATATAAAAGGCCAGCCAGTCCGGCGTCGGCTCGTTGAAAGCGCCGAGAATTCGCGGGTTATCGGCGTCTCCGGAACGCCGCGCGAGCAGGGACTCCGCCTCCTCGCGGCCATCGCGACCGAAGTAGCGGTGGAGCAAGTACACCATGGCCCACAGGTGACGACCTTCTTCGACATTCACCTGAAAAATGTTTCGCAGGTCGTACATGGACGGACAAGAGGCTCCAAGCATACGCTGTTGTTCCACGGAGGCTGGTTCAGTGTCGCCCTGGGTGACGATAACACGGCGCAAAGTCGAGCGGTATTCACCGGGCACTTCTTGCCAGGCTGGCTGGCCTTTGTGAATTCCGAAATTCACTTCGCGTTTTTCGTCGCGTGGCTGCAGGAAAATGCCCCAGCGGTATTCAGGCATCTTCACGTAGCCGAACTGCGCCCAGCCGTCGGGCTCGACGCTGGTAGCCGTTCGCAGGTACACCTCATAGTTGTGGCTCTCGTTCGGGCCCATGTCATACCACCAGCCCATGTACGCGGGCTGCCAATGCTCGAGGGCGCGCTGTAAGACCCGGTCTCTGCCCAAGTCGACGTTGTTGGGAATTTTTTCGGTGTAGTTAATCATGGCGATCTCCTAGAGAACTTCCGGCTCCGGCCGGCCCACTAAACTCTTTCCCAGTTGAATTTCACCGGTGCGCCCGTTCCGTATACTTTCAGCGCGCCGCTCGAACCGACCGCGTTTGGACGAATGAAAATCCAGTTTTGCCAAGCGGAGAGCCGGCCGAAGATGCGCGTCTCCCTCGTCTCGGTAGGTCCAAATCGCAGATTTGCTTCGAGCCCAGTCAGGGCATCGGGCGATTGAGCGGCGCGCGATTCGATGGCCTGGCGGATTTCGTCTTCCCAGTCGAGATCATCCGGTGCGGCGGTAACCAGGCCCACTTCAAGGGCTTCGCGCGCAGAAAGCGTTTTTCCAATTGTGGCGCGCAGGGTGTCAATTTGTGCTTCATCACCGTAGAAGCGCGCTGCCAGCCGTGAAAGCTTATTCACCATCGGCAGCGGGCCGAAGTTCATTTTCGAGAGAGTCATGGTCGCACGACTTTCGCCATCCTGGGTATCGCGCATGTAGATACGGTCGGCAGCGAGAGCTAACTCCAGTAGCGTGCCGGCAAAGCAGGATCCAGGCTGAACGATCGCGTAGATCGAGCGGGATGTCACCTCGATCCGGGCAAACGTCCGCCGCATCATTCCCAGAACTTCTCGAACAAACCAATTGTCCTGGTGATGCAAAATGAATTCATCGATGTCGAGAACAGCCTGGGGATTTCCGGCGGTCTTGAAAATCCAGAGGCCCAAATCCAGCTCGCTGGCGCGCAAAGTCAGAATGGCATCGTCCAGCTCACGCGCCATTTGCAGCGGCCACCAGTTTGCTCCAGCTCGAGTAACCCTCTCTAAGGTGTCTTCGGCAACGGACTCCGGCGCATGCACTGTGATCGTTGCTGTGCGAGCTTGGCGATTGCAGAGCACGTCGACGTATCCGTAGTGCAGGCCCGTTTCATCGATGGTGCGCTTCAACGGCGTCAAAGCGACACCTTTTGCACCACCAGGGCGATCGCTTTCCTCGGCGAGTTTCAGCGCGCGTTGTTTGATGTGCTCCGCAAACTGCTGTGGTTTGACGGCGTCATCGACCAGCCGCCAATCCTTTGCTCTTTGCCCGCGAACGCCGTCCGGATTGGTGCAGAACATGTCGGCGTGGTCGCGGCGCACCTTGCGCTTATCCGTGACCCGAGTTAGTCCGCCTGTTCCGGGCAGAACGCCCAGCAACGGCAGCTCCGGCAGACTGACCGCCGAGGAGCGATCGTCTACCAGAATGATTTCATCGCACGCGAGCGCCAGCTCGTAGCCGCCTCCCGCGGTCGTGCCGTTGCAGGCAGCGAGAAACTTCAATCCGGAATGTGCGCTGGCGTCCTCAATTCCATTCCGCGTTTCATTCGTAAACTTGCAAAAGTTCACCTTCCAGGCGTGCGAGGACAGCCCCAGCATGTAAATGTTGGCCCCAGAACAAAAAATGCGATTCTTCGCACTGGTAATGATAACGGAACGAATCTCCGGATGTTCGAATCGAATACGTTGCACCGCATCGTGCAGCTCCATATCCACGCCGAGGTCGTAGGAATTCAACTTCAGTTTGTACCCCGGACGAAGTCCGCCATCTTCGTCAACATCCATCGTTAACGTCGCCACGGGGCCGTCAAACGAGAGACGCCAATGTTTGTATCGCGAAGGATCGGTCTGGAAATCGACCGCTTCCATCCTCGCCTTGGATTCTTGAGTCGCCACTACGTCCACGAGATCCTCCTACTGCAAATTCGATTGCAAGGTTGTTTTCAATCTCGAAAAGCTGGCTTCCACTGAACTGCCCGAGGTGTCCAGTTCCATGTCCGCTTGCCGGTAGAGTGGTTCTCGCGCTTCGAGTATTCGCCGCAAGTCTTCCATGGCCTGGTCGTTTCCGGCCATGGCACGAAAATCTCCCTGCTCCAGAACACGTGACATGTGCTCCTCCGGCTGGGCCTTGATCCAAATGGTGTAGCAATGGGAGAGGAGGTAGTCAAAGGTCTCCTTTTCAGATACCACGCCTCCTCCGACCGAGAGCACAGCGCACTCGTGTGCAGAGAGAACTCTTGTCAGGGTGCGGCGCTCGATGGCTCGGTAACCGGATTGCCCGTAGAGCGAGAAAATTTCTCCGAGAGGCATTCCCGTGTCCTTCTCGATTTCTCCATCCAGTTCGATGAAGGAAACGCGCATCTCCGACGCCAGCCGGGATCCCAGGGTGGACTTCCCGGCCCCACGAAGTCCAATTAGCGCAATACGCTTGCGGCGCACCTTTTCTCCCGGGCTGAAGTCGCGCGTAAGGCGGAAGACCACATCTTCGAGGCGGTGATTCGGGAGGCGTTCGAGAAATCGCTGAATCATTTGCTTTTCGGCAGGCTCTTCCACTTCGGGGGCGAATAACTCGACGAGCGAAACATCGAGAGCAGCGGAAATCCGGCGTAACAACACGATGGAGACATTTCCTTCACCAGCTTCAAGCTGCGCAAGGTGACGTTCTGACACGTCCGATTCACGTGCCACGATCTTACGGGTCATACCGCGGAGGCTGCGCAGTTGGCGAACGCGCTTGCCGAGGAAGAGCAGGAAATCCCCATCGGGAATCGATGGAGACCGAGGTAGACTCGCAACCTTGCAATTGGTGCTTGTGGGCGTGCTCATGGGTCCGTTCAGGCATGCATTATAATACATGTCATCACGGCAGCGTCAAGGTTAGAGCGGACTTTCAATTCCGGGGCGTTTGCGCAAATCGCTTTTCGGATTGCCATTCTCTGAATTAACACGTTTATATTCTTGTTGTTACGCGGGGCGTTTCTCCCCACTGTCTGGCAGCGGAGCGTGGTTTCAATTCACAGAGATATGCAGTATTATTCGCCGTGTCGGCATTTTGGCTTTCACCCTCAGCTTAATGATGAGGTCCATGGAGATGCACCGATGAAGCTGCCTAACTACGTGATGGGTCAATGGAGTGAAGGCACTGGTCCCGGTGAAATGCTCATCGATCCAGTCACCGGCGACGAGCTGGCCAACATTTCTTCCGAGGGTGTGGATTTAGAAGCCGCGCTGGCCTTTGCACGCACTCAGGGTGGGCCTGCGCTCCAGCAACTCAGCTATGCCCAGCGCGCTGAAATGTTAGCCAAAATGTCCGATGTTCTGGCCACCAATCGCGAGGAATATTTTCGGATCTCGCTTTTGAATTTGGGAGCAAACCAGGCCGATGCCTCTTTCGATGTGGATGGCGCGATTTACACCATGAAGTTTTATGCCAAAATTGGAAAAGCGCTCGCAGAAGGGAAAATGTTAAAGGAAGGCGGCCAGATTCCGTTGTCGAAGAGCGGCGTGTTTGTCGCGCAGCATTTTTTGATGCCGTTGAAGGGCGCCGCGGTGTTCATTAATGCCTTCAATTTTCCCGCCTGGGGCTTCTGCGAAAAAGCTGCGCCAGCATTGCTGTCTGGCGTCCCGGTTGTCGTTAAGCCGGCTTCACCTACAGCTTGGCTGGCGCATCGGATGGTGGAAGATATCGTGAAGGCCAATCTCTTGCCGCGCGGTGCGATTTCCATCATTTGCGGTTCGGCCCGCGACCTGTTGAACCACGTTCGAGAAGAGGACATCGTTTCCTTTACAGGCTCGGCGGAAACCGCCGTGCGTATTCGGTCCCATGCGAACGTCCTGCGCCGCTCGGTGCGGGTGAACATAGAAGCCGACAGCATAAATTCCGCAATTCTAGGCCCTGATTGTGGCCCCGGCACCGAGCTGTTCGACCTACTAGTAAAAGAAGTTGTGCGCGAGATGACCCTCAAGGCCGGACAAAAATGCACGACCATCCGGCGCGTCCTGGTTCAGCATGAACAACGGAAAGCCTTTGGCGAGGCGGTCTCGAAGTGCTTGAAGGCCATCAAGGTTGGGGATCCCCGGAACCCTGATATAAACATGGGGCCGGTCGTGAACAAAGCTCAGCAGTCCTCCTGCGCCGAGGGACTGGCGAAGTTACAGGAAGAATGCGAGGTGTTGTTCGGCGGTGACAAGAATTTTCTGCCGAGGGATGCCGATCCCCAAAAATCCGCCTTTGTGCAACCAACGCTCCTCAGCTGCAAGAATGGACTTGATGCAAAATACGTTCATGACGTGGAGATTTTCGGTCCGGTCGCGACGCTGGTGGCTTATGGCGGTTTGGACGATCTCATTGCCATCACGCGCCGGGGACTAGGTTCACTGGTGGTCTCGGTCTTTTCCAATGATGCAGGTTTTACGCGCGAAGCGATTCTGGGAATAGCCGATCTCCATGGAAGACTCCTAGCTGTTAATTCCGCTGTTGGCGGCCAGCACACCGGCCACGGGAACGTCGTGCCGAGTTGTTTGCACGGCGGGCCGGGCAGAGCAGGAGGAGGCGAGGAACTAGCCGGATTGAGGGCCTTGTTTCTTTACCATCGCCGATTCGTCCTGCAGGGACCGGCAGAGTGCATAACGGAATTGGCCGGACGGTGCTCCGACGCCGCTCTCCTATCTTCCTAGCTCCCAACGACTGATTCCGATCGGAAATCAGCGAGCTAGCGACGTGGTTTGTAACCTTTTGTAACAGCTGGACCTCTGCTTTGCCCCTCCTGTAGTTTCTCTAACTTATTTAATTTAAATGACTTACGTGCAAAAACTGGTTGGGCGCGAACGTGCTGTTCTAGAGGTGCCCGGGGCGCGCCTCGACTGGGCGGCTTCTTTGGAGTACAGGAATGAAACCGTATTCGTACCGCTCGCAACAAGGTTTCTCGCTGATCGAGATCCTTTCCGCCGTGGCCATCATCTCCATCATTCTGGGCATGGCGATGTTGAACTACGGCACCATACTGCCGAATTTCAAGGCCAACTCTGCCATGGACCAGCTGCTCTATCGGTTGCGCTCAGCGCGCGAGCAAGCCATCGCTCATCGCCGCGAGGTGCAGGTGCAGTTCGTGGGGAACAACCAAATCACCATTACCGAACTCTGGCTTACCGGCATTGCGCCTCCGCCGACTACCTATAGCTTTGAAGGCGGAGCGCAATACATAACTTTCTCCGGAATCCCCGATACGCCAGCGGCTTTCGGAAATGGCGCTCCTATCTACTTCGAGGGACTTTCCGGCGGACCACCGATCATGAAATTCACAACCAACGGGTCTTTGATCGATGGGGGAAACACCCTGGTCAATGGCACGGTCTTTATGGGGCTTCCGGGCCGAGCCGCGACGGCCCGGGCCATCACCGTCCTTGGCGCCACCGGTCGCGTGCGTGAATACCACTGGGACGGCACCCAGTGGCAGGAATAGGGAGAATGCTCATGTCGCGAAATATTCGTCACCGCACTACACAGTCGGGATTCACGATCCTGGAAGCGATGATTGCCATCGTGATTATGTCCCTCGGCATCCTGTCCCTGGCCGCAGTCTATGCGCAGGGCATCCAGGTAGCGAACATGACGCAGCTGGATTACATCGCCGAAAAGAAGGCCGAAGAAGCCGTAGAGACCATTTTCGCGGCACGCGACGCCAAACTGCTGGCATGGACGAACATTCGCAACGTAACCGGAACTGGCGGAGTGAACGACGGCGTTTTTATGGTTGGACCGCAACCCCTTCTCGGAGCTGGCCCCGACGGGCTCTATGGCACGGCTGACGACGACACCGCTAATCCGGACACTGTAATCCTGGGCCCCGGCCCGGACAAAATTCTGGGCACTGCGGATGACATAGTGATGTCACTAAAGAACATGAACCGTACGATCGCCATCACCGACATTACTGGCGAATCGGGGCTTCGGCAGATCACTATCACCCTGACGTACACGGTCGGTTCGATGACGCGGCAGTACACCCTGGTCAGCTTTGTCGCGCAATTCTCGTGATCGCGGATTGAGGAGCAGCTCATGAAGAAGAACTCAGGTTTCACGCTGGTGGAACTAATCATAGGAATGGGCATCAGCATGGTGGTGCTGGCGGCCGCGGTGATGATGTTCCGCGATTCCGTCAGAGCCAACACCAACGTGACGCAAACTTCGGACATGAGCGACAACATGCGCGCCGGGTTGAACCTCATCGTCCAGGATCTCATTCAGACAGGCACTGGAATACCCACGGGCGGCATTTCCATCCCCGCCACTCCGAACGCAGCCGGTTGCAACACCGGCGCTAAGGTCAATCGTCCCCCTGCGGTTCTGAACTTGACTTTCAATGGTCCCAACTCCGCAAACGTGGGATGCAATGTCATTTTGCCGGCCATTGAACCAGGCTCGGATTTGGGTCCGGTCGTTACGAGCCCCGATGGGACCTCCGGTCCGAATACCGACATCATCACCGTAATGTATGCCGACAACACGCTTGCCATGGACGCCAAGCAGATCAACGGCGCTTCCTGTCCGGGCGGGTCGATTGCAGCCAATGGATCTTCAATCACCTTCGATGCGACTTGCGTGACGATCGGCGCGGCCGGCATCCCTGTAAATCCGGGCGACCTGCTCATGATCTACAACGCCAACAATTCCAATGGCGTTCTGCAGACGGTTACCAGCGTTTCCGGCCAGGTTTTGAATTTCGCCGCGGGCGATGCTTTTAACCTCAACGGCCGAACCAGTTCCGAAACCGCCGGAACCATTAAACAACTTCAGAATCCGCCTTTTACCGGAACCTATCCGCCTACCAATTGCACGCGCATCTGGATGATTACCTATTATCTCGATACCACGACCGATCCAAAACACCCGCGGCTTATGCGCGCCGTCAACTTCAACCCCCCGCAACCGGTGGCGGAGACGTTCGAAAACCTCCAGTTTGCGTACAACTTTGACGATGGCTCCGCGAATCCAGTGAACCAATCCACAGTACCTGCGGTTCCAGCACCTACCGGGGACAGCGAAAACCAGATCCGCTCGGTCAATGTCTACCTGGGCGCGCGCTCCACGACCACCGCGGCACTCACTGGCCAATATGTGCGTACCAATCTGAAGACCCAAGTCGCCCTCCGCAGCATGGCGTACTTCAATACCTA
>Ga0210399_10000758_pt1 | contig 25335 bp, 28 predicted proteins | sample IncBWC14MmetaG_FD_150865 | JGI IMG/M metagenome (GOLD analysis project Ga0210399, IMG submission 150865) | Forest soil microbial communities from Barre Woods Harvard Forest LTER site, Petersham, Massachusetts, United States - Inc-BW-C-14-M | ecosystem: Environmental > Terrestrial > Soil >... | reverse complement strand
GCAGCCTTCTACGACCAGCCTAAAGTATGGGGAAGTGTCCGTGGTCCGTGAGCAGCGCAAACTGGCGGCAGTTCTCGCTGCCGATGTTGTCGGCTACTCCCGCCCGTTTATGGGTTCACGACCGAGCACGAACAGCGCTTCGCCCACCAGAACGCAAGGCCGTATCTCAAGCCTTTTCGACGTTCCACAACACCGTCAACGGCGCCTTCAGCCAGCCGGTGACGTTGGCGCGCGTCGCGCCCGGGCCATACCACTGGCCGAGCCAGCCGTACTGCGCCGTCTCGATCGCGCGCTTCTGCACCGCCGCGGCCAGGGCCTTGGCCTTGGCCGGGTCGGTCTCCTTCGAATAGGCATCGCGCAGCTTTTCCATCTCCGGATCGGTCGGCCAGCCGAACCACGCCTTGTCGCCGTTGGCGACCATGAACGCATCGGAGATGGGGTTCAGGATGTCGGCTGCCACCGCGTAGGTATGGAACGCGCTCCAGCCGCCCTTGTCGGCCGGCTCCTTCTTGGTGCGGCGGGTGACGACGGTCTGCCAGTCCATCGACTGCATGTCGACCTTGAAGCCGCCCTGCTCGAGCAGCTGCTTGGTCACCGGGGCCATGTTGGTCAGAACCGGCAGCGTCGTCGACTGCATCAGCACGACCGGCGAGCCGTCGTAGCCCGCTTCCTTGAGCAGCGCCTTCGACTTCTCGAAGTCCGGCTTGACGAACAGATCGCCCGGCGCATCGACGGCGTTGGGCGTGCCGCAGACGAAGGCGGCGGTGCAGACCTTGTAGTACTGCGGCTCGCCGACGGTCGCCTTGAGGTAGTCCTCCTGGCGCATCGAATAGAGCGCGGCCATGCGGATCTTGGGATTGTCGAACGGCTTGGTGAGATGGTTGAAGCGGATGACGAACTGCTGGCCGAGCGGGTTCCAGTTCACCACCTGGACGCCCTTGTCGGCCTTCAGCACCGGAATGAGATCGTGCGGCACCTGCTCGATCATGTCGATTTCGCCGGCGATGAGGGCGTTGACCTGCTGCTGCGGATCCGGCATGTCGACGAACTCGACCCTGTCGACCTTGACGATCTTGCCGCCGGACAGGGCCGAGGCGGGTTCCGAACGCGGCTTGTACTTGGGATTCCTGATGTAGACGTGGCGCTCGCCGGGCTTGGATTCGGCGTCGACGTAGATGAACGGACCGGAGCCGACCTGGCTGTCGATCTGCTTGAACGGATCGGTATCGGCGATGCGCTTGGGCATCATGAACGGTACGGTCGATGACGGCTTGCCGAGCGATTCGAGCACCAGGCCGTACGGCTCTTTCAGCTTCATGGTGAAGCTCTTGTCGCTCGGCGCCTTCAGCTCGCTGACGAAGTCCATCAGCTTCTGGCCCATCGCGTCGCGGGCGCCCCAGCGCTTGATCGAGGCAATGCAGTCTTCCGACGTCACCGGCTTGCCGTCGTGCCATTCCAGCCCGTCGCGCAACGTGAAGGTCCACAGCGTCTTGTCGGCCGACACCTCGTGCTTGTCGACCATCTGCGGCTTGACGGTGTTGCCCTCATCCATCGCGAACAGCGTGTCATAGATCATGTAGCCGTGGTCGCGCGTGACGTAGGCCGTGGTCCAGATCGGATCGAGGATCGTCAGGTTGCCGTTCTGCACGAAGCGCAGGGTCTTCTTGTCTTCGGCGCGCGCGACATAGGGCGCGAGGGCGAGCGCAGCGCTGCCGGCCGCGAAAGCGCGGCGATTGATCTTGGACATTGTTCCTCCCTTGAACCGACTGATGGCGGCTTTTATTGAATCGTTGCCAGCGATCTTGCCGTTCCGTCGTCGGGAGTCAACCAACGATGTCCGTTGGACGCGCCCTCAGCAAAGATGGGTCAAGCCGCCCGAGCGAGGCTGGGCACGGCGCCCTTGCCCCGCACTTCCGCCTCCTCGAACTCGGCGGCGGCAATCGCCCGGTCGAGAGCGGCGCGCAGCTCCTTGGCCGTCTCCAGCGAGAGCTCGATGCCGGCCCGCGCCCCGGCCTCGAGGCCGGTGTTCATGAAGTCGAGCGTAATGACGTCGCCCAGCGGCGCATGGCGCGCGTGGTCGTAGGCGACCACCGCCTGCGAGAGCGGGAACCAGTCGTCGCCGCGCTTGGCCATGCCCTCGGCGCGGGCGATCTCGATGATGGAGGTGCACATGCGGGGCCTCCTACTTCGCCAGATGCTTGCCAAAGAAGGCGAACACCTTGCTCCAGCCATCCATCGCCTGCTCGGGCCTGTAGAGCGGCCGGTGCCAGTAGAAGAAGCCGTGGCCGGCCCCGTCGTAGCGGTGGAACTCGTGCGCCTTGCCGTGCTTCTTGAGCTCGGCCTCGTGCTGGTTGACCTGCTCGGGGCTGGGCGCGCGGTCGTCGTTGCCAAACAGGCCGATGAGCGGGCAGCAGAGATCCTTGGTCATCTCGATCGGCGCGACCGGCGTCTTGGCATTGAGCTCCTCCTTGCCCATCACCACGCGGCCGCCCCACAGCTCGGCGCAGGCATCGACGTCCTTCTTCTGGCAGGCGTAGATGAAGGCGTGCCGGCCGCCGGAGCAGGAGCCGAAAATGCCGACCTTGCCGTTGTGATTGGACTGCGCGCGCATCCACTTCACCGCGGCCTCGGTATCGCCGACCATCTGGGAGTCGGCAATGCCGCCGTCGGCGCGCACCTTGGCGGCGACGTCGTCCGGGTTGCCCTGGCCGCCCTCCCGCTCATAGAGGTTGGCGCAGATCGCGAGATAGCCGTGATGCGCGAAGCGGCGCGTCGTCTCGATGTAGAGCTCGCTCCATCCCGGGAGATGGTGGACCAGCACCACGCCCGGAAAGGGGCCCGGACCGGACGGCTTGGCCACGTAAGCGATAATCGGCGTTCCCTTGTCGCCTTTGATGGTGACGTTCTCGCAGGTCATGCCTCGATAGAATGACATCGATCTTCCTCCATGGGCCTCAGCGTGGATCGTAGCACGGCTAGTATTCGACGATCGCATAGCGGGCGCAACAAGAGCGCAGCCGATTTCACGCCTATCGAATTTGCGCTAGGCTGCCTGGCGATCTGAAGCAAAACGGAGAGGGGAACGCGCCATGACGACTGCAATCCTCGAGGCCAAGACCACCGAGTTCGACGTCGACGATGTCGAGTACCTGCGCCACGGCGACAAGCCGTTGCTGGCGCGCGTGTTCAAGCCGCGGGGAGCGGGGCCGTTCCCGGCCCTGGTCGAGTGCCATGGCGGCGCCTGGTGCATGAGCGACCGCACCACGGAGAAGCTGCGTCACCAATTCATGGCCTCGCACGGCATCGTGTCGATCGCGCTCGACTTCCGCTCCGGCAACGAGGATCCCTATCCCGCCTCGGTGCAGGACATCAACTATGCGGTGCGCTGGGCCAAGCACAACGCGCGCGCGCTGAAGTCGCGGCCCGACCTCATAGGCCTGTCAGGCCAGTCGAGCGGCGGCCATCTGGCGATGCTGGTCGCCATGCGCCCGCACGATCCGCGCTATGCCGCGATCGCGCTGCCGGCCGGATCGTCCGCGCAGGACGCCCCCTCATCCGATGCCAGCGTGCGCTGCGTGATCATGTCGTGGCCGGTCATCAACCCGCTCAGCCGCTACCGCCACGCCAAGCGCGCCCAGATGGGCGCCACGCCGCCGGAATGGCCGAAGTCGATCATCGCGCGCCAGGATTCCTACTGGCGCTCTGAAGCCGCCATGGAAGAGGGCAACCCCACGCTCGCGCTCGAGCGCGGCGAGAAGGTGCTGACGCCGCCGGCGATCTGGTTCCAGGGCCGCGGCGATAACCTGCACGACTACAAGGACGTGGAGTCGACATTCGACGGCAACGAGCCGCAGCGTTTTTGCGCCAACTACCGCAAGGCCGGCGGCGAGATCGCGCTCGACTACGTCGACATGGACCGCCACGCCGGCTCCTCGCCCGATCTGTCGAAGAGCGGCGACATGTTCGGCCGGATGGTGGCGTTCGTGGAGAGGCACGTGAGGGTCTGATCGAGCTGCAGCGTCACACCGTGAGGTACTGCTGCACGATGCGCTTGTCGGCCTGCAGATCCGACGGCGTGCCAGTGAAGCGCACCTCGCCCTTTTCGAGGATGTAGACGCGATCGGCGAGGGCCATCACGAACTGCAGGTTCTGCTCGGCCAGCACGATCGACAGGCCGGTCGATTTGAGCTCGGCCACGCGCTGGCGCAGCAGGTCGACGATCAGCGGCGCCAGCCCCTCCGACGGCTCGTCGAGCAGCAATAGCTCCGGATTGCCCATCAGCGTGCGGGCGATCGTGAGCATCTGCTGCTGGCCGCCCGACAGCACGCCGCCCCGCCGGTCGCGGATCCCGGCCAGGTCGGGAAACAGCGCGAACACCTCGTCCTCACGCCAGGTGGTCTTGCCGCCGGCGCCGGGACGGCGCGCGATGTCGAGGTTCTCCCAGACCGAGAGTTCGGGAAAGATGCGCCGGTCTTCCGGCACGAAGCCGATGCCGAGACGGCAGATCCTGTGCGGCCCGAGCTGGGCGATATCCTGGCCTTTCCACAGCACGCGCCCGCTGAGCGGCGGCGTCAGGCCCATGATCGAGCGCATGGTCGTGGTCTTGCCGACGCCGTTGCGGCCGATCAGGGCGATGCATTCGCCGGCCTGGACTTTTAGCGAGACTCCGAACAGGACCTGGCTCAGCCCGTAGGCGGTATGGATGCCGTCGACCACGAGGTCAGCCATGGGCCTGATCCCCGAGATAGACGCGCTTCACTTCCGGGTCGTTGCGCACCGCGTCGGGCTCGCCGGAGGCGATGATCTCGCCGTGATGCAGCACCGAAATGCGCTCGGCGATGCCGAACACCACGGCCATGTCGTGCTCGGTGAACAGCAGCGTCAGCCCGCGCGCTTTCACGATGTCGCGTACCGAGGCGATGGTCTCGCCCGTCTCCTGGGGCGACATCCCGGCCGTCGGCTCGTCGAGCAGCAGCAGGCGCGGCTGCGAGGCGAGCGCGATCGCAAGCTCGAGCTGCTTCTGCTTGCCGTAGCTCAGCTCGCCGCCGGTTTCTGCCGCCTCTTGTGCCAGGCCCACCAGCTCCAGCAGTTCCTGGGTGCCCTGGCGATGCAGCGATCGGCCGGGACGCAACAGGTTCCACTGCTGGCCCTCATGCGCGATCAGCGCCACTTGCACGTTCTCGAACACGGTCAGCCGGGGATAGATGTTGATGCGCTGGAACGAGCGGGCGATGCCCAGGCGCACGATCTTGTGCGGCGGCAGGCCGACCAGGTCGCGGCCCTCGAACGACACGGCGCCCTTGTCGGGGCTGAGATGGCCGGTGATGAGATTGAAGAAGGTGGTCTTGCCGGCGCCGTTGGGACCGATCACGGCGTGCGTCTCGCCGGCCAGCAGCTCGAACGAGACGTCGCGTGTGGCGACGAAACCCGCGAACGACTTCCACAGGCCGTCTATCTGTAACATGGGCTGCAGCACGGCGCTCATGGTCGGCCCCGGCGGCGCTGCTTCACCCTCGCCACCAGGCCGATCAGCCCGTCCGGCAGCACCATCACGATCACCAGCAGGATCAGCCCCAGCACGGTCGGCCAGTAGGGCGTGTACTGGTTGGTGAAGACCTGCAGCAGATAGAGCGCGGCAGCGCCGAAGATCGGCCCGACAAAGGAGTAGATGCCGCCCAGCAGCACCATGATCAGCACCTGCGCCGATTCGGTCCAGAAGGCGTTCTCGATGTACATGCCGCGGTGGTACAGCCCGAACAGCGCGCCGGCGAGGCCGCCGAACGTGCCGGCCACGGTGAAGGCAGCCCAGCGCATGCGGCGCGTGTCGACGCCGATGAAGCCGGCCCGCACGCCGTTCTCGCGCACCGCCACCAGGGTCAGCCCGAACGCCGAATGGCAGATCACCCAGAGCGCCGCCACGCCCACTGCAACCGTCGCCAGCGTGAAGTAGAAGGTGCCGACGTAGTGGTCCAGCATCGCCGGCAGCTTGATCCCGGTGAAGCCGTCGTCGCCGCCGGTAACCTCCTTCCACTTGAAGGCGACGCCCCACACCAGCATGGCGAAGGCGAGCGTCAGCATGGCGAAATAGATCTGCGTCAGCCGCACGCAGAAATACCCGACGCCCGCTGCCACCAGTCCCGCCAGCACCACCGCCGCCGGCAGGCTCGCCGCCAGCGGCCAGTCGTAGGTGGTGAGCAGGATGGCGCAGGCGTAGCCGCCGATGGCGAAATAGGCGGCGTGGCCGAACGAGATGTTGCCGGTGAAGCCGATCAGCACGTTGAGGCTGAGCGCGAACAGGGCGTAGATCAGCACTTCGGTCGCGAGGTCGATGGCGTAGCGGCTGCCGGCCAGCGGCAGCAGCGCCAGCAGCAGGACGATGATCGCCGAGGCGACCAGATGGCGGCGCTGCGGCATGGTCAATGGCTCGTCTCGGGTCGGCCGAGCAGGCCCCACGGCCGGACGATCAGCACCACCAGCATCAGCACATAGGGCAGCACGTCCTGCCAGTTGGGTGCCCACACCGTGCCGAACTGCACGACGAAGCCGAAGGCGAGCGCGCCCAGGAAGCTGCCCCACATGTTGCCCAGCCCGCCGATGATGACGATGATGAAGCACTCGTTGATGATGGTGGCGTCCATGCCCGGCACCAGCGCGACGCGCGGGGCGGCAAGGGCGCCGCCGACGCCGGCCAGCGCCGAGCCGATGGTGAACACCGCCGCGTAGACCATCGGCACGTTGACGCCGAGCGCCGCCAGCATTTCTCGGTCCTGGGTCGCAGCGCGCACGATGCGGCCCCAGCGCGTGCGGTCGACCAGCAGCCACATGGCGACCGCGATCAGCGGCCCGACCACGCAGAGGAAGAGCTGGTACTGCGGCAGGACGACGAAGCCCAGGTTGACCGCGCCGCCCAGCCCCGGCGGGTAGCCGACCGAGTACTGGTCGGTGCCCCAGATCATCTTGGCGGCGTCGCTCATCAGCAGCACCAGCGCGAAGGTGAACAGGAGCTGCATCAGGTGTTCCTTGTCGTAGAGGTGCCTGAGCAGCAACCGTTCGATCACCAGTGCGATGATCGCCAGGCCCGCGGCCGATGCCAGCACGCCGACGAAGAAGGGCGCACCCCAGGTCTTGGCGACGGTGAAGACGATGTAGGCCCCGAACATGTAGAACATGCCGTGCGCGAAATTGATGACCCGCAGCACGCCGAAGATCAGGTTGAGGCCGGAGGCAATGATGAACATGTTCATGGCCAGCGCCAGGCCATAGAACGCATTCAGCGTGAACATCGTGAGGGTCATTGACGACACCGCCTCCCGTCATCCCGAGCGAAGCGGCCCGAAGGGCCGCGCAGTCGAGGGACCTGTTCTTGTTGTTCCGCCGACAAGAAAAGATCCCTCGGCTTCGCCCGGGATGACGACTTCGCCCGTCCTGTCGGACGGCGAAGCCGTCACTTCGGCTGGATGTACTCCACCGGCTCCATCATGCGGTAGGCGCGGTCGGGCTTCTTGACCATCGGCCCCCAGAACTGCCCGATGTTGGCCTGATGGCTCTTCGGATCGATGGTGAGCGGCCCCACCGGCGTGTTGATCGTGAGCCCCTCGAGCGCGGCCGCGACCTTGTCGGCGTCGGTCGACTTGGCCTTTTCCATTGCCTGGGCGGCATACATCACGCCGATGTAGCCCAGCATCGCCCACTGCGGCGTCTCCTGGGTGTTGAGCTTCTTGGCGAGCCGCGCCTGGAACGCCGCATGGGAGGGATCGTTGCCGTGGTACCAGAGCTCGTAGGTGTTGGAGATGACGTTGTCGGGATACTCGCCCTTCAGCTCGCCGGCGATTTCGTGGCTGCCGATCTCGCCGCCGGAGATCCACTTGATCTTGTCGAAGAAGCCGAGCGGCGCCGCCTGCTTGACCCACGACACGAAGTGCGGCCCCCACAGGCCTGAGATCACGCCGTCGCAGCCGGCGGACATGACCTGCGGGATGAACGGGTTGAAGTCCGTGGCGCCGAGCTTGGGCTTCAAGGTCAGCACGATCTTGGCGTCGGGCGCGCGCTTGGGCATCGCCTTCAGGATGCCGGCCTCGAGGTCGTTGCCGTAGGCGTAGTCGAGCTCGAGATGGCAGAGCTTGGCGAGCTTGTACTTGCCGACGAGCAACGCCATCGTGTCGCCTTCCAGATCGGTGTTCGAGGCGGTGCGGAAGACGTACTTGTGCAGCTTGTCCGTCGTCATCTGGATGGTCTTGGGGATGGTCGAGATGTAGACGACCTTCTCCTGCTTCGAGACCTCGGACATGGCGAGCCCGACCGACGAGGCGAGGCCGCCCAGCACGATGTCGACCTTGTCCTTGGTTATGAGCTCCTTCATCGTCGAGGACGCCGCCGCCGGGTTCAGCTTGTCGTCGCGCTCGATCGATTCGATCTTGCGGCCGAGGATGCCGCCCTTGGCGTTCAACTCCTCGATGGCGAGCTGGTGGCCGGCCATCGCCGGCACGCCATAGACGGCGCCGCCGCCAGTGAGCGGATAGAGGACGCCGATCTTGATCGGCTCCTGGGCAAAAGCCGTCCCGGCACACAAAGCGCCGACGGCAACGAGCATTGCGATGTTTTTCATGTGGTGTTTCCTCCCGATTTGACCGCAAGCACTTGGTACGCGGGCACGATGCGCAGCCTCCCGGCGGGCAACGCGGCAGAAACAACTCAACTCACTCGGGTGACAATCTCCCGTCGCCACTAGATCAATCCGCAGCTGGATCGACAAGAAGATTGATGAGCGCCGACGCGTTGTCCGCTCTTCACCCGCTTGCCGGCATGATCGGGCGACGGCGATACGGCAGCCGGCGAGACGCGAGCTTGCCCTCTCGGAATGTGCTCGAGGGAGGAGATCTGGCACTCCCTGCCGCATGAACGCAGGGCTCGGGGCAGGGAGTGCTTCAGGTCACGCGTAGGCCTTGACGACCTCGGAGTGTGCCCACTTGGCCGCTTCCTCGGCGGCCATGCCCTGGATCGCCTTGGCGTACATGTCGACGATGATGTATTTGCTGATCACCTCGGCGGACTTGCGGTCGGGCGGCCCGGCGTAGCCGGCCAGTCGGCCGAACGACGGTAGGTCCTTGAACGGCTTCAGCACCGGATCGACGTCCCACACGGCGTGCTTCTCCCACACCTTGGTGGCGCCGGTGGTGTAGCCCTGCTGCGAGACGAACCACTGGTCGTAGACCGGCTTGCTGTGGACCCAGCGCAGGAAGTCCTTGGCGGCCTTCTGGTTCTTGGAGTAGCCCATCACCATGTCGGTGAACGGGCCGGGCAGGTTGTACTGGCCGCCGGGACCTCCGGGGATGCGGGCGTGCAGGATGTCCTGCCACATCGGCGTGCCCTTTTCGGTGAGGTACGTCTCGGGCTTCTTCTTGGCTTCGATGTAGATCGAGGCGCCGTTGTTGGTGGCGCTGATGGTCTGCGCCAGGAAGGCGCGGTTGTTGTTGGTGTCGTCCCAGGCGAGCCCGCCTTCGTCCATGGTCTCCTTCCACAGGGCGACCGCGAACTTGATCGACTCGACGGTTTCCTTGCTGTTCAGGACGACGGTCTTGCCGTCCGCCTCGACCTCCTTGCCGCCGAACGACCACAGGAAGGGATACCACCAGCCCGGCGCGTCGCCGAACGTGTGGCCGGCGGTCTGGCCGATCGGTCGTCCCTTGGCCTTCAGCTTCTTGCCGGCATCGCGAAAGGCGTCCCAGGTCTCGGGGAACGCCGAGTAGCCGGCCTCCTGAAGCCACGATTTGCGATAGGCGATCAATCCGCCGCCGACGGTCCACGGCACACCGATCCACTTGTTGCCGACCGTGGCGACCTGCCGGCAGATGTCGTAGTAGCCACCCTCGGGCTTGCCGAGCTCCTCGGCGAGGTCGCTGCTGTCGGCCAGGCTTTCGGCGTAGAGCTGCGGCCAGTTGCCGAGGGCCATGATGATGTCGGCGCCGGTTCCCGACTGGATCGCCGAGGTGATGCGCGACTGCAGGTCGTTGGCGTTGACGGTCTCGAGCTTGAGCGTGATGCCGGTCGCCTTCTTGCATTCCTGCGTGATCGGGCCCTTGAGCAGCACGTCGGAGGCCGGCACGAAATCGGCCCAGCGCAACCAGTGGACGCTGGTCTCCTGCGCCAAGGCCGGCGCCCGTCCGCTCGCCAGGATGGCGGCAATGCCGCCGGTTTGCGCCGCGACGGCGCCGGTACCAGACAGTTTCAGAAAACTACGCCGCGCTATGCGAGCCATCATTTCCTCCCGTCGATTGTCGTGTTTTGCAAGTGCGAGTCGTTGTGCGCTGGAACTACGCGTCCTCGGTCACGCACGGGCGTGCGCCGAGATGTCGTTTTGCCAACTGTGCGTACTATGCGTCTCGATAGGCACTACTGCCGCGGGCGGCCTCACGGCCGGAAGCTCGCGGGGACAACGCTGGTCGAGCATACCCCTCTTCAGCCCGAACCGCATGCCCGAAAGCCGCAGACGGCCCGGCCCGGGGCGGCTCAAGCGCCCAACAGGCGCCTGGCCAGCAGAGCGCGCATATCGCGCCGACCGTCGGCGACGATCAAGACAAGGACCTCTCGAGCGACAACGCGATAGACGATGCGGAAAGGCTTGCGATGAACTTCCCTGAAGGAGCGATTGCCCATTGCCAGCAGTTCTCGCGGGTGATTGCCGCGGTTGGGCAGAGTTGCAAGCGATGAAAAGGCCGTCTCGATGCGCCGAGCGACCTGTTCCGCCTTTTTCGGTGTATCGTGCCGCGCGATGTGATGGGCGATTTCTTCGAGGTCGAGAAGAGCGTGTTCGGTCAAAATGACCTCATAACGCTTCATTCCCCGTCTCTTGTCCGCTTGGCACGCTCCCGAAAACGCCGCATTGCCACGGAGGCCGTGACCGTCCTGCCTTCTTTCGCTTGTTGCTCACCGAGGGCGAGGATCTTGAGAAGCGCCAACGTCTCCTGGGTTTGTTCGTAGGATGCGATGTCCTGGATGACGGCGGTTGCTTCGCCGTTCTGGGTAATGATCATCGGTTCGCCGCTTTCGGCCAGGCCGCGAACAACTTTCGCGGCGTTGGCCTTGAGATAGCTGATCGGCTTGATCCGGCTGGTGTATTTCATGCTAGGGTCTTTCCGACTATGGACTGAATTTAGTCCTTTAAAGGTCCATCTTCAACCGGAGCTCGTGCCATGAGAGCCGCCGACCGCCCCAATCTACGCATCGACTCCGAGCGGCTGTGGTCGAGCCTGATGGAGCTGGCCGAGATCGGCGGCACGGCGAAGGGCGGCGTCTGTCGCATCGCCTTGACAGATCTCGACCGCCAGGGCCGCGACCTGTTCGTGCGCTGGGCCCAGGAGGCGGGCTGCTCGATCAAGGTCGATCGCCTCGGCAACATCTTCGCCCGCCGCGAGGGGCGTGATCCGGGCAAGCCGCCGGTGATGACCGGCTCGCATCTCGACACCCAGCCGACCGGCGGCAAGTTCGACGGCGCCTATGGGGTCATGGCGGGGCTGGAGGTGCTGCGCGTGCTGCACGATTCGGGCTACGTCACCGAGGCGCCGATCGAGGTCGCGGTGTGGACCAACGAGGAGGGCTGCCGCTTCGCGCCGGCCATGGTGGCATCGGGCGTGTTCGGCGGCGCCTTCACGCTCGACCAGGCGCTCGGCATCAAGGACCGCGACGGCGTGAGCTTCGGCGAGGCGCTGAAGAAGATCGGCTACGACGGCAAGGAGCCGGTCGGCGGCCGGCCGGTCGGCGCCTTCTTCGAGGCGCATATCGAGCAGGGGCCGATCCTCGAGCGCGAGAAGAAGACGATCGGCGTCGTCACCGGCGCGCAGGGCCAGCGCTGGTACGAGATCTCGTGGACCGGCCTGGAAAGCCACGCCGGCACCACGCCGATGGAAGGCCGCCGCGATGCGCTGGTCGGCGCGGCCGAGCTGATCGTCGCGGCGCGCACGATCGGCAACCGGCCGAACGGACGCTCGACCGTGGGCGTGATCGAAAGCCAGCCGCAATCGCGCAACACCATTCCCGGCCGTGTCTTCATGACGGTCGACTTCCGCCATCCCGACAATGACGAGCTGACAAGAATGGATGCCGAGATGCGGACGGCGGCCGCCGACATCGCCAGGCGCCATCGTCTCGAGGTTGCGATCGAGCAGATCTGGTACTTCCCACCGTCGCCCTTCGCCCGGGAGCTGGTGGAGGCCGTGCGGCGCGGCGCCGAGCAGGCGGGCTACCCCCACATGGACATCGTGAGCGGCGCCGGCCACGACGCCTGCTATGTCTCGCGCGTGGCGCCGACCGCCATGGTCTTCGTGCCGTGCAAGGACGGGATCAGCCACAACGAGATCGAGGACGCCAGCAAGGCCGATATCGGCGCGGGCTGCCAGATCCTGCTGCAGGCGATGGTCGAGCGGGCCAACGCGTAAGAGGGAACCCGTGAGATCAGGTCTGGTTTCGGCCGCGACTGCCGCCCTGGTCGCGACGGTGGCGGGGGTCGGCGGCACCCTGCCGGTCGTGCTGGCGGCCGCGCAGGCGGTCGGCGCCACGCCCGAGCAGGCGAGCTCCTGGGTCGCAGGCCTCGGCATCGCCACGGCGCTCAGCGCGCTTGTCCTCAGCCTGCGCTACCGCATGCCGGTCATCACCGCCTGGTCGACTCCGGGCGCCGCCCTGATCGCCTCGACGTCGGGCGTGCCCGGCCTGCGGGCGGCCGTCGGCGCCTTCGTGCTGGCGGCGGTGCTGATCCTGCTGACCGCCGCCCTCCGGCCGCTCGGCCGGCTGATCGAGAGGATTCCGGCCAGCATCGCCGCCGCCATGCTGGGCGGCATCCTGCTGCATCTCGTGGTGGCGATGTTCGAGCACGTGCCCGGCGCGCCGCTGCTGGTGCTGCCCTTGATCGGGCTGTTCCTGGTGGCGCGGGCAGTGATGCCGACGCTTGCCTCGCTGATCGTGCTGGCGGCGGGCGCATTGCTCGCCTGGGCGCTGGGTCTGGTGAAGCCGATCCCGCCGCTCGGTCTCTCCCATCTCGCGCTGGTGGCTCCGGCGTGGGACCTCGCGACCCTGGTTGGGCTGGGCGTGCCGCTCTATCTCGTGACCATGGCGTCGCAGAACCTGCCGGGCTTCGCCGTGCTGCGCGCCTCGGGCTACCGGCCGCCGACCCAGCCGGTGCTGGCCGTCACGGGCGCGGTGTCGCTCGGCACCGCGTTCCTGGGCGCGCACACGTCCAACCTCGCGGCGATCTCGGCGGCGCTCTGCACGGGGCCCGAGGCGCATCCCGATCCGGCGCAGCGCTGGAAGGCAGGGGTCTTCTATGCCCTGTGGTGGGCGCTGATCGCCCTGTTCGGTGCCTCGCTGGTCGGCCTGTTCGGCGCGCTGCCGCCGGCGCTGCTCGCCACTGTCGCCGGCACCGCCCTCCTGGGGTCGATGGCGAGCGCCATGGGCGGCGCGCTCGGCGCCGATCAGGACCGCTTCGCCGCCGCCGGCACGCTGGCCGTCACCGCCTCCGGGGTCACGCTGATGGGCGTCGGGTCGGCCTTCTGGGGCCTGTGCTTTGGGCTGCTGGTGCTGGGCGTCGACCGCTTCGTCCGGCGCTGATGCCCGCCAGAGGCTCGGCCACAAAAAAGGCGGCCCGCAGGCCGCCTTTTCCTTGAGCTGTTTCCAGCCTTACTGGATGACGATCTCGACGCGGCGGTTTTGCGGCTCGCGCACGTTGTCGCCGGTCGGCACCAGCAGGCCCTTCTCGCCCATGCCGACCACCGTGATCGCTTGCGCCGGCACGCCGTCGCGCACCAGGGCATCCTTGACCGCGTTGGCACGGCGCAGCGACAGCGCCATGTTGTAGCTCTCCGGACCCGACGTGTCGGTATGGCCGGTCGCCGTGATGCGCGCGTTACCCTTCGCCTTGAAGGCGTTGGCCGCCTGCTGGATCGTGGTCAGCGCCTGCTGCGACAGGTTCGAGCGGTCCCAGTCGAAGAACACCATGAACGACGGCGGCGCAACCGCCGGCGGCGGCGGGGGCGGCGGAGCCTCGGCCGGCGCGCCGAACCTGAAATGCACGCTCGCCATCAAGCTGATGTTGTTGTCGGGGTATGAGCCACTGATGTTGAAGGGAACGGTAAAGCCGCCCGCGCTGACAACGCCGCTGTTGTTGTAGTTCGGGTTCGTCGTGCCGTAGTAGCGACCCTCGAGGTTGAGACGGATCATCGGACTGACGTTCCAGCCCACGCCGACGATGCCTTGATAAGCGAACTGGGTGCTGTTGCTGCTTCCGATGCCGTAAAGTTGGACCTGCGTGAACGCCACACCCAAGCCCGCACCGATATAGGGAACGATCGTTTGGCCGGCGAAGAAGTCATAAAACAGGTTCGCCATGACACCGACATTGCTGGCGGTGAGGCCATTGGAACCGGGCAAGCCTGGGATCGTCACGTTGCCGGTGTTCTGGCGATAAATCCCTTCGACTTCCACGCGGGGACCGACAAAATCGTAACCGATCGAGCCGCCCGCGGCCCAACCGGTATTGAAGTTGAGATTCACGGTGCCGGAGCCGCTGATGGGGCCGACCGGCGAGAAAATGGTAACTGTGGGACTGGAGGTCGCGTTGAGCAGCCAGTTCAGGCCACCTTCAGCGCCGATATAGAAACCGGGATATTGAAGCGATTGGGCCTGCGCGGTGACCGGCAACGCAGCCACAGCCGCGACCATCAACATCTTCTTCATTTTGACATATCTCCCCATAAGCCAACTGCCCGTGAAACTAGCAAAAATTCGGCTGCACACCACGGGCAGAAAACCCGGCAAGGCGAAATTGTCGTGCCGGTGTGGCAAGATGATCACATTTGGCGGTGCGTTGCTTTGTGTAAGCACTATTAGTTGAGGATTTGCAGAGCTCTAGTCGGCTGATGGTCCTGCCGGAAAGTGGGCAGCGGGATGGCGAATCGGTGGCAGGGCGACGTGGTCTTGGCGTTTGACAATATATAAGTGTATACTTATATAACCTTCATGACGCCCGCCACCGACATCGCCGTCATCATGCGCGTGCTGGCCGACCCGACCCGGCGCGCGGTGTTCGAGCAGATCGCCGACGCGGGCGAGCTCACGGTCGGCGCGCTCACGCAGCGCAACGACGTCTCGCAGCCGGCGATCTCCCAGCACGTTCGCGCGCTGAAGGAGGCAGGCCTGGTGGGCGAGCGGCGGGACGGGCGGCTCATTCACTATCGCTGCGAACCACGCGGGCTCGGGCCGCTGGTCGATTGGATCGGCCATTACGGCCTCTTCTGGCGCGAGCGTTTCGCCAACCTCAGGACCGTATTGAAGGAGATGGACGATGACGAACCTGGCCCGCAGCCCCGCCCAAAGCGCCGATAAGTCCGGCCCGCGCGATATCGTCGTCGAGGACGTATTGCCCTATCCGCCCGAGAGGCTATGGCGGGCGCTGACGACGTCCGAACTGATCGGCCGGTGGCTGATGCCCAACGACTTCGAGCCGGTGGTCGGCAAGCGTTTTACCTTCACGACCCGGCCGATCGGCGACTGGGACGGCGTCGTGCATTGCGAGGTGCTGGAGATCGAGCCGCCGCGCCGGCTGGTCTATTCGTGGAAGGGCGGAACCGACGCCAACAACGCCAAGGCCAACTACGCCTCGCGGCTCGACAGCGTCGTCACCTGGACGCTGCAGGCCGAGGGAAACGGCACCAGGCTGCGCATGGTCCACAGCGGCTTCCGCTCGCCCGAGAACGATTTCGCCTACGACGCCATGAGCTCCGGCTGGCGCCGCATCGTCGGACGGATCAGCGAGATCGCGGCGGCGCTGTAGCGGGGAAGCGCGCGGCGTAGCTTTCAAGCGGCAATTCGAGCCCGACGCAGAGAAAGCTGATCGTGTGGTAGTAGCCCACCAGGGCGATCGCCTCGAGGATCTGCGTCTCGTCGAAGTGCGCGGCCAGCTGCGTCCAGGTCGCTGGAAGGATGGCCCGCCGGTCGACCAGATCGTCGACCAGGGCGATCAGTGCCTGCTCCTCCTCGGTCCAGCAGGCGACGTTGCCCGGTCCGGCCGCGGTCGCGGCCACGTGCTCGGCCTTGAACCCGACCCGGTCGGCAAAGAAGGCGACATGAACGCCCCATTCGTACTCGCAGCCCAGCCGGGCCGTCGTGCGATCGATGACGATCTCGCGCTGGCGCAGGCTGAGCGGTCCCTTGTCGAGCAGGCCGCCGGCAAACATTTTGGCAAAGACGCGCGGGCTTTTGGCCAAGGTGCGGAACAGCACCAGCGGCGGCACGCCCGGCGGCATGATGCGCGCCAGTTCGGCGGCAATCGCCGGTTCGTAGGGTGGTTCGGCAGGACTGATGCGGGTCATGGCTGGACTCCCTTCCATATGCTACACTTTATGTAGCGATGCGGATCGGCGTTCGCTACAGAAAATGTAGTAACGGAGTGAAATAGATGGTGAAGGCCGTCCTGCCCGGACGCCCGGCCCGCGGCTCGAAAAGCGGCCGGCCGATCATGGCGCTGCTCGACCTGCTGGGCCGCCGCTGGACCCTGCGGATCGTCTGGGAATTGCGCGAGGAGCCGCTGCGCTTCCGCGCGCTGCAGGACGCGATCGGCGCCAGCCCGACCATCGTCAATTCAAGGCTGGCCGAGCTCAGGACGGCCCGGCTGATCGAGCTCGACGACGAGGCGGGCTATCGCCTCACGTCGTTGGGCCAGGAGCTGCTGCGGCTCTTCCTGCCGCTGCACCTGTGGTCGGAGAAATGGGCGAAGGCCATCGCCCCGTGAAGGTCGTCAGTAAGTCTGGACGAGGTAGTCGACGATCTTCGGCACATCGGCCTCGTCGATCGGCGCGCCGTAGACCTTGATCATCTTGGTGACTTCGGCTTCCCAGAAGGCCTTCTTGAAGGCAGGGCCCTGCGGCTGGGTGGCGATGTAGTCCGCCGAGTGGCAGGCGCCGCAATTGCCCTGGACGGTTTCGAGATTGGGGCCGGGCTTGAAGGCGGCGGTTTCGTCGGGAAGCACATAGGTCACGGGCTTGGCGTTGACGGCGACCGACAGCGCGACGGTCAGTCCGGCGAGGCCGGCCAGGGCGAGGAATTTCGAGCTTTTCATGGTCGTTCTTCCTCAGGCTGCCGTGACGCGCGTGGTTTCGACGACGTTGCGCAGGTAGCCGGCGGGGTTCCACAACGGCTTCATCGGCTGCGTCTGGCCGCCGTTGCTGGTGGCGCGCACCTGGAGCTCGTGCGGGCCGGCGGCGAGCGTGACCGGCAGCTGCCATTCGCGGAACGAGTATTTGCCGAGATCCTGGCCGAGCTTCGCCGGCGTCCAGCTCTTGCCGTCGTCGGTCGAGACGGCGACCTCCTTGATGCCGGTGCCGCCGTCGAAGGCGATGCCCTTGAGGGTGATCGGCTGGCCGGCCGCCACCTTGGCGCCGTCGGCGAGGCTGGTGATGAACGAGCGCACGGTGAGGCGGCCGATCGGGATCGTCGTCTTGGGTGGCGTGCCCGGCTCGGTGCAGTTGCAGTCGTTGTCGGGGATGCGGTAGGCGCCCTTCATCCAGAAGCCGTCGAACACGCTGTCGATGACCGTGATCTCGTTGAGATGCTTGACCCAGTAGGTGCCGTAATAGCCCGGCACGACGAGGCGGAGCGGAAAGCCGTTGAGGAAGGGCAGGTCGTGGCCGTTCATCGAATAGGCCAGCATGACCTCGCCGTTGCGCGCCTGGTCGATGTCGAGCGCCTTCACGAAATCCGGAGTCTTGTCGACGATCGGCCCGTCGAGGCCGCCGAACGTCACCTGGCGCGCGTCCTTCTGCACGCCGGCGCGGTCGAGCACCGCCTTCAGCGTCACGCCCTTCCAGCGCGCATTGCCCATCGCGCCGTTGCCAAGCTGACCGCCGGCCACGCGCGGCTCGAAGAAGCCGCGGCTGTTGCCCGAGCACTGGTTGACGGCGACGATCTCGACCGAGGGCATGGCCTTCAGCTCGGCCAGGGAGAGTTTCAGCGGCTTGTCGACCTTGCCCTTGACCTCGACCCTGAAAGTGTCGGGATCGATTTCGAGGGGAATGCCGGCCAGATGGTAGCGCACGAAGAAGGCGTCGTTGGGCGTGATCACACCGTCATTGAAGACCGAGAACGGCGTCTCGAGCTGCGGCGGCCGGCTGGTCATGCCGATCATCAACCGCTTCTGCGGGTATTTCACCATTGGTCGCTCGCCGTTGCCGAAGGGCAGCGTGACCGTGTCGGCAAAGGCGCGCAGCGGATCGAAGACCGCGGCCGTGCCGAGCGCGGCCATGACGGCGCTGGACTGTTTCAGCAGGGCTCTTCTGTCGATCATGGCTTCCTCCGAGGGCTATTCCATTTTTGGACAACGCCTGGAAGATAGGCTAGGCCCTGCGGCGCGTCAGCCAGCCCGAGAAAATTAACGCACTTGCTGCGATCCCAACGATGATGGTGGCGAGCACGTTGATCTGCGGATCGACGCCCAGCCGCACGCTGGAATAGACGCGCATCGGCAGGGTCTGCGACTGCGCGCCGGCGACGAACTGGGTCAGGATCAGGTCGTCGAGCGAGAGGGTGAACGCGAGCAGCCAGCCCGAGCCGACCGCGGGCGCGATCAGCGGCAGCGTCACCGTGAGGAAAGTGACCCAGGGCGTGGCGCCGAGATCCATCGCCGCCTCCTCGAGCGAGCGGTCGAAGTCGGCGAGACGCGCCTGCACCACGATGGCGACGAAGGAGATCGAGAAGGTGACGTGGGCGATGGCGATGGTGAGGAAGCCGCGCTCGGGCCCGCCCAGCAGGCGCTCGGAGCCGACGAACAGCAGCAGCATGGAGATGCCCATCACCACCTCGGGCATCACCATGGGCGCGATGACCAGGCTGCCGAACAGGGTACGGCCGAAGAAGGACGGCACGCGCGCCAGCACGTAGCCCGCCGCCAGGCCGATGACCGCAGCCATCGTGGCGCTCACCAGGCCGATGCGGAGCGACAGCCAGGCGGCGGAGAGCATCGCCTCGTTGGCGAACAGCGCGCTCCACCATTTGGTCGAGAAGCCCGCCCACACCGTGACCATGCGCGATTCGTTGAACGAGTAGGCAATGACCAGCGCGATCGGCAGGTAGAGGAAGGCGTAGCCGAAGGCCAGCACGGCGAAGGCGAAGCGGGCGCGGCCCGGCATCAGCGACGCTCCAGGCTTTTCGCCTGCTGGCGCTGGAAGAGCGCGATCGGCCCGACCAGCAGCACCAGCAGGCAGATCGCCACCGCCGAGGCGAGCGGCCAGTCGGCGTTGGTGAAGAACTCGTCCCACAGCACCTTGCCGATCATCAGCGTGTCGGTGCCGCCCAGAAGGTCGGGGATCACGAACTCGCCGACCGCCGGGATGAACACCAGCAGGCAGCCCGCCACGATGCCGGGCAGCGACAGCGGCAGGGTGACGGTGAGGAAGGCGGCGAACGGTTTTGCGCCGAGGTCGGCCGCCGCCTCGAGCAGGCTGGTGTCGAGCTTCTCCAGGGAAGCGTAGAGCGGCAGCACCATGAAGGGCAGGTAGGCGTAGACGATGCCCAGCTGCACCGCCCATTCGGTGCCCAGGATCGTGCCGGGATCGGACGCCAGGCCGGTCCAACGCAGGAACTGATTGAGGATGCCGTTCTCGGCCAGAAGCCCCATCCAGGCGTAGACGCGGATCAGGAACGACGTCCAGAACGGCAGGATGACCAGCATCAGCAGCAGCGGCCGCCGCCGCGGGTCGGCGCGCGCGATGGCGTAGGCCATGGGATAGCCCAGCAGCAGGCAGACCACGGTCGCGGTGGCGGCGATGCGGAGCGAGGACAGCCAGGCCGCGACGTAGAGATCGTCGGTGAAAAGCAGCGTGAAGTTCTGAAGGCTGACGCCCAGCGCGACCGGCGGCGCCGAATCGGGCGCGTTGGTGCCGAAGGCGATCGCCAGCACCAGCGCGAACGGCAGCAGGAAGAAGACGACGAGCCAGACGAAGGGCAGAGCGATGACGAAGCGCATGGTCTAGGTCGCACCAACGCTGATTAAAAAGACGATGTCATCCCGAGCGCAGCGAGGGACCTTTCGCGTGGCCTCAAAGGTCCCTCGCTTACGCTCGGGATGACAGCTTTCATCGGGCAACGAGCCGTGCGTCACCTATTCCTCCAGCTCGTGCCCGGCGTCGGCGGCCCAGCCCAGCCACACGCTTTGGCCGCGCCGGAACGTCTCTGCCGTGCGCCCGACATTGGCGATCGAGACCGACAGCAGGGAGCCGTCGTCGACGGCGACGCGATAGAGCGAGCGATCGCCCTCGTAGGCGGCGTCGACGATCCGGCCGGCGACGGCGTGCGCGGTGTCCGGCCGGGCGGCGCACAAGGCGATCTTCTCCGGCCGCAGCGCCAGCCAGCGGCGGCTGTCGCCCAGCGGCAGGATGTTGGCGATGCCGATGAAATCCGCGACGAAACGCGAGCGCGGCCGCTCGTAGACCTCGTGCGGCGTGCCGACCTGGACGACCCGGCCGAGATCCATGACCGCCAACCGGCCCGCCATGGACATCGCCTCTTCCTGGTCGTGGGTCACCATGATGAAGGTGAGGCCGAGCTCCTCCTGCAGGCGCACCAGTTCGAAGCGCGTGCCCTCGCGCAGCTTGCGGTCGAGGGCGGCCAGCGGCTCGTCGAGCAGCAGCAGCTTGGGTCGCTTGACCAGCGCGCGGGCGAGCGCCACGCGCTGGCGCTGGCCGCCCGAGAGCTGCGCCGGACGTCGCGCGGCATAGTCCGACAGCCGCACCTGCTCGAGCGCCGCGGCGACGCGCAGGGCGATCTCGGCTTTGGGCAGGCCTTCGCGACGCAGCCCGTAACCGACATTCTCCGCCACGTTCATGTGCGGGAAGAGGGCGTAGGACTGGAACATCATGTTGACCGGCCGGCGGTGCGGCGGCACGCCGGTCATGTCCTGGCTGTCGATGACGATGCGGCCGGCGTCGGGCAGTTCGAAGCCCGCCAGCAGGCGCAGCAGCGTGGTCTTGCCGCATCCCGAGCCGCCCAGCAGAGCGAACAGTTCACCGCGTTCGATGACGAGGTCGACGCCATCGACGGCCGTGACGGCGCCGAAGCGCTTGGTCAGGCCTTCGATGCGGACAATCGACGTGTCTTTCATCGCCACAGGTGCCGCACTACTGCACACGCGACAAGAGACGCGCCGGCTCCATCGTCCAGTAGATGGTGCGAACGGGACCGATGACGTTCGCCATCGGGACATAGCCGAGTTCCTTGTGGCGGCTGTCCAGGCTGTTGCCGCGGTTGTCGCCGAGAGCGAAGAAGAAACCGGCGGGCACCTCGAATTCCTCGCTGCTCTCCGAGCTGCTGCGCGGCGTTTCGAGGATCATGTATGAGCGGCCATTGGGCAACGTCTCGCGATAGGCGTTGTCCTGCGGTTCACGCGGCATGGGCTTGTCGTTGACATACAGCGTGCCGTCACGCAGTTGCACCCGGTCGCCCGGCAGGCCCACGACACGCTTGATGTAATCCACCTTGGGATCGCGCGGATGGCGAAACACGATCATGTCGCCATAGGCCGGGACGGCGCCGGCATGGCGGGTGTCGACCATGACATAGTCTGTCGTCAACAGCGTCGGCATGTTGGAGCCGGATGCCACGTAAAAGCTTCGCCAACCGGGCGAATAGGCAGCCGGCCGGGCGAACTGCAGACCGACGCCGATCGCGATCATGGCGATAACCGCCAGCCAGGTCGACCGGTACCAGGGGCTGGGCGCCGTCGCCGATCGTGAACGGACGCGGCGGGCGGCATCGATTGCCACGGCCAGACGGAAAAGCACGACGGCGGCGATGGAGGCCACCAGGGCAACCGGCGTCGGCGGCACCAGCCGTGTCAGGTCGAGCACCGAAAAGTCGATGCCGATGGCAATGACGTACAGGACAACGCCCAGGCGCCAGGCGCCGCCATAGACCTGCCCGAGGCCGGGCAGGATCAGGGACAGAAGGCCCGCCCATAGGGCGCGCAGCCAGTCGTTTTTCGCCGGGGCGGCGACGTCGCTCATCGGCCCGTCTTGATGGTGGTCCACAGCCGCGTGCGTTCGCGCACCTGCTCGGCGTTGCCGGCGGTGATGGTGTAGAAGCGGGCGCGCACGTCGGCCGGCGGATAGATCAGCGGATTGTCCGTGATGCTCTTGGGCATCAGGGCGGTCGCCGCCTTGTTGGCGTTGGCATAGCCGGTGAGCTCGCTCGACGCGGCGGCGACCTTGGGCTCCATCATGAAATCGAGGAAGCGGAGCGCCTGCGCGGGGTCGGGCGCATCCTTGGGCACCGCCGCCACGTCGATCCACAGCATCGAGCCTTCCCGCGGGATGGTATAGGCGATGTCCTGCCTGTCCTTGGCCTTGGCGGCGCGGTCGCGCGCCTGGAAGATGTCGCCGGAATAGCCGAAGACCAGGCAGACGTTCCCGCCGGCCAGCGCGTTGATGTACTCCGAGGAATGGAACTTGCGGATGAAGGGCCGCACCGCCTTCACGACGTCGGCTGCCATGGCGAGGTCCTCGGGCTTCTTGGAATCGGGATCGAGGCCGAGATAGTTCAGCGCCGCCGGCAGGACGTCGGTGGCGCTGTCGAGCATCATGACGCCGCAATCCTTGAACCTGGCGACGACGGCGGGATCGAACACCATCTTCAGCGAATCGACCGGCGCATCGGGCATGCGCTTCCTGATTGCCGCGACGTTGTAGCCGATGCCGGTTGTGCCCCACATCCAGGGAATGGCATGGGCGTTGCCGGGATCGTACTTGGCGAGCGCCGCCATGATGTCGGGGTCGAGGTTGCCCAAATTCTGGAGCTTGGCCTTGTCGAGCGCCAGGAACAGGCCGGCGGCGAGCTGGCGCACGAAGAACGGCGAGGCGGTCGGCACCACGACGTCGTAGCCCGAACGGCCGGTCTTGAGCTTGGCATCGAGGATCTCGTTGGAATCGTAGGTCGTGTAGTTGACCTCGATGCCGGTGTCCTTCTTGAAATTCTTGAGCTCTGATTCGGCGATATAGTCCGACCAGTTGTAGACATTGACCTGGCCCTGGCCGAGCGCGGGCGCCGCGGCCAGGACAAGGAGAGAGGCGAGGACGGGCAAACGCATCGGCAACTCCGGCGAGGTCAGACACCAAGATATCTGTGCTGCAGCTCGCTGTCGCGGGCCAGCGCGGTGGAAGTGCCGGTCCAGACGACCCGGCCCTTCTCGACGATGTGATGGCGGTCGGCGAGCCCGATCAGCGCGCCCACGCTCTTGTCGATCACCAGGATCGCCTGGCCCTCGCGCTTCAGCCTATCGAGGCACGACCAGATTTCCTGGCGGATCAGCGGCGCCAGCCCTTCGGTTGCTTCGTCGAGGATCAAGAGCTTGGGATTGGTCATCAGCGCCCGGCCGATCGCCAGCATCTGCTGCTCGCCGCCCGAGAGCTGGTTGCCCAGGTTGCGCTGGCGCTCGGCGAGCCGCGGAAAAAACCCGAAGGCGCGCTCCAGAGTCCAGGGATTGCCGCGCGAGGTGCGGTTCGCCGCCGACGCCACGAGGTTCTCGCGCACCGAGAGGTTGGGGAAGATCTGGCGGCCCTCGGGCACCAGCCCCAGGCCGAGGCGGGCGATGCGGAAGGAGGGCAACTGGTCGACCCGGGCGCCCTCGAACTCGACGACACCGCTGCGCTGGGGCAGCAGGCCCATGATGGCATTCACGGTCGTCGTCTTGCCCATGCCGTTGCGGCCCATCAGGGTCACCACTTCGCCGGCATCGACGGCGAGTTCCATGCCGAACAGGGCCTGGCTCGCACCGTAGAAGGCCGTGAGCTCGCGCACGCGCAGCATCAGAATTCTTCCTCCTCCCCCGTCTTACGGGGGAGGATACAGGAGGGGGAAAGCACGATTTGGCGCTGGGTCATGAGCCGATCATGAATTCTTCGCGCTGGTAAAGTCGTCGCCCAAATAGGCCTGGCGCACATCGGGATTGGCGCGGATCTCCTCGGGCGTGCCGCTGGCGATGGCGCGGCCATAGACCAGCACGGTGATGCGGTCGGCGAGCTGGAAAACGGCGTCCATGTCGTGCTCGATCAGCAGCATGGCGCGCTTGCCCCTGAGCGCGCGCAGGAATCCGATCATGCGCTGGCTTTCCTCGGCGCCCATGCCGGCCATCGGCTCGTCGAGCAGCAGCAGGCAGGGATCGCCGGCCAGCGCCATGGCGATCTCGAGCTGGCGCTGCTCGCCGTGGCTGAGCGCGGCGGCAGCCATGTCGGCGCGCGCCGCGAGGCCCACCGCGGCCAAGCCCTGCCGCGCCGGCCGGCGCAGGCTCTCGTCGCGGCGGGCGTCGGCCAGGAAGCGGAAGGAATGGCCGGCATGCGCCTGCACGGCCAGCGCCACGTTGTCGAGGGCGGTGAACTCGCGCAGCACCGCGGTGATCTGGAAGGAACGCGCCAGCCCCAGGCGCACCCGGGCATGCGCGGGCAGGTGCGTGACGTCGCGGCCGGCGAAATGGATGGTGCCGGAATCCGGCCGGAGGTTGCCGGTGAGCTGGCTCACCAGCGTGGTCTTGCCCGCGCCGTTGGGGCCGATCAGGGCATGGATCTCGCCCGGTCGGACGTCGATCGAGACGGCATCGGTGGCCAGAAGACCGCCGAAGCGCTTGATCAGGCGGTCGGTCGAGAGCAGCGGCTCAGTCATGACGTCGCCCGAACAACGAATCGATGCCGCCCCTGGCATAGAGCGCGACCAGCACCAGCATCGGCCCGAACGCGATCTGCCAGTATTCGCCCCAACCCCTGCGGCCGAGATCGAGCAGCGGCGGCAGCGATTCCTCCAGTGCGAAGAAGGCGATGGCGCCGTAGAGCGGGCCGAACAGGGTGCCCATGCCGCCCAGCACGACGATGACGATGAGATCGCCCGATTTCACCCACGACATCATGGCGGGCGAAATATAGGCGCCCTCGTTGGCCAGCAGGATGCCGGCCAAGCCGCCGAAGGCCCCGGACAGGATGAACGCCGCCAGCCGGTAGCGGAACACCGGGAAGCCGAGCGCCGTCATGCGGAGATCGTTCGACTTGGCGCCGCGAATCACCAGGCCGAAGCGCGAATGGGCGAAGCGGCTGCAGAACCACAGGGTGGCGCAGAGCAGCGCGAAGCACAGCCAGTAGAACGACGCCTTGTCGCGCAGGTCCAAAAGGCCGGCGAAGCGGCTGCGGCTGATGTTGAGGCCGTCGTCGCCGCCATAGGCTTCGAGGCCCGCCCCCAGATAGTAGACGAGCTGGGCGAAGGCCAAGGTGATCATGATGAAATAGAGGCCGCGCGTGCGCAGCGACAGCGCGCCGATCAGGG
>Ga0210399_10000757_pt1 | contig 25349 bp, 23 predicted proteins | sample IncBWC14MmetaG_FD_150865 | JGI IMG/M metagenome (GOLD analysis project Ga0210399, IMG submission 150865) | Forest soil microbial communities from Barre Woods Harvard Forest LTER site, Petersham, Massachusetts, United States - Inc-BW-C-14-M | ecosystem: Environmental > Terrestrial > Soil >... | reverse complement strand
TATCGAGCCAACCCAGCGTAATCGTTACCGCCGGGTATAGGATCGGTCCCTCAGCCCCACCAGAAGCAGGACGTACACATGCCGAAGCGAATCGATTTGGAAGCGGTACCGGTGCACAGAGGAAGTGCGTATCCCGCGCCTTTTGACCTGCCCTGCGCGGCTCGCGCCCGGCAGCGCCTGGGGGAGGCGGCGGGCCTGACCGACTTCGGGGTGAACTTGATGCGTCTAGCACCGGGGTCTTGGTCGAGCCAACGGCATTGGCACACCGTTGAAGATGAATTCGTGTTTGTCGTTGAGGGAGAGGTGGTGCTGGTGACGGATGCCGGCGAGGAGACGCTGCGCCCCGGCGATAGCGCCGGATTCAAGGCGGGTGTCAAGGATGGGCATCATTTACAGAATCGATCGCAGCGCGAGGCCGTCATTCTCGAAGTGGGTTCGCGCAAGGCTGACGATGAGGGCGAGTATTCGGACATCGACATGCGCTTCACGAGGCGCAGCGATCCGGGTTTTTCGCGCAAGGACGGTACGCCGTATCCGAGACGCTAGTTTCGCGCCCTTTCAAACCGCTGCCCTCAAAGCCGTTCAGGAATCAGCCGCGCCAAGGTGGCGGCCATGTTGGTGACGGTGCCCTGCCGCTCGGCATTCGATTCGAGGTATTCGGATATCACCAGATACTGCACAACATGCCGAAAATTCAGGCCCCGTTCGTTCGACCAGGAGACGAAGCTGGAGTCGGCGCGCTGCAGGATCACTTGTGCGGCCGATGCCCCGATGGCATTGCGCTCGCACACAAAGACTTCATAGAGCGCCCGGCCGCTAAGATCAGGCCGCTTCGTTTTAAGGAGTCGATACCGGTCGAGCGCCAGGCGTCCAGATTTCTTTGCAAACCGCAGCTCGCGCCACGCCGCCGTCAATTCCAGCACCGGCCGAAGAAATCGCGGCACATTCAAACTGACGGAACTCCCGGGTAACAGTGATTTTGCTTCGCTGGCGCGTTGTAATACCACAAAGGAGAGAATCCTTCCCGCGCCTCGGCCTCGCGCCGCGCAACGGTAAGATTGTCGCTGCTTGGCGACGAATGCGCTGTCAACGAATCCTCGCACTTAAGCGTTGTTTGCGCCTGGCGAACTCGCGATGCAAAACGCGTCTCATTGCTTGAGCTTTGCAACTCATTCAAAAGGAGTAAAATATCCAACATGTTGAACGCTATTCTTCGTGACATTCCGCGGCGACTGCCGGCCACTGTGAGCCGCGCTGTTTTCGCGGTTGCGGTGTCGGCACTGATCGCAGGCTGCAACAACAATTACAGCTCCGCCTGCTTCGGCTACACCTGCAGCGGCCTGCCCACCGAATTTTCTGCCGGCGTGCTCAGCGCAAATTTCACGGCGGTCAATGGAGCCGGTCCTGCGGACGTGGTCCAGCTCAGCTTTGTGCAATCGCCCACAACCTACTCACCCTCAAATCTGAAGACCTACCTGGCGAGCGGCGGGGGCATGTTCGCGGCGCCGACGCTGACACCGGCCGGCAATAATCCATTGTATGCGGCGAGCGCCGACTTGAACGGCGACGGTTTCGCGGACGTGGTTTCCGCGAGTTATAACGACGGCGCGCTGGCGGTCTTCTTCAACAACAAGGCGACTCCCGGCACCTTCAACCCGGCGGTGTTTCTGAACAGCCCGGGTGCTTCGCAGCTCGCGATTGCGGACATGAACGGCGACGGTCTGCCCGACCTGGTCTCCGCCGATTTCAACGTCTCATTGTTCATCCAATCCTCGCCCGGAACCTTCGCCGCGCCGATCGGTCTGTTCAGCGGCGGCGCGAACTGGGTGGCGGCGGGCGATCTCAATCACGACGGCGCGATGGATGTGGCGCTCACTGACGCGGTCGGCGTCAAGGTGTTATTTCAAGTCGGCACTGCAGCCGTGCCGGTGTTCGCCGCGCCGGTCACGGTATTTACCCAGACTGCGAACGCGAATTTTCTCGGCGCGAACATCGTCGCCATCGCCGATGTCAATGGCGACGGCTATAACGATCTCGTGATCACCGACCCGGGCCCTACGGGCGGGATGTCCCCCACCTTGAACGTGTTGCTGCAGGACCCCACACACCCCGGCACTTTCCTTGCTGCTGTTCCCTACCCCATCCCCGTGCAGGATCCGCCGGAATCCATCATCGTCACCAATCTCACGGGCGCGGTGGGCGCAAGCAAACTCGACATCGTTATTGGCGGAAATCAAGGAGTCACGGTGCTGCTGCACGATCCGGCCAACCCGGGCAAATTCCTGCCGGCGACCTTTTATCCGGCCGCTGGCGCGGAGCAGATCGCGGTGGCGGACATCAACGGCGATGGCAAGCCCGACATCGTGACGAGCACCGGCGTCAGCCACCCGATTCAGGGCGGTGTGGCGACCAATAATCCGGGGGTACTGCTGCAGACCAGCGCAGGGGCCTTCAGCCAGCTCCAGGATCTGCCGTAAAAGGCGCCGCAGCGCGTAAAATGGACGTGGCGATGAGCACCGTGTATAGTCCGCGCAGCTTTTATCGGGTTGGTGCGCGGTCAGCGCCACCTTAAGCTCTTGGTCCGTCTCAGGCGCACTTCGCTTTTTTTACCCTCCTCGCTAGACCGCTGCGGAAAATATTTCCGTCGTGCGAGTCCAATTTTTCAAAAGGTTTAATAATGTCATTTTCCGATCTCGGGCTATTGCCCGAATTATTGCGTGCTGTCGCCGACAAGGGTTACGACACGCCCTCCCCGATTCAAATTCAGGCGATTCCCGCGGTGCTTGCCGGCCGCGACGTTCTGGCCGGTGCACAAACCGGCACCGGCAAAACCGCCGGCTTCGTGCTGCCCATTTTGCAGCGGCTCCAGGCAGACCTGGAGCACGGCGCCAGTCGTGCGCCGCGAGCCCTGGTACTGACGCCAACCCGTGAGTTGGCTGCGCAGGTAGCGCAAAGCGCGCGCGACTATGGCAAGCACCTGCCGCTTCGCACCTATCAAGTCTTCGGCGGAGTCAGCATCAATCCGCAGATCACCGCGCTGCGCGGCGGCTGCGACATCCTGGTCGCCACTCCCGGCCGACTGCTGGATCTTGCGCAGCAGCGTGCCGTGGATCTCTCCAAGGTGCAGGTATTGGTCCTCGATGAGGCCGACCGCATGCTCGACATGGGTTTCATTCCCGACATTCGCCGCATCATCAAATTGCTGCCGCAGAAGCGCCAGAACCTGCTGTTCTCGGCCACCTACTCCGACGACATCCGTGCTCTCGCGGAGCGGCTGCTGCACAATCCCCTCTCGGTGCAGGTTGCGCCGCGCAATGCACCCATCGAGTTGGTCGAACAGCGCGCCTATCGCGTCCAGAAAGAACAGAAGCGGCACTTGCTCGTGCATTTGATTCAAGAAGGCCAGTGGCGCCAGGTGCTGATCTTCACCCGCACCAAGCACGGCGCCAATCGTCTGACGCAGCAGTTGCAGGGCGCCGGCATCGAAGCGGCCGCCATCCACGGCAACAAGAGTCAGGCGGCTCGGGTAAAGGCACTCGACATGTTCAAGCGCGGTCAGGTCACCTGCCTGGTGGCCACCGAGGTCGCGGCACGTGGCCTTGACATCAAGGAGCTTCCGCAAGTGGTCAACTATGAGTTGCCCAACGTGCCGGAAGACTACGTGCATCGTATCGGCCGCACCGGCCGAGCGGGTTCCGCAGGCGAAGCCGTATCGCTGGTGTCCTCTGATGAATCAGGACTGTTGCGGGACATCGAGCGGGTCCTACGCCGCAGCATCCCGACGCTTCCGACACCGGCGTTCAAGATTGTCGAGTCAGCGGCGCCTGCCGCCAGCCGTCCGGCTCAGGGTCAGCGGCACGGCAGCCAGGGTCATCATGGCGGCGGAGCTCGTCGGGATGGCGGTTCCGAGCGCCGCGACTCGCGGCGTCAGCCAAATTCGGGGGCGCGCCACTACGCGCAGCCGCAGCGCGGCCGGTTCCGTTAGCTTAAGTTAGGAGCCAACTCGCGCAGATATTTTGCAAAATCCTTGCCCAAGCTTGGATGCTTCAGCGCGTACTCGACCGTCGCCTGTAGATATCCAAGCTTGTTGCCGCAATCGTAGCGCTTACCCTCGAATTCAAAGGCGAACACGGCCTCGCGCTGCATGAGCCGGGCGATGCCGTCGGTCAGCTGGATTTCGCCTCCCGCGCCCTTGCCGATTTTGGCCAGATCGTCGAAAACCGAACCGGTGAGCAGGTAGCGCCCCACCACCGCCAAAGTCGAGGCAGCCTCGGCCGGCTTTGGCTTCTCGACGATGTGCGACATCTTGCCGACACGCGGCGCGATGCTGCGCTCCAGAGACACAATTCCATACTTGTCCGTGTCGGCCCTGGGAACATTCTGCACGCCGAGCACGCTGCACTGATGCACATTGAATATTTCCACCATCTGCTTGAGGCAGGGTGTATCTGCATCAATGAGATCATCCGCGAGGTGCACCATGAAGGGCGCATGGCCCACCACCGGCCGCGCGCACAACACCGCATGCCCCAGCCCCAGCGGCGCAGGTTGGCGAATGTATACGCACGAGGCCCAGCTCGGCAGGATGCCTCTCAAGGTATCGAGAAGGTCCTGCTTGCCCTGCGCTTGCAGCACGCCCTCGAGTTCGGGGTTCGAATCGAAATGATCCTCGATCGCGCGCTTGGAGCTGCCGGTGATGAAGACCAAGGTATCGGCACCGGCAGAAAGCGCTTCATCCACCGCATATTGAATGAGCGGCTTGTCCACGATCGGCAGCATTTCCTTCGGACTCGCCTTGGTGACGGGGAGGAACCGCGTGCCGCGCCCGGCGACCGGAAACACGACTACTTTAACTGGGTTTGCCATGGGTAAATCATAGCGGATTCCTCGCCGCAGCGCCGTGGCCCTCCCCGCCGGCCTAGCGCAATTTGACGATTGCGTATGCCTCGAAACTGTCCCACGAATGACAGGCCGGACAATGCCAATAGAAGCTGCGGCCGGAAAATCCGCATTCATTACATCTATATTTTTCCGCCTGCGCCAACAGCGCACCGATTTCCTGCGCGATGCCTTCGGGCGCCGCCGCGCCTTGCCACACGGCCTGCAATATGGGGTCCTGCGAGAACACCCGCTCGATGGAGGCGCGAAGCGGCGCTGCCGACCCAAGGCCCGCGGCAATCGCCGCAAATACCAGGCGCTTTAACTCGCCCAAATCCCGCGATTCGGCCTGCTGCACGAGTTCGGCCAGTATCGCATCGCGCAGTCCGTCACCGACGAGCTTGAGCAGATGCGGCAATTCCTCCTGCAGCAGAGTCGGCGACGCGGCGAGCGCCTGGCGCAAGAGCTGCACGGCGATTTCGGGTTGCGCTTCGCGCTCGGCGATCTGCGCGCCCAACAGGGCGGCTCGCGGAAACTCCGCAGCTTCTGCGCAGGCATCGCGCAGCAGCGATCGAGCAGTGTTGATATCGCCGTGCTCGATGGCGAGGCTTGCCAATTCACACAGGTAGTGTGCGGCAACGGTGCGCGCGGGCGCAGCCTTGATGCGCGCGAGCTGCCGATACGTGCCCAGCGCCTGCTGCCAGTCATGCTGCCGCTCGTAAACGCCGCGCAGCGCATCGAGTGCGCTGACGCGCAGCCGCGCCACTTCGCTGACCTGCTGAAACAGCCCTTCGGCCCGGTCGAGAACCCCGGCACGCAGATAGTCCTGCGCCAGCGCGAGCAGCGCCTGCTCTTTGTGTTCAGACGCCAATTCATCGCGGGCCAGCAAATTCTGGTGGATGCGGATGGCGCGCTCCACCTCGCCGCGCCGCCGATACAGCGCACCCAGCGCAAAATGCGTCTCGATCGTGTCGGCGTTGGTGTCCATCAGCTTCAGGAACATATCGAGCGCCCGGTCGGGCTGCTCGGTCACGAGGTAATCGAGCCCGGTCAAATAATCAGGATGGAGATTGTTCGAGGATCCCGGCCAACGCTTGCCCCACCCGAAGTGTCCCGCCAGGATCCCGACAACCAGCGCTGTAAGCACCAAAGCCCATGTCAGCAGGGGAAGGTCGGACACGTGCCCGGGCCTTGGGTCGTGCTAATCGCGGATCGGCTGATCCGCACCGTCGTTGACGCGCTCGCGCAGGTCTTTGCCCGGTTTGAAGTGCGGCACATGCTTGCCGGCCAGCGCGACGGCTTCGCCGGTCTTCGGATTTCGGCCCTGTCGCGGCGGCCGGAAATGCAGCGAGAAGCTGCCAAAACCACGTATTTCGATGCGTTCGCCGGTCGCCAGCGCATCGCTCATGATTTCCAGGAGTTGCTTGACGGCCAGTTCGACGTCCTTCGCCGGCAGGTGCTTCTGTTTGGCCGAGATGATCTCAATGAGTTCCGATTTCGTCATTATCGATCCGTGGGCATCACTAGACATAAAAGAGGGCGGACGCCGCGCTTATCGCGGCGCCCGCCTGTTCCCTTCAATCCTGGCCGGAGATTTGCTCTTTCAAGAGATCTCCCAAGCTTGTCCCGGTAGGCGAATCAGTCCGGTAGTTCTGCATGGCCTCTTGTTCTTCATGGATGTCCTTCGCCTTGATCGACAGCGAGATGCTGCGGCCCTTGCGGTCCACGCCGGTAAATTTCGCTTCCACCTCATCGCCGACCTTGAGCAGCAGGCGGGCATCTTCGACGCGGTCCCGTGACAACTCGGAGGCTCGCAGCTGGCCGTCGACTCCGTTGCCGAGATCGATGATGGCTCCCTTGGCGTCCACTTCGCGCACCACGCCCTTGACGACGCTGCCCTTCGGATGTTCGGCGATATAGGCCGAGAAGGGATCCTTGGCAAGCTGCTTGATCCCGAGGCTGATGCGTTCGCGCTCCGGATCGATCGACAACACCATGGCGTCAACCTGCTGCGCCTTTTGATAGCTGCGGACGGCCTCTTCGCCGGGCATGTCCCAGGAGATGTCCGACAAATGCACCAATCCGTCGATTCCGCCGGCCAGCCCGATGAATATGCCGAAATCCGTGATGGATTTGATCTGGCCGCTGACTTTGTCGCCGCGATTGTAGTTGTCGGCGAACTCCTTCCACGGATTCGCCTTGCACTGCTTCACACCCAGGCTGATGCGGCGGCGTTCCTCGTCGATGTCCAGCACCATGACCTCGACTTCCTGGCCGACGTGCACGACCTTGGCGGGATTGACATTCTTGTTGGTCCAATCCATTTCCGAGACGTGCACCAAACCCTCGACGCCTTCTTCGATTTCCACGAAGCATCCGTAGTCGGCGATGTTGGTGACCTTGCCGAACAGGCGCGTATTGGCCGGATAGCGCCGCGCAATGTTCTGCCACGGGTCGGCACCCAGCTGCTTCAAGCCCAACGACACACGCTGACGCTCGCGGTCGAACTTCAGAATCCGGACATCGATCTCCTCGCCGACCTTGACCACCTCGGACGGATGCTTGACCCGCTTCCAGGCCATGTCGGTGATGTGCAGCAGTCCATCGATGCCGCCGAGATCGACGAACGCGCCATAGTCGGTGAGGTTCTTGACCACGCCCTTGACTGCGGCGCCCTCCTGCAGATTGTCGAGCAGCGCAGAACGCTCAGCGCTGTATTCCTGTTCAACCACAGCGCGCCTTGATACCACCACGTTGTTGCGCTTCTGGTCGAGTTTGATGACTTTGAATTCGAGCGGCTTGTTCTCCAGGTACGATGGATCGCGCACCGGGCGCACATCCACCAGCGAACCAGGCAGGAATGCGCGGACATTGTCGATCTCGACGGTGAAACCGCCCTTGACCCGGCCGGTGATGATGCCGATGACGACTTCTTGCTTTTCGAAAGCGGTTTCCAGGCGCGTCCAGGTTCTGGCGCGCTTCGCCTTCTCGCGCGATAGCCGGGTTTCTCCGGAGCCATCCTCGACACTGTCCAGGGCGACTTCGACGGTCTCTCCGACCGCGACTTCGATTTCACCTTTTTCGTTCTTGAATTGATCGGATGGAATGACCGCTTCGGATTTCAATCCGACATTGACGATGACGTAGTCCTGGCCGACTTCGACGATCAATCCATTGAGGATGGTGCCAGGACGAATGCGCTGGCTCGCAATGCTCTGTTCAAACAGTTCCGCAAAACTTTCAGTCATGTTCTCTCTTACTAAGGCCCGGACACCGTTCCCGCGTGCCCAATGGGGTTACCACAAAAAGGCTTTCGTTCCTTGAATAGCCACCTAAATCGACAAACGCCCGCGGGCTATCGAAAGCACGCGCCCGATCACGGCGTCGACGGACATGCCCGTCGTATCCAACGTATGGGCATCGATGCTTGCGACAAGAGGCGAAATCGCGCGGTTCATATCGCGCCGATCCCGCTCCGCGATCTCCAGCGAAAGGGCGGCAAGGTTAGCAGCAACCCCCTTTTCTTTCAACTGCTTATAGCGCCTGAGGGCCCTCTCGGTGGGGCTTGCAGTGAGGAAGATCTTCACCTCCGCCTCGGGGAATACCACGGTGCCCATGTCGCGGCCGTCGGCCACCAACCCGGGCGGCCGGGCAAAACGGCGCTGGCGTTCCAAAAGGGCTGCGCGGACCGAGGGCAGCGCTGCGACCTTGGAGGCGTCGTTGCCGGCCTCCTCGGTCCGAATCGCTCCGGTCACCTCAAGGCCCTCGAGCCACACGATCTCATCCCCGGATTTGGCCGAGCCGAACCGTATGTCAAATTGACCCGCCAGACGCGCGAGCGCCGGTTCGTCATCGAGCTTCAGAGAGGCACGGCGACCCGCCAGGGCCACCAGGCGATACAGTGCACCACTATCGAGCAGGGACCATCCCAAGCCCTTGGCGACGGCACGGCTGACGGTCCCCTTGCCGGATCCTGAGGGTCCATCAATGGTAATGACGGGCACCCGGGTCACTTAAGGTCTCGCCGACTCGTCGATCGCCAACCCCACCGAACGGGCCAGGCCTACAAACCCGGGAAACGAGGTGGCCACGTTCGCCACATCTCGGATCTCGATCGGCCCGGCCGCGCGCAGGCTCGCAATGCCGAAGGACATGGCAATGCGGTGATCGCCAAAGCTATCCACGGCGCCTGCGGAAAATGCCGCTTCCCCGCTGCGGCCCTCGATGCGCATGCCGTCCGGCAGGACGCTGTGCGCCACCCCCAAGGCCGTAAAGCCGGCGCTCATGGCGGCAATGCGGTCGCTCTCCTTTACCCGCAGCTCCTCGGCGCCGCTCACTGTGGTGACGCCCTGCGCGCAGGCGGCCGCGATGAACAGGATAGGAAGCTCATCGATGGTGAGGGGAATTGATTCCACGGGCACGCTCACCCCTCGCAGCCGCGAGGCGCGTATCCGCAAATCCGCCACCGGCTCGGCGCCGCTTTCCCGGGCATTCAATGTCTCAATCTCGGCGCCCATGCTACGCAGGATGTCGAGCAATCCGGTTCGCGTCGGATTCATTCCCACGCCGGAAATCAACAAGCCCTGCGGCGGCGCTGCCAAGCATCCCGCCACGATGAAGAACGCGGCTGACGAAAAGTCGCCCGGTACGGTCAGTATCTGGCTCAACAAGCGCTGCGGAGGATGCAGAGCGGTACGCAAGCCATCGCTGTCGACCCGCACCCCGCAACCCTTCAGCATGCGCTCGCTGTGATCGCGGCTGATAGCCGGCGCGCTGATCGTGGTGGCCGAGCCGGCATAGAGTGCGGCGAGAAGAATCGCCGATTTGACCTGGGCGCTCGACATCGGCATGCGGTATTCAACGCCGTGCAGGCGGCGCCCGCCTCCGATATCGACCGGCGGAGTACCGTTTGAAGTGCGCACATCGGCCCCCATTTCACGCAATGGCTTGGCCACGCGCTCCATGGGACGCTTCATGAGCGACGCGTCACCGATCAGCCGCGAGTCGAATTTCTGCGCCGCCAGCAGACCCGCGAACAGGCGCATGGCCGTGCCCGCGTTGCCCATGTCGAGCGCCCGGCCCGCATCCCGCAATCCGTGCAAACCCACGCCGTGGATCACAACATGGGTGTCGCTGCGTTGCTCGATGCGCACCCCGAGCGCGCGCATTGCGCTCAATGTGGCCAGGCAATCCTCGCTGGCGAGAAATCCATTCACCTCGCTCACGCCCTCGGCTATCCCCAAGAGCATCAGCGCGCGATGAGAAATGGACTTGTCGCCGGGCACCGCCATGGCGCCGCAGATGCGCATCGCGGGATGCGCTACGAAATCCTGCCTCAAAGAACGGCCTGCGGATACGAACCCAGCACCTTGAACAGCGACGCGCGCTTCTCCATTGCTGCCAACGCCTGCGCCACCGGAGGGTCGGCGACATGTCCTTCGACATCGATGAAGAACACATAATCCCATTTGCGCTTGCGCGACGGGCGCGATTCGATACGCGTCATGTTGACTCGATGCTGGGCAAATGGCTCGAGCAGCCGGAACAGCGCGCCGGCATCGTCGGTGCCGCTGGTTGAAACCAGCAGGGTGGTGCGATCGGCGCCGCTTGAGTTGAACAACTTGCGGCCGATCACCAGAAAGCGCGTGGTATTGTCCTGCCGGTCCTCGATTTCGTTGGCAAGCAGGGTGAGGCCGTAGATTTCCGCGGCCGCGCGGCCCGCAATCGCCGCCGTGCCGCGCTCATCACGCGCGCGCCGCGCTCCTTCCGCATTGCTGGAGACGCCGACGCGGTCCGCCTCCGGCAGTTGATCATCGAGCCAGCCGCGGCATTGCGCCAGGGCCTGCGGATGCGCGCAAATGCGCTTGACGGCATCCAGGCCGCGCATTTTCCCCATCAGAAAATGACTGATCCGCAGTTCCACCTCACCGCAGATTTTCAAGCCCGACGTCAAAAACATGTCCAGGGTGTGATTGACGGTTCCCTCGCTCGAGTTCTCGATCGGCACCACGCCAAAGTCCGCCACGCCGCCTTCGACTTCGTGAAATACCTCATCGATGGCGGGCAGCGGCAGCGCTCGTACCGAGGAGCCGAAGTGCTTGAGCACCGCGGCCTGGGTGAATGTGCCTTCCGGACCCAGGAAGGCCACCTTCAAGGGATCCTGCTGCGCGAGGCAGGCGGACATGATTTCACGAAACAGCCGCACCACTTCCTCATCGCGCAGCGGCCCCCGATTGCGCTTCAGCGCATGGCGCAGCACCTGCGCTTCACGCTCGGGCCGATAGAAATCCACCGCCTTGCCCGTAGCCGATTTGGAAATGCCGACCAACTGCGCGAACCGCGCCCGTTCGTTGAGCAGCGAGTGAATGCGCGCATCGATGGCATCGATGCTGTCGCGAATATTGGCAAGATCCGCGCCCGCTGGAGTCGCACCCGGCGCAGCCCGCTGCGCGAGGCTGGGTTTGGAAGCTGTCTTCGGCTTGCGCTTGCGCGCAACCTTGGCGCTGGTTCCTCTTCTTTTTGCCATTAGCGCCGCTCGTGCCGCCGCTCGAATTCGCCCATGAACGCGATGAGCCTCTCGACGCCCTCTAGCGGCATGGCATTGTAGATGCTGGCGCGCATGCCGCCGACCGCGCGGTGGCCCTTCAGTCCAAGCAGCCCGGCCTCGGCGGCCGCGGCCAGAAACGCCGCGTCGAGATCCGGCCTCACCATCGTGAAGGTGACGTTCATGCGGGAACGCGCGTCCCTGGCGACCGGGTTGCGATACAGCGCCGAGGCGTCGATTGCCGCGTACAATTTTTGCGCCTTCACCTTATTGCGTTCGCCCATCGCGCTCACGCCTCCGGAACGCTTCAGCCACTTGAACACCAGCCCCGCCATGTACCAGGCAAATGTCGGGGGCGTGTTCAGCATCGACTGATCATCCGCGACGGCCTTGTAATCGAACACGTGCGGAATATCCGGGCGTGCGCGCCCGATGAGATCGTCACGCACGATGAGCACCGTAAGTCCCGCCGGTCCGATGTTTTTTTGCGCGCCTGCATAAATGAGTCCGAACTTCGCGACCTCAACGGGCTGCGATAAAATACTCGAGGACATGTCCGCCACGATCGGCACGCCGCCGGCATCGGGGACATATGCGAATTCCACGCCGCCAATGGTTTCGTTCGGCGTGTAATGAGCATACGCCGCGGCGCCGCTGAATTGCAGCTCGGACTGCGGCGGCACGCGCGTGTAGCTTCCGCCGGCATCGGCCGCGACGTGCACCGTGCAATACCTTGCCGCCTCCGTGATGCCTTTGCGCGACCAGTGTCCGGTGTTCACGTAGTCCACCACCGAATCGTGCGCCGCCGTGAGGTTCATCGGCACCAAAGCGAACTGCGCGGAGGCGCCGCCCTGCATGAACAGAACCTTGTAATTGCGCGGGATCGACATCAACTCGCGCAAATCCGCCTCCGCCTGCGCCGCCACCTCGACGAACGCCTTGCTGCGATGGCTGATTTCCATGACCGACGTGCCGCCGCCCTGCCAATCCAGCAATTCCTCCCGCACCTGCTGCAAAACCTCGAGCGGCAATACAGCGGGGCCCGGCGAGAAGTTGAAGGCGCGCACCTCAGGAAATCTTATGGGTCGTGGGCCGTGGGATCGGCTTCGGGTTCTGCATCCTCGCCCTCGCCCGCCAGGCCCTCGATGCGCTCGAGGCCGGACAGCTGATCGCCTTCTTCCAGCCTGATCAAGCGAACACCCTGGGTATTGCGCCCCACGACGGAAATGTCCTTCACCGGCGTGCGCACCAGCACGCCGTTCTGGCTCATCAGCATGATCTCATCGTCCAAACTCACCTGCAGTGCCCCGACCATGATTCCATTGCGGTCGGTGATTTGCAGCGCGATCACCCCTTGACCGCCACGGCCATGTTTCGGAAAGTCCGCGAGCGGCGTCAGCTTGCCGAAGCCGTTCTGGGATGCCGTGAGAATGAAACCGTCCTGCGCGACGATCAGCGCATTGACGCGTTGCTCGGCGCTCAATTTGACACCGCGCACGCCGGCGGCCTCGCGGCCCATCGGACGAACCTCATCTTCGACGAAGCGGATCGCCTTGCCGCCGGTGGTGAACAGCAGAATATCCTTGCTGCCGTCGGTAATCGCGACGCCGACCAGTTTATCGCCCGGGTCCAGCGCCACGGCGATGATGCCGCTCGCGCGCGGCCGCGAAAACAGCGCCAGCGAGGTCTTCTTGACCGTTCCAAGACTGGTGGCCATGAAGACGAATTTTCCTTCTTCGAATTCCTTGATCGACAGCATGGCGCTGATGCGTTCGCCTTCCTGAAGCGGCAGCAGATTGACGATGGGCTTGCCGCGCGCGCCGCGGCTGGCCTGCGGCAGCTGGTACACCTTCAGCCAGTACAGCTTGCCGTAGTCCGAAAAACACAGCAGCGTGTCGTGAGTGTTGGCGACGAACAACTTGTCGACGAAGTCCTCGTCCTTGACGCTGGTGGCGGCTTTGCCGCGGCCGCCGCGGCGCTGCGCCTGGTAGTCCGATACCGGCTGGGCCTTGGCGTACCCGCCGTGCGAGAGCGTGACCACGACATCCTCGGGCGAAATCAGATCCTCGGTGGTGAGATCTTCATGATTGACAAGGATTTCGGTGCGGCGCTTGTCGCCGAATGTGTCGCGGATGTACTCGAGCTCGGCGCGAATCACCTGCAACAGCCGCTCCGGCCGCGCCAGTATGTCCGACAGATCGCGAATTTGATCCAGCAGCTCCTGGAACTCGGTAATGATCTTGTCCTGTTCAAGCCCCGTGAGCCGGTTGAGGCGCATCTCGAGAATCGCCTGCGCCTGCGTTTCCGTCAGGCTGTAGCGGCCGGCATGGAGTCCCAACGCCGCGATTTCCCCGTCCGGACGGGTGCTGACCGCGCCGGCGCGTTCCAGCATCTGCGGCACGGCGCCCGGGCCCCAGGCACGCGACATCAATGCAACCTTGGCCTCCGCAGGCGACGGCGAGGCCTTGATGGTCGCAATGATGTCGTCGATGTTGGCCAGCGCGATGGCCAGGCCCTCGAGAATGTGGCCGCGTTCGCGCGCCTTGCGCAGCTCGTACACCGTGCGCCGGGTGACGACTTCGCGGCGATGGCGCAGGAACGCATCCAGCATTTCCTTCAAGCTGAGCAGCCGCGGCTGGCCATCCACCAGCGCAACCATGTTGATGCCGAACACCTGCTCCATGGTGGTTTGCGCGTAGAGATTGTTGAGAAGAATCTCGGGCACTTCCCCGCGCTTCAGCTCGATCACCACACGCATGCCGTCCTTGTCCGACTCGTCGCGCAGCCCGTCCGAAGCGATTCCGTCGATCAGTTTGTCGCGCACCAGATCGGCAATTCGCTCGATCAAGCGCGCCTTGTTCACCTGATACGGCAATTCCGTGATGATGATCGCCTGCCGGTCGCCCTTGCCCACATCCTCGATGTGCGTGCGCGCACGCACGTGCAGGCGCCCGCGGCCGGTTTTGTACGCCGCGACGATTTCCTGGGCGCCATTGATGAATCCCGCCGTCGGAAAGTCGGGACCGGGAACAATCTGCATCAGCTGCCCGAGGGTGATATCCGGATTTTCAATGAGCGCTATGCATGCGGTGATGATTTCGGTCAGATTGTGCGGCGGAATATTCGTCGCCATGCCCACGGCGATTCCCGAAGACCCATTGATCAGTAGATTGGGGATGCGCGCCGGCAATACCGCGGGTTCGCTTTCCGACTCGTCGTAATTGGGGTTGAAATCCACCGTTTCCTTGTCGATATCGGCCAGCAACTCGCCGGCGAGTCTCGACATGCGCACCTCGGTGTAGCGCATGGCCGCCGGCGGATCGCCGTCCACGGAACCGAAGTTCCCCTGACCATCGACCAGCAGGTAGCGCATGGAAAAATCCTGCGCCATGCGCACGATCGCGTCGTACACCGAAGCGTCGCCATGAGGGTGATACTTGCCGATGACGTCGCCGACCACGCGCGCGGATTTTTTATAGGCCTTGTTCCAGTCATTCGCCAGCTCGCGCATGGCGTACAGCACACGCCGATGCACCGGCTTCAAGCCATCGCGCACGTCCGGCAATGCGCGGCCCACGATCACGCTCATGGCGTAGTCCAGGTAGGATTTGCGCATCTCGTCTTCGAGATTTACGGGCAATATTTCGCGTGCGATCTCGGCCATTTGCGAGAGTCCGGTGAGCCTCTATCGGCTTCTATTCAGCGGGTTTAAAGGAGGCGAGACATGGTCTCAACATGGAGGAATTCTAGCACATATCGAAAGGCGTCTTAAGCCTACCGCGCCATTTGCCCATATACTTGCGGCATGCCCATTGCTGCTGCCGATTTGCGCGTTGAGGTCCGTTGGGTCGCACCCATGACGAGGAGAAATGAGGTGCTCGAAGAGCACTCGCTGGTGGTTCGCAACGGTCGAATTCTCGACATTTTGCCGACCCCGATTGCGATCGAGCGCTACTCCGCCGCGGTGGTAGTGCAACGGGCTTCGCACCTTCTCATGCCCGGCATGGTCAATGCGCATGCGGATGCCGCCTTGCTGCTATTTCGCGGCCTCGATGCGCAAACGGCAATCGCGTCGAGTTCGGCGGAGTCGACCCGCGATGGCATTCTGACCGCCATCGCCGAGATGCTTAAGTCAGGAATTACCTGCTTTGCGGATCGCAATTACTATCCCGAGGAAACCGCGCGCGCGGCCGCTGAGCAAGGGATGCGTGCGATGGTCGGCATGCCGGTGGCCGAGGCGGCCACGCCCTGGGGAAATACCGCTTCGCTGTCCTTGACCCGCTCGCTCAAGCTGCGCGACGAATATCGGGGACACCCGTTGATCTCGACCGCGTTCGCCGTGCATGCCGGCAACAGCTTGAGCGATGACGCGTTCACGCACCTCGCGACGCTGGCAGATGAGCTTGATGCGGGCATCACGATGGAACTGCACCAATCGGCCGGCGAAATCCGCGACTGCGTTGCAAAATTTGGCGTACGCCCGATCGAGCGCATGTGGAGATTGGGCCTGCTCACCCCTGCGCTCAATGCCGTGCACATGGCGCAGGTCAGCGCGGTTGATATCGATCTTGCGCAGCGCATGGGAATATCCGTGAGCCTTTGCCCTCAGGCCAGCTTGAAATCAGGCAATGGATTGCCGCCAGCCGGCGCATTTGCCGCCGCCGGCATCCGCTTGAGTCTGGGCAGCGCCGGCGTGGAATCGTTGACTCAGGGCATCTGGGGAGAAATGCGGCTGATGGCACTGATGGCGCACGGCCCCGGCGGCGGCGGCGCCAGCTTGAATGCTTGGGATGTGCTGCACATGGCGACCCGCGGCGGCGCCGCGGCGTTGGGGTTGGCCGAAGAGGTGGGCACCCTCGAAGCTGGAAAATGGGCGGACCTCGTTTGCGTCGATCTATCCGGTCCTGGCACTCAGCCGCTGCGCGAGCCGCTCGCGCAATTGGTATTCAATGGCGGCCGCGACCTTGTGAGCGACATCTGGGTGGCGGGCCGGCAACTGCTTCTGGATGGGAATCTGACCCGCCTTGAATGGTCCGGCGTCGCTGCGCGAACCCGCGCATTCGCGGCACGAATGATTTCGGGAGGGTAAATGCAGGCTTCGCGAAATGTCGATGAGGTTGAACTCGCAAAATTCTCGGCGTTGGCGCAGAGCTGGTGGGATCCTGCCGGCCCGTCCAAACCGTTGCACGAACTCAATCCGCTGCGCCTGCGCTACATCCAAAGCGCGGTTGCGCTGCAGGACGCCGGTGTCCTCGACGTCGGCTGCGGCGGCGGCATTCTGAGTGAAGCGATGGCGCGCGCCGGCGCGCGTGTTCTCGGCATAGACCTTGCTCAGGCGGTTCTGGATGTGGCGGAGCTGCACGCGCTCGAGGGCAAGATCGAGGTCGGGTACCGGGCGGTGGCCGCCGAACAGCTGGCGATGGAACAGCCTGGCGCGTTCGACCTGGTGACCTGCATGGAGCTGCTCGAACATGTTCCTGATCCCCTTTCGACCATGGCGGCGCTGACGGCGCTGGTCAAGCCCGGCGGGGACGTCATCGTATCCACGCTCAATCGCAGACCGCTGGCATTTGCCGTTGCCATCATCGGCGCGGAGTACATCGCGCGGATATTGCCGCGCGGTACGCACGAATATTTGAAATTCATCCGGCCCTCGGAGCTCGCCAGATGGGGACGCGAGGCGGGCCTTGAACTCATCGACCTGACCGGGATCACTTACAATCCACTGACGCGATCATTCCGACTTTCATCGAACACCGACATCAATTACCTTGGCCACTTCAAACGTCCCGCAGGCTGACCCGGCGCTTTCCGTGCGCGCGGTGTTGTTCGATCTCGATGGCACGCTGCTCGACACCGCGCCGGACATGGTGGGCGCGCTGAACGCGCTGCGCCGCGAGCATTCTCTCGCCGCCATGCCTTATGAGGCCGTGCGCGGCGGCGTGAGCCATGGCGCCGCGCGCGTCGTCAGATGCGGGTTTCCGGACGCGGATCCGCAGAGTTTTGCGGCCCTGCAGCGGCGCTTCCTGGAGATCTACCGCGGCGCGCTCAGTTGCGGAACGCGCTTATTTCCTGGCATGGAGCAGGTATTGGAGACCCTCGCCGCCTGGGGCATCAAGGCCGGCATCGTCACCAACAAGGCGGCGTGGCTCACGGATCCCCTGCTCGAGCAATTGGCGCTGCGCGCGCGCTTCGCGTGCGTCGTGAGCGGCGATACCCTGGCGGAGAAAAAACCCCACCCCCTGCCCCTGCTGCACGCGGCGATGCTTGCCGGCGTCGCGCCGGCACATTGCATTTACGTCGGCGACGCCGAGCGCGATGTGCAGGCCGCGCGCGCGGCAGGCATGCCCGCGCTGGTTGCAAACTATGGTTACCTGTTGCCCGGCGAAAATCCCGCCGCCTGGGGCGGCGACGCTTATTTGAATGAGCCCCTGGAACTTCTGGATTGGCTGACGACCGTGAGAATGCGCGGCGGCGAGCTTGCATGACGGACGGGGATTGGCTGGCGTGGGTTTTGGGTGCGCTCGTAGGCGCGGTGCTCGGCGCGCTGGCGGCGCTGCTGTGGCGCGCGCGGCGCGAACAGGCATTGCGCATTGATGCCGAGCTGCTGCGCGGCCGTCTCAAGACCGAGGAGGCCTTGAGCGCGGAACGCGAGCAAGCACTGGCGCGGGCGCGCGACCAGCTGCAGGCGGTATTCGGCGAACTTGCCCGCGACAGCCTGCAGAGCAACAGCGAGGTTTTTCTGCAGCTGGCGCGGGAACGGCTGACGCGGCAGCAACTGGACGCCTCGCAGGCGCTGAAGGAGCGCGAATCGGCCATCGAGTCCTTGGTGAGGCCCATCCGCGATGCCTTGGCAAAGACCGAAGCGCAGATTCAAGCGATAGAGCGCGAGCGCATCGACTCCTTTGCGACCATGCGCGCGCAAATGGAGGTTCTGGCGAGCGGCCAGAGCCTGCTGTCGCGGGAGACGCGCAACCTGGTCACCGCCCTGCGCCGTCCCGATGTGCGCGGACAATGGGGCGAAATTACCCTGCGCCGCCTGGTCGAATTATCCGGCATGACCGTGCATGTCGATTTCACCGAGCAGCAGCATCGCAACACCGACGCGGGTGCCATCCGCCCCGACATGATCGTGCACATGCCGGAGCAGCGCGACATCGTGGTGGACGTCAAGACACCGCTCGATGCCTACCTGGCGGCGGTGGAGGCCCAGGACGACGAAGAGCGCAGCTCGCAGCTGCGCCGTCATGCACAGATCGTCGGTGTGCGGGTGCGCGAGCTCTCCTCGAAACAGTATTGGTCGCAGTTCGAGCGCAGTCCGGACTTCGTCGTGCTGTTCCTGCCGGGCGACCAATTCCTTGCCGCGGCGCTGCAGGAAAATCCAGGTCTGATCGACGATTCCTTGCGTCAAAATGTCATGCTGGCGACCCCGACCAGTCTGGTTGCGCTGTTGAAAGCAGTCTCCTATGGATGGAAACAGACGGTACTTGCCGCCAATGCCGAGGAGGTTCGCAGCCTGGGAGAGGAGTTGTACAAGCGCCTGGCGGTCTTTGGCGAGCACCTCGGCAAATTGGGCAAATCCCTGGGTGCCAGCGTCGAGGCTTACAACCGCGCAGTAGGCTCGTTGGAGCAGCAGATTTTGCCCGCTGCACGGCGTTTTCCCGAACTGGGGCTGCGCGTGAATCGCGAGATAGATCCCATCGAACCGGTATCCGACCTTGCCCGCATACCGCGCGCGCCGGCCGCCGGAAGCGACCCGGCTGATGAAACGGGCGCCTCAGGATCTTGAGGCCGGTTATCGCGCGCGCGCGATACCTGCGGGCTCGGCACGGCACTTCAGCTGGCTGTTCGCGAGCCCGGAGGCACGCGCACCCCTGCTCGGCGTGTACGCGCTGCTGGCGGAATGGAGCGCATTGATGGATCCCGCGAGTGAGCCTACCGCGGCGCGGATCAAGCTCGCCTGGTGGCAGGAGGAAATGCGCCGTCTCGCCGCCGGGGTGCCGATCCATCCCATCGGCACGTACCTCAAGTCGCTGCCGCGCGCAGCGCAGGTGGATTTCGCGCCTCTGCAGCGGAGCGTCGCCGCTGCCGCCGCCGAAGTGGACGGAGCGCCGCTGGAGCGCGGCACTGACCTTGCGCCCCATGCCCACGCGTTGCGGGCCAATCCGCTGGCAGTGGCAGCAAGCCTCGCCGGCGCAGATCCCGATAGGACCGATTTGAGTCTGTGCATTCACGCACTGGCCGAGGCCGAACATCTATCAAGATCGATCGGCGACTATCGGCGCGCCGCGCGCGCGGGCCGCGTGTCCTTCCCGGTGGATGAACTCATGGCGGCGGGCATCGATAACGCCGATTTGGCGGCTGACCAAGCGCCGTCGCGCCTCGAGACGTATCTGGAACGCCTGCGGGTACGCGCGACGAATGGATTTGAGGTCGCCGCCCAGTCCCTGCCGCGCGCGCTTAAGGCGCAACAGCGCCACCTGCTGGTGCTCGCGGCGCTTGGCCTCAAGCAGCTGCGGCAACGCTCGCCAACCCACAAAACCTTGGGTCCGCAGGATATGCTGCTCGCCTGGAACACGGCCCGGCGCGCCGCGCATTGAATCCCAAGTCATGGTACCCAAACAATTCATCGCCGATCCCGAGCTGCTGTCCGGCCGCGTGATTTTGATCACAGGCGCGGGCAGCGGTTTCGGCCGGGCGCTCGCGATCGAATGTGCGCGTGCCGGAGCAGCCGTCATCCTGTCGGGACGCAATCAACCCAAGCTCGAGCGCGTGTACGATGAAATCACGGCGCTGGACGCCCCGACGCCGGCGATCGCGGTGCTCGATCTTGCCGTTGCGACCGCTGTGGACTACGACGCACTGGCGCGGGTCATCGGCACCGAGTTCGGCAAACTGGACGGCGTGGTGCATGCTGCGGCCTTGTTGGGCGATCGCACGCCGCTCGAGCAATATGATGTACCCACCTGGTGTCGGGTCTTGCACGTGAATCTGACCGCGCCCTTCATCCTCACGCAGGTCCTGCTGCCCCATCTGCGCAAGTCCGCGGACGCCTCCGTCATCTTTGTCAGCAGCGGTGTCGTGAAGCAATCCAGGCCGTACTGGGGCGCTTACGCCGTGGCCAAGTGCGGATTGGAGTCGGTGCGCACCATGTTGGCGGAGGAGCTGGAGGGCGAGCCGAATATCCGCGTTAACAGCGTGAACCCGGGCCGCATGCGCACCGCAATGCGCGCGGCAGCGTATCCGGCCGAGGATCCCAATTCGGTGCCAACGCCCGAATCGGTCAGCGGTGCATTTTTGTACTTGCTGAGCGCTCGCGGCCGGGGTATTGATGGGCAGTTCATTGACGCGCAATAACCACTGAGGAACTCAACAGTGCACCTACGAATACTCATGTCAGCTTGCGCAATGTCGGCAGTACTCTGCTTCGTGGCGGGCGGCGCCGCGTCCGCACCCGCACCCCAATTGACGCGGCCGCTGGATGGCGACTTCATCCTCCATGATTTTCATTTCGCTTCAGGCGAAACACTGCCCGAAGTGCGCATGCACTACACGTTTTTCGGCAGGCCTCACAAGGATTCCTCAGGACGGGTCGACAATGCGGTCCTGGTTCTGCACGGCACCGGCGGCTCCGGGCGCAGTCTCGTCAATGATCGATTTTCCGGCGTGCTGTTTCAGAAGGGCCAGCTGCTGGATGCCGACAAGTATTTCATCGTGCTTCCGGACAGCATCGGACATGGCAATTCCAGCAAGCCCAGCGACGGACTGCACGCCCACTTTCCGCAATATGCCTACGCGGATATGGTGGCCGCGGAATACGCCTTGATCAAAGGCCTGGGAGTGGAGCATCTGCGGCTGATCATGGGAACCTCGATGGGATGCATGCACGCTTTCATGTGGGGCGAGGCCTATCCCGATTTCATGGATGCGCTGATGCCGCTTGCCTGCCTGCCGGTGCAGATAGCAGGACGCAATCGGTTGTGGCGCGACCTCCTCATCGATGCAATTCGCAACGACCCGCAGTGGATGAACGGCGACTACAGCAGCGAGCCCGCCAGCGCGCTGCGTACCGCCGCGGGCTTGCTGTTGATCGCCGGCAGCGCCCCCATACAAATGCAGCTGTCGCTGCCGACCAGCGCCGGCGCGGATGAGTTTGTACAAAAATACATGTCGCGACAACTGGAAGATCTGGACGCCAACGATCTTTTGTATGCCGTCAGCGCCTCGCGCGATTACGATCCCTCCTCCGGATTGGAGAAAATCAAGGCGCCGCTGCTGCTGATCAACTCCGGCGACGATTTCGTCAACCCTCCGGAACTTGGGATAGCGGAACGGGAAATCAAGCGGGTGCCCAATGGGCGCTTCGTGCTGCTGCCGGCATCCGATCAGACTCACGGCCACGGCACCCACACCTGGGCCGTCGTATGGCAGAACTATTTGGCGCAATTGCTGCAGGCATCCGCCGCGGGTACGGCGAAGACGCCGGCCGCAAAATAGCCCTGCGCGAGATTCAGTCAGGCCGGATCCGCTGCGTGTTTGCCAAGCAACGCCGCGTCGATCTCGTTGATCAACGCGTTGCGCTCGCTCGCCAACATCGCGCGTGAGTGCCCGCGCGGCAGTTCGCGCGCCAGATGCACGGGCCCGAAGCGCACGCGCATCAAGCGGCTGACAATGAGGCCGCGAGCCGCCCACCAGTGCCGCACCTGCGCCGAGCGCGTCGCGCGCACGGTAACGGTGAGCCAATGATTCAACCCCTCTCCATATTTCGCCTCCGCGCGCAGAATGCTCATCGGCTCGCCTTCGCAATCGGCGGCGGCGCGGAAATCCTCCACCAGGCTTTCATTGAGCGGACCGCGCATTCGGAGCACGTAGTCGACAGTCAGCGCATGCACCCCGCGGGACACGCGGTGCGCCCAGGAGCCGTCGTCGGTGAGAATTTCCAATCCTCCGTCGACCGGGGGCATGGGCTGGATTGCCAGCCAGCGGCCTGAAGAGCGCGGCAGATTCAGATGCTCGGCTGCACGCGAGGTCGCCGCCTTGAGGTCGAGACTCTCACCCGGCGAGCGATGAAACAGGAGTACCCGCAATTCTTTGGCCGTCTCGGTGTGCAACCGCACCGGCCGGCCGTCCAGAGTGATGCGATCACGCGGCATGAGCTTTGCGCCCAGCGCCGGCACTTCGCCGTTGACCTTGAGCCTGCCGGAGCGAATCCAGCGCTCGACTTCGCGGCGCGAACCAACGCCGGCTGCCGAGAGCAGCTTTTGCACGCGTTCGCTCGAGGGCTGCTCTTTGCGCGGCGGCGCTGATTTTCGGGGCGGCGCTGGCTTGCCTGGGGCTCGCCGGCCCATCAATTCGAATCGTCTGGCAATCCGCTTGCCACCAGACCCTGGGTCCGCGGCGCCGTGTTTTCCGCAGGAGGTTCTTCGTCGTCGTCCGCCGGGTGATCGAGGTCCGCGGCGGCATCGAGCGATGCCTCCGATTCCGTCAGGACCTCGCGTTCCGCTCCGGGCAACGTCAGCTGTACCCGCAGATCTTCGAGCTCCTTGAGCTGCGCCAGGGTCGGCAGGTCATCGAGTTTTCGCAAATTGAAATAATCGAGGAACTCGCGCGTGGTTCCCAGCAACTCGGGCTTGCCGGGTACATCGCGGTGACCGACCACCCGGATCCAGTTGCGCTCGTGCATGGTCTTGATGATGTGCGGATTGACCGCCACGCCGCGAATCTGCTCGATTTCTCCGCGGGTGATAGGCTGTCGATAAGCCACCAGTGCCAGGGTTTCGAGGAACGCGCGCGAATACTTGGCCGGCCGCTCCTGCCACAGCCGCGCTACCGGCTGAGCCACCGCCGCCTTGATTTGAATACGATAGCCGCTGGCAACCTCGAGCAGTTCCACGCCGCGCGATTCGTATTCCGCCGTCAGTGCGGCGATCGCGGTTCTGATTTCGTCGGCAATCGCACCGTCGCGCTCGTCGAACACGCTTACCAGCTCGTCCATGGCAAGCGGGCGACCGGCGGCCAGCAGCGCAGCTTCCACCACATTCTTCACATATTGGTCGTTCATTTAGGGACTCGCTGAGGGTTCATTGGCGGCGCCGTCTTCGGCAACCAATTTCAGGTGCCGGGCTGGATTGCCCAGGCGCACGTGCAGCGGCGCGTATGCTTCCGACTGCACTAATTCGATCAATCCTTCGCGCAATAGTTCGAGGATGGCCACAAAAGTCACCGTCACCCCGCGACGGCCCTCTTCCGGAGTAAACAAGCGTACGAAGTCCACGAACGCGTTACTGGTCAGCGATGCCAGGATGTCGGTCATGCGCTGGCGCACCGACAACGGCTCGCGCTGGACATGATGGTGCGCGAACATGTCGCTGCGCGACAGAACGTCCTGAAATGCCACCAGCATCTCCTGCAGCGTTACCCGCGGCGCAATGCGCACCACCTTGCGATCCACCAGTTCCGCCGAGGCCACCCAGGTATCGCGATCCAGCCGCGGCATCCGATCGATGCCCTCGGCAGCGCGCTTGAAGCGCTCGTACTCCTGCAGCCGGCGCACGAGTTCCGCCCTGGGATCCGCCTCTTCAGCGGAATCATCGCTACCCATCCTGGGCAGGAGCATGCGCGATTTGACTTCCGCCAGGGTGGCGGCCATCAACAGGTATTCGCCGGCCAGCTCGAGCTGCAGTACCTGCATCAACTCGATGTAGCGCATGTACTGGCGGGTGATCTCCGCGATCGGTATGTCGAGGATGTCGAGGTTTTGCCGCCGTATCAAATACAGCAGCATATCGAGAGGTCCTTCGAACGCCTCGAGAAATATCTCCAGCGCCTGCGGCGGAATGTACAGATCCCGGGGCATCTCGGTGATGGGCTGCCCCTCCACGACGGCAAACGGCATCTCGGCCTGCGCCGGCGCGTGATGGGCCGGCGGTTCCAGCACGCCCGCCGGCGGCGCGGCGTTTTGAACCAGCGTCAATTCAGGTTTCATCGGTAATTCATTGCCATTGCCTGACGGACCGCCTCCAGGGTGTCGCGTGCCGCCGCGCGCGCCCGCTCGCACCCCTCGGCGATGATACCGCGTACCAGGTCGGGATTCTCCTCGAACTCCTGCGCACGTTTGGCGATGCCGGATACCTCCTCGACCACTTTCTCGATCAGCGGCGCCTTGCATTCCAAGCAGCCGATTCCTGCAGTGCGGCAGCCTTTTTGCACCCAGGCTTGAGTCTCGGCGCTCGAATAGATTTTGTGCAAGTCCCACACCGGGCATTTATCGGGATCTCCGGGATCCGTGCGGCGCGCACGGGCCGGATCGGTCTGCATCGCTTTGAGTTTCTTCACGATGGAATCCGTGTCCTCGCGCAGACCAATCGTGTTGCCGTAGGACTTGGACATTTTGCGGCCGTCCAGCCCCGGCACCTTGGGTGTTGCGGTGAGCAGTGCCTCCGGTTCGGGCAAGATCGAGATCCCCGTGCCTTCGAGAAATCCCAATAGACGATCGCGATCAGCAACCGTCAGACGCGCATTGGCCTCGACCATGGCGCGCCCCCTTGCCAGTGCCTCCGCGTCGCCTTTCTCTTGGAATTCCTTGCGCAACGCGCGGTACAGCCCGGAATTGCGCGAACCCAGGCTCTTGATGGCCTTTTCGACCTTCTGCTCGAACTCCGGCTCGCGGCCATAGATATGATTGAAGCGCCGCGCGACTTCGCGCGTTATTTCCACGTGGGCCACTTGATCCTCGCCCACCGGCACGTATTGCGAGCGATACAACAGGATGTCCGCGCTTTGCAGCAGGGGGTAGCCCAGGAAGCCGTAGGTACTCAAATCCCGGTCGGTGAGTTGCGCCTGCTGCTCTTTGTAGGAGGGAACCCGCTCGAGCCAGCCCAGCGGCGTGATCATCGACAACAGCAGGTGCAGTTCCGCGTGCTCGGGA
>Ga0210399_10000755_pt1 | contig 25385 bp, 11 predicted proteins | sample IncBWC14MmetaG_FD_150865 | JGI IMG/M metagenome (GOLD analysis project Ga0210399, IMG submission 150865) | Forest soil microbial communities from Barre Woods Harvard Forest LTER site, Petersham, Massachusetts, United States - Inc-BW-C-14-M | ecosystem: Environmental > Terrestrial > Soil >... | reverse complement strand
TTGCTCAACGACGGCCGAGTGCTGGTGACTGGCGGAACCGACAGCAATGGAAATGCCACAGCCACTGCCGAGCTTTACAACTAAGGCTCCGTGAAAGGTGCGCGCTCAAGTTGTTCTCAAGTTAAAGGAGACACAAGACCGCAAACGTACGCCAACCCACACAAAGATGTCTGTTTCGCGCGAACGGTTGCGATCCAAGAGGTTGTGCGGATTCCGCAGGAAGTTAGCGACAGTTTCCCGACTAGGGAACCTCTACTCATAATCCGTTGGTCCTAGGTTCAAATCCTCAACTATTCACAAGGCTCGCCCAAAGCAGGGCTATATCCGGTTTGTACGCTTCTCCCTGAACCGCCCTGCAATGCTGAAGCGCTGATAGCCCCCGGATTCGCAAGAAGCCGTTAGTTTATGTACCCCATCCGTCCAGGAATGTTCATGATGTTCACCATGTTCAGGTTGTCTGATCGGCGTTGGCTTGAGCCAGTACTGTTTTCCGTGAAGCACTCGCCGCGGCAGTTTCGGCTCTCGCCGGTCTACGTAGGCCCGATGATTCCGGGAATTTCAAGCAGTGTGAATGGAGCCGTTCTTAAAATTCGCAAAATAGTTCCGCGGCTTGATTTTTCTTCCCGCGCAATTTCTGCGAGGTCCTTCCCCGCAGCGTACTCCAGTATGACTCGAATGTGTCGCTGCGAAATCCCGTTCAGATTTGCTTTCGTCGCCGCGCTTTCGCGACTGGCCGCGGGTGATTTTAATCGACTCGATAACTCCCAGCGGAACTCCCCGTCATTTTCTGTCACCCTTCGACGGCTGGGAGATGGAATCTCGACGTAAGGGCCGCTATTCATCATCGCTATTGGAGGCACGCTCGTGCATTTCCTGGAACAGCCGACCTGCCACGCTCCTGGAATGTATCCGCGCGAGCGACGCGGGGGATTACCCTCAGATTGCGAAAAACTTGGGGCAATGGTATGCGAGTTAGATTTCACCCATCTGCTGATCACAGCTGTTGATCGCCGATCGTGACAGCCATTTTTTGTCTCATGAATCAGTCTTCGCCTTGAGTTGGCGAAAGAGCTGCAGAACAGAAATTCCGAGATGAGCAAATGTTTTGCACTATGCCTGTTTAATTCCCGGAGAATCGAGAGCGGAAGCAAAAGCCAATTGTCACAGTTCGATTACTCTCGCCCGGCGATTGAGTATACGAAAAAGTTCACGCCCGACCGAAGGCCGAAATCTTGACGCTCGACTTACGTTGGATGCGCGCGGCCGGCCGGCTCACTGCCCTACAATTTTAGACTCAACTCGCCCTAACTCCTTACAAGACAGAAGGACATCAGCCATGACTCATAGAACTGAGCGGCAATTACTATATCGTTAATCATCCGCGTTTTTGGATTGGCTCTGGGCTTGCATTCCTACCTACAGCGTCCCCTGAACCGTCCGCCCGGACTCCCAGCCCGGTGAGGGGATAGCTTCCTTTTGTTTCGAAGCTGCCTGGTCGCTCTCGGGGCGAAGCGTCGACTGTTGGCGGAGTGAACTGGCCTGAATCGACACGCGAAGTGTGTCTGTCGAGGTAACCAATGAAACGATCTGCTAGACGTGTGCTTCTTGCCGCAGGCGTCATCCTTTGCGCTGTCTTAGTGCTGAAGGGCTCATCGCTCTTGGTGCCCAGCGGGAACTGGGCACCTGAAGGAACGATGGCGACCGCACGCTTAGGCGCATCGGCAGCGCTGCTAGGCGACGGACGAATCCTCATCACGGGGGGAGACGCCGGGACAGGCGCTGTCACAACGGCGGATTTCTTCAATGCGGACGGCACAATTTCGGCTGCGCCGGCAATGACCAATGCGCGTAGCGGTCACATTTCGGTGACGTTGAAGGACGGCCGTGTTCTCGTGGCAGGCGGAGTCACAGCAGGGGGGGGCACTACCAGTACCGTCGAGATCTTTGATCCGATAACAAATTCGTGGATGACCGCGGGCCTCGGGATGGTCGAAGCACGCTCGGGCGCGACTGCCGCGCTGCTTCCGGATGGACGCGTGTTAGTTGCTGGAGGTCAGAACGGGAGCACGATCAGCTCGACCATCGAAGTATTTGATCCTGCGCTCGGTGCATTCACATCGGCGGGAATGATGTCGTCACCGCGCATGCAACACGCTATGACCGCGATGCAAGATGGGCGAGTTCTAATCGCGGGCGGATTCAACGGTTCGATTCCGGTCGTTTCCACGGATATTTTCGATTCCGTGACGGGAATGGTAAGCGCCGGTCCGAACTTATCAGTGGCGCGCTTCGGGCATTCGGCGACGACGCTGTTGAACGGCCAAGTGGTGATTATTGGCGGGAACAATGGGAACGCGGATCCGGCACAAATGGACACTACGCCCGCGGAAATGGTCGATTTCACGGCAGCGACGCCGGCCTTCACGACACTTGCAACAAATCTTGCCACACCGCGCGAAGGTCATCTCGCAATTCTTCTTCCCAACAATAACAACATTCTGATTGTCGGCGGCACTTCGACCGGCACGCCAATCGCTTCAGCTGAAATGTTCACGCTGCAAGAATCGTCCCAGGGCATCTGGACGTACGGATTCGCATCTACGGGTGGGTTGACATCGGCGAGAAGTGGCGTGGCGGGTTCGGCCAACCAATTGAATGTGCCGAGTTCGACGATGCAGAGGAACGGCGTGGTAATGGTCGCAGGCGGTAGCGATGCGAACGGCAACGCTCTTAACACAACCGAAGCTTACGGCTACCCAACGGTTCAGACTGATCAGAGCGATTACCCTCCTGGAACCACTGTCACGATTACAGGCCGCGGGTTCCAGCCTAACGAAACGATCGCAATCCAGCTTGTCGAATCGCCGCTGGTGGATACGCACGGGCCCTACATGGTGCAAGCGGACGCCAATGGAAATTTTGTCGACACGTCGTTCATGACGGACGTGCACGACGAGGATATTCGTTTTTACTTGAGCGCTACCGGCGGGACATCGGGATTTGTGGCGCAGAACACGTTCACTGATGCAAGCCCGGTTCTGAGTGTAACTGTCATAGGTCCCAGCGGCAGTGGAAGCGTCAGCAGCGCTGACGTTCAAATCACTAACTGCACGGCTGCTACAAGCCCTGGTCACACCTGCACCCACACATACGGAGCGAACTTCAGTACCACACTGACGGAGACACCCAACAGTGGGACCACCTTCATAGGGTGGAGTGGCAGCGGTGGATGCACCGGCACATCAACTACCTGCGCAGCTTCTGCGACCGGCAACAACACGTTTTCTGCAACTGCAACGTTCGCGGCGAACCAGGCGCCCACGATCACCAGCGCAAACAGTACCACGTTCACGGCGGGGACTGCCGGGTCATTCACTGTGACGGCGTCTGGCGTTCCAGTCCCAACCTTCACTGAGACCGGAACACTCCCGAGCGGAGTGACACTGAGCTCTGCCGGCCTCCTCAGCGGCACAGCCACCGTAGCGGGTAGCTTCCCAATCACGATTACCGCCTCGAACGGCGTCCTACCGAATGCCACTCAGAACTTTACGCTGACCGTGAATCCGGGCGCAGTTAGCTCGGGCACCTCCACCGTAAGCGCCAATCCAACCTCAGTAGTCGCTGATGGATCAACGTCCTCGACCATCACTGTCACTCTCAAGGACGCGAACAACAATCCGGTAAGCGGTAAGACAGTGACACTGAGCGCTGGCAGCGGCAGCTCTACGATTTCGGCCGCGAGTGGCGCGTCGAGTGCCAGCGGCGTTGTCACCCTTACCGTTAAGGACACCAAGGCCGAAACGGTCACCTATACGGCCAAAGACACCACCGACAACATCACCATCACTCAAACTGCCTCAGTCACTTTCACTCCCGGCTCCGTCAGCGCCACCAAATCGACCGTCACCGCGAATCCAACTTCAGTTACGGCGGACGGTTCTACCACTTCAACGATTACGGTGACGCTGCTCGATGCAAACAACAATCCGGTGAGCGGTAAGACGGTCACTCTCTCGCAGGGCACAGGCAGTTCTACGATTTCAGCCGCGAGCGGCGCTTCGAGTGCCAGCGGCGTTGTCACGTTCACGGTGAAGGACACCAAAGCCGAGGGTGTAAGTTACACAGCGACAGACAGCACGGACAGCACCACGATCACACCAACTGCTTCCGTCACTTTCACCGCCGGCACGGTTAACGCCACCAAATCCATGGCCACCGCCAATCCGACTTCGGTAACGGCGGACGGTTCCACCACTTCAACGATTACAGTGACGCTGCTCGATGCTAACAACAATCCGGTGAGCGGCAAGACGGTGACTCTCTTGCAGGGCACGGGTAGTTCTACGATTTCAGCCGCGAGTGGCGCATCGAACGCCAGTGGCGTTGTCACGTTCACGGTGAAGGACACCAAAGCCGAGACGGTCACTTATGCGGCCAAAAACACCACAGATAACATCACGATCACTCAAACAGCAGCCGTGACATTTACGCCTGGCGCAGCGGCCAAGCTTGCGTTTGGACAACAGCCGACGAATACCGCGGCAGGTTCCTCGATCACGCCAGCTGTAACGGTACAGGTTCAAGACGCAAATGGGAACGTAGTGACGAGCGGAACGGGCAGCACTGCGTCGATTGCGGTTGCGATTGGTACCAATCCGAGCGCCGGCACGTTGAGTGGGACGTCAACGCAGACTGCCGTAAATGGTGTGACGACCTTCAGCAACCTTTCTATCAACAAGACGGGCACGGGCTATACACTCGCAGCCAGTAGCAGTGGATTGACAGCCGGGACCAGCAATACCTTCAACATCACGCCTGGAACAGCTACGCAACTGGTCTTTGGCACGCAGCCCTCAAACACGGCGGCTGGTTCAGCCATCACACCGGCCGTGACGGTGCAGGTGGAGGACGCGAACAACAACGTTGTGACCACGAGCACGACAGCAGTCGCGATAGCGATTGGCACGAATCCGGCCGGCGGCACATTGAGCGGGACCACGAATGTCAACGCGGTGAACGGCATCGCTACGTTCAGCAACCTCTCCATCAACAAGACGGGAACAGGCTATGCGCTGGCGGCCAGCAGCACTGGGTTGGCCGGAATGGCGAGCAATGCATTCAACATTACCCCTGGCACAGCCAGCAAACTCGCCTTTAGTCAGCAGCCCACAAACACTCAAGCAGGGTCGTCTATCACTCCGGCCATTACAGTGCAGGTCGAGGACGCGAACGGCAATCTAGTGACAACAAGCACAGGCTCGATCGCTGTCGCTATCGGAACCAATCCAGGCGGCGGGAGTCTAGGCGGAACCTTGACGCAGAGTGCGGTCAATGGCGTAGCCACATTCGCGAATCTGTCCATCAACAAGACGGGAACGGGCTACACATTGGCAGCCGGCAGCACCGGATTGGCCGGTACCACCAGCAATGCCTTTAACATTACGGCGGGCGCAGCAAGTAAACTTGCGTTCAACGTCCAACCATCGACCGCCGCAGCGGGGCAAGCGATCTCACCAGCTGTAACCGTCCAGGTGCAGGATGCAAACGGCAATGTGGTGACCACGGATGCCTCGAACATCAGTATCACGATCAGCTCACCGGGAGCGTTCAGCGGAAGTTCAACCGCGACGGTTTCGGCGTCGAGCGGAGTGGCGACGTTTTCGAACTTGGTCCCAACCGTAACGGGGACGTTCACGTTGTCGGCTTCAGATGGATCACTGACGAGCGCAACCAGCAACAGCTTTACAGTCAATGCGGGCGCGCTGGCGAAATTTGTTATTGCGAATATCAGCAGCCCGCAAACGGCGGGCGTAGCATTCAATGTGACCGTCACGGCGCAAGACGCCAATGGGAATACAGTCACCAGTTATAACAGCGACGGAAATAAGGCGAACCTGACATCGACGGGAGCACTAGTTGGCAGCCCCATCACCACAGCTTCATTCACGAACGGCGTGGTGGTCCAAAGCGTCACGATTACAAATACCGGAAGCTTTACGATCACCGCGACCGGCACAGGACAAGGCAACGGCATAGGTGGAGTGCCGAGCAATTTATTCACAGTGAATGCGGGGCCAGCAGCCAGTCTGACCATAAGCGCTCCGGCGTCAGCTGCAGCGGGCACGGCATTCAACTTTACCGTGACCGCGAAGGACAGCTTTGGCAATGTGGCTACCGGATATGCAGGCACGGTGAAGTTCAGCAGCACGGACGCGCAAGCGGTGCTGCCGCCCAATTCAGCACTGACGAACGGCACCGGAACATTCAGCGCCACATTGAAGACCGCTGGCGTTTCAACCATTACCGGTACAGATACGGTGAACGGCTCGATCGCCGGCATCTCCGGGAATATTGCGGTCTCGGCAGGATCGGCTACTGCGTTGGTGGTGACTGCTCCGGCGTCAGCTACGGCGGGCACGGCATTCAACTTTACCGTGACCGCGAAGGACAGCTTTGGCAATGTGGCTACCGGGTATGCAGGTGCGGTGAAGTTCAGCAGCACAGACGCGCAGGCATTGCTGCCGGCCAACTCGGCGCTGACGAACGGCTCAGCGGCGTTAAGCGCCACATTGAAGACCGCTGGTAATCAGATCATTACCGCTGCGGATACAGTGACCAGCTCGGTTACGGGTTCCTCCGGGAATATTACAGTGTCGGCAGGATCGGCAGCGGCTATCACTGCGTTCTCGGGTTCGGGGCAAAGCACGAGCGTTGGGATGGCATTCGCAAATCCCTTAATAGCGCTGGTGCAGGACGGCTTCGGCAATCCAGTAAGCGGGGTAACCGTGACCTTTACTGCGCCCAGCAGCGGACCCGGCGGGATATTTAATAACAGCACGACGAACGTCGTGGCGGCGACAGATGCTAACGGGCACGCCGGCACGACGTTCACGGCCAACACGGTGGCAGGCGTGTACGCGGTGACCGCTTCGATATCGGCCGTAGCGACCTCGGCTAACTTCTCGCTCGCTAACCTCGCCGGCGCCATCACGCATCTGGCGTTGACTCCTGCAACTGCGACGATTACGGCAGGCGGCAACGAGGTCTACCTGGCAGAGGGCTTGGACACATATAACAACCCTGCTGGCGACGTTACGAGCGCGACAATCTTCACCATCGCTCCGGACGGTTCTTGCGGAACTCCGAACCCTGGCAACAGTACGTGCACTGCGACTGTCGCGGACATGAGCGGGTCCAGTCACACAGTGACCGGAACCTACATGAACAGTGCGACAGGGAGCGCCAGCCTGACGGTAAATGCTGCGTCGCCTACGCAGTTGGTGATCACCTCAAATGCGTTGGCGATTGTCGCGGGGCAGTGCTCGGGGAATATCACGGTTACGTCGCAGGATCAGTACGGCAACGCCTCGAACACCTCGAATGCCACGCAAGTGAACTTGAGCAGTGCGTCAGGCACAGGAAAGTTCTATAGCGACTCCACGTGCCAAACTCAAATTCCCGCAAGCAACGGCAAGATTAGCGTCAGCATCGCGGCGAACAGCAGTAGCCAGACCTTCGCTTATGAGGACACAACTCCAAGCCCGCTTCCAAATTCCACGACTATGATTACGGCAGCCGATGATGCCACCGTGTTGACCAGCGGCACGCAGGAGGAAACTATCCTGCAGCTGGTGTTCACGACGTCCTCGTTTACGGTGACGCAGAATACCTGCTCGGCACAGATTACACTGACCGCCAAAAACGCGAAGGGCACGGCCACCAACGTCACGGTGGCAGCTACGCTGGGTCTCACTAGCACCTCCAATGGCGCTACGTTCTACAGTGACAATGCTTGCGCGATGGCCATCACGCCCACCAGTACCCCGCTTGCATCCGACGTAACGCTCGGGAGTGGCGCCAGTGCCGTCAACTTCTCCTACGAAGACGGCGCTGCAGGCAATCCCACGATCACTGCCACTATCGGAGGATATTCAGTAGCGCAGCAGGAACAGATTGGCACCCCGCCTTCCGTTACATCGAACCCTTCGGGCCAAGCCGTGACCTACGGCTCTAACGGAATGTTCAGCGTAGCGGCGAACGGGACGCCTACACCGACGGTGCAATGGCAGGTCAGCTCTGACGGAACCAACTGGAACAATGTTGGCGATGGTGGCGTTTACAGTGGAGCTACGACCACAACGCTGACTCTCACAGTGCCGCCGGTCTCGTTGAGCGGTACTCAATATCGGGCTGTCTTCACAAACGCGGTCGGCTCGGCGAATAGCAATGCCGCGAGCTTAACGGTAAATCCTGAGCCGCTGACGGTGTCGATCATTGGCAACCCGACCAGAACCTATGACGCCACGACAGCTGCGACGCTGACTTCCGCCAACTTCTCCATCGCTGGCTTGGTGGGCACAGACAAATTCACCGTGACGCAGGCCGCTGGCATGTATGCCACCGCCAATGCGGGTTCGGGCATTACTGTGACGGCGAGCCTGAGTGCCGGCAATTTCACGCCTTACGGAAGCGCGGTTGCAAACAATTACAGCTTCCCAACTTCGGCCAGCGGCACGGGCACGATTAACCGAGCCAATGCAACGATCACCGTCTCGCCCTACAACGTGACCTACGACGGCAACCCGCATACGGCCACGGGCACAGCGAAAGGCGTGAACGGCGAGGATCTGAGCAGCGAGTTGGACCTGACCCATACCACGCACACCAACGCCGGCAACTACAGCACTGATTATTGGACTTTTACCGACACGACTGGCAACTACAACAACGTGACTGCAACCACGATCACCGACTGCATCAAGAAGGCCAACGTGACGGTGATGTTCAGCAATATCGGTCCATTCACCTACACCGGCAGCGCGCAGGCTCCTACATACGCTGTCAATGGCGTGAACAGTGAGGTGTTGACCTCTTCGGCTACGGTGAGCTACAGCGGCACACAGTTCAACAACGCAGCGTATTCGAGCGCGAGCGCTCCAGTGAACGGCGGCAATTACACGCAGTCGGTTGCCTTCGGCGGTAGCACGAACTACAACGCACTGAGTCAACCGGCGACCCAGGCGTTCACGATCAACCGGGCGAATGCGATGATTGCTGTCACACCCTACAATGTGACCTACGACGGCAACCCACATACGGCCACGGGCGCAGCGAAAGGCGTGAACGGCGAGGATCTGAGCAGCGAGTTGGACCTGACCCACACGGCACACACCGACGCCGGCAACTACAGCAGCGATTACTGGACCTTCACCGACGGCGCTGGCAATTACAACAACGTGGCAGCGACCACAATCGCGGACAGTATCGCCAAGGCTAGCTCGATGACCACCGTCACGTTTGAAAATGGGCCATATGTCTACCGCGGCACGGCCTTCACTGCCTCCGCCCAAGTTGTCGGCGCCGGTGGCCTGGCCACCTCAGTAGCAATAACTTACAGCGGTGACTGCGCCAATGTGACCGTAGCGAACGGTTGCACCGCGACGGCGACTTACGCCGGCGACCCAGATCACTTCGGCAGCAGCGACACCAAGAGCGTCACGATCACTCAAGCTCCTTCGACTACACTTGTTAACTGTCCGGCTAGCGTGACGTACAACGGATTGGCGCAGTCACCGTGCACTGCCACCGCCGTAGGGGCTTCGCTGAGCGTGGTGCTACCGATCAGCTATAGTAATAACTTGAATGCTGGCAACGCCACAGCCACCGCGACATACGGCGGTGACGAGAATCACACCAGCAGCAGCTCTTCGGTCAACTTCACAATCAATCCGGCCACCACGTCCGTCTCGGTCGTTTCGTCGCTGAACCCGTCGAATTGGGGAAATGTCGTAACATTGACTGCGACCGTAGCGAACACTTCGACAACCGCGGCACCGACCGGCTCTGTCAGCTTCTATAACGCTGCCAGCGGAGCAAATTGCTCTTCGCTAGGCGCCAGCACGTTGCTCGACACAGCCCAACTCTCCACGATAGGCGCGAACCAGCAGGCTTCTACGAGCACACCGAATCTTCCGGTGGGGCCCGGCAACACGGTCGGCACAGACGCGGTACTCGCTTGCTACAACTACAATCCTGCCGATCCTAACTTCAATGCTGATTTTGTTGCCAGCAACGGAACGATGACTCAAACGGTGAATCCGGCGCCGATAGCAACGCTTGTGCCATCTAGCCTATCGTTCGGCGGCCAACAGGGCGGCACGGTAAGTGGCGCCCAGACAGTTACCATTTGTAATGGCCCCAGCGGTATATCCGGCGCGCCATGCTTCAACGCGCCAGCGTCCACAGCAGCGTTGGTGATCACCAGTATCGGATTTACGAGCCCGAACACGAACCCCGTGTACTTCAATCAAACAAGCACCTGCCCCATTGGTGGGGTTGGTCTGGCCATCGGTGATAGTTGTGCGAGCAATGTAAGGTTCGCTCCTCCTCTAAACGCACAAGGCATCGCTACAGCGCTCCTCACCGTGACGGACAACAATGAGAATGTTGCGGGAAGTGCGCAATCTGCTTCTCTGGTTGGCGCCGGAACCAGTGCGGTTACGGGCGTCGGTTCTCTATCGACGTATGCCATCTTCGGTACCGCTAACGGATGCAGCAGCGTGAACGTCAGCGGTAACGGCACGGTCGACAGCTTCGGTAACAACAACAGCAGCGGCAATGTCGGGGCGAACGGGAACGTAACTCTCAGCGGGAACCCGGTCGTCAATGGCGCCGTGTACTCACCCATCGGTGGAACAGGCAATTGCAGTACGAAGACGATGACCGGTCTTAGCACCAGCGGGAAAGCTCAAGCGACTGGCGGGCTGCAGATGCTCTCCGGAGCTCTAACCTATCCGTTGCCTCCGGCGCCGAATCCGGCTCCGCCGACTACCACCCAGAACATCTCCGGTTCCTGCGGATCGATCAGCGGTTGCATTAACAACGGAAGTAAGAATGTAATTCTGGCCCCCGGGCAATACGGAAACTTGAGCATCAGCGGGGGCACGACCGTCAACGTCAGCGGAGGGAACTATAACATCAATAGCCTCACGCTCAGCGGCAATAGCACTCTAGTTGTGAGTTCCAACGCCAGCCCTGTGGTCGTGAATCTTGCCGGCAAGTCGCTCAGTGGAGGCAACGCGGTACTCGACTTCAGCGGCGGAAGTATGTCGAACTCAAGCGGCATGGCGAGTAACCTGCAGCTTTATTACGCCGGATCCCAGCCCATGAAACTTTCCGGCGGCGCGGGGAGCTACGCAGTGGTGTACGCACCCAACGCGCCGATCAACATTTCCGGCGGGTCTCATTTCTATGGTTCCATCATTGGTAGCACGGTCAACTCGAGCGGCAACACGGCGATCCATTATCCTACGTCGCTCGCCTCAATCAGTTCAGGTAATTCCATCTGGTTCAGCAGCACTGGCCTTACGGTGAAGGGGCTGCCGAACACGGGAAGCGTTAAACTGTACGTCACAAACGCCAGCATAAATTTTATGGCTAGCGGCACTACTTACAATCTGCCTGTGCCCAACGCCGTAATCACTTTTTCCTCGACAGCCACTTCCGCAAGCACCACATGGGATGCCACGAACAACCGGTGGTCTACGCTGATTCCCATGTCGAGCGTTAACGCGAACGCCGCGATCCACACCTTCTTTGACGGTATTGCGTTCCAGGTCCCTTCGAACGGATTCCCAACCGGCATACAGAACGTGACATGGCAGGCCGCCTATTCCACCAGTACGACTGGGCTTAGTTTCAACTGGCAATGGGGCGCAGCGGTCTACAGCACGTTGCCGGCAGCCGGTGCGACGGGGAATTACAGCTCGTTCGGCGTCAACTCGCTGGATAACTCAGTGCCTGCAGGCACGCCGGTAAACTACGAAGGGAATCTGGTCTTTGGTGACACGGGCGCTGGTTACACCGGCTTGTACGCAAACTTCGTTGGTGTCGTCCCGACAATCGCCCCAATGAACATAGCGCCAAACAGCTACGACTTTGGCGGTGTCAGCCAGGGCAGCACGGCGACTGCTAATATGCCGTTCGTCCTGACGAACAATGACAGCGTTCCCTACACCATCAGCAGCATTCAGATGACGGGGACATATGCCGGCGACTTCATTCAAACGAACAACTGCCCCATCAGTCCGAATACTCTAGGGGCAGGCGCCAGTTGCACCCTCACTGTGAACTTTACGCCATCGACATCGGGCGGCACCAAGGAAACGGCGAAGATCGTCATAAACGATAACGCGAACAATAGTCCCCAGACGGTATTCCTGAAAGGTACCGGCCAGTAAGCGATCAATGCTGTAAGCGGTCGAACTGCGGTCCGGGAGCGAGCGGCGGACGCAAGCACTTCGACGACGTCGCCGCTCGGCCCTGGTCCTGCCGGCGAATTTCACGATTCCGTCTCGAATCCAAATGACTTCAAGTTCACTATGTTCATCGTCTGATCGGCGTTGGCTTGGGCCCACTACTGTCTTCCGTGAAGCGCTCGCCGCGGTAGTTTCGGTTCTCGCCGGTCTTAGTAGGCCCGATGATTCCGGCACATTCAAGCGGTGTGAAAGGAGCCGTTCTTAAAATTCGCAAAATAGTTCCGCGGCTTGATTTTTCTTCGCGCGCAATTTTGGTCAGGTGTTTCCCGCCGCGTACTCTTGTATGACTCAAACGTGTCGCGGCGAAAACTCCAGAGTTGTCGCACGCCATCTACAAGCTACTAATAACTGATATCGGCAGCGCATTCTTTAGCGTCCTAGCGAACTCTTCCTCGCGGGCGGTAGAATGGCGTGGACGTCAGCCGCTCTAACGAAGGCGCAAATGATTCTCGATATCTCCCCGTTTTGCCTTTACCACAATGTCCCGATGGTGATTGCCCAGGCAGACCGAGATCCGGAACGCATTCTTGATCCGATCTACTACTGGTATGCCTGTTCGGTGAGGGGTTGCCACCTACGCTACGATACGGGGCACGGCTATCACGGAAGAGCGGATGACGAGTTGGATCCCTCCGCAACCAACAAAGCGAAATGTTATGAGTGCTCCCATCGTCTTTATATGTCGAAGCGTGGCGCAACCCTGGCAGACACGTTGTGGCTCTGCGCGAACGAAGAGTGTCCGTCAAACAAGCGGCAGACGTAATTCAAGCCGATAGAATTTAGTTCCGATTACCGAATTTTTCGGTGGCTGAGAACATCAGGTAGTCGCGGTCGCGAGCGATCTGGTGAGAATTCCTATTATTGCATCCCTCGCCCGCCGGTGATGGAACACAGATGCCAAGTTTAGACTGTCTTCACCCACTTGACCGGCTGAGATTGCTTGGTCCCTAAATACTGCCGCGCGGCCTCTTCTGCTTTTTTCTTGGCTTGCTCGATGTTGGCTACCTCATAGCTCATATAAACACTAAGAGTCTCCTCAAGGTCATAAACCGTGGCTACAATATCGCCCTCCACCGTTAAAGTAACAGACAAACGAAGGTGTTTTCCCCTCCCTTGCATCTCGGCGACATAATTGGCTGTGATTGGTTCGGCCATAGTGCCTCCGAACCGAACAAAGTACTCGTATGTTAATCCCCGAATCAAGAACAAATGGTCGGCAACGTACCGCATTGCTGATGCGAGTACGTTGACTTGCTTATATCAGCGGCCTAACATGCGCCGTCAGGGGTTGCTCCCACGTGATTGGGCAGATACTCGGTCACTACCGCATCATTGCGAAAATCGGCGCAGGCGGTATGGGTGTAGTTTATCGCGCACACGACGATAGGCTGGATCGCGACGTGGCCATTAAGGTCTTGCCCGCGAATGTGTTGGCTGACGATGGCGCCCGTAAGCGATTCCGTCGCGAAGCATTGGCCCTTTCCAAGCTCAGTCACCCCAACATCGGCACCATCTTCGATTTCAATTCCGATCTAGGTGTGGACTACTTAGTTATGGAATCCATTGCCGGGACCGACCTTGCCCACCGACTAGCTACAGGACCGCTGCCCGAGAAGGATCTCCTCGGCTTGGGAACTCAGATTGCCTCCGCACTCGAAGAAGCCCACGAGCATGGTATTGTGCATAGTGATTTAAAGCCGAGTAATATCATGGTTACCCCCAAGGGCGTGGCGAAAGTCGTTGATTTCGGCTTGGCCAAGTTGCTCTATTGTGGGGACAATTCGGAGATTACCGCCTCTGTCACCCGAAGCGTCTTCGAAGGGTCATATCCTTATTCGTCTCCGGAACAGTTGCGCGGCGAGGTGCTGGACGCGCGCAGCGATATCCATTCTCTTGGCATCGTGCTCTACGAAATGGCCACCGGCCAGCGCCCATTTCGGGACCCGATCCCTTCCCGACTGATTAATGCGATTCTGAACAGTCCACCGGTCAAGGCCTCGTCGCTCAATCCCGCCGTTTCGCCTGGCCTAGACGGCCTGATCTTCAAGACGCTTGATAAAGACCCTGAACGCCGCTACCAGTCGGCCCGGGAGTTGCGCGTTGACCTCCAGCGCCTTTTGACTCCTGGCTCAGTCACTTCACCGGTGGCACAACTGCGCCGACGTCGTGGCGACAAACCTGTGACCTCGATCGCGATTCTGCCTCTGGTCAATACAAACGCGGACTCGGAGACAGAGCACTTTAGCGACGGCATCACTGAGAACATCATTAACTCTCTCTCTCACCTGCCCAAACTGCGAGTGATGGCTCGCAGCACGGTGTTTCGCTACAAATGCAGCGAGCTTGACCCTATTACTATAGGCCGCGAGTTGAACGTCGGCGCCGTCCTCACCGGTCGGCTGGTTCAGCGCGGCGACAGCCTCAACATCAGCACCGAGTTGGTAGACGTGACTGATGGTGCACAGATCTGGGGGGAGCAGTACAGCCGAAAGCTCGGTGACATTTTCTCCGTGCTTGAGGAGATTGCAATGGAAATTTCTTCCCGGCTTCGCCTGAAGCTCAGCGGGATGGAGAAAAAGCAGCTCGCCAAGCACTTCACGGAAAACCGTGACGCCTACCAGGCCTATCTGCGCGGCCGCTACATGGCCAGCAAGTACAGCGAACAGGGAATGAAGAAGGCAATCGAGCATTTTCGTCAAGCCATCGAGATCGATCCCACCTTCGCTTTGGCATACGCCGGATTGGCCATGACCTACTGGAACGTCTCTGCAGTTCAGTTTGCACCCAACGAGGTGATGCCCAAGGCGCGCGAGGCCGCCCGTAAGGCCCTCGAGTTAGACGACCAACTCGCCGAATCGCATGCTGCCGTGGCCCTAGTAAAAATGGCCTACGAATGGGACCGTGCGGACGCTGAGCGCGAGTTCAAACGTGCCATTCAACTCAACCCTGGTTACGCCACCGTCTATCAGTGGCACGGCTGGCATCTTGCCATCATGGGGCGCCTCGACGAGTCGATTACCGAACTCAAGCGCGCTCAGGAGCTCGACCCTCTCTCCGAGATTAACCTGTACATCGGGCTCTCCTACTACTGGTCCCGGCAATATGACATGGCCATCGTACATTTCCGGAAAGCGGTGGAACTATATCCTGAATTCTGGCTGCCCCACTTGTACCTCGGCTGGACCCACCTTCAGGAGGGCAATTTGACCCGCGCCCAGGAAGAGCTAGACGAAGCATTCCGTCTGGAAGACAGCCCTTGGACGGTGGCCAGTCTCGCCCATGCCTCGGCAATTTCTGGCGACCAGGCTCAGGTTCGCCGGCGGCTCGCCGACCTGCAGGAGCGCACTGCCCGCCAATTTGTCTCTCCGTATTTTGTGGCTCGAACATATGTTGGTCTAAACGAGAAAGAGCAGGCCTTCGGGTGGCTCGAAAAAGCCTACAACACCCGAGACGAGTGTCTTACTTGGCTGAAAGTGGACCCCACCATGGAAAGCCTGCACGCTGACCCGCGCTATCCGGACCTGTTGCACCGTCTCGGACTTGCCACTTGAAGGTCGCTTATGAGTCCCGTGCATGTCCTGGTCTGCGGCACGAACTACGGCAGGATTTACCTTGAGGCACTCCGCCTCGGCGGAGCCCGCTACTGTTTGGAGGGCATACTCGCCCGGGGCAGTACCCGCTCACAGCAGATTGCCCATGAGCACGACGTTCCTCTCTATCGCTGCGTCGAGGACCTGCCCCCTAGTATCGATCTGGCTTGTGCAGCCGTCGGCACCTCCGGCTCCAACGTGGTACTCGGCCTACTCGCACGAGGCATCCATGTCCTCTGTGAACATCCGCAGAAGCCTAGCTGGCTCGAGTCTGCTCTTGATGCCGCAGCCTCCCAGAGCCTCTGCTTCCACATCAACGGTCACTTCGCCGACTTGGAGGCCGCCGCGGCATTCATCTGTCACTGCCGCCAAACGAGCGGGGCCGGATCTCCGTCATTCCTTAACGTGACGGCCACTGACCGATCCTTGTACGCTGCGCTGGACATCTTGCGCAGAATCCTAGCCTCATTCGCGCCTTTCGAGTTTCACGTGACCAGCCGGTTTCCTCCCTTCACGGTTGTTCAGGGCTTCCTGAAGGGTGTGCCTGCCACATTCCAAATCCAATGCAGCGCCTATGATCGCCCGTTCCCCGACGCCAGCCCGCGCTATCTGGTTGACCATCGCATTGTCGCAGGATTCCCCTCCGGCATTATTACCCTCCTCTCAATTAACGGACCGGTTATCTGGAATGCGAACCTGAATCATACCGTCGGTCTCGTGCAGCCGCTCTTCACGGTAGTGGACGAAAACCGCTCCTTCACCGCCGAGGCGCTATACCAGAAGAGAATCGCCACCAACCTCGGCGCCATCGCGGCGCTGACGCAAAACATGTACGAGCACCTCAGGCCTCTCGAACAGACGCCCGACTACCTACTCGAAGTGAGCCGCGCCTGGGAAACTCTCGGGGACTTACTATAGCGTTGGTCTTTGACTAAACAGTTTGCGCGGTTAGGCCGGGCCGCGGTTTCCGGAATCTCCACACCCTGTAGGAAAACAGGCTCGCAGCTAGCATGAGTCGAACAACTTTGAGTCTCTCGACCACTCCTTCCACAAATTCGCGGTTCGTTTCGTTAGCCATCGCTTGAATCCTTTCCACGAATCCTTCTTTGCTCTTCAGGGCTTGGAATACGGGCTCGCTGATGTCTTCTTCTGAGAGCAGGACAAAAGGGGCCACGTCGAGCGCGTGTTTTCTTTGTTTCCAATCTAATTCCAGGAACTCCAGGAACCACAGGTCCGCATAGCAGAACGTCCCCTGCGGCTTGAGCACGCGGTGGACTTCTGCTAAGAACCGGTCGAAATGAGGATAGCAGTGCGAGGACTCCAAGTTCAGAACAACATCAAACGTCTCGCTGCGGAAGGGAAGCTGCTCGGCATCGCCTTCAAGAAAAGTGGACTTGGGCAGGCGATGAACAGCCCGGCAAAACCGCACGTTGGCTTCGCATCGATCGATGCCGAAGATTCTCTCCGCCCGCGTGTATCGCGACAAATAGTAGCAGTTCCCGCCCCGACCTGAACCTACTTCCAGCACCGTCTGCTCGGCCAATTCCATACCTGACATAACGTGTTTGACCAGATTGAGGTGGTACTTGTGACTCTGGTCCGACCGCGTAATCCATTGGCAGGGTTCGCTGGAGGCTTCCGCGTAGCCGTAGTTCAAAAAAATCAGTTGCGGGCTGGGTAGCCTTTCAGCCACTTCCTCGTAGAAATCTTGCTCGCTCGTGCCTAGCATGCGCTCCTCCTTGTCGAGTTGGTAGTCACATCCCAGGTGTTCGCGAGGGTGCACTTTCATCCTCCATTGGCGTGAACCAAGTGGGGACCTCGACCGGATTGGAGTTCAGCTGGAATTCTCAAAGGCCTGGCGGCTCAGAGTAAATCACTCCCTTAGTAACGCTACATTCCCAACGTCTCCGCAGCTCAGCATTCAGATCATCTTCGGTGATGTTATAGTTAGCAGCGATCTTGACCAGCGTTTCGAGTCCCAGTCTTATTTTGTCTTGCAGATCTGTATCCTTCTCCAGCCTGTCAAAAAACTCTTTCACAGCCTCCTGGTTCGACATGGTCATGTTTCCTCCTCAGTCTCCTTGACGAGATCCCGAAGAGACTGATACCCAAACGTTAGCTCACTTAATCAACGACAGTTGCCTAGGGGGGCCTATCTTGCGCAGTCTATTCCTTCGTCATGACTTGTCAACCCTCAAACGGCTAGGTGGCACGGGTTGAGCTTTTCTTCTGTCAAGGGCACCACCTGCCATCCCATTTCCACGGGCACGTTATAAAGTCGCCCAGGGGCGAACCGTGCCCACCACCGCCGCATCTCCGGCACCATCACCTTCACCGCATGCATTCCCGCAACGGACCTTGTCTGATCCAGCACTAAAGTTTCTAGGCCCCGTTCCGACGCCAGTTCCACGCAGGTCCTCAGATCCCCCCGCAGATCTTCGTTGTCGAAGCCCGCGTAATCTGCACGCGTCTTTACCACCGATGGGGGGTTCGGATCAAGAAATGCGTCCTCTAACGGCCCGCCAACGAAAAAGCACGGCGTCTCTCCCGCAATCGTCTCAGCCAAAAACTGGTTCATCTCCGTAAGCGCCCGGGCAATCGCGACGCGTGGGTCTAGGTGAGCTCCGAAGCCGAGAAGCAAATCCCCTTCGCCTTTCCCCCCGTTCGACACTGCTGCAAACACCGGAATCGGAAAGTCTGCACTTATGTCCAGCACGTGCATCCGGCGCCCGAGGATTCGATAGAGTTCTCCGAGTGCCTGGAAGTACGGCTCGCCGAAATTTGCCAGCTCCACTCGTGGCCGCCGTGCGCGGTTGTACCACCATAGGGCCACCGCATCCCGCTCTACCACCTCGAAAAAGCCTTTCAATATAGCTTCTTCCAGGTTCGCTCCCGCGGCGTTTCCGTTCGAGTCGGGGCGGCAGAAATCGTGCACCGCGGAGAACGGATAGCCGAAATAACACGATGCTGTGGCCACATACTTGACTCGCCCCTCGGTCAGTGACCATACCGGTGTCCATTCAGTCTCCCGTTCTTCGTCGAATGGCTGGGGCACCCAGTTGAACTCAGTCTCTCGCTTGTTCCACTCCTCCCGCTCTCGATACTGCGAGGCGCTGAATTTCATACACGCGTTAGGATGAATGGCTTTGCTGCTCAGTTCTCTGTAGCTGGCCTTGATCCGGAACTCGTCGCCGCGAAAAATCGCCGAATAGCGCTCTACTGCTTCGCCTAGCGCGCTAGCCCGGGCTTGCGCTTCGGTCATTCCTTTTCCCACGAACGACGCCCGCAGTCCCTTCCAGCCACGGCGTGAACTGCCTCCCAAATCAGATCGAAGTCGGGCCACGTAGACGTTCACCAAACCGCACGGGTCACGGTGTGCGCGCTCCAGTTCTTCTATGATTCCGGAGCAACCGATGGGGTGGAGGTACGACTGGAGGAGACCTTCGGGCAAGCACGAACGATGCCCCCCGTCAGTAGTGAATTTCTTCTCTCGCTTCTTCCAGGCAAGTTCCGGGGGTGCTTCCTTCGGCTGTTTCATTGTGTCTCCCTGACAGGATTCACCAGGGCGCGTGACACTACTGCAGGACCGATTACTGATTTCACCGCACCTTATGCAAAGCAATCGTTCGCGCTTATCATAGCCGATCTGCGTTGATATTGGATCCTTGGCTCCGCCCAAGCTAGGAGTGTAACCCTCTTTATTGAACGATCTGAGGTTAAGACCGAGGTGTCCCAGACTGGGCATAGCTGCCGGCTCATCACGGCGCACCCTGATCGGCCCTCCGCCGAAATGTGGTCATAGCACGATTCGCCTAGCCGTTCGACATAAGAAAATGTCATAGCTTGTTCTAACACACGTTCACTTGCCCGTATCGTCGGATTATCGGAAACCGGCCGGGCGACGACTCGGACTTGTGACACCGCTGTGACGGGAATGCGGGCAAGATGAGGGATGACGAGGGCAATATCAGGCTATGCTGATTTTTTAGAACCCGCGTCGGAAGCACTCAAGAGCAATATAGAGGTATACAGAGGAATTTAGTTTCGTCCGCTCACCGCCCGCTAGAGCCAGCGGCACTCTTACCGCCTCTCATTTGTCTTCTAGAATGAGCACTGAATTCTTGAAATCAAAGGTTACGGATTCAAACGAACTCAGCACATCGAGCCCGACGACGCCATCCGCATTCGCAAATTTGAAGTCCCCGACGATGGCGATCTGACGAAACGAACAATGCTCCTCCCGGGCGCTTGATTCCCCGATTGAAAATCCTACGGGCACACGAAAAGCCACAATACTTCCCTTGGCCATCGTGATCGTGATTCTCGAGTCGGTTTGCTGCGTGGGAACCAACCTCAAATTGAATGTCGTGAGAACAGCCCCTGTATCCAATAGGAGCATCGCTCGGTTCCCGTTGACGCGCGCATGCACGTAGACAGCACCGTCACGCAGAATAAGCGGGATGCGGTGTTCACGTGCTCGAACCTCTGCGGCGGGTTCCTGCGCCGGGCTCAGCGTGGGCCGGCTGGCAATCACCAGCAAGCCACAGATTGCAATCGCTGTTCGCCCGATTGCCAACCCGCCCTCCACCCTGGCAGGAGAAGCTCGGGACGAAAACTAGACTGCCGCCATCCAAAACAGCAATGAATGGAAGGATTATTTTCAATAAGGATGAGGTCAGTATTCACGTCGTTGCGAAATAAGGGTCTACGCGATTTCAGCTTGAGCCGATAGCCACAGCTTCTCGGTGTTCGGCGGAGGCGAGTTTGTTCGATGGCAACATCAACTCGAAGACTGCACAGATACCTGGAATCCGCTCATGCGTCTTTCATCTTTGGGGAAATGAATGTACGAATATCCGGATATTTTCGAGGGAAAGCTAAACGCGTGTGGCAGGAGTCGTTGACGGTGACGCGCCAATCAATCGCTGCGAGGCGGATGCGGACTTCCTTGGAGGATGCGATCGCTGCCAGATGTTGTAGTTCTGCTTCATCTGCACGATGTGATGCACGATGTGGCCTTGGTGATATTCGAGCCAGTCATCCAGGCTAAGCTCGCCACCCGGTGATTCTCCCGGGCCGTTCGCTTGCGCCCCTTCTTGGAAAGCAACGAGCAACCCATACGTCGCCTTCCGCAAGCGGCGGATGATCTCAAGCGCCTCTCGTGTGCTTTGATGACAATATCCTAGCGTCTCAGCCCATCGCTCCGAATCGAATCGTAGATCGAGGCTTCCGTTCTCCGCGATGTAGCGCCGACAACAAATGTAAGCGCTGGCTTCACTGTCTGCCAGATGCAGAATAGTTTTGTGAATACTCCATTGATTGGATGCCGGTTCGAATAGCCACATCTTTTTGGGAAATTGCCTCAGCGCGGTCAGAAGGAAATATGGCGCGCGGCCAAAGGATGCCAGTTTCTCGGGTTGCATCTTGTACGGCATATCGCCCTCAAGTAGCGCGCGTCAATTGTTCCGGAGACTAGAGCCACTCCCTCTGAGCCGCAATGAATAGAGGCTTCGTTCTGCATAAGGGCTTGGTTAGGACGGATACCACTGAGACTTAAGGACTTGCCGGGCTGAACAGCTGAGAGATACTTCCGCCGTTGTAGGAGAAAACTATTAGAATTTCTGAATCTTACTCTCCGGTAAAAAGGTCATGGCATCACCCGCGCCCACGCCGGCCAGGATTCGCTTTGACGCGTTCGAACTGGACGCGGCATCAGGCGAATTGCGCAAGGCTGGCATTCTGGTCAAGCTTCAGCCCCAGCCTTTCCGCGTCTTCTTGCTTCTCATCGAGAGCGCCGGACAAGTCGTAACCCGGGAAGAAATCCAGCGCTGCCTTTGGACTGATTCGACGTTCGTCGATTTCGAGCACGGTATCAATTTCTCGATCAACCAGATTCGCGGCGCCCTGGCGGACAATGCTGACCATCCTCGATACATAGAAACTCTCCCCAAACGCGGTTATCGTTTCATTGGCACCGTTAAGCAATTATCCGTTCCGAAACAACCCGAGACCCCTATTCCGGAGCGAATGGAAAGCATTACCGTACTCAAGCCCTCCCCACCAGAGTCAGAACTTGAAACAGCAGCCCCTCGTCACTGGCGAACGATTGCATCGCCGCCGATAATTGTGGAACTCGCCAAGAAGCACAAGATCGGGCTAATGGGAGGGGTCCTAATCACACTTACGGTCATCGCGACCGCAGCCTATGGCATCTACTCGCGCATCCATAGTAGGGATGAAATTCCATTTCAGGATTTTACGTCCACTCAACTTACGACGAACGGCGAGTCAGCATTGGCAGCAATTCCGCCTGATGGAAAATACCTGGCCAGCATTGTTGATGACAATGGAAAATCAAGCCTGTGGCTCCGTCATATCCTTACGAACAGCGATACACAGGTGATCCCGCCCGCGGAGGTTTCCTACGGAGACCTCGCCTTCTCGCCGGACGGCAGTTACATCTACTTCAGAAAGGTTATCGTGGGCGGCGGCCAGGTCGACCTCTTTCGTGTGCCTGTGCTTGGTGGCCCGCCGCAGATACTCGTGAAGGACATAGATAGCAATTCGGCGTTTTCTCCCGGCGGTGGGCTCATCGCTTTTGTGCGTGCAAATCCGGAAATTAGCATTTACCGGTTGATTGTGGCTAATGCTGACGGAACGGAAGAAAAAATAATCGCCAGCCGCCCTTATTCGAGATATCCGTATGCTGTGGCTTGGTCGTCCGACCGTAAGCGAATCTTCGGGATTGAACAATCAGGGGCATGGCGAGGTTCGATCGTTTCGTTTGATGTGGCTTCAGGCCAGGTGCACACTCTAGCTGCATTTGATGATTTGCTGATTGACGACATAACTCCAACTCTGGACGAACAGAAATTTATGGTTCTCTATCGGAGTAAATCCTCAGGCTTCCGAACCACACAGATCGGCGTCGTCTCCCTATCGGACTCCAAGCTCAGGGCCGTTACTAGGGATACGAACAATTACGCCACAATGACGCTTTCGGCAGATAGAAAGACACTTGCGGCGGTCCAAGGGAAGACCGACTCCGCGCTTTATTTACTTCCTGCCACGAGTTACGGCGTGAATGCTCCTCAACAAATCCTCACCAGGCAAAATGATATCTCCGACTTTTCATGGGCGAGCAACACAGAAGTGTACGTCGCCCGTCGGGGAAGTCTATTTCGCTCTTCAATCGACGGCAGCAGCAACATACAACTCATAACTGATCCCCATTCCACGATTTCGCATGTTGCCGGTTGCGTCTCCGGTCGGTTTGCCGTGTTCACATGGGACGGGCACGGTGTGAGCCATAACGCCCAAACACTATGGCGTGTGGAGGGCGATGGCTCGAATCAGAAACAGATTGCGAGCGGAAATTATGACGCTCAATTGGTTTGCTCACCGGATGGAAAATGGATCTATTACGCTGAGCTTAATTCTAGTGGAATCGTTCAACTTTCCGCAGATGGCGGAACTCGCCAGACTGTCATTGGAAGTGTCCTTCCTGGCTTTTCAAACACAGTTGGTGGACCCGACGTTTCGTCGAACGGAAAGCTTTTGTCGTTCTCCGTGTATGGGGCGACGCCATCAGACCCAGAAGTTGTGGACGATGAGATCATCGTGAGCCTCGACTCACCAGCGGCACCCCGAACTCGAATGATACTGCGCGCCGATAACATCCGGGGAGGGTCGCGGTTCACACCGGACGGCAACGCCCTCGTGTATGCCGCTTACGTGGACAATGGCAGCAGATACGGCAACGGCCTTTGGTTTCAGCCTCTGGAGGGTTCACAAGGACACCCCATTATGAGCTTTCCGTCCGGCTGGACCACGCGGATCCAATTCTCGCCGGACGGCCAGCACCTCGGCGTCCTCCGCACCACTCATACCGAATCCGACATCGTCCTCCTGCACGATATTGGGAACGCGCCATAAGCCTCATCGTACCGCTACAAAAGTCGACGTATTACGTTGCGAAAGTTTTGATGCTGGTGATTCTTGTGACGCCGGTGTGACCACAGAAGGACGAAAACTGGGGCTAGAGTAGGTAATCAAGATCAAGCACATATTCTCTGAACCGCCTCAGGCGCACTCAAGAGCAAGTGAGAGATGTCAGCAGTAGTCCCTGTCTCGCGCGCATAATCCGTTGGTCCTAGGTTCGAATCCTAGCGGGCCCACCAACCAACCCGGGTCCAACCCGGAAACATGGGTTACAGAATGTACCGGCTATATGGGCAACAACTTTGGACCGAACGGGTTTTCGAGCGGTTCCAGCACTCGAGTCTCCAGATCGAAGTTTCCCAGATATAATCCATAAAGCTGACCAGCCGATGTCGTTGTGGACTTCTTTATGCCTACGGCCTGACCGGCGAAGACCGTGCTGAAATTAATTTTCTTGTGGCCGAGGCAGATGCGTCCGCAATTCGTGACCACAATGATTTTGCAGTCCCTGGTAGGCACACGTCGAATGCTGATGGACCTTAGCCAGAAATTTCATGTTCAGGGCTTCATTGGGACGTCCGTTGTTGAAGACCTCGATAAAATCATCGAAGCGGGCTTGCTGCTGAAGGAAGTTTGCGGCAGCGGGCTTTGCGAAAGGGGCACCGCATCGCTTGAATGACCAAGTGCTCTGATGCCCCTAACGCCCTGGCTTTCACTCCACAGTAACGTCGACGGGAGCGGAAGGGATACCGTTCGCAACCACGACCAGGCTGCTGGCCCCGGACTCCTGGCCGGTTGGCACATCGAACTGAGTAGACACGATGCCCCCAAACGCGACGGCCATGCTGCTGTGGTCGTGCGTCCGGCTGTAGAAAACGTGTCCGGTTGCCTTGTTAGTGATACGCACCAACGGGAAGTTCGTGGCAGCTTGTTGGTCGTCCCCGTAGGCCGCCCCTTGAGACATACCATTGAACAAATGACCGGAAACGGCATACGATCCCCCAGGACTAACTGTCTTGGGAGCTTTTTGGATTGTTGGTGCCCAGGTGGGATTGTAGCTGCCGCCGGGATTGTAAACCATGACTGAGAAAAAGTCGGCTAGGAGGATCTGGCCAGTCGGAAGGACCAGCATGTTTCCGATAAAGGAGGCCTCAATAGAAGCGTTGGGGGAGCCGGGAGCCGAGTTCAGGTGGGTCCCATCCCACTCAAAGAAGACGGCTGGAGGTATATATCCAAAGCCCTTGCTGGTCATCATGAGAACTTTGCCGTTCGGTTCTAGAGCGGCTGGACCGTCGGCGATGTTCAGTGCGTCCGGAAAATCTGGACCCGCAGTCCAGGTCCCAGTATTCGAGTTGTAGATCGCAGTGTGGCCGGCGCCACAAGTGTTCGATCCGGTGTAGAAAACTGTCCCATCGGGGCGCAACACGGCGGGTCCTACCTCTTGCGTCGCGAAATTTGCCCCGCCGCAATCCGCTGCAGAATCCCACAACTGCACAACCGTGCTGCCGGCGGTACGCCACTTGCCTGATGCGGGGTT
>Ga0210399_10000754_pt1 | contig 25392 bp, 26 predicted proteins | sample IncBWC14MmetaG_FD_150865 | JGI IMG/M metagenome (GOLD analysis project Ga0210399, IMG submission 150865) | Forest soil microbial communities from Barre Woods Harvard Forest LTER site, Petersham, Massachusetts, United States - Inc-BW-C-14-M | ecosystem: Environmental > Terrestrial > Soil >... | reverse complement strand
GGATGAGGCGCTGACCAATGCGGCCAAACATGCCGGCGCGATGCGCATCCTGGTCAGCATCGAGACGGTGACGGATGGCGCCGGTCACCCCTGCGGCTGCATCAGTGTGGAAGACGACGGCAGGGGATTCAGCCTCGCCGACGACGGAACGGCGGCCGGACAGCGCAGCGGGCGCGGCCTGCGCAACATGAAAAACCGCGCCGCGCGCTGCGGCGCCGAACTCGAGCTTGTCTCCGGCGCCGCCGGGACGCGGGTGCGGCTGAAACTGCCTTATCGCTTTCCCGACGGCGATGCATCGGCAAGCTAGTGGTCTGACGCCAACATTCGCATCCCGTCCGGGAGGTACGTTTGCGAATGTTGCCGCCGAAGGACCACTATGGCCAAGTTAATTCTTGCTGGTGGAGCATTGGATGCGACGTTCGCATCACGACTTTGCGGCGGGCACGGTGGCGAATGTCAGGCCCGCTCCACTTGCCGTTACCAGCGGACGCGGGTCGCGCCGATATGGGTGACGCCGGTCACCGGTCCGACATGGGTGTAGCCGACATGGGCGACGCCTGCGGCGCCATAACCGACCCGCGCGACGCCGACCGGCGCGCCCGCACGAACCACACAGCCCTGCGGCACGCCCGCGGCCTTGCAATAGACCACCGCGGCCTCGGCCGGCGCGGCACCGAAGGAGATCGCTCCCAGCGTCGGGATCGCAACCAAGCTGATAATGACACTGGCCCATGCTGTCTTCTTGAACATCTCTTCTCTCCTGTCCTCATCGTGCGGGCTTGCGAGAGCGCCGATCGGTGTTCGCAGCCGACGTGACGCGGATGTCGGCGATTGCGCCGCGCTTTAATATCCCATGAAGATGGTGCCGCGCCGTCGCGACACCCTGCGGCAGTGCCATGAACATGGCATGGACCATCCCTGCCCTATCGACGAGTTTGCGCCCGCGTTGACGCAACGCGTTCTCGAACCCCCTCGTTTGATAAGGAAACTCCCATGAACAAGACCGTGCTGATCTCGATCACGCTTCTCGCGCTGAGCGGCGCTTCGGCCTTCGCGCAATCGGCGGCCACGCCGCAGGAGAAGATGGCCTGCCGCGGCGATGCCCAGAGCCTCTGCGCCGAACATATCGGCAAGCCGAGCGAGATGAATGCATGCCTCGCCGCCAACAAGGCCAGGCTTTCGGAGCCCTGCCGCAAGGTTGTGGAAGCCCATGGTGGCTAATGTCGGTGCGATACCTCGCCGCGCGCATCCTGCGAACCAATATGCAAAAGCCCGCGCAAATCATCGCGCGGGCTTTTATGCGTGGTCGATCACCATTGTCACAGGATCGGATCGCAGGCGGTCCGGCTTCAGATCGCGGCCGCGACCTTGTCCAACCCGATGATGCGGGCGAGCCGGCGGACCTCTTCCTTCTGATCGTCGCGGAGCTGGAACAAGAGCGGCATTGCGGCCGATTTGAGCTGCTGGACTTCCTCCGAATCCGGATCGATCGACGACGCATTGGCGTTCGGATTGGTCTGGCGCGCCACATGGATCTTGCGGGCCACTGCGCGGAGCGCGCTCTCGATCCCGGGCCAATAAGATTCCTGGTCGGAGGTCAGATGCAGCCGTTCCTTGATGCCGGCGATCTGTGCGTCGCTGAGCAGCGCATAGGACTTCTGCGGCTGCAGTTGCGGTCTGGTCGCGACCTTCGTCGGCTTCGCTGTGGCCGGCGGCACCGCACCGGTGACGGCGGGCATGGCTGCGGCGACCGCATTCTCCGCCTCGGTGTCCGACGGATTGGAAGAGGCATAGGCCTGACGCAGCGGCTCGCTCAGGCTCATCGCAGGCGCGGACTGGGCGGCGGTGTCCGGCTGCAACGCGACCGCGAGCTTGTCGTGCTTGCTATCCCGGTTCGGGATGGGCGCAATGGCCTTCGCCGGGACCATCTCAGCGGCTGCCATCGGTACGCTGTCGCGGCCGAGAATGCTGACGATCGCGGCGCCGCCGATGAGGCAGCAGATCAGTGCGATAAGTGTGATCGTCCGTGTCAAATCCTACTCCGCACACCTCGACGACTCACTGATCGTCTCCAGAAAGTCATACTTTTCCAACAAAACTAGCGCTAATTAAGGCCTAATAACGCCGCCGTGACGACCCCTTAATGCATAGCTGAGTGAAAACAGCGGGGAAAAGGCAAAAATCAGGCAGCGGCGGTCAATACATAGGCATCCTGGATATCGGCGACGATATCAGATGCCTCAAAAAGCGCCGCCGGCTCAACCGCGTGGAGGCTGACGGTCCAGTTGCGCCCCCTCGCGGTGCGGGGCACGCAGAGGATTTCGAATTGGACGTTCCGGCACAACGGATGCCGCTGCAGCGCGTGACCAACCCGGATCTTGATCTCGTTGAGCGTTGCCGGCGTCTTTGCAAAAAATTTGTCGAGATCCATCGCGCATCCCTCCAAGCCCGGGCGCCCATGGGCACCTTCGGACGGGATTTTGGGGACGGCATGGTTAACGCCGCGTTAAGGCCGCGCTTCACAAATCACCCGCCGCGGCGTACTCCGCAAGCGTGCGTGCAACGAGGTCCTCGACATCAAGCACATCGGTAACGCCTGAGGCCGGAATGCCCCGCACGCCAGATGTCGCGCCAGCGCGCGGGGCGATTTTCACGCGCGCCGACATCGATGTTCTTGCCGATTTCGCTCGGCCTCACCGCGCAAGCGGCATTCGATCTCCGTCAGCCAGAGGTCGAGTTCCTCAGGACTGAGATCAGGATCATAGGCCGGCGCGCAGCAATGCGAGAGGTCGGCCGTTGGCATTCTCGGATGCACGTATGCGAATGTCAGAACCGGAACGGCTGATCAAAATCCATCGAACAGCCTGACGCGCGGCAGCTCCATTTCGACGGGTTGGGCAACATCACCGCGCATGTAGCCGTCCGGATAGGCGCGAGCATTGCTGTCGTCGGCATAGCCGCGCGCACCGCGGTCGTCGCGGTAAGCACGCGCACTGCTGTCATCGCGATAGCTGCGCGCACCGCCGTCGTCGCGCCACGCCTGCTCGACGTCACGCGGGCTCGGCTCGGACTGACGCTGCATACCCCGCCGTTCCACCCATTGCTGGTGACGCCGGGTCTGCCGCCTTTCGGCACCATGCTTGGTATCCGCGTCGGCAGTCTTCAGGTCTGGGTCCCGCGCCTTGGCGAAGGCCGCATCGGGCGCGCCGGACCTGTCATGCGCCTCGCGCTGCGCGGGCGAGGAGGATGGCGAAGGCGGGGCCGACGATTCACCTGCCTCAGGCTTTGCCGCCGGCGCATTCGTCGCGGCGGTGGCGGCAGACTGCGCCTTCGCGCCATCCTGACCCGGCTGTGCAGGCGCGTCCTTGACGACCGGCGTCGCCGCCGGCTGCGTCGCTGCGAGTAAGGGCGACGGCGATGGGCTCGGCGCGGGCGACGGTGTCGACGCGGTACGCCGTTCGAGCTTCGTCGCCTGCAGGGACGGCGTTTTCGGATTCATGGTGTCGGCGATCAGCATGCCGCCGCCAAGACCGGCGGCGATCGCAATGACCACGGTTCCCGCCCCCGCGAAATAGGCAATCGACGTGCGCATGGTCTGGCTCCTTGTCTGCCGGGCAACGCGCCGGTGAGAGCGATGTTCCGGCGACCCGAGCCGCGGTCATAGCGTTGGAACAAGCCTTGCGCGGCAAAAGCGAAAGACAGCAGGGAACCAAAGGACATCGGCACATGAGCAATCCGCTCTGCGCATTTCCTTTCGCAGGTCCTGACGTCGGCGAGCAGACCCTGCGAGCGCACGCTATCCGTCGCGCGTGGCCTTCAGCTGGCGGGGCGACTCTCTCACTTGTTTCGACGCGACCTGATCGGCCGCATGCAGGTCGTGTTGATGCGGCTTTGCCGTCCGCCCGGGAAACCGCGCGGTGCCTGCTGCGATTCCCCCCGCAAGCGGGGAGACGTAACGCAGCATGTCGCACCCGTCACGCGCTCGCGCGCCCACGCTCGAAATTGTTCGGCAGTTCGATGTCGACCTCGAGCGTGGAAATGTCCTTGCCCCGCTCCATCCGCACGATCACCTTGTCCGGATCGAGCGTTACGTGACGCGAAACCGCCGCGAGGATTTCCTCCCGCAACTGCATCAACAGGTCGGGCTGGCCCCGTGAGCCACGTTCGTGTGCCAGCAGGATCTGCAGCCGCTCCCGCGCGACCGGCGCCGAGGCGGGACGGCTGGAAAACAGCCGTAGCAAGCTCATGCCGCCCTCCGTCCGCGCAGCAGGCCCATCAACCCCTTGCGCTCCGAGGGCACGGTCATCGGCACGGTTTCACCCATCAGCCGCCTGGTCGCATCGACATAGGCGCGCGCCGGCGTGCTCGCCGGGCTGTTGAGCGTCACCGGTGAGCCGACATTGGAGGCACGCAGCACGTCCTGGCTTTCCGGGATGATGCCAAGCAGCGGCGTTGCCAGGATCTCCAGCACGTCCTCGATGCCGAGCATGTCGCCGCGCGCCGCGCGCGCGGGGTCATAGCGGGTGAGCAGGATATGCTTCTCGACCCGCTCGCCCCTCTCGGCCTTCACCGTCTTGGAGTCGAGCATGCCGATGATACGGTCGGAATCGCGCACCGACGACACTTCCGGATTGGTGACGATGATGGCGGCTTCGGCGAAGCGCATCGCAAGCGTCGCGCCGCGCTCGATGCCGGCCGGACTGTCGCACAGCACCCAGTCGAAGCTCGCGCGCAGTTCACCGATGATGCGGCCGACGCCCTCCTCGGTCAGGGCGTCCTTGTCCTTGGTCTGCGAGGCCGGCAGCAGCGACAGATTGTCGAGCCGCTTGTCGCGGATCAGCGCCTGCGGCAGCTTGGCGATGCCCTGCACCACATTGATCAGGTCGAACACCACCCGCCGTTCCGCGCCCATGACGAGATCGAGGTTTCGCAGGCCGACGTCGAAATCGACGACAACGACCTTTTTTCCGGCCTGCGCAAGCGCCGCTCCCATCGCAGCGGTGGTCGTCGTCTTGCCGACTCCGCCCTTCCCAGACGTCACAACAAGCACCTTGGCCATTCTCAAACCTCCTTGTTTTACAACAGCACCAATTCAATTCAGCGGCGTAACCCGCATGATCTCGCCCTCGAGCCAGGCCTGCACCGGCCGGCTGCGCAGGCTGGCGTCCAATTCCTCTGCGGTCTGGTAGTAGCCGTCGATGGCGAGCAGCTCCGCCTCGATCCTCTGGCAGTAGATCCGCGCCGCCGAATTGCCGTTGACACCGGCCATCGCACGGCCGCGCAGCGTGCCGTAGACATGGATCGAGCCGCCCGCGACGATCTCGGCGCCGGAGCTCACCGAGCCCAGCACCGTGACATCGCCGTCCGGGAAGACGATCGACTGCCCCGAGCGGACGTTCTCCAGCAAGAGCGAGGTCTGCGCCGGCTTGGGCGCGGGCTTTTTCGGTTCGACCTGCGAAAGCGCGAGGTTGCGGCCCCCGGTCACCAGCGGCGGCAATTGCGGCGAGAGCCGCTCGGTATCGACGCCCTCAATCCCGAGAATCCGGATATCGCGCGCCTCGATGCTCTTGACGAGATGCGCGATCGCCGACGTGCTCAGGTCGAGCGCGGAGAGGTCGAGCACCACTGGCTTGCCGACGAAGAAGCCCGGTGAGCGCGCAAGCGTGGTGTCGAGCAGCTCGAGCCAGTTGACGATCGGTGCAGCGGGAGAAAAAACAAATGCGACATAGGAGCGGCCGCGAAAGCGGATGGGCTGACGGGTCGGTTCGGCGTTGACATCCATGACTGTTCGACTCGCCTTGGTTAGCGAACGGTAAACAATCGGCGGTCATGGTTAACGGCTGGTTAATGTCGGTGGAATCGCGGTTCCCACGTTGTTGCTACATTAGCATAAGCTTAATCAGGCACCGCTTGCCAAAGGTTCAGCGCAGTTCTGCCGTGATTCGGACTTAATAATGTCGCCCCTTAGTTCCACCACACAGGCGTGGGGAGAGCTTTAAAGAGCGGGAACTCACGCCGAGATCGAGGAGCGGACGATTTGCCGGGGGACGGGCAATGGGGGTCTGGCCCGGATGCCATGATCGCGTCACACTGCGCGCGATCCGATGGTGATATGTTGCACACAGCACGATCATCATCCGGTATCCAGGTTACCATTTCCCTAAGAATATTAGAAAGACTGCATATAATACCGCTTGTCGAGTTTTTCCCTTTTATACCTTTGGGAGCAAAGGGAAGAATGCGTGTAGCATTTCAGCGTCGAAGGAGTGGCGTATGAGTGAAATGGGTGAACAGGATCAGGTGGCTTCGCAGGATCCGTTGAATTACGCGCCACGCTGGCTGCGCGAAAAGCCGGAACAGAGGCCCGCGCCAAGCAGTGAACTGCGCGCCGAACGCGAGCCGAAACTCGAATCGGTCGGACGGGCCGTGCAACGGACCTCGACGCTGGACCGTCAGCTCGAGAGCGCGGTCTATGAATCGCTGCGTCATTCACTCGATCCGGAAGTGATGCCCGAGCCTCCCGGGTTCGGGCGCGGCCAGGAACGCAAGCGGTTTTCCAGCTTTGCAAGCCGGGTCGCCGTTGCGATCGGCGTGTCGGCGATCGTGGCACTGTTCTTCGTGATCATGACGCCAGCATCGCGGCAACCCGACGCCGGTTCCTCGCTGGCAACGACGCTGGAGAATCTGACCGCGGCGGTCGCTCGGCCGAGCCAGGCGGATGACGGCGCCAAGCCGGCGCTCGCGGAGTTCAAGGGCCTCCTGGCCCAACCTCCGGAACCGAGCGGCCAACTCGCCAATCAACAGCAGTCAGAACAACTGCTTCAACAGTTCAGAAGCTGGCGAGAAAAGGCCGGTCCGAACGATCCCCCGCAATAACACCGATGCAAAAACCTCATATGAGAGGAACGATAATGTCTGATCACTGGTCCCATTTGACCTTGGTACGGAGTTCGCGTTCCGCCCTTCGCTGGGCTGCGTTTCTCCTCGGCGCCGCGTTCATCTCGACTGCAAGCGCGGCCCCCGGCGACAACATCACCATCGTCCGCGATCTGGCCGGGCGCGTCGGACCGATCATCGGCTCCGCGCTGGCGTGTCGCGACATCGCACGCCCTCGCGTGCAGCTCATCGCCGACAAATTCCAGGCCGTCATCAGGGAAGCGTCCTCCAACGAAGCCGAACGCGACGACCTGACCCGGCTTCTTGACCGCTATGTCGCCGACGGCCGAACCGCCGTCTCCAGCGGCCGGATCGACTGCCGCGTGGCGGAGCGGCAGCTTTCGGATCTCGAGCAGTCGATTGCCGGTCCTTCGCTGTCGGGCGCGCTGGCGCCATCGTCCGCCGCCGCGGCGACCGCGCCGACCGCACCGATCCAACAGCTGCAGCAGCAGCCGGCTGCGAGCGTCAGCAATGTGCGCGGCGTGACCGATCGGGAAATCCGCTTCGGCATTGCGGCGCCGTTCTCGGGCGCCGCGAAGGAACTCGGCCGCCAGATGAAGCTCGGCATCGATACCGCCTTCGGCCGGGCCAACGATGCCGGCGGCGTCGAAGGCCGCATGCTGAAGCTGGTCGCGGCCGACGACGGCTATGAGCCGTCGCGGACGCTGGATGCCATGAAGCAGCTCTACGAGAAGGACCAGGTGTTCGGCTTCATCGGCAATGTCGGCACCCCGACGGCGGCTGTCGGCATTCCCTATGCGCTGGAACGGCGGACCTTGTTCTTCGGTGCATTCACCGGCTCGAACATCCTGCGCAACGACCCGCCGGACCGCTACGTCTTCAACTATCGTGCGAGCTACGCGGAAGAGACCGACTCGACGGTCCGCTACCTGATCAAGCTGCGCCATCTGCAGCCCCGTCAGATCGCCGTGTTCGCGCAGCAGGACTCCTATGGAGACGCGGGTTTTGCCGGTGTCGCGAAGGCGATGCGCACGCTGGGCGTCAGCGACGGCGCGATCCTGCGGCTCGGCTACAAGCGCAACACCGTCGACGTCGACGACGCGGTCAATCTGCTCAGACTGCAGAAGACGCCGGTCAAGGCGGTGGTGATGGTCGCGACCTACCGGGCCGCCGCCAAGTTCATCGAAAAGACCAAGGATCTCTATCCTGGCCTGATCTACACCAACGTGTCGTTTGTGGGTTCCACCGCGTTGTCGGATGAACTGATGCTGCTCGGGCCTCGCTTTGCCTCGGGCGTGATCGTCACGCAGGTGGTGCCCGCGGTCGGCGGCTATTCGAGTGCCGTCATGGAGTACAAGAATGCGCTCGCCAAATACTTCCCCGGCGAGAACGCGGATTACGTTTCATTCGAAGGTTATATCGCCGCCAACGTGCTGATCCAGGGACTGAGGAAAACCGGTGGGCAAATCGACACCGAGCGGCTGATCGACAACCTCGAAGGGATGCGCAATATCGACCTGGGCCTTGGCGCGCCGCTCAATTTCGGTCGCGGCGAGCACCAGGCGCTGCACAAGATCTGGGGTACCCAGATCGACGACAACGGCAAGTACGTGCCGATCGAGCTCGAATAGCCCGAACGCGAGGACCACGCGTCCCCGCCCGCCCCGCAAAGGGGCGGGCGCTTTTTTTCTGCTATCCCTCCCCCGCGAGCTGTTGCGTTGGGGAGGGATGACAAGCGCTACAGCCGCGGATCGACCGCTTCGTCGTATTCGCTCTTGAACCGCGCGATCAGGTCGGCTGCGGGCAGAACGCTGCCGATACTGCCGACGCCCTGCCCTGAACCCCAGATTTCCTTCCAGGCCTTGGGCTTGGCCCGCTCGCCCGACGCATCGGTGCCGAAATTCATCTTCGACGGATCGGAGCTCGGCAGCTTCTCGGGATCCATGCCGGCTGCGACGATCGAGGGTTTCAGGTAATTGCCGTGCACACCGGTGAACAGGTTGGAATAGACGATGTCCTCCGCGCCCGAGGCGGTAATCATCTCCTTGTAGCGCTCCGCCGCATTGGCCTCCTTGGTGGCGATGAAGGCGGAGCCGACATAGGCGAAGTCGGCGCCAAGAACCCGCGCGGCGCGAATGGCGCGGCCATTGGCGATGGCGCCCGACAGCGCGATCGGCCCGTCGAACCATTGCCGGGTTTCCGCCACGAAGGCGAATGGCGAAATCGTGCCGGCATGACCGCCGGCCCCGGCTGCGACCAAAATGAGGCCGTCGGCGCCCTTCTCGATCGCCTTGTGGGCGAACATCTGGTTGATCACGTCGTGAAAGACGATGCCGCCCCAATTGTGCGCGGCCTGATTGAGCTCCTCGCGCGCGCCGAGCGAGGTGATGATGACAGGCACCTTGTACTTCTCGCACAGTGCCAGATCATGCTCGAGCCGGTTGTTCGAGCGGTGCACGATCTGGTTCACTGCGAACGGCGCCGAGGGTGCGTCCGGATGCGCCTTGTCATGGGCGGCAAGCTCTTCGGTGATCCGCGCCAGCCATTCGTCGAGCAGTTCGGGCGGCCGCGCATTCAGCGCTGGAAACGCGCCGACGACGCCCGACTTGCACTGGGCGATCACGAGATCGGGCACGGAAATGATGAACAGCGGCGAACCGATCACGGGTATCGATAGACGGCCCTTGAACAAGGCAGGCATGGACATTGGCGGCGTGTCTCCGTTGGTCAATTCCGGCTGGCGGCATGTTGATGTCTTAAGATGCCAGACATCATACCAAGCGCGCAACCGACGTCTTGTGCGTGCCGGCTACCGGCACAGTGCCGCGGTGACGAAATGATCGGTCCGGCAGTCGTCGGGTTTGCGTGGCCTCCCGGGAATATAGACCTTCGGCGAGCAGCTCTGGATGGCATCGGTGCCGAGGCTGCTTCCCACCTTGTAGCCCTTGCTCTGGCAGAGCCGGTCCGCGCCGGCCTTGCAGTCCGGCGTGCCATTCGCAGCCGGGCAGATCGTCCGTCCCGAGACCATCGAGGAAGGTTTTGCGAGACGCGACATCGCGTCGCCGGCGTCGCTGGCAGCGTCCTTGACGGCATTCCTGGCCCGCGCGTTCAGATCGTCGATCGTCTCGGCCGGCGACTTCAGCGGCGGCAACATCGAGGGCAGCTTGTCGAACAGCTTGCCCATTTCGTTGATCAGGCCCGGATTCTCGGGGGTGGGTACCGCGGACGGGGCTTGGCCCTGCGGCGGCATGGCCTGTGGCTGCTCCTGCAGGCCGAGCGAGGGGCTTGCGGCTTGCGGCAGGCCGGCGCCCGCCGCGATCAGCAACATCGAGAACGCCGCGCTCGCGGTCAGCGTCGTTTTGCCCAGCCCAGCCACCATGACGGCAAGGTAACTGAAGGCTCAGGGGCGGAACAGTACCTGCGACGATCGGTCTAGATCATCTTGAACGCGATGACGAAGCCGGCCACCAGCACCGCAACAAGGATCGCGACCGCAAGCCCCAGGTGCTTTTCCATTCTGACCCTGATCCAATCGCCATAGCGGTTGAGCAGCACGGCTGCGATGAAGAACCGTCCGCCGCGCGTGATGACCGAGAACAGCACGAACAACCAGATGTTGTAGCCGGCGAAGCCGGAGGTGATGGTGACGAGCTTGTAGGGGATCGGTGTCAGGCCTTTCACCAGGATGATCAAGGCGCCCCAATGGCTATAGGACTCTCGAAAAGCCTCGACCTTGTCGCCGAGACCATAGAGCGTGATCAGCCAGTGCCCGACCGAGTCGTAAAGCAGCGCGCCGATGGCATAGCCGAGAATCCCGCCAAGCACGGACGCCACCGTGCAGACGGCGGCAAACAGCCATGCCCGCTTCGGCCGCGCCAGCGACATCGGGGCCAGCATGATATCCGGCGGCACGGGAAAGAAGGAGCTTTCGGCAAAGGCCACGGCTGCCAGAATCCACAGCGCATAGGGTTTGTCGGCGGCGTCGAGACACCAGTCATAGATCCGTCTGAGCATATGCCGGATGAACCATCCCGCGACGGATTTGTCCATGCGGGCCCGGGGTCAAATTTTGGAAGAGGTTAGCGGCGCTTGCGGATATTGCGGCCTTCGATAGCGACAATTGGTCGCCGCTCGGCCAGAGGCGGCGCCTTGGGCAGTTTCACCGGCGATTTCGGCAGCTTCTCGGCGATGCCGAGCAGATGCTCGCGGCGCTCCATTTCCCGCCAGACGTCGGCCGGCCGTATGTCACAGGCGGCCCAGAGCACGGTGAGATTGTAGAGCAGATCGGCACTTTCGCGGACCACGGCGTCGGAATCGCCATTGACCGCATCGATCGCGACCTCGATGGCTTCCTCCGCCAGCTTCTTGGCCATCTTGGCTGCACCGCGCTGATACAGCCGCGCGGTTCGCGAGGTCGCCGGATCGAGATCCCGCGCTGCGAGCACCGCCAGATACAGCCGTTCAAGCGAATCACTCATGTCACTCACGCTAGTCGAAACGCGCCACGGAGGCGTTAACGCAGCTGATCAAAATCAACAAAATCCGCCCGTGGTAAGGCGGTCCGAGCGGAGTCCACGCGCCAAGCCCGCCGCGGCAATGCGGTCCCGCAACAGTCCGGCCTGGCCGAGCTTGGGACGCGGCAGGGCGGCCGATGACAGGATCATGACACGCTTGTGAGCAGGGCCCTTAGCCCCTTTGCTCATGGACCGTTCAGCTTTCATGGGCCAGGATGGCAACGGGTACGGCGGTTCAAGTCCTTCCAGAGTTCGGCGTCAGACGATGCGCGTCAAAACGACCCTCGCGGTATGTCTTGCGGCTATGCTCGGCGTGCTGGTCGTCCTCCAGGGCCTTGCCGCTGCGCCAGCATGGGCCGCCGAGGCGGCCCGGCAGCCCGTTGCCATGCACCTTTCGTTCGACCGGCCGCTCGATGCCAGCATGGCTCCCTTCGTGCTGGCACAGAGCCGCGGCGTGTTCGCCGGCGAGGGCCTAGCCGTCACGACCGACGCCGCACAGGGGTCGCCCGAGGCGATCGCGCGGGTCGCGAGCGGCGCCAGCGAGGTTGCGCTGGTCGATATCAACGAGCTGATCCGCTTTCATGACAAGCCCGACGCCGCGCCGGTAAAGGCCGTGTTCATGCTGTTCAACAGGGCGCCCTACGCCATCGTTGCGCGCAAGAGCCGCGGCGTGCACCAGCTTTCCGATATCGAGGGCAAGACACTGGGGGCGGCCGAAAGCGATCTGTCGCTCCATTTGTGGCCGGCCGTGGCGGGGCGCAACGGCATCAAGACCGCAAGCGTCAAGCTCTACAAGATGAGCGCGGCCGTGCGCGAGCCGATCCTGTCGGCGGGCCAAGTCGATGCCGTGCTCGGATTTTCCTATCTCTCGGCGGTCAATCTGCGCGACCGCGGCATCCCGGCGAGCGACCTCGCCGTGCTGCGATTTTCCGACTATGGCTGCGAGAGCTACGGCTTTGCGCTGATCGTCAATCCGGCCTTCGCAGCGAGCAGGCCGGAGGCCGTGCGCGGCTTCGTGCGCGCGACCATCGTGGGTACGCATCTTGCGATCAAGGATCCGGCTGCCGCCGCGGGCGAAGTCGCGGGCCTGATCGACGGCGGCTCGCGGGAGCTCGAGCTGGAGCGGCTGCGTACCGTGCTCTCCGACAACATCCTGACCGACGAGGTCAGGCAGAAGGGCCTCGGCGGCGTCGATCCGGCCCGCCTGGAGCGCTCCATCGGCCAGATCGGCGAAGACTTCAAGTTCCGCAAGCGGCCGCAGGCCTCCGATATCTTTGACGACAGCTTCCTGCCTCCCGAGGACGGGCGCATGATCAATTGAGCTATATCTCGCTTCCCGCGTAGAATGGACGATGCCGGTTCGCCGGCCCCCGCTAGCTGACCCAAGGAAGCGACCGCAAGTCCCGATGTCCCTGTTTCGCCTCTACACCCGCGCCCTCGAACTGCTCGGCGAGGAAGCGCGGCTGGGGCTCGCCCTCGCGATCGGCAATCTGCTGTTGGCCGCGACGCAATTCGCCGAACCGGTCCTGTTCGGGCGCATCGTCGACGTCCTCACCGGCAAGAGCGGCACCTCGGCCTGGCCGCTCCTCGCAGCCTGGGTCGGCTTCGGCCTGTTCACGATACTCGCCAGCGCCGTGGTCGCCCTGCAGGCCGACCGGCTGGCGCACCGCCAGCGCCAGGTCGTCCTGACCAGCTATTTCGAGCATATCCTGCAGCTGCCGCTGACCTTCCATTCCGGGACCCATTCCGGGCGCCTGATGAAGGTGATGCTGAACGGCACGGATGCGCTGTGGCGGCTCTGGCTCGGCTTCTTCCGCGAGCATTTCGCCGCGATCATGTCGGTCGTGGTGCTGCTGCCGCTGTCGCTCTACATCAACTGGCGGCTTGCGGTCATGCTGTTCGTGCTCTGCGTCGTGTTCACCTTGCTCACGACGCTGGTGGTGCGCAAGACCTATGGCATGCAGAGCGAGGTCGAGGCGTTCTACAGCGACCTGTCGGCGCGCGCCTCCGACGCGCTCGGCAATGTCGCGCTGGTGCAAAGTTTTGTGCGCGTCGATGCCGAGGTGCAGGGGCTGCGCGGCGTCGCAACCCAGTTGCTCGCGGTGCAGATGCCGGTCCTGTCATGGTGGGCGTTGGTCAGCGTCATCACCAAAGCCTCGACGACGATCACGATCCTCGCGATCTTCACCGTCGGCATCGCGCTGCATGGCGAGGGCCTCACCTCGGTCGGCGAGATCGTGATGTTCGTGTCGTTCGCCACCATCCTGATCCAGAAGCTCGAACAGGTCGTCAGCTTCATCAACAATCTGTTCATGGAGGCGCCGCGACTGGTCGAGTTCTTCACCGTGCTCGACGCCGTGCCCGCGGTGCATGACCGGGTGGATGCCATCGATGCCGGACGGCTCGCAGGCCTCGTCGAGTTCCACGACGTGACCTTTTCCTATGACGGCAAGCGACCGGCGGTCGAAGACCTGTCGTTCACGGCGCTGCCGGGCCAGACCATCGCGCTGGTCGGGCCGACCGGGGCCGGCAAGTCGACCGCGATCGCATTGCTGCATCGCGCCTTCGACCCGCAATCCGGCTTCATCAAGATCGATGGCATGGATGTCCGCGGATTGAAGCTCGCCGCGCTCCGCCGCAACATCGGCGTGGTATTCCAGGAGGCGCTGCTGTTCAATCGCTCGATCGCCGACAATATGCGCGTCGGCAAGCCCGATGCGACGGACGAAGAGCTCGCGCAGGCCGCATCGCGCGCGCAAGCCCTTGAGTTCATCATGCGCTCCGAGCAGGGCTTTGACGCCAATGCCGGCGAACGCGGCCGCATGCTGTCCGGCGGCGAGCGCCAGCGGCTCTCGATCGCGCGTGCGCTGTTGAAGGACCCGCCGATCCTGATCCTGGATGAAGCGACCAGCGCGCTCGATGCGGTGACCGAAGCCAAGGTCAATGCGGCGCTCGACGAAGTGATGAAGGGGCGGACCACGTTCGTGATCGCGCACCGGCTCTCGACGATTCGCAACGCCACCCGCATCCTGGTATTCGATGGCGGCCGCGTGATCGAAACTGGAACTTTCGACGAATTGGTCGCCAATGGCGGCCGCTTTGCCGAGATGGCGCGCGCCCAGTTCATGCTGCAGGAGACCGCAAAAGGGGGCCTGCGACCGCGCGAGAGCGATGATACCGCTGTCAAGGCTTGAAATTGCATCAGAAATTTCGTTGGTTTTCACCAATGAATTCATCGCGAGAACCACTGTTCTGTCCGGCGAAGCCGGTATAGGTTGCAACCGTCGCGAATGATGCGGCGCCGGCTCACGCTTGAAACCCGACCATCCCCTTCCGCGACCTCCTTTTCGAAGGCGGGTCTCAAAGTCACCGGAATTTGCTCGTGCACGCTGCTCATCTTTTCAGATTCAGACTGCCCCTTGTTCGAAGCGCGCTCGCTGCGGTCCTGGCCATCGCGCTGCCGAGCGTTGTCCAGGCCGAGGCGCTCCTCTTGGTCGAGGCCGACACCGGCAAGGTGCTCGAGGCGCAGAACGCGACCTATCCCTGGTATCCCGCGTCCGTGACCAAGATGATGACGGCCTACGTGACGCTGAAGGCGGTCAAGGACGGCAAGATCACGCTGGATACGCTGGTCTCGGTTTCGCCCAACGCGACCGCGCAGTCGCCTTCGAAGATGGGCTTCCGCCCGGGCACGCAGGTCACCGTCGACAACGCGCTGAAGATGATGCTGGTGAAGTCGGCCAACGACATGGCGGTGGTGCTCGCCGAGGGCGTCGGCGGCTCGATCGACGGCTTCTCCGCGATGATGAACGAAACCGCGCAGAAGCTCGGCATGACCCAGACGAGCTACGTCAATCCGAACGGCCTGCCCGCCGACGGCCAGATCACGAGCGCGCGTGATCTCGCAATCCTCGCCCGCGCGATCATCCACGACCTGCCGGAATACGAATATTTCGTCCACATCCCATCGATCCGCTTCGGCCGCAGGGTCACGCAGAACTTCAACAAGCTGATCGGCCGCTATCCCGGCGCCGACGGCTTCAAGACCGGCTTCATCTGCGCCTCCGGCTACAATCTGGTTGCCTCCGCGACGCGCGACGGCAAGCGCCTGATCGCCGTCGTGCTCGGCGCCTCCTCCGGCCACATGCGGGCGGTGCGCGCGGCGCAGCTGTTAGACCGCGGTTTCTCCGGCAACTCGCTGGCGTGGCTGCAGCCGTCGCAAGGGACCGTCGATCAGCTGGTGCCGGTCGATGCCTCGCCGCCGAACCTGCGCGACGAGATGTGCGGCGGCAGGCATCATCACCCCGCGAGCGACGAGGACGAGGACACGGTGGCCTCGACCGGCAACGGTTCGCTGACGGGCGGGGTTGCGACATTCTCCCTCTCCGGCCTGCAGCCGCCAACGCTGAAGCCCTCGGAATTGCTGGCGGCCGCGCCAGCCCCGTCGGAGCCGATCGTCGTCTATACCGGCCCGACCCGGACTGGAGCCGCCCTGGTCGCGGCCGTCGCAGCCGATGCGGATCGGGATGCCCCAGCCGCCCGGCATCGCGGCAAGAAGTCGCGCCTTGCCGCCAGGAAGCCTGATGCCGCGGCTGAGGCCAAGCCCGACAAGGACACCACGTCCAAGCACGCGAGCGCGAAGCCCGGCGCGGCAACGGCACCAAAGGCCGGCGACAGGCCGCCGGCCGCGACCGATGCGACCGCGGCCAAGCCGGCCAGGCCAAAGGCCGCAGCCAAACCCAAGACGACCGGTACCTCCGGCACCAACGAGACCAAGCCGGCACAGAAGAGCACCTCCGGCGAGCCCAAGCCGGCCGGCTAACAGGCATGTCGCGGGCCGCGGGCTGGCGACATTAATCGCGATTGCAGCCGATGTTCCCGACCGCTTGCCACAGGCGGCGGCAAGCCCAATACTGCCCCCAACAAAAGCCGTCCCGTCCGCTGGAAGCCGCAGGTGGGGCGAACGAGAGGGGAGACACATGGACCGCATCTGGCTCAAACAATACCCGCCCGGGGTGCCCGCCGATATCGACACCAGCCAATATGCGTCGCTGGTCGCGCTGCTCGAGGAAAGCTTTGCGAAGTTCGCCGACCGCAAGGCCTTCATCTGCATGGACAAGTCGATCAGCTACCGCGACCTCGACGAGATGTCGCAGGCGCTCGCCGCCTATCTGCAGAGCAAGGGCCTTCAAAAGGGCGCGCGCGTCGCGCTGATGATGCCGAATGTGCTGCAATACCCGATCGCGACCGCGGCCGTGCTTCGCGCCGGCTTCGCGGTGGTGAATGTCAATCCGCTCTATACGCCGCGCGAGCTCGAGCACCAACTAAAAGACTCCGGCGCGGAAGCGGTCATCGTGCTGGAGAATTTCGCGACCACGGTGGAGAAGGTGCTGGCACACACCGCCGTCAAGCACGTGATTGTCGCCAGCATGGGCGACCTGCTCGGCTTCAAGGGCGTGATCGTCAATCTCGTGGTTCGGCGGGTGAAGAAGATGGTACCGGCCTATTCGCTGCCGGCGTCCGTCAATTTCAACGACGCGCTGGCGTCGGGGCGCGGCATGACCTTCAAGAAGCCGGCGATCGGGCCCGACGACACGGCCTTCCTGCAATATACCGGCGGCACGACGGGCGTCTCCAAGGGCGCGACCCTGCTCCACCGCAACATCGTCGCCAACGTGCTGCAGAACGATGCCTGGCTGCAGCCGGCGCTCGCGCTGGAGCCGAAGGTCGACCAGATCCTGGTGGTGTGCGCGCTGCCGCTCTATCACATCTTTGCGCTGACGGCCTGCTACCTGCTCGCGGTGCGCGCCGGCGGCTGCAATCTCCTGATCCCGAACCCGCGCGACATCGCTGGTTTCATCAAGGAGCTGATGAAGTATCAGGTCAACAGTTTCCCGGCGGTGAACACGCTCTACAACGGCTTGATGCACCATCCCGACTTCAAGAAGGTGGACTTCTCAAAACTCAAGATCTCGAACGGCGGCGGCATGGCCGTGCAGCGTCCGGTGGCCGAGCAGTGGAAGACGCTGACCGGCTGCGGCATCACCGAGGGCTATGGCCTGTCGGAGACCTCGCCGACGCTGACCTGCAATCCGGCGACATCGACCGCGTTCAACGGCTCGATCGGCATCCCCATGCCTTCGACCTTGATCTCGATCCGCGACGATGACGGCAACGAGGTGCCGCTCGGCGAAGCCGGCGAGATCTGCGCCAAGGGACCGCAGGTGATGGTGGGCTACTGGAACCGGCCTGACGAAACCGCGCGCGTGATGACCGCGGATGGCTATTTCCGCACCGGCGACATCGGCGTGATGGGGCCGGACGGCTACATCAAGATCGTCGACCGCAAGAAGGACATGATCCTGGTCTCCGGCTTCAACGTCTATCCCAACGAGATCGAGGAAGTGATCGCGAGCCATCCGGGCGTCCTGGAATGCGCGGTGATCGGCGTGCCGGACGAGAAGTCAGGCGAGGCGGTCAAGGCCTTCATCGTCAAGAAGGACCCGAACCTCACGGCCGCCGACATCATCAAGTTCTGTCACGAGCAGTTGACCAACTACAAGGTGCCGCGGCACGTCGAATTCCGCACCGATCTGCCGAAGACCAATGTCGGCAAGATCCTGCGCCGACAGCTCCGCGACGAGAAGAAGGCGGCGGCCTGAAGCAAGGCGGCGGAGGCGCGGGCCGTGACTGATGCTTGCGACGTCGCGCCGACCGATGTTCTGGCATTCTGGCGCGCGGCAGGCCCCGACCGCTGGTACACGCGCGATGAGGCCTTCGATACGGAGGTCCGTCGCCGCTTTGTCGCGCTGTGGCGGAGCGCCGCGGCGGGCAAGCTCACCGCGTGGGAACAGAGCGATGACGGCGCGCTGGCGCTCGTCATCGTGCTCGACCAGTTTCCCCGCAACATGTTTCGTGGCGACGCACGAGCCTTTTCCAGCGATGCGATGGCGTGCGAGGTTGCAAACCGCGCCGTCGACCGCGGCACTGATGCCCGTATCGCCGAGGACCTGCGCGAGTTCCTCTATCTGCCTCTGATGCATTCGGAGCATCTTTCGGACCAGCTCCGCTGCGTCGATCTGTTTCGCGCGGCGGGCAGCGCCGACAACCTCAAATACGCCGAGGACCATGCCGCGATCATCAGGCGGTTCGGCCGCTTCCCTCACCGCAACCGAATCCTGGGACGTGCCATGACAGCGGACGAACAGGCCTTTTTGGACGAGGGCGGGTTTTCTGGCTGACGACGCAACGGTGATGCACGCTTGCATGGCCGCTCTTGGCGACCTTGGGAAACAGCGAATATTGTGCCGGCGGGTCACACGGTCTAAGAACGGCCGGTCACTCAGGGAGAACAGACAATGACCATCCAAGTTGGCGACAAGCTGCCGGAGGCCAAATTCCGCGTCATGACCGCGGAAGGGCCGCAGGTCAAAACCACCGACGATATTTTCAAAGGCAAGAAGGTCGCGCTGTTCGCCGTGCCCGGGGCCTACACCGGCACCTGCCACAAGATGCACCTGCCGAGCATCTTCCTGAACGCCTATGCGATCAAGGACAAGGGCGTCGACACCATCGCGATCGTCTCGGTCAACGACGCCTTCGTGATGAATGCCTGGAAGCGCGACACCGACCAGCGCGACGAGGCGACCTTCCTCGCCGACGGCAATGCCGACTTCACCAAGGCGATCGGGATGGAGCTCGACGCCTCCGGCAACGGCCTCGGCATCCGCTCGAAGCGCTATTCGATGCTGGTGGAGGACGGCACGGTGAAGAAGCTCAACCTCGAGCCGGCGCCCGGCAAGGTCGAGGTCTCCGGCGGCGACACGCTGCTGGCGCAGCTGTAAGCCTCCCGTCATTGCGAGCGAAGCGAGGCAATCCAGGTCCCCGCGTGAGGCTCTGGATTGCTTCGTCGCTTCGCGCCTCGCAATGACGAACTGAGGCGTCTCATCGCACCAACGCTGTCACCCCCCGCGAAAGCGGGTGATCCCGTATTCCAGAGGCGGCAGAGCTTTATCGAGAAGCCGCGGCTTACTGGATCGCCCGGTCAAGCCGGGCGATGACGGTTGAGGGTGTGGCAACGATCCGTCATGACTGCTTCAACCTTGCCATTGCGACGCCGTCGCGCGCGAGCTGATCGGCGCGCTCGTTCTCGTCGTGGCCGGCATGGCCCTTGACCCAGTGCCAGCGCACCTGGTGCGGCTTCAGCGCCGCATCGAGCCGCTGCCAGAGCTCGACATTCTTGACCGGCTTCTTGTCCGCGGTGCGCCAGCCGTTCCTCTTCCAGCCGAAAATCCAGCCCGTGATGCCCTGTCGGACATACTGGCTGTCGGTGTAGAGGTCGACCTGGCACGGCTTTTTCAGCGCTTCCAGCGCCGAGATCGCCGCCATCAGCTCCATGCGGTTGTTGGTGGTGTGGGCCTCGCCGCCCTTCAATTCCTTCTCGACGTCGCCGAACTTCAGGATCGCACCCCAGCCGCCCGGCCCCGGATTGCCCGAGCAGGCGCCGTCGGTGTAAACGGTGACGCTTGGAAGCTCGCTCACGCCGTGCACCCTGCCGGACTAGAGCCTGCGTTCCGACTGAATCGGAACGGAGGCTCTCGCTTCTTGTCTTGGCGCGTTGTCTTCACGCGAACCGGTGGCCATTTCGCTTGAAAACGCGCTGATGCCGTAATCGGTGATGCTCGCGACGCTCTGCTGAAAACGCAGCTTGCGGACATATTCCAGCGGGTCCTTCGGCTTCACCAGCGCGCCCGCGGGCACGTTGAGGAAATCCACTAGGCGCGTCAGCAGGAAGCGCATCGCCGCGCCCCGCGCGAGCAGGGGCAGCGCGGCCTGCTCGGCGTCCGACAACGGTCGCGTGCGGCCATAGGCGTTGAGCAACGCGCGCGCCTTGGTGACGTTGAAGGAATGGTCCACCTCGAAACACCAGGCGTTGAGGCAGATCGCGACGTCGTAGGCCAAAATGTCGTTGCAGGCGAACGGGAAGTCGATCAGGCCGGACAGCTTGTCGCCGAGGAAGAACACATTGTCCGGAAACAGGTCGGCATGGATGACGCCGACCGGCAGGTCGGCCGGCCAGCACGCCTCGAGATGATCGAGCTCGCGGGCGATGAAGCCGGAGAGGCCCGCCTGCACGCTGTCGGCGCGGTCGGTCGCGCGCTCGAACAGCGGACGCCAGCCGGCAACCGAGAGCGGATTGTTGCGGACCAGCGGGAAATCTCTGCCCGCAACGTGCATTTTCGCGAGCGCGTCGCCAACGCCGGCACAGTGCGCGACGCTCGGCTTGCGCGGCCACATGCCTTCGAGGAAATTGATGATCGCGGCCGGTCTGCCGGCAAGGGCGGAATAGACCTCGCCGCTGCGGCTCTTCGCAGGCTGCGGACAGCTGACGCCGCGGGCGGCGAGATGGGCCATCAGCGACAGGAAATACGGCAGGTCGTCCACCGCCACGCGCTTCTCATAGAGCGTGAGGATGTAGGCGCCTTTGCTGGTGTGCAGCAGGAAGTTGGAGTTCTCCACGCCCTCGGCGATGCCCTTGTAGGACGTGAGTTCGCCGATATCGTAACTCTTCAGGAATTCCGCGAGCTCTTCGGCGGCGACGTCTGTGTAGACCGCCATGTGCGAGCTATTCCGCGGCGGCTTCGGGACGCAGCGAGCGCGGCAGCGGGAAGAACTCGTTCTCTTCTGCGGCCGAGACCGTCTCCACATGCAACGTGTAGCGTTCGGCGAAGGCGCCCATGATCTCCTCGACGATCACCTCCGGCGCCGAGGCGCCCGCGGTGATGCCGAGGCTCGTGATGCCCTCGAACCGCGTCCAGTCGAGGTCGCCGGCGCGTTGGGCCAAGACCGCGATGGGACAGCCTTCGCGCTCGGCGACTTCGCGCAGCCGCTGCGAGTTCGACGAGTTCGGCGCGCCGACCACGATCAGCGCGTCGACCACGGGCGCCACCTTCTTCACCGCGAGCTGACGGTTGGTGGTGGCGTAGCAGATGTCTTCCTTGTGCGGCCCGGAGATGTTCGGGAAGCGGCCTTTCAGGATCGCGACGATGTCGGCGGTGTCGTCGATCGACAGCGTCGTCTGCGTCACGAAGGCGAGATTGTCGGGATTCTTCGCTGCAAAGCCGTGGGCGTCCTCGGCGGTCTCGATCAGGGTCACCGCGCCGGCAGGCAACTGGCCGAGCGTCCCGACCACCTCAGGATGGTGCGAATGGCCGATCAGGAGGATCTCGCGACCGCGCTTGAAATGGATCGCAGCCTCGCGGTGCACCTTGGTGACGAGCGGGCAGGTGGCATCCAGCGAGAAAAAATTGCGCGCCCGCGCCTCGGCCGGCACCGACTTCGGCACGCCATGGGCCGAGAACACCACGGGCGCATCGGTGTTGTCGGGAATCTCGCCGAGTTCCTCGACGAAAATCGCGCCCTTGGTCTTGAGGCTGTCGACGACATAGCGGTTGTGGACGATCTCGTGACGGACATAGACCGGTGCGCCATAGAGCGTGAGCGCGCGCTCGACGGTATCGATCGCCCGGACTACGCCTGCGCAAAAGCCCCGCGGCGAACAAAGCACGATTCTCAGGTCTGGTTTGGCCATAGGGAGCGATCTCTGGACCGAATCACCCCTCGCCGCCGGGCAGGGAACGGTCAGTATTGATTACGACTTGGGACTGCTTTCGGGCGGTGTCAAGGCCATTCTGGCCAGTGCCCACTTTCCGAAGTCCACGCTCCGTTGCCGCGAAGCCTTTTTGCAGACTTCGGAAAGTCATAGCTAATCGCAAACCTATGATTCTAGTTCCGCTTTTCGATCTGACGTCCGTGGGTTCACGGACGTCAGATCGGCGGCACTGGCCATTGCGCCGCAGGCCCGAGGGAGGCTATATAGAGGTCAATTCCCGTCATCGCTGATGACTTGACCGCTTGGCTACCCGGGGGGGTGGCAAAGCACAAAGGAGATTTGCCATGAGCAACGCACCGCTGATGCCGAAGGCGACTGCCGTGTGGCTCGTTGATAATACCGCATTAACCTTCGATCAGGTCGCCGATTTCACCAAGATGCATCCGCTCGAGGTGCGCGCCATTGCAGACGGCGACGCGGCGCAGGGCATCAAGGGCATGGACCCGATTTCCAACGGCCAGCTCAGCCGCGAGGAAATCGAGAGAGGCGAGCGCGACCCGAATTACCGCCTGAGGCTGCAGGAGACCAAGGTGACGCTGCCGCCGCAAGCCAAGCGGAGAGGCCCGCGCTACACGCCGGTGTCGCGCCGGCACGAGCGGCCGAGCGCCATCCTGTGGCTGGTCCGCAATCACCCCGAGCTGAAGGACGCCCAGATCATGCGGCTCGTCGGCACCACCAAGACGACGATTGCGAGCGTCCGCGACCGCACCCACTGGAACGCGTCGACGCTGACCCCGATGGACCCGGTCACGCTCGGCCTGTGCTCGCAGATCGAGCTCGATTTCGAGGTCCAGCGCGCGGCCAAGGAGAAGCCCGCCGAGACGGCCTATGGCGGCGCCACGCTGCTGCCGGCATCCGAGACGACCCGCAAGGAACCGGAACTGGAGCCGGTCTCCCGGTCGAACGACGATCTCAACGTCGACGCCGTCTTCGCCAAACTGAAGACGATCGGCGGCAAGAAGCCGGACCAGGAGTAATGCGATTCGCCGCCGAGCTTGCCCCGGGGCGGGTTTCGGCGGCGAGTTTTGACGACGGGCCAGTTCATTTTCCGCACAGAATTTGCGCGTCACCGCGCCCAATGGTTCGGGTTCCCTGATACCTTCACGTTTTTTTAACCTTTCTCGCGCGCATAATTACCTTCCATTCGGGCTGGAGGGGACTATGGCCGGACTTTTCTTTCTGCTGGCGCTTCTGTTGGGTGGCGCGGCCTTCGTGTTCAGACAGGCTGCGGCCGAAATTCCGTTGGGTACGTCGTGGGCCGTCGAGGTCTGCTCGACGTCAAAGATGTTCTGTCACGACCCGCAATATCTCGCTTACGCCGGCGGCGTGCTGTTGGTCATCGCGGTCGGTTTCAAGCTCGGCAGCCTCGCCAACGGCTGAGGCCGCCTACATCCGATCCGGGTGGTTGAGCATGTATTCGCCGAGATCGCGCTGGCGGCGATCGGCGCGCGCCTCGGCCTGGCTGCGCTGACGATCGCGGTCCTTGCGGCAGGAAATGTATTCCGACGAGCCGGGTGCCACCGTGCTGTTGGCACGGCAGTAGGTGTCGTCATCCTGGGTCAGTGTGTCCGGCATTGGCGACTGGCTCCGCTCCAGGCAGGCCGCAAGCAGAGGAGCAACGAGCAGAAGGGCGATAGCCGGTCGTACCGAGTTGCGTCGCATATCTCGTCCTTTCGACGTCGTCATTGCCCGGGCTTGTCCCGGCAATCCATCAAAAAGATGACGGCTTTTCCGACGCCATTCCGGGGCGCGAGCAGCGAGCGAACCTGGAATAACGGAGTCAAATCCTACACCCTCCCCTTCAGTGCCGCGCCGATCTCGTCCAGTGCCTTGGGATCCTCGATCGTCGCCGGCATGGTCCATGGCTCGCCGTCGGCGATCTTCTTGATGGTACCGCGCAGGATCTTGCCCGAACGGGTCTTCGGCAGCCGCCCGACGGTGATCGCGAGCTTGAACGCCGCCACTGGCCCGAGCTTTTCGCGGACCAGCGCCACGATCTCCTGCTCGATCTCGGCGGGCGCGCGCGTCACGCCGGCCTTCAGCACGATGAAGCCGCACGGCACCTCGCCCTTGATCGCATCCCTGATGCCGAGCACGGCGCATTCGGCGACATCTGGATGCGCGGCGAGGATCTCCTCCATGCCGCCGGTGGACAGCCGATGGCCGGCGACGTTGATGATGTCGTCGGTGCGGCCCATCACGAAGACGTAGCCGTCCTCGTCGATGTAGCCGGCGTCCGAGGTCTTGTAGTAGCCGGGAAACTCGCTGAGATAGGACTCGCGGCAACGCTCGTCCTGCTGCCAGAGCGTCGGCAGGCAACCCGGCGGCAGCGGCAGCTTGATCACGATCGAGCCCATGGTGCTGGCGGCGACCGGCCTGGTTGCCTCATCCACCACCTCGACCTCGTAGCCCGGCATCGGCACCGTCGGCGAGCCATGCTTGACCGGCAACATGCCGAGCCCGATCGGATTGCCGGCGATGCACCAGCCGGTCTCGGTCTGCCACCAATGATCGATCACCGGCACCTTCAGCTGCGCTTCGGCCCATTCCACCGTTGGAGGATCGGCGCGCTCGCCGGCGAGAAACAGCGTGCGGAATTGCGACAGGTCGTATTGGCGGATGAATTTGCCGTCAGGGTCTTCCTTGCGAATGGCCCGGAAAGCAGTCGGCGCGGTAAACAGCGCGACCGCCTTGTGCTCGCTTATCACGCGCCAGAAGGCGCCGGCATCCGGCGTGCCCACCGGCTTGCCCTCGTACATGATCGAGGTCGCGCCGTGGATCAGCGGACCGTAGATGATGTAGCTGTGGCCGACCACCCAGCCGATGTCGGAGCCGCACCACCAGACCTCGCCGGGATTGATGCCGTAGAGATTGAACATCGACCATTTCAGCGCGACCAGATGCCCGCCATTGTCGCGGACGACGCCCTTCGGCTTGCCGGTGGTGCCCGATGTATAGAGGATGTAGAGCGGGTCGGTCGCGAGCACCGGCACGCAGGGCGCTCGCTTGCCGGCGTCGCGCGCGGCGCGACGCAAGCCCGCCCAGTCGTGGTCGCGGCCCTTGACGAGATCGCAAGCCTGCTGCGGCCGCTGCAGGATGATGCAGGCGTCCGGCTTGGCGGCGGCCAGGCCGATGGCTTCGTCGAGCAGCGGCTTATAGTGCACGATGCGGCCGGGCTCGAGCCCGCAACTCGCCGAGAAGATCAGCTTCGGCCTGGCATCATCGATCCGGGTCGCCAGTTCCTTGGCCGCGAAGCCGCCGAATACGACGCTGTGCACGGCCCCGATCCGCGCGCAGGCCAGCATCGCC
>Ga0210399_10000752_pt1 | contig 25427 bp, 14 predicted proteins | sample IncBWC14MmetaG_FD_150865 | JGI IMG/M metagenome (GOLD analysis project Ga0210399, IMG submission 150865) | Forest soil microbial communities from Barre Woods Harvard Forest LTER site, Petersham, Massachusetts, United States - Inc-BW-C-14-M | ecosystem: Environmental > Terrestrial > Soil >... | reverse complement strand
TGACCGTCCGACCACCGAGAGTTTGGCAAAGAAGAAGGGTCTGGTGCCTTTGTCAAATACTCATCTCGGTTTCCCTGACTCTTATCGCTGCTGCCCAGTCCTTGGCACAATCGCCGAATTCGAGAAACGGCCACCAGGCTTCAGCGGCTGCGTCATCAGAAGATTCAATATATCAGTCGGCTATGTCGCTGGTTCACCAGAAACGTTACGACGACGCCCTCGTGCAGTTCCGCCTTCTTGAGACGCAGTTCCCGCAACATCCCCAGGGGTTCACAGGCGAGGCCATTGTGCTGGCTTTGACCGATGAGTCGCCGAGAGCTGTCGATATTTTGAAGAAGGCACTGAAAATCGACCCTAACTACTGGCTGGCGCGTCGGGAGTTGGGCGTCCTCTATTGGAGCGAGGGACTCAAGCAAGACAGCGCGGACCAACTCGAGCCCCTAGCCCACCTGCATCCAGATGATGGTCCAGTGAACGTGATTCTTGGACAATACGAGTTCGAGCGGAAAAACTACAAGAAGGCACTTGCCTATTTTTCTCGTGTTCCCGCGGAAATGGCCGCTGACCCAAACCTGGCGCTCATGGGCGCCGAAGCGCAACTGCACAGCAGTGAGAAAGCACGCGCTGAGCAGACCTTGAAAAGTCTTGAAGGGCGGCCCGACCTGACCGCCGAAGTGCGCTTTAGGTTGGCGTGGTTACTCGGGCGGGCCGGGCTTTCGAAAGAGGCTGTTCAAGAGTTCAACAAGCTGCCGACGAATTACCCGGACCGGTTCGGGCGCAGTTACGGTCTGGCGCTGGCCTACTTTGCTGAACAGGACTATCAGGAATGCGTCCAGACGCTCAAGTCGCTTCTTGGGAGCGGAATGACCCAACCGGAAATTTACAGCCTCATGGGCGTCGCGGAAGAGAGGAGCGGACACACACAGGAAGCCTATCAGGCCTTCCGGGAAGGTATTCTCAAGAACCCCGCGAACACGCAGAATTACCTGAACATCGCCACTTTGTCGAGCGAGCATCAGGACTATGCGCTCGCAGCGCAAGTGCTGACGGAAGCCATCGCAAGAAACCCTCAGGCTCACGAATTGTTCCTGAGTCGCGGAATCGCCTACACTCTGGCAGCCCACTTTGCCGAGGCCAAGCAGGACTACCAGCGTGCCGTCGAGATGGCCCCTGAAGACTACGGAGTCTATCTGGCGATGGGTATCTCCGAGCAAGAGACCGGGAATCTGGACGATGCCGTCCGATCATTCCGAGCAGCTATAGCCCACGAGCCGAAAGACCCGCGGTCCTACTGCTTCCTGACCGAAACTTTGATGCAAAAAGGCGCAGTGCCAGGAGGGTCAGACTTCGAAGAAGCTCAACGATCGATTAACACTGCACTTTCGCTCGAACCAAACTTCGCTCACGCGTATGCCGACCGAGCGAAACTCGAGTTCAACCAAGGGAACACGAAGAAGGCGATCGGCGATCTTGAGCGTGCTCGGTCGGCTGATCCGAAGTCGCGTCAAATCGCTTATGCGCTGGCCCGGGCTTATCAGCGCGACGGTGACAAAGCCAAGGCTGACGTTATGTTTCGAGAGGTCCGGGATCAGAGCGACGAAGACGCAGGAGAGTTCGCGAGAGATTCTTTAACGAAGACCCTGACGGTTGTTTCAGGTGGGCCGCACTGAAGGCGGACGATGGACGCAATCGGAGTTGTGCTTAGAGGCGGCGTCAGCGTTTTACTCTTGGCCGTGTCGGTTGTCGGAGCGGCTGGCCAGGCCGTCCGGCTCGAGCAGGCATCCAAAGACACTTGCCGGCTGGTGCTGGAAAAGACTGGGCAGCTGATCGTCAACCACAGCCTCCATGAAGCCCAGCAAATCCTAGTTGAGGCTGGACCAGGCTGTCCTAACGTTCCAGAGATGTTTAACAGTTTGGGTTTGGCGTACGACTCCGAAAGCAGATACGACGAAGCGCGAGCTGCCTTCGAGCAAGCGACTCGCCTCGAGCCCAAAAACGCTAGTTTTCACAATAACCTGGGCGCCAGTTTCTTTCGATCGGGGAAGCAAGGCAGCGGCATCGCGGAGTTCGAAAAAGCCCTGGAACTCGATGCGAGAAATTCAACGGCTCGCCTGAACCTTGCGAGCCTTTACCTTGAGAAAAAACAATATCGACGCGCACTGAGCTACCTCGATACTGCTGAGCTACGACAGTCTCAAGATCCCGTTCTACTGCTGGCCCTCGCCGAGGCTTATTACGGAGCGGGGCAAGCTCAGCCGGCGATGGAGACGGCCTTACGACTGGCGCGCCTACCTGGGGTCGAGTCGAAGGTTCATTTTTCTTTGGGTCTCGTTCTTGCCGAGCACGGCGAATATCAATTGGCGGCTGGCCAGTTCGAGGCCATTCCAGCGGACGAACGAGATGTAGCAGCAGAAATGAATCTCGGCATGGCCTACACGAGACTAAAGAATTTCGAGGCGGCCCGCGCCGCCTACGAGAACGCCATCCGAATGGATCCTAAGAATCCCGAAACCTACTACCACATCGGCATTGCTGAATCGGCTCTGGGGAACGATGATGCGGCGGTCGATTGGATGACCGAGGCTCACAACTTGGCCCCTAGTCGGCCGGACATTTCCTTCGCTTTGGTTGAGGAACTGATTCACACCCGCAACTACGAGCAGGCCCGCACCGTGCTAGCTGTTGCCATTGCCGCTCATCCTAGTGATCCCTCCTTACGAGAGGCTTTGGCCGATCTCTTTGCCGCTCAAGATCAAAGGAACGACGCGGTCAAGACTTACCAGGAGTGTCTCCAACTTAATCAGAGAAGTGTAAGTGCGCGTTTGGCGCTTGCTCGGGTCTACGAAGAGATGGGGCAAACCGAAAGCGCCAGAGCGGCGCTCGCCGAAGTCCTTAAACTTAGTCCGAAAAACGCCGAGGCGGAAGCGCAGCTCGGCCGTCTGGCCTTCGAAGCAGGCCATGAAGAAGAGGCTTCGTCGCTCGTACAGAGAGCCCTCGCGCACGATCCCAACAATCTTTTGGCCAACGAATACCATGCAAGGTTGCAGCTAAGCGGCGGCCAGTTGACCGAGGCCCGGCAAACTCTCGAAAGGCTGGCGCAGCTGGACCCGCAAAGTTCTCGAGTTCATCTTCTGCTGGGACGTGTTTTGGCTCGCTTGAACCAGTCAGCGGAGGCCGAAAGAGAATTTGAGCTTTCGAAAGACCTTGAGCTGAAACATGGCGGTACTGAAAAGCCGTAGCCGGAAAGAGAGCCAGGCTCGACGAGATTCGTCCCATCAATACCCCGCGGTGAAATCGGGTTTGACAAGTTTTGTTCCGCAGAGACGGCCACCACTTCTCTGCGTGGAGAGGTCATGATGGTGAAAGCCGTTGCTCTAGCGTTTGCGTTGATGACCTGTTTTGTGTCGCTCGCTAAGCCCGCTGACAAGGCAGTGTGGAGGGTTGGCGTCTTCGACGGCTCCTCGGGCGAATTTGCCAGCGGAGAGCCTCATGCGGTCGTCCACTTTGCAGCCGGTCAGGACCAACCGCGCACAGCCTGGTTTTCTTTCGCTCCTGTTGCGTGGGCAGGCAAGCCGACGGATCCCAGGTCGGCACCGCGCGCGATCGACTTCTCCATCGCGGGCGCTCCTGCCCCAGCCTATCACCTGAAAGCATCGCTGCTGATTGGGCATTCCAGCGTTCCCGCCTTGCGGGTGGGAATCAACGGCCGTTTGGGCACGTTCTATCTTCATCCTAGGCTCGACTACAACATGGGCGACATGGTGGCTGCTTTCTATCCAGCCTATGCGCGCGCCGAAGTCGAAGTTGACTTCCCAGGATCGTGGCTGAAGACGGGCACAAATAGCATCTCCTTTCAGGCTGTCCCCGTAGGTGACAAGGGCGTTCCGGATGCGGGGTTCGAGTATGACGCCATCGAATTGCAGCAGGCGGATTCCGTTCCAACCGCCATCAGCGCACATGCAGAACCGACTATCTTTTTTCAGAAACATGGTGCATCGATTGACGAACGAGTCGACGTCTTCGTGCGGTATGGTCAGCGTCCTCGTTCCGGGCGCGTTGAGCTTGCTATCGCAGGCCACACTTCCAGCGAGCGGCTTCACACCGATCAGGACTTCGGAGAGGAGCGTATTCCTTTCGAGATTCCCGAGTTCTCACACGATGCGCAGGCCAAGCTCACTGTGGTCGTCAATGGGCATACGGCTCATTTTCAAGAAACGCTCCAGGCGCAGAAGAAATGGACGCTGTTTCTTGTGCCTCATGTGCATCTCGACGTGGGCTATACCGATTACCAGGCGAAGGTCTCCACGATCCAGAGCCGCATTCTCGATGAGGCAATGGATCTGGTTGCGCAACACCCTGCCTTCCGCTTCAGCACGGACGGTGAGTGGAACCTGGATCAGTTCTTGCATTGGCGCACCCCAGCCGAACAAGATCGGATCGTCGAGGCCATTCGGCAGCAGAAGATTTATCTTCCCGCGCAATCCAGCAATGTCCTCACAGGATTTCCGACCGCGGAAACACTGATCCGATCGTTGTATCCCAGCGCGAACTTCAGCCGCGTTCACGCCACACCGCTCAACTACGCCAACATCACTGACGTGCCCTCTTATTCGTGGTCGTATGCGTCGATTCTGGCAGCGTCCGGCATTCCCTACTTTTTTGCCGGGAGCAACAATGATCGCGCGCCCGTACTGTTGCAGGGACATCTGAACGAGAACACTCCGTTCTGGTGGGAGGGGCCGGACGGCGGCAAGGTGCTGATGTGGTATTCGCGGCACTACATGCAGATGCAACTCCTGTTTGGCCTCCCTCCCCTCACGCAAACGGGTGAGGAAGTGTTGCCGCTCTTTCTCGAGATGTACCAGCGCCCCAGTTACCTCGCCAACGCTGCGATCCTTTTCGGAACGCAGGTTGAAAACACCGACCTGTTTCCGCAGCAGGCTACGTTGGCTGATGAGTGGAATGCGCTCTATGCTTACCCGCACATCGAATACTCCGGTTTTCATGATGCGCTTGCAAACATCGCGGAGCAGTTTCGTAGTGCGATTCCGACGGTCCGCGGGGATGGCGGTCCTTATTGGGAAGACGGTATCGGCTCGGATGCGCTCTACGCAGCCATAGAGAAAGAGAACGAGGACCGCGCGCCCTCGGCCGAGAAGCTGGCTACCATCGGCACGCTGGTGAATCCGCTTCTTGCCGTGAATCGCGAAGAGTTGAACTCGATGTGGGCCAACATGGTGCTCTTTGATGAGCATACCTGGACCTCGTGGAACAGCGTCTCCGACCCCGACAGTGACGAAGCTCTCGAGCAGCTGCGGGTAAAGGATTCGCGAGCTACCACGGCTGCTGACCAGCGCGACAACATTCTCCGCAGCGGTATGGCCAGCCTGGCCGACTCCATTGCAGCCGGCGTTGGTAGCCTCATTGTCTTCAATCCGTTGAACTGGAAACGCGATGGGGAAGTGACCATCGATCTCGACAAAGGCATGGAGATCGCCGATCGCGCCACGAAAGAACCGGTTCCCTATGTGGTTCTCCACGAAGGCCTCAACTTTCGGGAGGTAGAGTTTCGCGGGGCGGATGTTCCTCCGATGGGGTACAAGGTCTACGAGCTCCGGGCTGCGCGCATGACGCCGCCGGCGTCACAAAGAACGACCTCGACGACCATCGAGAGCCCGTTCTATCGTGTCGAACTCGATCCGTTCTCGGGTAGCATCCGCAGCATCTATGACAAGGAATTGAACAAGGAGCTGGTAAATACACAGGGCCCATGGCACTTCGGCCAATATCTCTACGTCACCGGTGGAGATGACGAGCCAAACAGCATTCTTCAGTACCGCGCGGTTTCTCCGAAACCGGAGCTGCATACTCACGCGGCCCACGACGGGCGGGTGATCTCGGTGGAGCCAACGCCCTGGGGCTGGCGTGCGGAGCTTGCGTCATCGGCGGAAAACACGCCGGAGATTCAAACCGAAATCCGCCTTTACAAAAGCGAAAAGAAAATCGAGCTGGTCGAAGAGATCGACAAGAAGCCTGAACTCAAGAAAGAGGCGGTCTATTTTGTTTTTCCGTTTGCCATGACGCAACCGCAATTTCAGTATGAGATTCAGAACGGAGTAGTTGATCCGGCCAAGGACATGTACCCAGGTGCCGGGCACGAGTGGTTCTCGATTCAACATTGGATTTCCGTCCAGCAGGACGGGATGTCCGCGACGGTGATGCCCCTTGATGCACCACTGGCGACGTTTGGCGATATCAATCGCGGCGAATGGCCGACGGAGTTCGGCCAGCGGGCGGGAAACATATTCTCTTACGCGATGAACAACTACTGGCACACCAACTATCGTGCCGCCCAAGGCGGGCACTTCCGCTTCCGCTACGTCATCACCAGCGCGACACGCACGGACGCGGCTGTGCTCAGCCGCATGGGTTGGCAGGAATCGACACCATTAGAGCACGACGAAATCCGGTCGCAGGACAAGGCGCTCGATCTGCCTCGGCCGCTCAATGGAAATGAAGCAAGCTTTCTCACTATCGATGATCCTGATCTCCTCCTCGATACGTGGAAGCCGGCCGAAGATGGCAAAGGGACGATTCTGCGATTCATCGATTTGGGCGGCGAGCCGCGCACTGTCACGGTCCACACACCACTGCTATCAATAAGCAATATCGTTGAGACCGATGCTGTCGAACGGGATCAAAAGCCAATTGAGCCGGAGGATGTTCACACCTTCAAAATCGCGGTTCGGGCACACCAAATCCTCACGGTTCGTTTGATTTTCCAGTCCAAGCATTGATCGAGTTTAGCGGCGTCGAGTGCAAACGTGAACAGTGCGAAACAGGAGCGTCCCGGTCTGTGGATGGACACTCTCGCGCAGGATCTGCGCTACGGCCAGCGCGCGCTGCGCAAATCACTTGGGTTTACCGCTGCGGCGGTGATCACGCTGGCGCTGGGCATAGGCGCTAACACTGCGATCTTTACCGTAGTCAACGCGGTGCTGCTCAAGCCGCTCACCTTTCCTGACGCCGACCGCATCGTCCAGTTTCTGTACCCCAACTCTCTTCTCAACAACATTTCCTCCATTCCCGAGTTTCACTTCTATCAGCGGCAGACCAGTGTCTTCAAGGAGGTTGCTGCTTACGACTTTGCAGGCCCGGGCTTCAACCTCACCGGCGAACGGCCCGAGCAAGTCCGTGGCGTTCACGTTACTGAGGGTTTTTTCCGCCTCTTCGGTATTCCGATGATGCTGGGACGCGCTTTCACGCCGCAAGAAGATTTGCCCCACGGCGGCAAAGTGGTGGTGTTGAGTTACGGCCTGTGGCAGCGGAGGTTCGGCGGCGATGCAGCCATAGTCGGAAAATCGCTCTCGTTGAGCAATGAGCCGTACACGATCGTGGGTGTGGTCGGAAAAGATTTTGTTTTCGACCCGGAGGAGGACATCTGGTTGCCGTTTCAGTTTCCGCCCGTCAGCGAAGACCAGAACCACTACTTTCTGGTGGCCGGAATGCTCAAGCCTGGCTTCACGGTGGCGCAGGCCAACGCTCAATTGATGGCAGCGGCACCGCAGTATCACCGCGAGTTCCCGCGTGCCAATCCACGGCGTCAATTTGCCGTTGAACCGTTGCGCGACTCAATCGTCGGCGGTGTGCGCAATTCGCTCCTCGTGTTGCTGGGGGCGGTCAGCCTGGTGCTGCTGATTGCGTGTGCCAATGTTGCCAATCTGCTGCTGGTGCGCGCCACGGGACGCAAGCGCGAGTTCGCCATCCGTGCCGCTCTTGGAGCCGACCGCGCGCGCATTGTTCGACAACTGCTCACTGAAGGTATCTTGCTCTCCTTCGCTGGCGGGATTCTTGGCGTGGCTCTCGGTTTTGTTGGTGTGCGTGTTCTGCTGGCCGTCAGCCCCGCAGGCCTTCCCCACATCGGCGAGGACGGCTCTGCCATCGGCGTCGATTGGCACTTGCTTGCTTTCACCCTCGCCATTTCGCTGCTTACGGGCATTCTCTTTGGACTTTTTCCCGCGCTCAACGCCTCGCGCACCGACCTCAACTCCACTTTGAAGGAGAGCAGTAACCGCTCCGGAACTGGATTCCGGCAGGGCAAGACCCGTTCGCTGCTGGTTATCAGCGAGGTTTCGCTCGCACTGGTACTGTTGATCGGCGCGGCGCTTCTTATCCGCACCATGATCGCGCTGCACGGTGTGGGTCCGGGCTTCGATTCTCACAACGTTCTTACCATGGAGATGTCGCTCAACGGCGACCGCTATCAGAAGACTGCGGGCGTCGCCAAACTCTCGCGGGATGGGCGCGACCGGCTAAGTGGAATCCCCGGAGTGGAGGCTTCGGCCGCCGCCTTCTGGCTGCCGATCGAGGTCGGAGACGGTCTGCCGTTCCAAATCGTTGGACGGCCGGTCAACAAAGATTGTTGCGGGAGCCGATGGATGAGCGTTTCCCCTGGTTACCTGAGCCTCTTCAAGATTCCCATCGTGAGGGGACGCGACATCACCGAAAACGATACTGCCGCCGCACCCGGAGTGGCGCTCATCAATCAGGCATTGGCAAACCAAGACTGGCCGCACGAAGATCCTGTGGGTCAACACGTCTTGATAGGGAAGGCATTGGGACCCGAGTTTGACACGGAGATGGTGCGCGAGATCGTGGGTATCGTCGGCGACACACATAACACTGGCCTGGGCCAGGTTCCAGATCCGATGATAATCGTGCCGGTGGCGCAGGTTCCGGACCCCTACACTGCCGTATATGATGATGCTCAACCGCTCATTTGGGTGGTGCGTACCCACGGCGACCCATACAAGGTCATCGCCGTGGTCACTGAGCAACTGCGTTTGGCTAGCGGAGGATTTCCGGTGGCGCATATCCGAACCATGGACGAGGTGATGGGGCGCTCCACGGCTCGCGCGAGCTTCAACATGCTGTTGCTGACCATCTTCGGCGCGGTCGCGCTGGTTCTGGCAGCCATTGGCATCTACGGTCTCATGGCCTACTCTGTCGAGCAGCGCACCCAGGAGATGGGCATCCGAATGGCTTTGGGCGCGGATCGATCCGTCATCCGCAGGCTAGTTATCTGGCAGGGCATGAGAGTGACTTTGGTTGGCGTGGCAATGGGTATCGCCGCAGCCTTCGGACTCGTACGCCTCATTGCCAGCTTTCTTTTCGGGGTCAAGCCCTGGGATCTGGAGGTTTTCGTCTCCGTACCGCTCATCCTATCCTCGGTGGCGCTGCTTGCCGTATGCCTACCTGCCAGGCGCGCTTCGAAACTCGATCCAATGCAGGCGTTGCGCACAGAGTAATGGGAGGGCGAAGCACTTTCCAAGTTGCGCGGAACTTGCTCAGCGCGTCGAGATCAAATTGGGTGAGCATCTTCAGGGCCTGCGTGCTTTCTTCCGGTTCGCACACGATCGACAGTGGGTCGAGTCCAATCGGGCAGCCAGGATAAAACTGCCTAAGACTTCCGTCTGCCTGACCATGCCCTCGACGTCCGAGCGGTTCGTTTGATTCTCGAGTCAATTAAGGGGGAAAGCCTGGTGTCCTTCAAATTACAGGTTGGCGGCTTTATAGCCTTTTTCGTCTTGGCCATCCTTGGTCCACTCCTGATGTTTACTCCCAAAATGGCTCGTGCAAAAAGAAAGGGATTGGCCGACTACGGCCTGCTCGCGCAGCGCTATGTCGAGAGCTTCGAACAGAAATGGGTCCTCCGCGATTCCACCCCTTCTGACGAACTTCTCGGAGCTGCGGATATCCAGTCGCTCGCCGATCTCGGCAACAGCTATGTCCTCGTGCGTGAGATGCGCACGGTCCCGTTCGGACTTGAGGACATCTCTCGTCTGGCGATTGCCACCGCTGCGCCTCTCTTGCCTCTCTTGCTCACGATTTTCTCACTCGAGGAACTCATTCTCCGCATCATCAAGACCGTGTTTCAAAATGCTGTTTAAGGGGATCACGGGGCACCATTGTTCGTAGAAGCGCTCAATCGTACCGATTCTGCGCAAGTCGCCGTGTACTGTGTCCCAGGCGGTCAGCACCGCATCGGTCATCGCCAATGCAATTGCTCTCTCGATTGCGGATACCAGCTGGGCGAATTGATTGAACGGACTCGACCCTGCTTCAGCGGTTGCGCTTGTCTATTCCACCCATCAGGTAGACGAAATAGGCCATAAGTCCAAGGAAAAGCACAACGGCCGCGGCGACGAGTGCCTCGAACATAGGTTCCATCCTTCTTGCGGAGAACAACTGGGAAGTGTGGGTGATTATGCCTCTAATCTTTTCTATCCCGCGGCGGAGGCCAGCTCAGGAGAGAAACCAAACTCCCGACCGATCCGCGAGGACCCTTGCCTCATTGGTCGGGACAGGAGAGCTATTCTTTCTACTGGCCTCCACTCTTCGCCCACTGCCGCGGAAGACTACTTTTGAATTTTCGGAGGAGTTCCTCGAACTGCAACCGTGCCTTCAGTTCTTGCTCGGCCAAGAACCAATGCGCTTCATGGTCACTGGCGATGGCGCCGCGCTCAAGGTAGATTTCGTAGGCTCTTCGTGCGATCTCATTATGTGTAAGTACAAGTGATTTCTGAAAGTCCGTTGACATTGTATTTCCCCTTACTCGTCGTGATCGTCGTCTTCGTGGTCGTCGCACTCGTCATCAAAGACCGACCGCAGGACATGGGTGAAGACCCAATGCGCCACGTGACGGCCCTGCTTGCGCGCCTGCACATCCGCAAAGCGGAAGTGGATGCCTTCCCAGATGCGCGCATTGACCACGTCCGCTGCCGCTTCTGAAAAGTGGTGATACGTGCGTGTCGTCTGGATAGCGGGCGGGTGGTTCGTGGTCGCAACGGTGAACTCCATTTCGTCGGTCCTGAAGAAGAGCTCAAGCATGCGGGTTACGGCGCCGGTAACGTTGTTGGCGCCGGAAGTGTAGTCGGGATAGTTGGGATTGTTCTGAAGCGGGTGCCAGTTTGCATCGCCCACGGTTTCGCGATTGCCATCGTTGTCGCCATTTTGAATGGCGGTCAGCGGCCGCCAGAAGTGGTAGTGGTATTTGGTGTCCCAGGCGGTCAGCACCGCATCGGTCATCGCCAAACTGGTGAGCGCGAAGAGGCGCGCGCTGTCGTCAAGGTTATATACATGCGCATCAGCGATGTCTCGCAATGCGTGGTACCAAAGGACGAGGTAATTGGAGTACCAGAAGTAAGCGAGATCCGTTTGGTCCGGCGTTCGGTCGCTGTTGATGTCAACCCCCATCCGCTTGACCTCGTCGAATGCCTTTGCGTATCGCTTGCTGGTAACAGAGGGTGGAGGCACAGCGCGAAACTGCGAGTTGCTGGTCAAGGTGAAGGGAGTGACCTGGGATAGCCACGGTGCCAACATGGGTGAATTGGACGGAGGCGGACCAGGGAGAAACGAGGGTGTCGGACGCCAGTCACCGATGGCGTCGTCGCCGACGAAGAGGCACAGTGGGGGCGGTGGCACTGGGCTGCAGTCCGGAAAACTGCCGTCATTGGCGCGCAGCGCAATGATATCGGCTGCCGCAGCGGCGCCAACGGCAACACCTGGATCGGTCTCCGAAATATTGTTAGCCGCAAGATAGGCGTGATAGGCAGCGTCGAGCGACCCGCCTGCGAGCGAGGGGAAGCGGCTTACTAGCACGTCCCGTGTGGCCTTGGCGACTGCTCCAGCGGTCGACCCCGAGGCTCCCGTAATATGCGCGTGATACAGCCGGAATTTGTGATTGATCGACTCAACGGCATCATAAACGGCGATCTGGACGATAGCGCTGTCGAGGAAACTGGTCGCGCCGGGATGGGTGGGCTGGGCGGCGATGGCTTGTATGGCGATCTGATTCCAATACGTCACCGCGTCTGCGCGTGCGAAGCACGGGATGCAAAGAGAAATCACCAGGGTAAGCACGACAATGCAGAATCTCTTGTGGTCGGACATTCGGTCTCTCCTTTCAGCAGTTGCGATACTCATGCTTCTCCTCCTGAATTCACAAATTCAAAAGTCTAAACGGCTGTTAGGTTCAAATGGCACCAAGAACTACGGAATCGATAGTCGGCAATCTGTCTGGCCAAGGCCGTAAGCAAAGGCACTGTGCTAAGAGCCGGAACAACAGCACAGGCGAATGCCTCGGGGCCATTGGCCGAGATCGTGGCTGACTCTGAGACGTACTAGTGGTGCGGGAACTTTCTATTTGCGTTGGATGGAGAGCGACTGAAGGAGACGCCGCCCCGAAAATAGGCGATTTTCGATTGGATATATTGCAGGAAGCTGTAGAGCAGGTTCTTCTGCACGCAAGGAACAAGACGGGGCTGGAGGAGGATCTTTACATACTTTGCAGACCGTGCCAGTGAGGGGTGAGCTAGAATCTTCGACAAAATCGTTGGAGGTATCGTCACTTAAGCTCAAGGATTCGGGGAGTTCGCTGCAGAACAATCCGAGCGAAAACAAGAAGAGAAGGAAGGTGTAAAGTATTCTAGCGAATCGCATAGCCACCCTGCCGTCATCTCCAAACCCCGCGGCAAGCAGCCCAACCTGGAATGGCGTTAAGTATCCGGGTGCTAACGAGCGATGTCAATAACAAACTGACGTCGTAAATAATTTCCACATGGCCGACAAGTTTTACTGATGCAACTGGTCGATGCCGTACTCTCTAATCGGCTGATCCCGTTATACTTTCCAAAAAGGTTAGGACAAATCCGCCGATGCAATGAAGTTCGAGTGGCTCCGTGAGCATGCCGTCCAATTCAGCGAGGAACTCCTTCCATGGGGAAGGAAATTCTCTGGGCGCGCGATTAGCCGACATATTGAAGATGTTCTGGCTTCATGTCAGTGAGCAAGTTCCAGTGGACCGCATCATCGGTGCGATTCTTTCTTAGCCACTGGCTTTCGCTCTCTGTGCGTGGAGGACGGTAAAAGTAATCTTCCTTTGCAAGGCGACTGTCGTCGAGCAGCAATTGAAAGTGGTCCAGTGCTGTCGCTTTCGCGGTGACATTCAATTTGTCGGCTGCGCGCCGGGCTAGCGAGACAACAAAGCCAAGACGATTCTGGAGATTAAATTTGCGCGCATTCTCGACAAGCCAGGAATTGAGTTCCGCGGAATTCACGGCTACCCATGGCAAGGCTTCGGCAACGCGTCCATCAAGACTTTTTTGGGCCAAGGCAGTCAGCAAGAACTCGTTAGGGTGTTTTTTGGCTATATGTGAGCGGAGATAGCGGAACCCTGGATAGCCAAGAGTGGACAGAGCTTCAGCCAAGTGTTGATCGCTTGTTTCGACGGGCACAAATCCATCCGTGACGGGCAGACTCCTAGGTGATAGTCCATAAACGGACGTGGCCCTACGAACGAGTTCAGGGGTCAATCGTCTTTTTCCGTTCTCCAAGTAGTTCAAATATGCCTGGGTCATGCCTAGACGAGTTGCTGCCTGGCTTTGGGTCCAGCCTTTAGTGAGCCGTGCAGAGCGAAATTCGTGAGGTCTCATGACTCGCCTTTTATAACAGTTGTGTTATCAAATGTCAGGAAATAACAGATGGTTTAGTAGCACATGTCGTTAAGTTGTTTAGTTTATAATGCCTTGCAGTCGAGATTTTGGGGCGCTGGCCGGCAGGCACGATTCGGTTCCCTGCCGAACGCTCAGCATTCGGTTCTTCCCCGAAAAGACTACTTCGAATCTTGAGATGTTCATCGCTGAGGTAGACATTGATAACATCAGGCAGTACGAATTTTCTTTTTCACCGCGATGTCCCACAAAAAGTTGCTGGAGAATCTTTTTGGGTCCGCGATAGTAGAAGCCCTTGAGAGCAGACAGCGTACAATTGGGTCTACTTGGTCGTCAAACGGAAGCGCTTTTGAAAGCAGGCTAGGGTCATGCCCGATATAGTCGACTGGCAGCAACCGGCGCGGCGCCAGCGCGGTTTGTTTTTCCTCGTTTTGACCCTCCTTGCCATCGTCATCTTCAGCAGCCGAACGGCACTATCGTATTACGTCGATGCCCTTTGGTTCGGGTCGCTCGGTTACAGGGATGTGTTCCGGAAGAGTCTCACTCTTCAGTGGATAGTGTTCGCAGCATTTTTTGCGGTTACATTTCTTTTTCTGTACGGATGGTTTCTGGCGTTGAGGAGGGCTTACCAATCCGAGTTGCCGGACGAGTACAGGATCGTCGTCGGCGGCCAGGGGTTGAATTTACCGGTTGCTCGCATCCTGCACCTCCTTGGTCTCGGGGTCTCCCTCGTTATCGCCGTCGTGACCGGGGCCAGCATGATGAGTGAGTGGCCTTCGTTCGCGCTTTATTGGTACGCACCAAGCGCGACCGGCGCCCCGGTGGATCCGATCTTCGGCAAGGCGATTAACTTTTATCTATTCTCTCTGCCCGCATGGCAGTTCATCGTGGGCTGGCTGCTGACGCTAGCCGTGATTGCCTGTCTAGTCGCCGTTTTCTTCATTTTCGTTACCGGCAGCACTCGAATGCTCTCGGGACGCCGAAGCAGCTACACCTCGCGGCCATGGCGCGGGTTCTCCATTGCGTTTGGGCTGTTGTTGCTGATCCTCGCGATGCGCGCCTATATCGCCCGGTTCGAGCGATTGTTCGACGAACATACGATCTTTGGCGGGGTGACCTACACCGATGCGCACGTCATGCTTCCTGGGATGCTTGCCGTCTGCGCCGCGCTGATTCTCGGTGCTGCAATTGCAACCATCAATGTCGTGGCGGTGCCGCGGGTGCGCTGGCTGTTGGCAGCCGTCGCTCCAGCTGCGGTCTGTTATCTCGTGCTTCAAATCTTCGGCTGGTACGTCAGCAGCTTTATCGTCAAGCCCAACGAACTGGTTCGCGAGCGACCCTACATTGCCTACAACATTGACCTGACGCGGCAGGCCTTTGGACTGGACCGGCTCGCGCAGCGCGAATTTCCCGCGGAGACCACCGTCGAGGCGGCCGATCCGGCGCACAATCAGGCTACGCTGCAGAACATCCGGCTGTGGGATTGGCGCGCACTGCAGGACACGCTCCGTCAGATTCAGGAGATTCGAACCTACTACGACTTTCCAGATATCGATATCGATCGCTATGAAATCAACGGCACCATGCGTCAGGTGATGCTCGCCGCGCGCGAGATCAACGTCGATAAGCTACCGGAGAGCAGCCGCAATTGGATCAACGAGAAACTGATTTACACGCACGGTTACGGTATCACCATGAATCCTGTGAATGGGTTCACGCCGGAAGGACTGCCGACATTCATTTTGAGCAATATGCCCGTTCAGGGCACCGTGCCTAGCATTGTCGTAAAGCGCCCGGAGATCTATTTCGGCGAGCTCACCAATACCGACGTGTACGTGAAGACGCGGCAACAGGAATTCAACTACCCGCAAGGCCAGACTAACAGTCTGACGTCCTACGAAGGCAATGGCGGCATTCTCCTCGGCGGTTTCCTTCGCCGGCTTCTCATCGCCTCCGACCAAGGCGACCTGACGAAGCTTCCGTTCAGTGACGATATCCACCGGGAGAGCCGGCTGCTGATGCGTCGCAATGTGCGCGATCGCGTGGCAGCGCTCGCGCCATTTCTCACTTACGAATCGGATCCGTACATCGTTGTCGGCGACGATGGCCGGCTGTCATGGATGATGGATGCGTTTACCACCTCCGACAGCTATCCCTACTCGCGCCACTACACGCTCGGCAGCAGCCTCGTTAACTACATGCGGAACAGCGTCAAGGTGGTCATCGACGCCTACGATGGCACCACGACGTTCTATGTGTTTGACTTGCAGGACCCCATCATCATGGCCTATCGCCAGATTTTTCCGACTCTGTTCCAAGATGCAGCGGCCATGCCGCCCACGCTGCGCAAACACGTGCGCTATCCCGAGTTGTTGCTCAAGCTGCAGGCGGCTGTATACGGTCTTTATCACATGACCGACCCACAAGTGTTCTACAACCGCGAGGACCTGTGGACCGTCGCTTCCGAAGTCGGCATGGACGAGTCCGGTCAGCAGAAGACGGTGGCGATGGAGCCCAACTTCGTGCTGATGAAACTGCCGGGCGAAACCGCTGTCGAGTTCGTGGAAATTCTGCCGTTCACGCCGGCCAACCGGAACAACCTGATCGGCTGGATTGCTGGACGCAGCGACGGCGAACAATACGGTACATCGGTAGTGTACGACTTCCCGAAAACGAAGCTCGTCGATGGCCCTCTGCAGATCGAAGCGCGAATCGATCAGAACGCGCAACTATCGGGACAATTGACGTTGTGGAATCAGCAAGGATCCCACGTACGGCGAGGCACTCTGCTGGTCATTCCGTGTGGGCACGCACTGTTGTATGCGGAAGCGATTTACTTGCAGGCCGAGCGCAGTCCGATGCCGGAGTTGCGTCTGGTGGTGCTTGCGCTGCAGGATCGGCTCGCCTATGGGCCGACCTTCGACTCGGCGATGAGGGCTCTGTTTGGGGGAGAGAGCTCGTCGCTAAGCGGCACAACTGCCACCGGGGAATCGGACCGAGGCGCAGCAGCCTCGGTTGCCGTCACCAAGCCTATGGCGGATGTGAATGCACTCATCGCGGGAGCGGCCAAAGACCTCGCCGACTACCAGCGACTAACGGCGGAAGGCAAGCTCGGTGATGCCGGACAGAAGCTTGAACAGTTAAAACGCAAGCTCGAGGATCTGCGTGCACGTCAGAAATGAGCGCTTTTTCACACAGCGGTACTAGCTGGGTACCATTGAGACGACGCCCGGCAAATTGATATTCTGAAGTCTCTCACCCTCAAGACTTTAGAAGTCTCTCGACAGAGGCAGCAAGCCATGGATGCTGAAAAACTGCGCGTCGCCCGGGAAAAGCTCACACGCGTGTTCCGCTATCTCGAGGCCCTGAACCAGCACCGCAATCCGGCGAAACGGCAGATTCGCGAGCAGCCTTGGAATCTCCATCTTCGCGAGCTTCCCGAGCATCCGTCCATTCAACGAGGCACGGGAAAAGCCAGTTCCGCGAAAACAAAGAGCGGAGGCAGCCCGAGTTCAGAAGAGGGCGGCGCGAACTACGTTTTGAAGGTGCAGCGTCCGCGGTTGTCTCGCCCACCGGAACCGCCCGGGGAAATTGCGGCTTGGCTCGAAGAAGGTTGGGACGATCCTTCGAACCCCGTCACCGTCGAGGAAACTCTGGAGGAATCCGACAACCGCGCGGAGCCGAGGATTGCCAAGTTTGGCGACGACCCGGCAAGGACAGCGAGCCTGGAACGCTGGAAGTTCCTGCGCGAGGAATGGTTGAAAACCGAAAAGCCCGCTCGCGCGGCGATGAAAATCTTCGAGGTATTTTACGCGCTCTACGGCCGTATCGATCGCGAAGCGGAGCGCGTGGAACTGATCCTCGGAGACGGCATCTTGAGTTGGCAGCGCGCAGAAGGAGGCATTTATCACCCGATTCTCCTCCAGCGCCTCCAATTGCAGTTCGACGCGTCCGTGCCCGAGTTCACGCTTTCCGAAGCCGACCATCCAGTGGAACTGTATTCCGCCCTGTTCCAGTCGATGAATGATGTGGATGGGCGGGCGATCGGACGATGCCGCGAAGAATTGGACCAGGAGGGCTTCCATCCGCTGTTCAATGGTTCCACCTCCGGTTTTCTAAAACGGTTGGTCGTGCTGCTCTCCCCGCGCGGAGAGTTCCTCGAGGAGCGCGCACCAAACAAAGAAACAAACGACCCGTGTATTGGACGGGATCCGGTGCTCTTCCTGCGCGCGCGCACCTTGGGATTTGCCGCCGCGATCGAGGGCATCCTCGCAGACCTCCGGACCCGCGAAGATCTACCTTGGTCTCTCCTGAATATTGTTGGAGAGGAATCGCCGGTTTCCGGTGCAGGAGATCCGAATCCGTCTGCTAACGGTTCCGCGCAACCAGGTGAAGTGCTATTGAGCAAACCGGCGAATCCCGAGCAGATCCGAATTGCGCAGCAACTTGAGGAACATGGAGGCGTTTTGGTGCAAGGCCCCCCAGGCACGGGGAAGACGCATACCATCGGAAATCTGGTCGGCCATCTGCTGGCTCAAGGCAAGAGCGTTCTGGTCACCAGCCATACAACAAAGGCGCTACGCATGGTTCGCCATCACATCGTTTCCGAGTTGCGTCCCTTATGCGTCAGCGTGTTGGAAAGTGATTTGGACAGCAGGAAGCAACTTGAGAGCGCCGTAGGGTCCATCGCGGAGCGATTGTCACGTGCCGACGCCGGCTCGCTCGAATTGGAAGCGAACAAACTGGAGTCCGAGCGGCTGGACCTCGTAAAAAAGCTCGATGAGATTCGCAATCAATTGACGGATGCCCGCGCCGACGAGTACCGGGAGATTGCGATTGCCGGAAAGTCTTGGGCTCCCGCCGATGCCGCACGCTTGGTGGTGCAGGACAGAGAAGCGCACGGCTGGATCCCTGGTCCGGCCGCGGCGGCGGTACCGCTCCCTCTATCTCCGGTTGAGCTGGCTGACCTCTATCGCACGGGCATTTCGCTTTCTCGCGAAGACGAGCAGGAACTCTTGGGTCATCTTCCGGAGCTTCACGATCTTCCGAGAGCGGAGGACTTTGAAGCCAGCGTGAGTGAGCGCAACCGTCTTGGCGTAGAGGATCTCGATTTACCCTCGGACTTGTGGGATTCCAATGTTACGCAGAGAACGCCAGAAGAAATCGAAGAACTCGCTGCCGCTCTCGCGCAGGCGGTCGAACCGCTTTCCGGAAAAGATAAATGGAAACTTGCCGCAGTTTACGCTGGCAAATACGGCGACGTGCACCGGCAACCTTGGGACCAGCTTGTCAGCTTCGTGCGGCTGGTTCATCGCGAGGCTGCAAACGCGCAGGAATCCTTCGTCAAATACGGCCCGGAGTCTTCAGGCAATTCCGCGGTCCAAGAACAGGAACGCGTGGCCGGCGAAATCCTCGCGCATCTTGAGGAGGGAGGCAAGCTCGGCTCCTTCACCTTGTTCACGCACAAGGCGTGGAGCCAATTCTTAGAACAAACGAAAGTGAACCACGCACGTCCACGCGCGCCCGAGCATTTTCACGCTTTGCGCCAATTCTTCCGGCTCCAAGGCCTGCGCGAGGATCTCGGCGCCCGGTGGGATCGCCAGGTAGCGACTCTCGGCACTTCCCATTCAGGCGAAATGGGTGACGAGGTCGAGAAAACGCTGATGCAGTATTGTAGCTCCATCGAAGACTGCCTCGCCTGGCAGGAGCGCACCTGGGTTCCACTACAGAAAAGGCTCGAGGACAACGGATTTCGCTGGGACAAGTTTCTTGCGGAACAGCCTGCCGTCGTTGGTTCCGATGGCGAGTTGGCACGCATCCACATCGCGGTGACGGGCGCTCTGCTCCCGCTTCTGGATTCTCGCTTCAAGAAGCTGAAGCTGCTGCAACTCGAGGAAAAATCCCGCGACCTCAAGAATCAGCTGAAGCTCGCCGCTCGAGTAGCGAAAGCATCCAAGGTGATCGGCCAGTTGCTGGCAGCCGTGAGTGACGAGAATCCCAATCGCTACCGCGAAGCGTACGAACGGCTCCTGGAACTAAAGAGCAAGCTAGCAGACCTCGATCTGCGCCGCGCTCTGCTCGCAAAGCTCGAGACCGCGGCTCCCGCCTGGGCGGGCGCGATTCGCAACCGCACCGGCGTGCATGGCCGAGGAGAGCCGCCGCGGGACGCCGCTTCCGCGTGGACCTGGCGCCAACTCAATGACGAACTCGATCGCCGCTCCGGCGTTTCGCTTGAAGCCTTGCAGACGAAGAGCGAAACAATGCGCGAGCAGTTGCGTCGCGCGACCGTCGAACTTATTGATAAACGCTCCTGGTCCTCACAAGCACGCCGCACATCTTCGCGCCAGCGCCAGGCGCTGGTCGGTTGGCTCGATACCATCCGCCGCATCGGGAAAGGTCACGGAATCCGGGTTTCTCTCTTGCGCACGGAAGCGGCCAGAAAAATGAGCGAGTGCCGCGGGGCCGTTCCCGTCTGGGTCATGCCACTTTCGCGCGTGGTCGAAAACTTCGATCCCCACACGACGCGCTTCGATGTGGTCATTATCGATGAAGCGAGCCAAAGCGACGTGATGGCGCTAGTCGCGCTGTACCTAGGCAAGACCGTGCTCGTTGTCGGCGACCACGAGCAAGTCAGCCCGTCGGCGGTGGGGCAGGATTTGGGCGTGATTCAAAACCTGATCTTCCAGTACCTCCGGGGAATTCCGAACGCCGACCTCTACGACGGGCAAATCTCGATTTACGATCTCGCTCGCCAGTCGTTCGGCGGTACGACGTGTCTTGTGGAACATTTCCGGTGCGTTCCGGAGATCATCCAGTTTAGCAACATGATTTCCTACGACGGCCGTATCAAACCGCTGCGCGACGCGAGTCGGGTCCATCTGCGGCCGCACACCATCGCGCATCGCGTCACGGGTTCCAGTCGCGACGGCAAAGTCAATCGTCAGGAAGCGCTGACCGTTGCCTCGCTGGTCGCGGCGGCGATCGAACAACCCGAATACAAAAAGAATGACGCCGGCCAGCCCTTGAGCTTCGGAGTGGTTTCTTTGGTCGGCGACGAGCAAGCCATTGAAATCGACAACCTCGTCCGCGCTCATGTCTCGCCCGAACGATACGAACTCCATCGCGTGCTTTGCGGAAACGCCGCGCAATTCCAAGGAGATGAACGCGACGTGGTGTTCATTTCCCTGGTCGACACCGCTGAGCGCGGTTCTCTCTCTCTGCGGGATCAAGAACTCTTCAAACAGCGTTTTAACGTCGCCGCCAGCCGCGCTCGCGACCAGATGTGGATCGTTCATTCGCTCAGCCCGCACAACGACTTGAAAGCGGACGACCTCCGCCGGCAATTGATTGAGCACGCGGAAGACCCCGCGCGCCTCATGCGTGCACTCGAAGAAAAAGAAAAGCGCACGCAATCCAATTTCGAGCGTGAGGTGATGAAGCGTCTCGCGGCGGCGGGCTACCGCGTGACCCCGCACTGGAGGATTGGAACGTTCCGAATCGATCTGGTGGTGGAGGGCGACGGAAAACGCCTGGCAATCGAATGCGACGGTGATCGGTATCAGCCTCTCGACAAACTTCCCGAAGACATGGAGCGGCAATCGGTGCTGGAGCGCATGGGTTGGATCTTTACGCGCATCCGCAGCTCGGAGTTTCTGCGTAACCCGGCCCGCGCGATGAAGCCCGTCTTCGAAAAGCTGCAGATGCTGGAGATCCCTCCCGGTCGTGACCCGACTGGCGTTGGCCCTAAAGACTTGACGTCCCATGAAGTGATGGACCGCGTTATCCGTCGCGCCGAAGAGCTTCGCAAAAGTTGGTCGAAGACCAATGGAGCAAGCACGCGTTCGTCTACGCGTACGGCTGCGGCTACCGTCTAGCTCGGTTGTTCAGGACACCGAACGCAGCGAAAGGCATACAATCTCCCGTGGCTACACTGCGCACGAAAGCCCTGCTAAAGCATAGTAGGAACTCATGTCAAGGCGTGACGACACCGGAATCGAGAGTGACAAATGTTCGATACCTTAGGGAACTCGTTGGCTGCTGGCTAGATACCTATGACTGGCGGAGTCTAAAGATCGACCACTATCCATGTGGGCGCATGGTCACTCGCGTTTACCTGCCCACGCACCCATCGGTCTACACCACCGTCCACGAGCCGGTCCGAGACCTTCGGGGAGAGCAGCAAGTGGTCGAGTCGCATGCCCTTGTCCTTCGGCCACCGTTCATATTTGTAATCCCAGAATGTCCAGAGCGGCCCGTCCGGATGTAGGCTCCGCATCGCGTCGGTCCAGCCTTGACCCAGCAGACGCGCAAAGGCTTGGCGGCTTTCGGGTTGGATCAACGCGTTGTTATCCAACGATCGAGTCGGATAGATGTCCTGCGGTGTGGGCACGACGTTGTAGTCACCGGCCAACACCACGGGGGCGCCGCTCGCCATGAGTTCAGCGGCATGGGCAATGAGGCGCTCAAACCAGGCCAACTTGTAGTTGAATTTCGGTCCAGGCTGGGGATTCCCGTTGGGGAGGTAGATGGAAGTGATCAGGACTCCCTGAACAGCCGCTTCGATGTAGCGGGCTTGGTGATCTTCAGGATTTCCCGGCAAGCTTACGCAGGTCAGCACAGGAGCGTGGTTTCGCGCGAGGATGGCCACGCCATTCCAGGAACGCTCGCCTTGCCAGACTGCTTCGTACCCGGCAGTTCGAAGGGCATTCAAGGGAAAGGCTCCCTGCTCCGCCTTGAGCTCTTGGAGACTCACAACGTCCGGCTCAGCTTTGGCTAACCAAGCCAAGAGGTTATCAAGCCGCTTGTTGATGTTGTTAATGTTGAAGGTCGCGACTCTCACCAAGTCCCTCTCTGTCCCCGTACCCCTGAGATCCGGCGATCATCATCTATGCGAGGATACTGCCGTCGCGCGACCAAGCAGGTCGGGTGATTTCATTCGCATGCAGTATGCCTCGAAGGTGGCTGGGCGCGGACTCTTCCAACGAAGGTCCTCCACGGTGTCAAAGACAGGCACGTCCAGTCGCAGGGTTGCAAGAGTGCGATACAACATGGCCTCACTCCATGAGTTGAACAGCGATTCGGACAGCGCCCGAGCCCTCCGGATAGTCGGATGCCATTCACGCCAATCTTTGGGAATGCCTTCAAGGTGAAGATACTGGGCCAAGGTCTGAGCAGCAGCGTTTACGCCCCATCCCGGCAAACCCGGGAAGCCATCGGCCGTATCGCCGACGACCGCCAGGAAATCCGGAATGGATTGCGGCTTTATTCCGAACTTCGCCACGACTCCGGCCTCATCGCGCAGGATTTCACGTCTCCGGTCCAGTTGAACGATTCGTGTGCCCACCACACACTGACTGAGATCTTTATCCGGAGTACAAATCAGGACTTGGCTCACACGGTCGTCCTTGGCTGCTTTATGGGCTGCAGAGGCGAGCGCATCATCGGCCTCATAGTCGACCATCGGCCAGACCACGACCCCCATTGCTTCCAGGGCGTCCTCGAGAATAGGGAACTGCGAGAGCAACTCCGGCGGCACGCCCTCACTTGTCTTGTATCCGGGATACAAATCGTTTCGAAACGATTCGACGACATGGTCAGTGGCGACTCCGATGTGGGTTGCACCGTGCTCGATCATGGACAAAACGGAGGTCACGACACCGCGTACTGCAGCGATTTCCTGTCCGTTCGAATCGACTGTTGAGGGTACTGCAAAAAAATGCCGAAATAATTCATATGTTCCGTCAACTAAGTGCACATCCATGTTGGTCTCCGATGAGCTCCCTCGGACAGCGATGTTATAGGATCGCGTAAACGATTTGGGGGAACATTCCCGTGAACCAGTCTCTTGTTTTCCCCGCTGATCGGCAAACTAGTCCGAATTGGATTCCCTTTCCACGGGCGTCACGAGGAACTAACTTTGCTTTACGTAGCTCCCGATATTCCTTTGCGTTCCTCTGGCAATCGCAAGATTCGTTCGATTTCCACCTCCGCCGGAATGCGCGGATTGCAGATTCTCTTTCTCCTGTGGACTATTTGAGGGTCGCGAAGGCAACACTAAGCGCGATTGCCCTTAGCAAGGTCTAGACTAGGGTCGGGAGGTTTTGATACTTCCACGATCAGCGACAGGCTTCCCAAAAAATTCGGATGAACTCATCTTTTGCCATCAGCCGCGCGCCATTGGTTCTCCAGTCCCGGCACGAGCTTCAGCGCGTTCTCGTAATAAATTTTCTTCAACACCTCGTCCGGTACCTGAAATCCGTAAATCCTCCAGAACGCATGGCGCCTCCGGTAGTACTCAAAATACTCATCGCGCGTCTCCAGTGCCCGGAAATACCACTTGTATTCGTTCACGTCGTAAATGTCTTTGCCCATCAGCACGCGATCCTGATACTTCACCAGAAAATCGTGCGCCGAATACGGCTGGCGGCCCAATTCGGCGAGTACCGCCGCAATGTCGACATAAACATTCGGATTCGCGTCGAACAATTTGCCCAGCCGCTCCAGATCGTTGCCATGAAACGCCAGATGCGCCGCAATGAAATTGGTCCGAGGGTGTTTCGCGAACATCCGGTTCCGCTCCGCCATCAGCGTCTCAAACGGCGGATATTTCGAAGGCGGCCTCGCCCGCTGCGGAAATTCCCGCAACTCCTCCCACCGCTCATTGTGATAGTCCCAAGGATCGAAAAACGCTGACGGTTCGGCGATATGAATCAACACCGGAATTGTGAGTTCCGCGCACTTCTCCCACACCGCATCAAACTCCGGATCGTCCACGTGTACGCGCTCGCCGTTCGCATACTCCAGGTCCATTCCGTAATTCTTGAAAATCTTCAGTCCTTGCGCCCCATTCTTCACGTCCTGTTCCAGCCGTGCTGCGGCTCGCTTCCCGTATCCCGGCCTGTTCAGATCGTCGTAGCTCAAATTCGCAAAGACCACGAACCGGTTGGGATAGCGTCCCTTCATGACCGCCAGAGTTCTCTTCAGCTCTTCGCCGGTTCCTCCGCTCAGATTCACCAGCACGCGCAGGTTGATCGTGTCCATCTCCTTCACTACTTGATCGACGTGCTCGGCGGTTGGATTCCAGTGATGGCTGTGAATGTCGACGAACGGATACTTCGCCCGCTCGACGTTGTGTTCCGGAGTCACCAGCGTCGACTTGGGCTGATACTCCTCGATCGTAGGCACGCGTACGCCGGTCGTCCCTTGTGCCTGCGCGCGCGTCCCCGCTAGCCGTCCCATTCCTAGCAATGCACACAACACGACCCCGCCCACCGATACCACTGCACAAACCAACGCCCAGTTCCGCAATTTCATCTTCGCCCACCCTGACCAAGGTCATCACTGTGCATTCGCATATCCTGCTTGCATTCTGCCGGCAGCTCTGCGCCATCTCAACACATGAATGAGCCGCTTGCGAGCTCTCACTTACTGCGAAGAGAGTCTGCTGAACTTGTGACCGAATCGGTCCCAACTGTGTATGCAAAAAAGGCAGGAAATGAGTACTCGTAGACGGCCATGCTTCGCAAGCTATGGGTGTGGGTGCAACTGAGGAAGAAAAATGCCAATGTCTCTTAAGCGACACCCGATAGGGCACTTAGATTTAGACTCCCTCAGCAGTTAACCGACACGCTGCAGGTTCGAATCCTACCCGCGGAGCCACCTCAAATGTTTCAATCAATTGGATGTCGCTAGAGCATTCAGTTCCCTACCGAACGCTCGATGTTTTCTACGACGGTCTAGAGAACCGTTGGCTTGAGTCGATGCCAAGTGAGTAGATCACTTCCTACAAGCCGACTTGAACTTAGCCGCTGGCGCGGCGGACGCTTCGCGTGCTATGCTCCGCACGTTATGCCTCAACGTAGCGCATCCAATTGGGGTTCTCGCACATGCTCATTTTCTAAGTACCGCAAAACCAAT
>Ga0210399_10000751_pt1 | contig 25586 bp, 21 predicted proteins | sample IncBWC14MmetaG_FD_150865 | JGI IMG/M metagenome (GOLD analysis project Ga0210399, IMG submission 150865) | Forest soil microbial communities from Barre Woods Harvard Forest LTER site, Petersham, Massachusetts, United States - Inc-BW-C-14-M | ecosystem: Environmental > Terrestrial > Soil >... | reverse complement strand
AACAACAGGTAGCCATCTTCGCCGACCATTTCGTCGGCCTTCAGTCCGTTCCGCGCCAGAAAGCGCCGCACTCGCGAATCCTGCAAGCGGGCCAGCACGATCGTGCCCTCCTCCGCCTTGCCCGCCGCCTTCATCCCCAGAATGTCGAGCCTCAAGCCCGACTGGTCTGCCACCGTTTCCGCCAGGGTTTCAGCGGCAATGCGATCCTCCGACTGGTGCCCGAGTAACACGAAAATTCTCGTCCGCGGGCCCACGTGAAATCCGCCGTCGCGTATTTGCAATTCCTTCGGCGCAGGCTCCAGTTTCACCGCCGGCACTCCATCGGAATCCATGGCCAGGGCCGACGCGCCGAGCAGCACGCACGGAACGATCCACAACAGTCGCTTATTCATTCTCATCCTTACAATCACAACGCAGGACAGTATTGTACTCGCAATTTCCGAAGTCCCCGCTATGAAACGTTCAGATGCCTCTAATGTTTAAACCCGATACCCCCACAGATTCTTCCCGAAAATGTAAATTATTTGTCAAATCCTTCCTTATTAACGACATAGGGCATCTTGCTCACGTCCCCGCCGTAGTTTCCCTCCAGCACGTCGATCAGCCCCTGGGCACAACGGCCGGCCATCCCCTTATTCGGATCGGTGGAGAGCCGCGTGATCCGCGCCGCGCTGGCAAAGTGCGGCATCAACCGGCACCGGTCCGCTATCGCCGGATCGCGCAACGGAGAATCCATGGGCAGCGGCTCCTTCTCATAAACATCCAGCGCCGCTCCCGCAATCCAATTCTCCCGCAGCGCCAGCGCCAGCGCAGCCTCGTCCACCACCGGCCCCCGCGACGTGTTCACCAGATACGCCGTCGGCTTCATCATTCGCAGCGTCTTCTCATTGAATAGATGATAGGTCGGCGTCGCGCTCTCCTCCGCCCGCAGAAGCGGCACATGCACGCTCACAAAATCCGCTCCGCGCAGGGCCTCCTCCAACGGCACATACTTGATCCACGCCTTCTCTTTCGTGAGTCCCCGCGCATGCCGCAGGTCGTTGATCTCCTGAATCGCCTTCACGAATACGTGATTCTCGTACGCCGGGTCATAACACAAAACATTCATATCGAACCCAACGCATTTCTTGATGAACGCCAGCCCAATGCGTCCGGTCCCAATCACTGCCTCAGTCTTGCCGGTGACCTCGTCTCCCAAAAACGGCAAATAAGGATGCCAGTATCCCCACTTGTTCTCCCGCGTCAAATGCTCCGCGGTCCACATTTTCCGCGCCAGCGTTCCCAGCATGAAAAATGCGAACTCCGCCGTCGCTTCCGTCAGCACATCGGCGGTATGCGTGAACGGAATCTTGTAGCGGTTCGCATCCGCCCGATTGATGTTGTCAAACCCCACCGCAATCTGCGCCACCACTTTCAGCTTCCCTTTGCCCGCCTCAAACACCTCCGCATCGATCGGATCGCGTAACGTCGTAATCAGCCCGTCCACGCCCGACTTCACCTTCTCGACAATCAAACTCTTCGGCGGCGCTTCCGGATTGGGATACACCTCGACTTCATATCCCCGCTGGCGCAGCAGTTCAATGGCTTCTCCAATGTCGCAGGTGGCAAACACGCGAAATTTCTTATCCATGGATCCTTCTGGGAAAGTCTCCCGCAGACTCTCGAAAAACATCATACCCGAGCCGCCAAATCCTCCGCTCCCTGGCCTAAACTTCACCCAATCTTCAGGTTCCCCGCATGTAATCCTCTTGGCAAGTGAATTGGGGCGGCCGGTCCCTCCCCCTCGCAGTAACCCGCCGCCCCTTTTTAGCTAGGTTCGGAGTCTCTCATGACCATCTTCAAACTCACCCTGATCGCCACGCTCGCCACCGTTTCCTTTGCGCAGGAGAAAGAGAAAAAGATCCAGCGCGCCGACCTTCCACCCGCGGTCGAAAAAACCGTGGCCGCCCGGACGCAAGGGGCCACAATCAAAGGATTCTCCCAAGAGAAGGAAAACGGCCAGATCCTCTACGAAACGGAAACCACCGTGAACGGCCACAGCAAAGACATTACAATCGACGCCAACGGCGCCGTGGTCGAGATCGAAGAGCAGGTCGCCCTCGATTCCCTGCCCGCCGCGGTGAAAGCCGGACTTCAATCCAAAGCCGGCGCCGGCAAGATTCTCAAGATCGAATCCCTTACCAAGAACGGCAAAGTAGTCGCCTACGAAGCCAAAGTCGAAGCCGCCGGCAAGAAAAAAGAAATTCAAGTCGGCCCCGACGGCAAGCCGCTGGATCACGAAGAATGAAATTCCTTTCGCGAGTCATCGTCGCAGAGGCGTGGCTCACTTTGTCTCTACCAGCAATTCCGGATAATAGATAGCGGGAGACGGATCGCCGCCGTGCAGCTTACGGGGTCACCGTGAAATTTGTGGCACTGGTGGCCGTCCCGCCCGGAGTCGTAATCGCGATCTTTCCCGTCACCGCGCCGGTAGGAACCGTCGCCGTAAGCTCGATATCGCTGACCACGGTAAACGCTGACACTACTCCGTCGAAGGTCACCTTGGTCGCGCTCGTGAAGCTCGTGCCGTTGATCGTGACTGACGTTCCGACCTTCCCGCTGGGTGGGCTGAAACTTGCAATCACGGGAGTCACGCTAAACTTCTTCGAGCTCCCCAATCCGCCCGGAGTCAAGATCCCAATACCGCCGGTCCTTGCGCCACTAGGCACTGTCGCCGTCACCTGCGTGGCCGAGTTGACCGTGAATGTTGTCGCCTTTATTCCCCCGAATGTCACTCTGCTGGCCTGCGTCAAGCCTGTTCCGGTAATGATGACCGGAGTGCCCACCGGGCCACTAGGAGGTGCGAAGCTGGTGATGGCCGGAATCACGCGAAAAACCCGGCTGCTCACCAGTGTTCGGGTTGGTGTAACCACGGTTACGTTCGCCGTCGTGCCGTTCAGCGGAACCACCGCGGTCATATAAGTGTCGGAGACGACATTGAACGTCGCGCTGCCCGTACCGAAATCCACCTTGGTCGTGCCGTTGAGGCCCTCCCCCAGGATCTGAATCGTCTGTCCCGCCTTTCCCGAGTTGGTCAGCGTGGAGATGAACGGGGTCAGCTTCAATCCATAGCTGTAAAACACGCCAAAGTTATGCGTGCCCGCAAGTGACGTGGCACCGTACAGATCTCCATTGGTGTGCTGGAAGACCGCCGTCGCGGGATTCAAGCCCGTGGTGCCGTCGAAGTTGTAAAGGATCGAGTAAACGCCCGCTGCAGTCACGCGAAATATGGTGCCGCAACCAATCCCACTGCTGCACGTTCCTCCCGACATTGTGGTCCCGTAAAGGTCGCCGTCGGTGGCTTGCATTACACCGTTCGAAGGATTACTCCCGTCGGGAGCACCGGTGAAATCGTGAACCACCGTGAGAGCGCCGCCCGGAGTCATCTTGAAGACCACGCCGTTGCCGCTGAGGGAGGGCCCGCCAGAAAATGTCGTCCCATAGAAACTGCCATTACTTGCCTGAACCATCGGACCGATCGGGTTCTGTCCATGGGTTCCGTCAAAGTAGGCCAGAACTGTGACTTTGCCGGCGGTGGTCACTCGAAAGACTTCGCCACAAGCGCAGGAGTGGCCAGCGCTGATGCCTCCGCTATAGGTGTTGCCATAAAAATTCCCGTCTGTCCCCAGCGTCAGGGGAGACCTGGGCGAGCAACCGTCGAAACTAGTGAACTGGTGAATTGTGGTCAACGTGCCCGATGGCGTGATCTTGTAAACCGTGCCTGCCCCCGGTGCGAACGGACCGACAGAACATGCATTCGCGTCGCCGCCTGCACTCGTCGTGCCGTAAAAGTTTCCGTCGCTCCCTTCCACGGGCGGGGAATAAGGCCAGGCCCCATCGGTGCCTCCGGTGAAATTGTGCAGCACGGTCAAGGTTCCGGTGGGCGTAATTTTGAATACGTACCCGCATTGGACAGTTCCACAACTCACACTTCCCGCATCCAGAGCAGTGCCATAAAAATTGCCGTCCGTGCCCAACGTCAGGCCATAGGGCAGGTAGAGGGTTCCGGTATACAAGTTCGCTGGAGTGCCCGTGGGTGTGAACTTCAACACGCTATACGGGGAATTGGTTGTGCCGTAGAGGTCGCCATCAACGCCTTGGGCCAGAACCCCAACAAAGTTGCCGGCAGAGCTCGGGTCAAAGTTGTAGAGCACGGAATACTGAGCGTTGGCGCTCGGAAGGGTGATGGCAAAGATCGCAAACGCGGTTGCGAGCAGGAGCCGGAGTCCTCTCATGCGAGCCTCCTCGGTAAGAGTGCGGGCGTGCCTGTCAGAGAAAAATGATCCAGTGTAAGCAGGGGAGGCTGCCAGAGCCGCGCGAAGCGCAAAACCCGTGGCCACTGGCCTCGCAGATTGTGACCCTGGCAGCAGGCGCTGTCAAGGACGGATCCACTGCACTGAGGCTTTTCCTCCGTGAACCTCTGTGCCTTCTGTGGTGAAACGCTTACCCCGCCCTGCGGAACCGGCCCCGCGCATCCGACGCCGCCGACGAATCCTCGCCCGAACCCAGCAGCGCAACCCCGCCCCGCAAGCTCTCCCACGCCGCCTGATTCAACGAAGGCTCCGCGCTCACCAGGTCGCGGATCATGTCCCAGGCCGCCAGGTTGAGCGCACCCTCCGGCGGCATCCCCATCGCCAGCGACACCGCACACTGCGGGCAAAAACAAATCCTCTGCGCCCCCGACTTCTGCCGCGGCTTCACGCCCACGGTCTGCGCGAACATGTACACCGCTACCGACTTATGCCCTGCCTCGATCTCACGCCTGCAGCGTAAACAAGAAATGGCTTGCACGGGTTCGCTCCTGGGCTCAGAGTCTGCGACCTGATCGTCGCTTCACTCTCAGCCACCCGCTTGTGGAGCCGCAAGTGTGAAGGAAGATTCCCACTCGCGCGATCGCCCCGCGACCCTGCCGAAGTGTTAAATCCGCGAATGTCGATTATTGCTCCCGCAACACGTTTGCTGGATCGACACGCAGGGCGCGCCGCACCGGTCCGGCGACCGAGAGTGACGCCGTGACCATCACCGTCAACGCGACCGCCGTGAGCACAAATGGATCCTGCGCCGTCGCCTGATAGACGATCGCCGAAAGTACTCGGCTGGCAGCGACGCCGAGAAGCATCCCCACGACGGACCCGCCAGCCAGCAAAATCATCATGCGACCCAGCGCAGCCGAAAGAATCTGCCTCGCCTGAGCACCGAGCGCGACCCGAATGCTCAGCTCGCGCAGTCGCTTGCTGACGGTGTACGACGCCAGTCCGAAGGTCCCCGCAATCGATAGCAGCAATCCAAATGCGCCAAAAACGCTCAGCGCCACTGTGGCCACCTGCGCTACAAAGAACGTGAGTCCAAGCTGGTTCTTCCAGGGGCCGCAGACCCGGACGGGAATCGCGGAGTCAAGATCGCGGATCACTTTCCGGATGGTGGTTGCCGTATCGATCGTGGCCGCGTCGGAGGAATCTGCCCGGGTTCGAACGATGAACGACGTGTGCCCCGTGAGTCCCTGCGAGATGGGGAAGAAGGCTGCCGGGGTCTGATCTTCGGTCAGCGAAAAATATTTCCCGTCGGCCACCATGCCCACGATCTCGACCGTTTGGCCGCCGCTGTCCCTGAAATAGCGGCCGACCGCATCGGCAGCATGGGAGTCATCCAAATGAAAGAGCCGTCGGACGAATTCCCGGTTCACCACCGCAACCGCCGGAGTCTTCGCGGCGTCGGCAAAGCTTACATCGCGACCTGCAAGCAGGGGGGTTTCAATGGCGGCAAAGTATCCGGGCGATACCCAGTAGTCATCGGCTTCAAACGCTCTCTTAGAGGGCTTGAAATCGGTAGCCTCCTGCGAGAAAACGTCCGAATCCGATATATCCATGGAGAGCGGAGTGGTAGACCCGTAGCCTGCTGCCTCCACCCCTGGCAGGTGCGAAACTCTTTCCAGCAGTTGGCGCTGGAAATGGTCCGCAGTCTCGTCGGAATAGCCAGCCTGGCTGAGCTCGAATTTCGTAAGTACCGCATGTTGCGGATTGATCCCCATGTTCATGGTCATGGCTTTGCCCAGACCACGCAACGAGACAAACGCCGCGGTGACGGTAACGCAGCACAGCGCGACCTGCGCCGCCAGCAGCACATCGCGCAGCGCCCAGCGGCGTCCTGCCGAGGTCTGGTTTCCGCTCTTAATCGCGTCATTGGGATCGGTCTTGAATATCTGCCGCAATGGCATCGTCCCGAACACGACGCCGGCGAACACCGAGATCAGCAACCCCATCCCGATCAACGAGGGCTGCGGCTGAATCGCGAACAACTTCACCGGGTATTCGCTGGGCGGGTGCCAGTTTGCCAGGCCCGTCAGGACCATCCACGCCAAACCGCAGGCGCACGCGCCCCCCAGAATCGCAATCACGATGGCCTCGGCTAAAATCTGCCGCACCACACGCCAGCGGCTCGATCCAACCGCCATGCGGATGGCGATCTCGCGAGTGCGGTCCGCCGTCCGCGCTGCGAACAGGCCGCCCAGATTGGCGCAGGCTGCGAGCAGCACGATGCCGGCCAGCCCCAGCACACCGGCCAGAAATCCCCGCGCCGGCGCGCCAAAGAAGTCGCCCATCAGTCCCGGCCGGGTCAACTTGAGCGACAGCTTTTCATTCTCTTTCGGATACTGCTGCCGGAGCCGGGCGGCAATCGTGTCCAATTCCGCTTGCACCTGCGCCGTCGAGACGCCCTCCTTGATGCGAACCACGGCGTAGACATGCTCTTCGCCGCGCACCTCCCGCCAGTCCACTCCCTCCAGCGACGCTTCATTCGCCATCGGAACGAAAAGATCCATCGACGCTATTTTTTCCGTCCCGTAGAAGCCGGGCGGGGTCACGCCGACAATCGTGTAGGGATGCTTGTTCAAGCGGATGACTTTTCCCACAATGTTAGGATCGGCTGCAAAATCACTCTTCCATGCCGGATAAGAAAGCACCGCCGCTTCTGAGGCTCCGGGATGGTCGTCATCGGCGCGATTCAGTAAACGCCCGAGGAACGGCTGAATGCCCACGACCTCGAAGTATTGCCCGCTCACTTCCTCTCCCCACACCGGCCGGGTGACGCCGTCGGCCTCCAGCCCAAAATTCTGGATCATGTGAGCCGCAACCGCAGAAAACACCGAATTGCCATCGCGCACATCGCGCACTTCCGGAAAAGAGAAAAACGGATAGGGGTCGTCCTTGTGCGCGAGCGTCATCACTTGGTCGGCATGAGGCACATCAATGGACCGCAGAATCAGTGCCTGCAGCACTCCGAACACGATGACATTCGCGGTGATCGCCAGCGCCAGAGTGAAGACCGCGGTGAGGGCAAAGCCGGGAGAACGGCGCAACTGGCGTAGCGCGAATCGCAGGTCCTGTAACAGGCTCGTCATCGTCGGCCTCCGGGTGAGGATGGGCTTCCTCACCACGAAGAACGGCAATTCGAAAGCCAAAGCGTTAGAAATGCAACTGCATAAGAAACAAGCGGATTGCAGGATCTCCCCAACCTACGGACCAACTCCAGTGTCCGCTTTCACCAGAGGGTGTCCGTGAATGAACAGGGACTTGCTTGAACTTAAGGCGAGTCGCATGAGGCCCAGCCTTGAGGTTTCGATCTCGTCGGCACCGCCAATGGGTCCGTCATCCCTCTTTGGCGGTGCCATCATCCTTCCATCGGTGACCGCAAACACCGCAGGTCCATTCGAACTGCTGCGGTGAGGCTTTTTCCGTGGTGGGGGGCTCCCCGACCAACTTGTCAAAGATGACTTCCTCGGAGTGGCACTTGGGGCAACGCAAAGGAAGTTCCTTCGTCTCACCTTCCAGTTCCTCCTCTGGTTCGTCTTTTGGAAAATAGTTCTGCAGCGCCTGCCGTGCCCACGGCAAACCAATATTCATAATGCCGACGGCGACCCCATTGGCGAAGTTCGAGGTCACAGAATCGACGCCCGTAGCCTTCTCCGGCCCCATCACAAACGGAATTCCCGCCCTATCTAGCAACAGTTGCAATTGAAGCGCATCCGCCAAACTCCACACCGTGGCAATTACCACCACTTTCCGGTCAGCGTAGTAAGGCGAGTCCGGCTGCGTCTCGGGAATCGGAGGCCGAGTCGGTGGAGCTTCGGGCTCCACTGTCAGCCTCCGTAGCCTGATCTCATTCGCCACAGCCTCCTGCGCCACATCCGTCAATTCGGATTTCTGTCGGGCGAGCCCCAATAGTTCGCCGTCACTCATTCGCCCATAGAGTTCCGTGAGGCGCCGCCATTCCGTTGCTGGATCGAGAGTGGCCATGGCCGGAAATCATATATCCAAAACCTGACCTCACGAACCGCGAAAGCACGGAGGCTCAAACGAACGAAAGGGTTCCGAGTGCAGTCCTTCGTGATACTTCGTGCCCTTCGTGGTTTATGCTCTGGCTCTTCTCATGGTCAAATCCACTCCGATGAAGCCACACCACCCCTGCTTGACAATTCCGCCTTCCCGTCCTACAATTAGCACTCGATGGTCGTAACTGCTAACTGTAGCTATTAGCCCAACCAAATCATAGGTTTACGCAGATCAACTTGGCAACCCAACCTTCTAAATCCTTGAAAGGAGCAACACACCATGGCGAAATTCTCACCACTCCATGACCGCATTCTGGTCCGTCGCGTGGAAGAAGCTTCCACTACTCGTGGCGGTATCATCATCCCCGACTCGGCCAAAGACAAGCCCCAGGAGGGCGAAGTCATCTCTACCGGCAAAGGCCGCACCAACGACGAAGGCAAGACCTTCCCTCTGGCCGTCCACGAGGGCGACCGCATCCTGTTCGGCAAGTATTCCGGCACCGAGATCAAGATTGATGGCGAAGAGTTCATCATCATGAAAGAAGAAGACGTCCTCGGCATCCTCACCGGCGCCGCCACTCCGGCCAAGAAAGAACTCGCCGGCTCGAAGAAGTGACCATGCACTGTCATCCTGAGCGCGCTCTTTGCGCGAAGGATCTATGCAATTTGCGGTTTAGCTAAGAGCCAAGAGCTAATAGCCAAAAGCCGCCGAAGAAACCCCGCAGGCACATCCTGCGACAGAAACTGATTAGGAGATAACAATGGCAAAGCAAATCGTACACGGAGAAGAATCCCGTCAGGCGATCCTCCGCGGCGTCAACCTTCTGGCCGATGCCGTGAAGGTCACCCTCGGCCCCAAGGGTCGCAACGTGGTCATCGAAAAGAAATTCGGTTCGCCGACCATCACCAAAGACGGCGTCACCGTAGCCAAGGAAATCGAACTGCGGGACAGCCTGGAAAACATGGGCGCCCAGATGGTTCGTGAAGTCGCCTCCAAGACGTCCGACGTCGCCGGAGACGGCACCACCACCGCCACCGTTCTCGCCCAGGCCATCTTCCGCGAAGGCGTCAAGACCGTTGCCGCCGGCGCCAATCCCATGGCTCTGAAGCGCGGCATCGAGAAGGCCGTCACCCTCATCGCCGGCAAACTCGACAAGGAAGGCAACCGCATCAACGGCGAAATCGACAAGCTGTCGAAGCCCGTCACCGGCGAAATGATTGCCCAGGTGGGCACCATCTCGGCCAACAATGACGAGACCATCGGCAAGATCATTGCCGAGGCCATGAAGAAGGTCGGCAAAGACGGCGTCATCACCGTCGAAGAGTCGAAGACACTCGAGACCCAGCTGGAAGTCGTGGAAGGTATGCAGTTCGACCGCGGCTACCTCTCGCCCTACTTCGTCACCGACCCCGAGCGCATGGAAGTCGCAATCGAGAACGCCTACATCCTGATCAACGAAAAGAAGATCAGCTCCATGAAGGACCTGCTCCCGCTGCTCGAGCAGATCGCGAAGAGCGGCAAGCCGCTGCTCATCATCGCAGAAGACGTGGAAGGCGAAGCGCTCGCCACTCTCGTCGTCAACAAACTGCGGGGCACGCTGCAAGTCGCGGCCGTCAAGGCTCCTGGCTTCGGCGATCGCCGCAAGGCCATGCTGCAGGATATCGCTATCCTGACCGGCGGCAAGGCCATCACGGAAGATCTCGGCATTAAGCTCGAGAACGTTCAGATCAGCGATCTCGGCCAGGCCAAGAAGATCACCATCGACAAGGACAACACCACGGTGGTCGAAGGCAAGGGCAAGCACGCCGAGATCGAAGGCCGCGTAAAGGAAATTCGCAGCCAGATCGACAAGACCACCAGCGACTACGACCGCGAGAAGCTGCAGGAGCGGTTGGCAAAACTGGTCGGTGGCGTAGCCGTCATCAAAGTCGGCGCCGCAACCGAAACCGAAATGAAGGAAAAGAAAGCCCGTGTAGAAGACGCGATGCACGCCACCCGCGCGGCCGTGGAAGAAGGCATTGTCCCCGGCGGCGGAGTTGCTCTGGCCCGTTGCGCCGGTGCGCTCGACAAGTTGAAGGCCGACGGCGACGAGCAGATCGGCATCAACATCGTGAAGCGCGCCATCACCGAGCCCCTGCGCCAGATCGTCGAGAACGCCGGCGAAGAAGGTGCAGTGATCCTGGGCAAGGTGCTCGAGTCCAAAGAAACCAACTTCGGATTCAACGCCTTCTCCAACGAATACGAGGATCTGGTCAAGGCCGGCGTGCTCGACCCCACCAAGGTCGTGCGCACCGCCCTGCAAAATGCTGGCTCCATCGCCAGCCTGATGCTCACCACCGAAGCCCTGATCGCCGAGATTCCCGAAAAGAAGGAAGCTCCGGCGCCCGGTGGACACGGTGGCGGCGGCATGGGCGACATGTACTAAGGACAGCTTCTAGCTACTAGCTCCTAAGCTTCTAGCTAGATGATGTGGCGCCGTCGCCCTCGCCTGCGTTGTCATCCTGAGCGCGTCTTTTGCGCGAAGGATCTATGCAACTCAAAAGCCCCGTTCGCAAGAGCGGGGCTTTTGTTCTTGTGAAGCATCCCGACTATCCCGGTTCTCCTGCCGCTCATCTCAACTGTGTGCGAATAGGGCTGCTACAGAGTCCTAAGAGTTACGCGCATCCACTTACAGGACAGGTGGCGAGTTGGTCATCGTTAACAGCCACCGGCGAGCGGTATATTCCTCGATAAGGAGAGACAAATGGCTTCAAGTCCAATAACTATATCTCCAACCGCGCATCGCTTCTTCAATCAGCTTGCCACGGCACAAGCTGCAACAGCAGCCTACACTCTCGGCCATGTGACACAGGCTGGCGGTAAGTTAGCTCCGTTCACTGCGAGCACTCCAATCAGCCAGGTTTGCAATACGAGGCCAGAAGAACTCGAGTTTGACGCGAGCGAGGTTCTGGGACCGTTTTCGAAACAGACATGGCCCTCCGTCATTCATCTGAAGTTTCACTCACGGCCAGACCCGGCTCCTGCTAACCCGAATCCGACCGCCGTCCAAACCTTGATGGCAAGCTTCTATGAACACGCGTTCATCACGTACTACGAGAAAAATGTCGAGGACATTAAGGCGAAGCACGGAGCCAAGAAAAATTGGCCGATTGTTCTGAACTTTGGACGGATAGTTCGCAATGCTTTTGCGCACGGGGGCACAATAAATATTACGGACGGTATTTCCGCCAGTTGGAGCGGGATTACTTACTCTGACACAGACAATGGGCGACGAGTCCTGTACAACGATTTGACGTCCGGCGACCTTACTCTGCTCATGGTCGACATGGACTCGCTGATTTAGCCAACACCCAAAAACTAGATGCGGCAGAGGAAACGGAGGGTGCCCCGTCCAAACTTCGCTTGGGCGGGGAGTTTCTTTTCCGCGTGGAAAGTCAAAATCCCCACTCTAACGTCGCAAACCGCGCGACGTTAGAATGGGGCACCCGACGGTTCTCCGAAACAATGAACCCGCCCGTTCGTTTATCATCTACGGCGTGCCGATCTTCACTGCTGACGACCGCGAGCACCTCCGCGCCGAACTCGTTTCGGCCGCTAAGAAAGACCCCAACCTCTGCGGCGCGGCGCACACTGGTTCGGCTGCATCGTCCCGACTCGACCGCTGGTCCGACATCGATCTGGTTCTCTGCCTCGCGCCGGCCGCCTCTCACGAGCAAGTCGTCGCCGAATGGACCGACCGTCTCTACCACCACGGCGCGGTCGCTCACGTCGACGTCATGCACGGTGCGACGCTGTACCGCGTGTTCCTGCTGAAAAACACGTTGCAGGTGGATGTCTCTTTCTGGCGTGCGGAAGACTTCGGCGCGATCGGACCGAATTTCCGGCTGATTTTCGGCGAACCAAATCCGCCGCGCCCTGCGCCGCAACCGAATCCCCATGCTCTGATCGGGATGGCATGGCTCTATGCGCTGCACGTGCGATCCAGCCTCGAGCGTGGCCGGATCTTGCAGGCGGAATACATGTTGAGCGGCATGCGGAACCACATCTGCGAGCTCACCTGCCTGCGCTGCGGCGTGATTGCGTCGCAGGGCCGGGGCCTCGACGATCTCCCGGTTGCTGAGCGGGACACGGCAGCCGCTTGTCTTCCCCAGTCGCTTGAGCCTCGCGAACTAAAACGTGCCTTTCAGAAAGCGATGCAGGCGTTATTGGACGAGATCCGGCATGTCGATCGCGAACTCGAAGGCAGACTGTCGGGGCCGTTAAGGGACCTGGCCGAGTAGCGACCTGGCCGAATAAGTCCGGGACGTCGGTTGCCAAGGGGCGCAGGCAAGCTGCAGCTTACTGAGCCGGGGAATTGATCAGATGTCCCTCGGAACGCGGAACATCCTTCTGTTCTCCTCCGTACTCTCTCTTGCACACCCATCTCCCCGGAAAGCGAGATCTCATGCATCGACGCCTAGCTCTGTCATTGCTCCTGGCAATCCCTTTCGTATTTCTCTGCAACGCGGGCGCACAAAACGCGCCTGCACAAAACGTGCCGCCGCTCGACAAGATTCAGAACCAGGAGGAGCTCGACCGCGCCGGCGCCGCTCTTGATGCGGCGCTGTTCGATGCCTACAACCGTTGCGACCTCGACAAGTTCGCTTCTTTCTTTGTGGACGACGTCGAGTTCTACCACGATCAGGGCGGCGTCACGCTCGGCAAGGTGGCCTTGACCGACAGCGTCAAGAAAAACATCTGCGGCAAGACCACGCGTGAACTCGTTCCCGGAACCCTGAAGGTGTTCTACATGAAGGGTTACGGCTTTCTCGAGACGGGCGTTCACCGCTTCCACCATCCCGGCCACGAAGATACGGAAGGGGTGGGCGAAGGCCAGTTCATTCATTTGTGGCAGTACAAGGATGGGGCATGGAAGATCACGCGCGTGATCAGCTACGACCATCATGCGGCAGCGAAATCGAAATGAAGTAGTCGCCGTCTGTCTTGCTGGACCGGCGGTTCATGGATAGATCGAAAGTCAAAATCCTCACCCCTTCGACAAGCTCAGGGCGGGCTCTGTCGCACACTACGCGACAAGGGAGGCGCCCGTGGGTACACTTTGGTTATCGGGGCGTCACCGAAAAAGACGGGTGGCGCATGCTATAGTGCGATTTCACCCATGGGATCATTTCTTTTCTTCGCGTTTTCGTGGTGGTCGATCGCGCTGCGGATTGTGGCCATTGTTCACTTCATCCGGCGGCGGCCGGACTGGTTTTGGATCTGGGTCATCATGTTTCACTGGGTGGGAGCGCTGGTCTACATCCTGGTGGAAGTGATTCCGGACGCGGGGCTGCTGCGGAGCTCATTCCAGGTTTTTCCACGGCGGCGGCGGATTCAGGAACTCGAGCGGACCATTCTCGACAATCCGTCGGCGGGAAACTATGAAGAGCTTGGGCTGCTATATCTCGACGACGGGAACTTCGCTCGGGCCCGGGCGGCATACGATAAGGCAATCTCTTCGCGAACGGACCATCCTGATCCCTTCTACCGGCGTGGCGTCGCGGAGATCGAACTGGGGGACTTCGCTTCGGCCGTGCCGGACCTGGAGCGTGCCGTCACCTCCGATCCTGACTACGACTTCCATAGGGCCAAGGGACTGCTGGCCTGGGCCTATGCGCAGACCGGGCAGATCGAGAAGGCGGACGCCATGTTCCGGGAGGCGACCCGGATTTCTACCATCTCCGAGACCTATTACTACTACGCGCTGTTTCTGCAGTCGCAGGGACGCGTGGTCGAGGCCCGCGAGTGGTCGCGGAAAATTCTCGACAAGAAGCCGACCATGCCGGGATATCTGCGGCGACGGGAGCGGCCCTGGTTCCGCAAGGCCAGCGCCCTGCTCGCGCGGCTGCCGGCGCAGTCCACCTAGCTGAGCTCTTCTAAATCTCAATCGAGTCGATACCTCTACGGGCACGTGATTTGGGCGAGGCCGGTGACGGTGGTGCTGGTCCCGTTGTTGGCGGATGCTATGTTGCCGAGGTTGACGGTTCCAGACATCCCTGAGAGGCACTGCACGGTCGCCGTTCCTGAACCGCTGCTCACGATGGTGGCGATCACCTGGTTGGTCGCGGTGGTGTCCACAAAAAATTTACCGGAGTACGGCGGAGTGGATGGGACAGGTACGGAAAAGGGCGACTGATTGAAAGTGCCAGTGGCCGTGAACACCACCTGACCGTTCTGGGACGTCTGCGCATCGGCGGTTGCGGGCGTGACCGAGATGGAGAGCAGAAGGCGCCCGAAGTTAGCGTTGGGCGTGGCGCAGGAAATCATCAAGGCGGCGATCAATGCAAGCCCGAGTGCTGCCAGCAGGGGATGGCGACGATGGGCGGTTCGGGACACGATTGTCACTTTCATGGGCGGATGCTATCGGCTCCCGCAATGTCTGCGAAGCCGGGACTTCTCTATTTTGCCAAATCCAGTGCCGCTGTCAAGGAAGGCGCCCGACTCGGAGTTCCGCGAACCGTGACGGCGAGTCGCGATGCTAAAATCGACAATGGTGAAGATTTCCAAGCCTTCCATCCGGCTGCTGGCCACGGACATTGACGGCACGCTGCTCAATCCACAATTTCAGGTTTCTGACTGCGATCTCATGGCGTTGCGGCGGGCGCACGCGGCGGGCATCGAGATTGTGCTGGTGACCGGACGCAGACACACGTTTGCCTTGCCCATCGCCAAGCAACTTGGGTTCGATTTGTGGCTGATCAGCTCGAACGGGGCGGTCACGAGATCGCTGGCCGGGGAAACGTTTCATCGCGACCTGATGCCGGCGGAAACTTGCCGGAAGCTTTGCGCAGCGATGCAAGAATTCCGCGGGAACACCGTTCTGACGTTTGATAAGGAAACCAAGGGCGCGATTGTCCTCGAACACCTCGACGAACTCGGAGAGAGCATCCGGCGCTGGCTCGAGAAGAATATGGAGTACATCGAGTTTGTGGTGCCGATTGAAAACGCGCTGGTGAGCGATCCGGTGCAGGCCATGTTTTGCGGAACCATGTCGCGGATGAGCCAGGCTCTACGCGCGCTCGAGGGCGCTGGTATGGATGGGACCGTGACCGTGTTGCGGACGGAGTATCCAGCGCGGGATTTGTCGATGATTGATGTGTTGAACACGGGATGCTCGAAGGGGCACGCGCTGGAGCGGTGGGCGACGCATCGCGGATACCAGCGCGAAGAGGTCATGGCCCTCGGTGACAACCACAATGACGTTGAGATGCTTGAGTTCGCGGGCTATCCGGTTATCATGGGGAATGCGTGCGCGGAATTGCTGAGTCGCGGCTGGACCGTGACCCGGGGCAATGACGCGTGCGGCGTGGCAGCGGCGGTGGATTTGGCGCTGGGTGCGCCTGCGTTAGTCGTTGGTCGTTAGTCGTTGGCTGTTGGTCGTTGGAATATGCGGAGTCGAGCGGGACTTTCAATTCGGCTGCGTCTGTGCGTCCTCGCGATTCTCGCGGTGGCGGCACTTCCCTGCCTTGCCACAGAAGTCGCGGTGTTGAAGAACGGATTCTCCATCCGGCATGAGCGGCGGGAAGTGGTCGGGGATACGACGCGGTTGTATGTATCCGCGGATGGCTCGAGTTTCGTGGATGTGCCCACGGCCGAGATTGAGCATTTTGAGGCGGCCCCGGAGGAGTCAAAATCCCCACTTCTCACAAAGAGGTCGAGAACTGTTGCACCAGGCGCGTCGGTGTTCCCGGCAACATCGGTCTTCTCCAGATCCGGTACGCTGGATTTGAATGACGTGGTCCAGTCCGCGAGCGGGCGCTACCGGCTCGATCCGGACCTGGTGAACAGCGTGATCAAGGCGGAGAGTGGTTTCAACGCGCGGGCCGTGTCTCCCAAGGGAGCGCAGGGGCTCATGCAGTTGATGCCCGGGACGGCCTCGCAACTCGGCGTGCCGAATGCATTCGATCCCCAGGCGAATGTCGAGGGTGGAACGAAATATCTGAGGGAACTGCTGGAGCGCTACAACTTCGATCTGGTGAAGGCACTCGCGGCCTACAATGCGGGACCGCAGCGGGTGGAGCAGTTTGGCGGCGTGCCTCCTTATTACGAGACGCGCGCCTATGTGGCGCGGGTAGTGAGGGACTTTAATAAAAAGAAGGCGGCCGAAGAAAAAGCGGCGCCGAGCTCTTCTCCAAAGACTGCAGCCTCAAAGCACGCGAGTGCGAAGACTCAGGGGTCCGCGGGGAAGGCTCAGAAGTCCCCGCTGGTTCCAGCTAAGACGAATACGGCGCAGGCGAGCCGGTAGGATCAACCTCACCAAAATCGAGCTGCGCTCGACGGGCGGCCGTCCCCACATAAAACCGCTTTCCCTACTTGAGCACTCGTGGTTTGACCGCCTCGGCAGGGTCATTTACCTTGGAACAGCCGTTTCCCGCTTCGCGTTGCCTGGGCCGCGGCGCGGAGTTTTCCCCCTCTCATGGATAAGAAACGCATTCTGGCCAGCGTTGTGGTATTCCTCATCCTGGCCGTTCTGGTTTATCTGCAATACCGGCATTGGCGAACCTTCGACTGGGGTATGTTCTGGAACCAGACTCACCGCATTAACAAAGCCCGCGTCCTATACGCGATTGCACTGATCTACTTCGCTTACCTACTCCGTGCCGTACGATGGAAGATCTTTCTCAAGCCAGTGCGGCCCAGCACGACAGTCTCAGAACTGGTTTCCCCGACTCTGGTTGGGTTTGCTGGACTGGCGCTGCTCGGACGGGCAGGGGAGTTCATTCGTCCGTACCTCATTGCGCGGCGAACGGATTTGCCTTTTTCTTCCCAGCTGGCGGTCTGGGCTGTGGAACGCATTTTTGATCTGGGGGCGTTCGCTTTCCTGATTGTACTGGCGATTTTTCTGCCGAGCGCGCTGCCTTCGATTCCACATCCTGAGTACTACGCGCGGTTTCGCGAAGTAGGCTTCGTTCTGATCGCATTTGTCGCCGGCACGACGATGGCAGCGATTGTTATCGGCAGAAACGGCGAGGCGGCGGCGCTGTGGGTGGAACAGCGGTTCTCGCATCTGTCCTCCAATGTCGGACACAAGCTGGGGCAGAAAGTGCGGGAGTTCGGCATGGGGCTCAACACAATTCATGGACCGGCGTCTTTGTTATGGCTGACACTGGTGTCGGTGGGTATGTGGTACATCATCGCGTTGTCATACAAGGCGGTGACGCATTCGTATGGCGTAGATGCGCTGGAGATCCCGGTCTCACAGCTCCTAATTCTGATGGGAGCGAGCATGGCCGGTTCGATGCTGCAGCTGCCGGCGGTGGGGGGTGGTTCGCAAATGGCGACGATTGCAGTTCTATCCAGCGTGTTCGATGTTCCGCCGGAGATGGCCGCCAGTTGCGGGATCCTGCTGTGGCTGGTCACGTTCGCGGCGGTGATCCCGGTCGGATTGATACTGGCGCATCACGAGCGCTTGTCGCTGCGTAAGCTGTCGGTGGAGAGTCACCAGACAGAGTGAAACCGGCAGCGCGACGCGATGACGGCGCCACCGTCCTGGCTGCGGCGACGTCACGATCATGGAGTGCCGACGAGCGCGTGCGGGCGACTGGGCGCTGAAGCCTTACGATTTTCAAGTTGTCAAAGCGGCGGGAAATCAATATCGTCCCATAGCGGGCCCCGGATCGAAACGAATTGAGGAGCGTATCATGGCGGAACTTGACGTCGCCCATCGCAGCATTTTGACGGATTTCGCGGTTTACCAGATGAATTCCAATCCCGCCGGGATCGGCAACGAATGTACCCACTGGATCTATGCTGCACTGTTTGAAGCGCGCGCGCTCGACCACGATAAAGCTCTGCACATCGCCCAAGCACTTCCTCACTATACCTGGGGGAAGCAGGTGGATACCGACAAAGTGCAGCGCGGAGACATCGCGCAATTCCACGGTTTCAAAAACAGTTTCTTTGTTTACCAAAACACCAGCACAGGCTTTACTTTCCTGACCAGCGACCAGGTGCGCGGGCCCAACCACACGGGAATGGTATTCGTACCTCCAAAAAATGGCACCTACTACCAGCTGGAGTCGCATCTGCACCACAAAGGCATAGCCGTCATGACGGAGAGAGGCAACACGATCTACTACGAATCGTTCGCCATCGCCCTCTCAGCCAGCGAACTTGCTCAGGTCCAGAAGACGGACACATGGCCCGCCTCGATTAAGACCGACGACATCGAGGACATGCTGGAGCGCATTGACTGGGTCGGCATGCGAGACCAGTACTCCATGGATCTGGCTGCGGCCGACCAACTCGTCAAGAAGCTGAAACATAAGCTTTCAACGCCCGCAAAGAAGGCGAACGGCGACGATATCGCCTGCCTGCTGGTGGTGCACGCGGAGGGCTATTTGAAATTTTCTAGTCCGCAAGCCAGCCCAGCCCGCCTGGGAATGAGCACCGCCCAACTCGCCGATGAAAAAGCTCAGCTCATCCACGAATTGGTCGTGGGAGGAAGAGTCGGCGGCAAGCCAGACCAGGATGAGTATGGCGGTGATAACAAAAAGAAACGCCTGTACGATCACCGCTTTGACTGGACGTATCGTCCCTCGAACCCGTAGAGGTGCACCGTGCGAATCAGTTTGCTTTGGGGACGTGCTTCTCCAGTTGCGCAATCTGCGCTTTGACCAGCTCCGCGTCCGGGCCCTGGGGAATATAGGAAAGGCAGTGGCGCAAATGCGAGAGAGCGCCGAGATAATCGGCCTTTCTGGCCAGGATTACGGCGAGCAGCTGTTCGCCATTGCGCGTATTGTGGAGAGGGTCCATAGTCAGCAGTTTGTTCGCGCTGCCTTCAGCCGCTTCGATATTCCCCAGTTGGAAGTTTGACAAAGCGCTGTAATACCAGATGTGGGTGGTGCCCTTGGGATCGAGTTGCAGGTATTGGTTGAGACTCTGAAGCGCGCCCCACCAATCCTGCTGTTGCACTGCCAGAGCAGCGAGCTGCTCATGCGGGGAAACGAATGCCGGGTCCGCGGCCGCCGCTTTCCGCAGGTAGATCTCCGCCTCGCGAGGGTTCGACAGCCGCTGCAGTGTGCCGAGCTGGTACCACGCCACGGCGAAGGCGGGATAAATGCGCACAGCCTCCTCCAACTGCCGTCGCGCGCGTTCCGGCCGGTCAGCCAGCATTTCCTCGCCGGCTCGGCTCCAGTGCTCGGCGGCGCTGGCTGGCACCGACTTGCTGGTCGCGCTCATGGCCGTGCCCCGAGCGGTGAATTCTCGGGTGAGCGTGATGGTTCCGAGTTCAGGACTATCGCGCAGATTGCGTTCCGTAATGCTCAACCCGGAAGACTTGAAACCCGCAAGAAACGCCTGCACCGTGCACCCCTCGAAGTGCACCTTCATCTGCCGCTCTCGATCCCCCTGCAAACTCATTTCCCCGGGAATGCGGCTGGGCAGGATTGCGAAGTATCCTTTCGCATCGGTTTCTGCGGTGTAGGCAACGGCTCCGTCGCAACTGACCGTCACCACGATGGGATCCCACGGAAGCAGTTCGTCCTTGACCACTACCTTGCCCAGCAAAGCGCCGCCGGCGCGGTCCTGATCCGTCATGCGGCTCCAGTAACCGTAAAGGCCCGCGTCCTGTATGGAGTCGGGGCGATTTACGACTGGATTGGGATTATGAATGCGCCCGTTAATCGTGGGGCCAGTCTGGGCGGACGCAGGAACACTAACACCAATGACGATCGATGCCACGAGGGCGGACCCGAGCAATCGTTTCGTGAACATGGCGCACCTCGACGGGAGCACCGTCGGCCAGCATCTCGCTTCAGGGAAAGCGCACCGGCCTGCGTTGCAAATAACTTATGCCATCTCAGTTCCGAAATCAACTGCAACTCCCCGCAGATTTCGAGTGTCAGCGCGTGAGGGCTACCGGACTGGAGGTACCATTTTGTTTTGGGATGGAATGGTGGCCCCGGGCAGAGTCGAACTGCCGACCTTCGGTTTAGGAAACCGCTGCTCTATCCATCTGAGCTACGGGGCCATTCGAGATGTCCGCAGTAATAACCAACTCCCCCAATCACGACTCAAGCACGCAGGCAATCACCAACAAGATACACAGCGAGAGGTATGGATGAGCGCACCACCAAGCGCACATACAATCGGTCAACCATTCGTCGAATCTGCGTGCACTTGATTCCACGTGCGTGCCTGATTCTAGAGCGTTTAGGAAACCACTGCTCCATCCATCTGAGCTACGGCGCTAAAGGGACGTAAGCTCATTTTACACACTGCATGGTGATTCGGGCGCATCGGATTCGGGCACAACGCGCGCAGCCATTCAGCGCTGGCGGTATCGACCGCGACCGCACGCTCAGCGCTTCTGGGCCATATCATCCAGCGCGAGATTCAGTTCCAGCACATTCACGCGCGGTTCGCCGAGCAATCCCAAGTCGCGCTGATCGGTATGCTTCTGCACTAAATCGCGGATGGTGGATTCCGGCAGTCCGCGCTCGCGCGCCACGCGCGGGACCTGAAACTCCGCAGCCGCGGGGGAGATTTCCGGATCCAGGCCCGACGCGGAAGTGGTGAGGAGATCCACCGGAATGGCTTGGGCGGGATTCTCTTCATGCAGGCTCTTGGCATCCGCTTGAACCCGATCGATGAGTTTCTGGTTGGTGGGCGCGTAGTTGGTGCCGCCGGAATTGGCGGCGTCGTATCCACTGCCGGCATTCGAGGGGCGCGGGTGGAAATACTTCGCCGAGGTGAAGGGCTGGGCGATGATGCGGGAGCCGATGGCCTGTCCGTTCCTGGTGATGAGTTGGCCGTTCGCCTTGTCTTTGAACAGAACCTGCGCCAGCGCCGTGATCAGCAGCGGATACAGCACGCCCAGCAGAACCGTGGTTGCGATGGTCATCAGAAATGCGGTGATGAGATGCTTCTTCATAAGAGTCCTCAGGCCAGGGGTCGGGCCATGTTCTCACGCTAAGCCCGCCATCGTGATCAGCACGTCGATGAGCTTGATTCCGACGAAAGGCGCGATCAGACCACCCACGCCGTAGATGAACAGGTTGCGGCGCAGCAGCGCCTCGGCGTTCATGGCGCGGTATTTCACGCCCCGCAGCGCCAGCGGGATGAGCGCGATGATAATCAGCGCATTAAAAATGACCGCCGACAGCACCGCCGATTGCGGCGTCTTGAGATGCATGATGTTCAGCGCGTTGAGCACCGGGAAGGTGACGGCAAACATGGCGGGGATGATCGCGAAATATTTGGCGACATCGTTGGCGATGGAAAACGTTGTCAGGGCGCCCCGCGTCATCAGCAACTGCTTTCCGATTTCGACCACCTCGATGAGCTTGGTGGGATTGGAGTCGAGATCGACCATGTTTCCGGCTTCTTTGGCGGCTTGCGTGCCGGTGTTCATGGCGACGCCGACGTCGGCCTGGGCCAGCGCGGGTGCGTCGTTGGTGCCGTCGCCGGTCATAGCGACCAGTTTGCCGCCCGCCTGCTCGCTGCGAATGAGTTTCAGTTTATCTTCGGGCGTGGCTTGCGCAAGAAAGTCGTCGACCCCGGCTTCGCGCGCAATCGCGGCAGCGGTGAGCGGGTTGTCCCCGGTGATCATCACCGTGCGAATGCCCATGGCGCGCAACTGGGCGAAGCGGTCGCGAATTCCTCCCTTGACCACGTCTTTCAGATGAATGACGCCCATGGCTCGCCGGTTCTCCGATACAACGAGAGGTGTGCCTCCGGAAGAGGCGATGCGTTCGACAGACGCGCGAACTTCCGCGGGCATGGCGCCGTTGTTCTGTTCGAGATAATGCGCGATGGATTCGGCGGCACCTTTACGAATCTGACGGCCATCCAGATTGACGCCGGACATGCGTGTCTGCGCGGTGAACGGGATGAATTCCGCTTCATGGGCTGCGAAGTCGCGCCCGCGCAGTTTATATTTTTCCTTCGCCAGCACAACGATTGACCGGCCCTCCGGCGTTTCGTCGGCCAGCGACGAGAGCTGCGCGGCATCGGCCATTTCGGCTTCGGTCACTCCCGGCGCGGGCAGAAACTCGGTGGCCTGCCGGTTGCCGAAAGTAATCGTGCCGGTTTTATCGAGCAGGAGTGTGTTCACGTCTCCCGCGGCTTCGACAGCGCGGCCGGACATCGATAGTACGTTGTGCTGCACCAGTCGGTCCATGCCGGCGATGCCAATTGCCGATAGCAGGCCGCCAATCGTAGTGGGGATCAGGCACACCAGCAACGAGACCAACACGAACACAGTCTGCGGCGATCCGGAATAAACCGCGAACGGCTGCAACGTAACTACGGCCAGCAAAAAGATGATCGTGAGTCCAGCGAGCAGAATGTTCAGTGCGATTTCGTTGGGCGTTTTCTGCCGCGCGGCCCCTTCCACCAACGCGATCATGCGATCGAGAAAGGTCTCACCGGGGTTAGAGGTGATTTTCACTTTGATAAAGTCGCTGAGCACGCGTGTTCCACCCGTAACCGCTGAGCGGTCACCGCCTGCTTCGCGAATCACCGGGGCTGACTCTCCGGTGATAGCCGATTCGTCGACCGAGGCCACCCCTTCGACGATCTCGCCATCGCCAGGAATCAGTTCTCCCGCTGATACCGAAACCAGATCGCCGGAGCGCAGCTTGGCGCTGGGAACTTCTTCGATCTTGCCGTCGCAAGTGATCCGCTTGGCGATAGTCTCCGACCGCGCGCGCCGCAGCGTTTCCGCCTGCGCCTTTCCTCGACCCTCGGCCATAGCCTCGGCGAAGTTGGCGAACAGAACGGTAAACCACAACCACAACGTGATCTGGAGGTTGAAACCGAATGCCTCGTGGGGATGGAGAATCAGAAGCACGGACGTGATCACGCTGCCGATTTCGACTACGAACATGACGGGATTCCCCATCATATTGCGAGGGCTTAGCTTGAGCAGCGAGCTCCAGGCCGCGCTGCGAACCAGATTCACATCCCAAACCGATTTGCGATGGCTTGCCATAGATTTTCTAGAAAGTCTTTCCAACGTGCATGAGAAGGTGCTCGAGAATCGGCCCCAGGCTCAGGGCCGGAAAGAAAGTAAGCGCGCCCAGAATCAGGATGACGCTGATCAGCAGAAGCGTGAACAGCGGCGTCGTCACCGGAAACGTGCCCAGCGACGGCGGCACATATTTTTTCTGCGCCAGGTTGCCGGCGATGGCCAGCATCGGAATGATCATGAAAAAGCGGCCGATCAACGTGGTGATGCCCGTCGCCGTGTCATACCAAAGTGTATTGACAGTGAGCCCTCCGAAGGCGGAGCCGTTGTTTCCGGCGGACGAAACGAAGGCGTAGAGAATCTGACTGAGGCCGTGCGGGCCGGGATTGGAAATGCCCGCAGTTCCAAAGCCCTTCACCACTGAGATTCCAGCCAACGAAAGAATGATCAGCGGGAACACCAGCGAAACCAGCATCGCCATCTTGACGTCGTAAGCCTCAATCTTCTTGCCCAGATACTCCGGCGTGCGGCCGACCATCAGGCCGGCGATGAATACGGCCAGAACGACGTAGATCAAAATTCCGTACATCCCCGAGCCCACTCCGCCGAAGATCACTTCGCTCAGCATGATGTTCACGAGTGGGACCATGCCGCCAAGTGGCGTGAACGAATCATGCCAGCCGTTGATGGCGCCGCAACTCGCGTCGGTCGTGACGGTCGCGAAGAGAGCTGAGTTCGCGATGCCGAAGCGCGTTTCCTTGCCCTCCATGTTGCCGCCCGACTGCAGGGTGGTGGCGTGCTGGGAAATAGTCGAGGGATACAGCGGGTTGCCTTGCGACTCCGCCCAATAAGCAACCGTGACGCCAGCCAGAAACAGAATCGCCATCGCCGACCAGACCGCCCATCCATGAGCCGGAGAGCCGGTCATGCGGCCGAGCGTGTACGTGAGACCGGCGCCAATGGCGAAGATGGAAAAGATCTGGAATAGATTCGTCAGGGGCGTGGGATTTTCAAACGGGTGTGCGCTATTGGCATTGAAGAATCCGCCACCGTTCGTGCCCCATTCCTTGATCACCTCTTGCGAAGCCACCGGACCCTGCGCGATGGTTTGCGTGGCCACCGTGTCCATCACGGGCTTGCCGCTCGCGTCGACCACGCCCTTGCCGTCAGCCCCCACGCGCTGTACCTGTTGCGGCTCGACGAGCTTAATGGTGTCGTAAGGCTTCAGGTTCTGCACTACACCCTGCGACACCAGGAACAGAGATCCCACCATGCAAAAGGGCAGCAACACCCACAAACAGCAGCGCACAAAATCGACCCAGAAATTTCCCAGAGTATTCGTCTGGCGACGGGCAATCCCGCGGATGAAAGCGATTCCCAGCACGATGCCGGTCGCCGCCGAGGCAAAGTTGTGAAAGGCGAGGCCGGCCATCTGCGTGAAGTAGCTCATGGTGGTCTCGCCCGAATACGCCTGCCAGTTGGTGTTGGTGGTGAACGACGCGGCCGTATTGAAAGCCAGGTGCTGAGGCGTGACGGCACCGAAGTGCTGCGGATTAAACGGCAGCACACCCTGGATACGCTGGATCAGATAGAGGACAACCATCGAGACCGCGCTGAACACCAGCATCGTGGTCGCGTACTCGGTCCAGCGCATCTCGTGCGCTTCATCGACGCCCGTGATGCGATAGAGCAGGCGTTCGATGGGACGCAACACCGGGTCGAGGAACGTCCGCTCGCGAGCAAACACGCGCGTCATAAAAACGCCGAGCGGCTTGGTGACGGCAAAGATCAATCCCAGAAATACCAGGATCTGCAGCCAGCCATTGAGGGTCATTTCAGAATTTCTCCGGACGCAAAAGCGCGTAGAACAGATACACGGTGACCAGCGCACTGATAATGAGCATGATGAGAGACTGTATGTCCACGATCTCCTCCTACATTTACTTCATGCGATCGCAGAAACGCACGTAGACAATCGACACTGCGAAAAATGTGATCGCGACCGCGATCCAAAAAGCGTCCTGCATGGGTAGTCTCCTCGGCCGATTTCGTGATCTGGCTTCGCTGGAATCAGATGGCAATCCGCCGGTCAGTTCCCGTTGAAGATTTTCGCTAACGCCCCCGGCGTACCAGGCGCTGAATTGTCGCTAGCCACGATTATTCCTGCTCGCGCGTAAGAGCAGGATCAAGAGTTCATAAAGAATTCGTAAGGAGAATCGGCCAGGTTATTCCGGAGCCCGAACCGAATTCTGCCGAACCAGGCTTCAGCA
>Ga0210399_10000750_pt1 | contig 25588 bp, 23 predicted proteins | sample IncBWC14MmetaG_FD_150865 | JGI IMG/M metagenome (GOLD analysis project Ga0210399, IMG submission 150865) | Forest soil microbial communities from Barre Woods Harvard Forest LTER site, Petersham, Massachusetts, United States - Inc-BW-C-14-M | ecosystem: Environmental > Terrestrial > Soil >... | reverse complement strand
TCAAGGACTTGCCGACACACAGAAGATCAGAGCCGAGCTGGCCGAAACTGAGGTTCAGCGCCAGCAAGTCTTGCTGCAGGCCAATGCTCAGGCGACCAAGCTCATTGAAGAGGCCCATGGCGCAGCGGCCCGAGTCAAGCAGCAGGAAACCCAAAAGGCAATCGCTGCCGGTGAGCAGATCCTGATTAAGTCGCGCGAGGCAGCGGCGCAGGAACATGCGCGCATGCTTCTTGAACTTAAGCGCGAACTGGGCCAGTTGATTGTGCAGACCACGGCGACCGTTGCCGGCAGGATCTTGACCCAAGAAGATCAGCGGCGCATGGCAGAGGAGACTGTGAAGCAATTAGCCACAGCCGCCTAGCGTCAAACGGAAATTGACCTCATGAAAACGTCCAAACAAACGGTGCGCGAGGCGAAGCAACTGTTCCGCCTGTGTCTGATCGATGGACGAATCGATGAAGACTACGTTCGACTGGCTGTCCAGAGAGTTCTGCAGGCAAGGCGTCGTGGTTACCTGACAATGCTGCGACACTTCCTGCGGTTGCTGAAGCTCGAATACGAGCGGCACGCTGCCAAGATCGAAAGTGCCGTACCGTTGCCAACTGACCTGCAGTCCCGCGTTCAAGTGGGGCTGGAAAATGCTTACGGTCCGGGGCTGACGACATTGTTCACCCAAAATCCTGTGCTGATCGGAGGCATGCGCATCAAGATCGGCAGCGACGTTTACGACAACAGTGTGCGCGCGGCCCTAGTGACGTTGGCAAAGACTCTTGGCATCACAAACTCGAACTGAGGGCAATCAGACATCTAGCGGGTGTTGGCGATTTTCCAAACTTAAACGAACTAGGGTGAAGCGAACATGGCCGATTTATTGAAAGAACTCGAAGCCCAAATCGCAGGGTTGAAGACCTCCACAGCCCGACAGAACGTAGGGGTGATCCGCGAAATTGGCGACGGTGTGGCCAGGGTTGAGGGCCTTACCGACGCAATGCTAAACGAGATGCTTGACCTCGGCCACGGCATTACCGGGTTGGCCTTGAACCTTGAAGAGACCGAAGTTGGCGTCGTCATCCTGGGGGACTACACCCAACTTCAAGAAGGGGACGAAGTCCGCACGACCGGGAAACTACTGCAGGTTCCTGTTGGTAAAAGCCTCTTGGGGAGGGTTGTGAATACGCTCGGAGAGCCCTTAGATGGCAAGGGGCCGATCGAGAGTGACGTATTTTACCCGGTTGAGAAAATCGCTCCCGGCATTATCCGGCGGAGCCCAGTTAGGCAACCCGTACAAACGGGCATCATGGCGATTGACGCGATGATTCCCATCGGCCGAGGACAACGCGAACTGATCATTGGTGATCGTTCGACAGGAAAGACAACGATTTGTATCGACACCATCATCAGCCAGGCATCTTTAAACAGAGCGGCCGAGGAGGTGGGCGACAAAGACTACCGTCCTCTCTATTGCATCTACGTTGCGATCGGTCAGAAGCAATCCAATATCGCCCGCATCATCACCGTTCTCGAACAAGCCGGAGCGATGCCTTACACGATTATCCTCGCCTCATCGGCATCGGACTCCGCCACCAACCAGTACCTAGCGCCATTCGCAGGCGCTGCGATGGGTGAGTGGTTCATGGATCACGGCATGGACGCGTTGATCATCTACGACGATCTGTCCAAGCATGCAGTCGCGTATCGGCAAGTCTCACTGGTGCTCAAACGGCCATCTGGGCGTGAAGCGTATCCCGGCGACGTCTTCTACCTGCACAGTCGACTGCTCGAACGCGCAGCCCGTGTGGGCGAGAAGTATGGAAATGGCTCGCTCACTGCTCTGCCGATTATTGAAACGCAGGCCGGTGATGTTTCCGCATACATTCCCACTAACGTAATCTCCATTACGGACGGACAGATCTACCTGGAAACGGACTTGTTCTATCAGGGTGTGCGCCCGGCTATTTCGGTGGGTCTATCGGTTTCACGTGTCGGTTCGGCGGCGCAGCTCAAAGCCATGAAGCAAGTTGCGGGCCAGCTAAAAGGTGACCTCGCCCAATTCCGCGAGTTGGCCGCCTTTGCACAATTCGGTTCGGAGCTGGATGCAAAAACCCAAGCGCAGATCGATCGCGGCAAGCGCATTATGGAAGTCTTTAAGCAACCCCAATACAGCCCGATCGGTGTCGAGACGCAGGTGTCGGTGATCTGGGCGGTCCAGAACGGGTACGTGGATGATGTGCCGGTGGAGCGGGTCAAGGAGTTCCAACTCACATTGACGGAATATCTGAGTACCCGGAAGCCAGAGCTACTCGGCAGAATTACAAAGGAAAAAGCTCTCAGCGCAACGTTGGCTGCCGAGGTGAAAGCAGCCATCGATCAGTTCAAGGAAACGTGGAGATGAGGTCTCCTTCAGTTCTCGGCATTCTGATTTGAACTTGCGGGAACTGGAACTCGGGACGGTTGATTTATGAACAGCCCACGCGACTTGCGACGGCGTATACGCTCCATCAGCAGTACTGCGCAGATTACCAAGGCGATGCAAATGGTGGCAGCGTCAAAAATGCGCAAAGCGCAACTCGCTGCCCTTGCCGGACGTCCCTTCGTACAGGTGCTGTACCGCATTCAGCGGGAAGCGACAACTCGAATGGGAGATTTCAGCCATCCACTACTCGAATCGCGGGAAGTCCGTAAACGAGCCATCATTCTGGTTGGTGGGGACAAGGGATTATGTGGTGCCCTCAACAGTAACATCTTTCGACTGGCCGCGGAATCCGATCCGAAGTCAACGCTTTTCATTACTGCAGGGCGTAAAGCTGCCCAATTTATCGCTCGCACCGGCAGACAACTTGTCGCCGAATTCGCCTACGGAGATACTCCTCAATTTTCTGAAGCCCGCGCGATCTCGGCGTTTGCCCGCGACCTCTTTTTGAAACGGACAGTGGATCAGGTTCAGATTATCGCCACACGTTTCGTCAACACTCTAACCCAGCAGGCGCTCTGCCTGGAATTTCTACCCGTAGGCGAAGTCAGAGCGATAAAGATCCCGGGAGTCAGATCCGAAGAGGAACTCTCCACCGACACCACCGAATCCCTCTTTGAGCCCAACCCCGAATTCGTGTTGAGCTACCTACTTTCGCACTATCTCGACATTTACGTCTACCAAGTGTTGCTGAATGCCAAAGCCAGCGAACAAAGTGCACGCATGGTGTCCATGAAAAACGCTACGGACAGTGCCGAGAACCTTATCAAGGACTTGACCCTTGAATACAACAAACTACGACAGGGCAACATTACAAAAGAATTGTTGGAGATTGCCGGCGGGCAGTCCGAATGAGACGGAATCAAGTGGATTTCAGATCGCAGTAACTGGATATGAATATGAACACAGGCAAGATTGTAAAGATCCTCGGTCCGGTCGTGGACGTCGAATTTCCGGAAGCACTACCCGGAATCTATAATGCTCTGACTTGTGAATGTAAGGTTCAGAACGTACCCACAAAAGTAACGCTCGAGGTGCAACAGCATCTTGGCGACAAGTGGGTAAGGGCAATTTCGATGTCGGGCACCGAAGGCCTGAAGCGCGGCTTCGAGGTTACGGATAATGGCGCGCCTATCTCCATGCCCGTCGGCGATGGGGTGATGGGCCGGGTATTCGATGTGACAGGGAATCCGGTGGATGAGCGCGGACCTGTCGAGGCCGAGAAATATTATCCCATCCATCGGCCCGCGCCCCCGCTCGTGGACCAATCGACTTCTCCACAACTGCTTCCCACTGGGATCAAGGTGATCGACTTGATCTGCCCCTTCTTGAAGGGTGGAAAGGTTGGCGCATTCGGTGGCGCTGGCGTGGGCAAGACCGTGGTGATCATGGAGTTGATTAACAATATCGCCAAGCTCCACGGCGGTGTGTCGGTGTTTGCCGGTGTGGGTGAACGCACCCGCGAAGGCAACGATCTTTATCACGAGATGTCCGAGGCGGGAGTCATCAGGCAGGACAATCTGCGCGAATCCAAAATCGCGCTGGTGTACGGACAGATGAACGAACCTCCGGGTGCTCGCCTGCGCGTGGCCCTGGCCGGTCTCGCCATTACCGAGTATTTCCGCGACGAGAAAAATCAGGACGTACTGCTATTCATCGACAACATTTTTCGCTTTTCGCAGGCTGGGTCCGAAGTGTCCGCTCTGCTCGGCCGCACCGCAAGCGCTGTGGGTTACCAGCCAACCCTCGCTGCGGAGATGGGTGCTCTTCAGGAGCGCATTACTTCCACCAAGAAAGGCTCGATTACTTCATTCCAGGCGGTTTACGTGCCGGCTGATGACCTGACCGACCCAGCTCCGGCGACCACGTTCGCACATCTGGACGCCACCATCGTCTTGGAACGTTCGATTGCGGAATTGGGGATCTATCCAGCTGTCGACCCCCTCGCCTCGACTTCCCGCGCGCTGGCGCCCGACGTCGTGGGTCAGGAGCACTATGAGATAGCGCGCGGTGTGCAGAAGGTTCTGCAACGCTACAAAGATCTGCAGGACATCATTGCGATTCTCGGAATGGACGAGCTTTCGCCGCAAGACAAGTTGACCGTCTTCCGTGCTCGCAAGATTCAGCGTTTCTTGAGTCAACCGTTCAGTGTGGCGCAAGTCTTCACTGGCCGCGAGGGCAAACAGGTACCGGTCGCGGATACAGTTCGCGGCTTCAAAGAGATTCTCGACGGCAAGCACGACGACGTGCCGGAAGGCAACTTCTATATGAAAGGCGCGATCGAAGAGATCAAGCAGAATTGACCCGTCGCGAAGACGGGTCTTGCGAACCGAGTCAGACATGGCCAACACTCTAAGACTGGAAATCGTGACGCCTGAAGCAACTTTCTATTCCCAAGATGTGGAAATGGTCACTTTGCCTGCTGTGAGCGGCCAGATGGGCGTTCTGCCTCAGCACGTCCGCCTGATGACCCAGATGGTGCCGGGCGAAATGATTGTCCGCAAAGATGGGCGCGATGACTTTCTTGCAGTGGGTGAAGGCCTGGTCGAGGTAACGAACGAGCGCGTGTCCATCGTGACCAACATGGCGGTTGCGGTTGAGAGCATCGACGAAGCAGCAGCTGAGGAAGCACGTCAACGCGCCGCGGCTCGTCTAAAAGAAAAGCTCTCGTCCGAGGAAGTTGCGTCCGTCAACGCCGCCCTGGCGCGGTCGCTTGCGCAGCTGCACGTGAAACGTCGCCATCGCTGACCTTACCTGTAGCGGTTGGTTGAAAACGGTTTCGGAACGAATCCTCGCTTAGACGGATCCGCATTTGCATAGACCAGTTGGGTAGACGAGGGTCAAGAACGACTTGGCCGGGCAGGAATGATTCCCGTTACCGGTTACTCACCACAATAAACGACCGACTTGCCGGGCCAAATAAAGACGTAATCTTTGCCGTTGACTGTAATGTAGTAGCGCAGTGTACCGGTAACGTGGCAACCGTCCGGAGAGCACAGGACGGAGTAGTTGCGTGGATCTTTGGTCAGAGAGGAGATCGTCATAGCTGTTTGTGCGCGAACTGTGAAAGTCTCTGACGGATCGTGCGCTGAAAAGAAATTCTTGCTCGAAGCGAAGCCAGTTTTGAAGCAGTGCATCTTGCTCAGTTCCCAGACATCCTTCCGATCGCGCTTCTTTGAGCCCTTATTAGTAAGGGCAACCCAGAGCGGCGTAGCTACGTGTCCGTCAACGCTGGCGCCGCCGTAATTTACCGCCACATCAGAGTCCGTATGGTTCGCGATGGTCGTCGTGTAGTGCAAAAGTTTGCCCACCTCACCTGAGCTGACTCTTTCATATCCGATACGGGAGCTTACCTCGATCCCGGCAGAACGCAGTTTGTGTATCTCATTCCCAGTGAGCGGGTCCCAAACGATGGACGATGTGGTGCTCTCCGGAAGGTCTTTGTCCCAGACGAGTGCACTCCTGGCTTCCACCCTGAATGCTGGCGTGTCATTCTGAGCAAACATGCTGAGTGTAAACACCAGACACGCTACTACTATCAGTTGGCTTCGTTTCATCGTACTGCTCACACGTCGTCGCGCCCCATGTCTGTTCTTGGCGACGCCGACACCGTGGCGCAGATTCCAGTGGCTTCAAAATCGTATTCCAGTGAGGGAAAAAGAGCGACTGGCAAATCCAACAGGCACGACCGCATGGCGGTCCGTCTTACCTAATTGTGCTTGCACGAGCGCGCCGAGCACCAACAATGGGGAGGCAGGTATGAAACTCCCAAAAATGACAGTCAGGCGACAACCACTCCACACGAACCTGAACTAGAGGGATATCGGTCTCCAAAGCTGCAACTTGCGATCCTCCACGACGGCCCAGCTGTGCGAGAGCCTGAGAGGTGCTTCGATGCTGGGTGCTTTGCCCTCTCGGCAGGTTGAACAATTCACTGGGGTCCCCGCTCCCTGCCTGCAGGGGTGCGTCCTTCGAGTAACACCAGCTACAGTTGCTACAATGTGTCGCGGCTGCAGTCGGTCCAGGATCCATTTAAAGGGGTGACCGTTGATGGCGCAGTCTACATCAATGCAGCAGGAGGCCAGAGTTCGGACACTGACCTATCGAGTGACATTGTTTCGGACTATGGATGTGTGCCATTTATCAGGGTGTGTGCTACCCGCACGTGCTGGTTCTCCGAGACAAAGCCAACGCTTGTCGGGTCGTTAAGCTGCCGACCGGTATACGATGCCACGAAGGGAAAACATGCTTTTTCCCATTTGTGGTTGTGTTGGCAGCGCGGTCCCAAAGGGTCATCGGCAGGATGTCCGCTAACGGCCGGACTACGGGCAACTCGAAAATAACCGAACTACTTGACGTTTGCCGACAGAGGCGTGCCCAGAATTAGAAAACTCGTCCCAGTTTGAAGAAAACTCGTTGATGTCCTGTAGCACCAACAGCACCTCCGAATGACATCGGTCCAAAGATAGTATTGATTACCAGCGCTGCCGAGACGTCTCCCGGAACTTGTGAGCCGAAAGGTGGCCCGAACACCTTACCCAATTCGAACACTCCATTGAAGTAAATCCCTTCACCCAGCAACACAGGTAATCTGGCGACCTTACGCAGATATCCTGCCTGGAACAGGTAGTACTGGTTTGTCAGCAGCTCATTTTCACCATACGCAGCGAACGTGTTGGCCCCGCCCAAGGAAAACGCCGGAACACCCACGAGCTTATTGCCAAAAGTCGTTCCGCCACTAGCGCCGAAATAGATGGAAGCGGGTTCACTGATTTTGATGAACTTCGCGATGCGACCTTCAGCCAAAGGATAGCTGTGGGCTGCACCAGGACTGGTGTCCACCCACTCCCCGCTCACGTTTGCGTATTGCCCGGTGCGCGGAATCACGGGATTGTCCACTTCGTTGAGGACAAAGTGCAATGCAGTGGCCCCGAAGCGGCCAGAGACAGTCGGCAGGAGTTCTTTGTTTCCGATCTTCGGCGTAAACTTTTGGTAGGCGGCCGTGTAACCCAGAGTTAATTGCGCAACCCGGCTAAATTCGTATCCAAATTCCAGGCCACCACCCGTGGAAGTCTTGCGGTACTCTGCGAGGAAATCGTTCGCACGGTAAATCGGATATTGCAGGTACTCGGCAAAGGCCTTGGGCGCAACGAACCATTTGCTGGTCGCCGAGAAGGGCCTGTAATACTGGCTGGAAATTCCATATTGGGAGCCGATCATCAGATCGTTCCGCAGTTCGGCACGGTAGCTTCCGAAGTCCAGAAATGTTATGCGCGCACCGATGGTGAAGTAGACTCCATTGAAGTTGGAACCGTCGAGCAGAATTAGTGGCTGCACGATCGGTGGCGAATAGGGTTTCTCAACTGCCGTGATGAGCAAACCGGATTTGCCGTCGCTATCGGTCATCTGATAGCTAAGGTTAGAAAAGCGACCGTCGCCTCTCAGGTCCGACAGCTGGTTCTGGAGGGTAGCTGTGTCAACAGGGCTACCTAGATTGTTCTTTAGATCGTTCTCGATAGCCTTCGCCAATTTGGGACTTGTGCCCGCCACTTGCACAAATTGAGGAATTGGCGTGGTGCGACGATGCGCTGCGCGTTGCGTCAAATACTCTAGCCAAGTTGCCTCGTCCACCGAAAGTGTTTTGAGAACTGCAGCCTTAGCTTGCGCGGCTTGATAGCCTAGCTTGATTAATTCTTCCGCCCGGTTGTACTCGAGCGAACCGTAATCCTCGAGCGGAACGGAGATCAGGACGTCCGCTTTCTCCATGCTGCGTAGTTCGTTGGCCGCGACAACCACACTGACCGAGTGACCCAACACGGCCAAGGAAGAGAGGGTTGCAGTCGACTCAAGCTTGGCAGTTTGGAGATGGACGGCCAGAGTCAAATCGGCACCCATACTCTGGGCAACTTCGACCGGGAGATTGTCCAACAGTCCGCCGTCGGCGAAGATATGTCCGTTCCAACGTACAGGAGTGAAGATTCCTGGTAACGACATGGTAGAGCGTAGTGCAACCGAGAGCGAACCCTCCTGGAAAACAAATTTCTGCGATGTGACCAAATCCGTGGCAACGCATGCGAATGGAATTGGAAGATCGTTAAAGTTCTGCACCTGCGAGTACGGAAGCGCGACTCGGTCGAGGATCATTATGACTTGCTGACCGGAATTAAAACCTTCGGGAAACTGCACCCCCTTCTTGAGACCAAACTCCAGGCGGTTCGGATACTCAAAGGCATCCACCTTGCGGCGAAAAGACAGATCCTCGTACGGAGTTTGTCCCTGCAATACCTGGTCCCAATTTATGGTCTCAACTAAATCCTTAACCTCGGAGGCGGAGTGCCCAGTCGCGTAGATTCCGCCGACGAGCCCGCCCATGCTTGTGCCCACCACATAGCTCACGGGAACTCGGTGCTCTTCCAGCCACTGCAGCACTCCAATATGCGCCAAGCCTAGCGCACCACCACCTTCGAGCACCAACCCCACTTTGGGGTGAGTAGAAGTCAGAGTTGATTGGGTGACAGCGGAAACAGAATACAGAATTAGGAGACTGGTAAGAGAAGCTCTGATGCGGCAGCGCATTGATGGACTCCGTGCTGATCGGTCATCCCCGCCTCGATTGTGGTCGCGATGTCGCTTGAGGCTGTGAATCCAGCCCAGTGCGAGTACGGTTACTGCCACCGTGGTCGCACAGCCGGTTTTTAGTTTTCAGAGAGAGTCTCTCTTCCTCACGGCAAGATCAAACCTGTCAGAAGTAACAGCGTTGGCCAACCCCTCCCTGGCAAGTGTCCTCTGTTCCAGCATCCCGATTGCACCTATATGATCCGAAATTCAAGCGAAACCAGTCCTCCGCTCCCTGTCGTTGTTTCCAGAACCCGGAGTGATGGGGTTACAACTCTTGCGAGCCACGAACAAGGAATTATCCACAGCGACATCAAGCCCGCGAAGGCGTTGCTGCAGCCCAAGCGACTCACTGAACCGGGTCCGAGATTTGTCGGCAAAGCGTCGGGGTTGGAGGTTTCGCAACCAGGTTCTAGAGCTGGAAGAATGTGAACTTCGCGTGTGTACATACTTTGATTCGTCCGCGATACGTAGTCCTGTAACTTTTGCCAGTTCTTCTCTGTTCGACCCCATCGACAATGATTGTGTCTAGGCAAAGACAGATCTCTGAAGGAGATGGCAATGAAGCTCAATTCCGTGATGTTGATTGTCTCGATCGCCCCTTCTTGCTGTCGCAACTTCGTCGCCAGTTCCGCTGTACGTGGCGCCCCAAGATCAAGAATACTCCGCGGGGCTCAAAGATCATCCGAACGTACAAATCAAGTTAGGTGCTTACACTGATCCCGTGGAGACATGGCATACAACCTTGCCCTCTCGCAAAGACGTGCTGAAACGGTTAAACAAGAGTAATCCGGCTAAGGATTGCTGAGAATCGCATCGTGTTCTCCAGCGGATGGGGAGAACTGTACCCGAACTGTTCTGGAATTGACGGAGGAATGCTGGAAGCAAAACCGACGTGTGGACTTCATGCGCGCGAACGAGTAGAGATTTGCCAGTTTTTGGCCCCCCCGCGCCCTCTCGATGGCATGCGTGTCGAAATATCCTAATTGATCATTATCGGACTAGATCGCGACCCCCTTAGACGCACGGGACCCCGACATCCTGACCCCGCCTCGAGCAACAAGCTGACGCCTACAGGTGAGTGGAAAAACCGCGCAGACAGTGGTGAAGATCACATGAATATGATTGCCAGGCTTCGTCAGGTCGTTGCTACGGGGTGAAGTGGATGTTCGCATTGCTGGAAACATGTGTGGCACTAACGCTGGCCACTACGAGCGGCTTCGCCCAGTCTTCCAAAAAGGGGTTCGTCGCTGAAGTCTTTGTTTCTAATTCTGACGCTCACATCGTGCTCGGGAAAAACTGCAGATTGTCATAAACAGCTCAAATCGGAGCTTCTATGAATATCCGAACAATCCTCCTCATCTGCGCTCTTGTTTGCACTACTCCGCTCTTAGCGCGAGAAAAAACGGATGTGCTGGTCATGAAGAATGGCGACCGCATGACTTGCCAAATTAAGGGACTCGACGCTGGAGTGCTGTACGTCAGTTTCGATTACATCGACGGCACAACCTCGGTTGAATGGTCGAAGGTGGCCCGTCTTGAAAGCAATCAGTTGTTCATCGTGAATACGGAGGACGGCTCAGTATACACAGGCATGCTCAACACTCCTGAAACGCCCGTTGGTCAACCAGTAAAGATTCAGATTCTGGAGACCCCAGAAAAGGAACTGGTACTCGAGAGCTCGCAGATCGTCGGAATAGTTGGGACATCTGAAAAGTTCTGGCAGCGATTCAACGGCGAGATAAGTTTCGGGGTTACCTATTCCAAGGGTAATCAGGCAACACAATACACCTTCGGCTCTGAGGCGCTATATTTGCGCGAACGCTGGTCCGCTCTGACCCGCTACAATTCCAATCTATCCTCGAGTAGCGGAACGAGCGCCTCCACCCGAAATTCGTTGGATTTCAGCGGCAGGCATCTGCTGCCCTGGAATAAATACTTTTACGCGGGTTTAGGTGGGCTTCTGCAAAGCTCCGCACAGGGAATCACGCTGCAGACCACAGTTGGCGGTGGCCTTGGCCGTTATCTTAAAGACACCAATCGAACCAAAATCTCGGTGCTCGGCGGCATCGCCTGGCAGAGTACGACTTACAAGCCCTCCGTAGTCCCAGTAGGTACACAAAATCTTGTAGCTGCTGCGATCGCTGCCGATGTCAATCTCTTCAAGTTCAGTAAAACCAATTTGGGCATAACCGCTACACTCTTTCCAGGGCTCTCCGAGCTGGGCCGTGTGCGTTTCAACACGAACGCTACGTATTACGTCAAGCTGACAAGTAATTTGAAATGGAATGTCTCCTTCTACGGTAACTGGGACAATCGCCCACCAAACGGCTTCTCTAGCAGTGACTACGGATCAAGTTCGGGGCTCAGTTGGACATTTGGTCTAAAGTGATAGTACAAAATGGCTACGTTCGTGAACGTTGAAACAAAACTTTCGGTCTTGGCAGAAGTGGTCTGCGCCCCCCTTTTATCAACATTTAGCTCTTTTTGCTGTTTCCTCTGCAAGAACTCCTAGTTCTCCCCCCCGTAGCAGCCCCGTAGCATGAGTGTTCACCCGAATGGAGGCATGCAGATTGTGACGCCACTCTCCACAACACACTCCGATGTTTGCCTCACAAGAGTAAGCAAGAGGCACAAGCAACAGGCAAAGACGCCATGGCAGCCGAGAAGGGTTGGAGGCAGGACGGCCAGTGGAATCAAGGCCCATGATCCGTCCTGCGTTCGTCTATCGCCGCTATGGCAACACATCAAAGACTTGATCTGGACCACATTACTGATTGGGACTGGCGTTTCTGCATTCACGACGGGGGACATGTGGATCATACCTTCCATCCTTCTGCTTCTGTGGGTCAGCGCAACCACCTTCCGCCGGTTACTCGTCGCTGTCATAGGCATCTGATGCGGAGGATCGAGTGCCGAGCCGCGTGACTACAACTGCTACAGGAGTGAAAATGAAATCCCGATTGATTGCTGTTGCGGTAAGCCTGCTGATTTTCATGCCACATGTCGCCGTCGCCCAAACATCCCGGGCGACCAGAGCAAGTCCAGCGGCGGAGCCGCCTCCTTTGCCACAGCAGGCCCCCGGCAACAAACACAAACCCGATGCGGTCATCGCACGCCTGTTCGCATTCCAGCCAGCTATCCCGCTCGGGCCTGCCGAGGTGCTGAAGGGATACGAAGAAGGAATGTCCATGATCGCCCAGAGACTATCCGCCGATTTGATCGGCATCATGCAAGCGAACCGAGCCAATCAGATTACGCGTGCGGAAGCGGAGTATCTGATACAAGAGAGATATCAGGTCGCCATGATGCAGCATGAGGTGCTCAGTGCCTTGCACGACAGCTTGCAACTCGACCTCGCACTGGCAGCAAAAAGGCCTGGAAGTGTTAGCCAGTCGGACACAGCCCCTTCGCAGATCTCGGTTCAAGGGGAAAAGATCGAAGTACGTAACGAATAGGAGATTCTGTGGTCCGTAATTAATCTGAACTGATCAGCAGGACATTTTCGACTTCCGCGGCGCGGGTCTTCCGAGTTGTTGGCGTAACTGTATGGTCGGCTTGAGCAACCGAAGAGGATGTCCACTTCCTGGCCCTCGCGGTGCCCAACCTCAGAACTTTATAACGATGCCAGCAGAGACCCTGCCCTGCTTGTCTTGAGTCTGGTCGCTAAACTTGGTGAAGAGCCAATCCGCCTGTACTACACGAAATCCGATCCCCTTCCGAAGGCCAACGTCTAAACCGCCTCCGACAAGCATAGCAAATGCGTTGGAGTTCACACCTGCACTGGAGGCTGTAGCGCCACCGAACAAGGCATGCACAAAGGGCTGAACTACCGGTAGGCGTGCGGTGAGTACGGGACCAACAGTATACGTATAAACCGAAGAATTACTTCTGCGCGAATTGTAAACACCACTGACGTCACCGGTGATTCCCAAAACGTGTTTGAAATTTCCAGTCAATGAGGCGTTCCACCCCACAGCATTATAACTGGGCTGTAAATGCTCGAACTGCGCTCCTCCAAAGATTTCCACTCGTTGTGCAAATACTGGCGTGTACAGCAGTCCGGCAAGTAGGACCGTGGGCGTGAGTCGTTTCCTCATCGAATCCCTTCCTTCAGAAAGAACTGCAAGTCTTTCGAATAACGGAGTTGCCTCTTACGATCCAGTGTCCGAGCCTAAGCTGTTGGTGGCAGCACTCGATACCGACGCCTCGCCGCCGCTGATGAGTGTCGCCCGTGGATCGTCATCTAGGACGATCAACTCCTGATGGTTTTTACGTGGAGTTCAGTGGGGGCTGGTCGATCGGCTTTTCAAGGTCAAGCAACTCCTGCAACCGTCTCCGAATCTCGACGTCTTCTTCATCGCCGCATTTTCGAAACGGGCGACCGCAATGATGTCTTATCGCTGAAAGCCACTTTTCCAGTACCATGGAATTGCCTCGCTCACTCCCGTAGAAGGGCCTACGAGCTCTGAGCGGCCTCAAGCTCGTCTACTCTTAGTTCGCTATTAGACCCGAATTCTTCCTGTTTGCGCTCTCTCCGCAGGACTTGTAACAGGTCACGATCGCGCCGGGGCCGCGCAGATTCGACACACGTACCCGGCGCCATAGCGAATTGAGTTTGGCGGAAAGATGCCGCTATGCAACTGACCTTGCAGTGATTTTCTCGGTTATTTTTGTTGCAGCAATATTTCGGATAAGACGCCTCGTGCGCTCCACGAAGGCGAGCTTGTCGGCTAGACAACTTTCAAGCAGTACGCCGACGCCGTAGTGGCCCGACAGGTCAGCGGCAGCGATCAGCGCCTTGTACTCAGAAATACGAAGGTGAATCAGGTGGCTTGCCTTGGCCAGGATGAAGAGGTGCCGAACGGTTGGGTTCTGTATCTCAGCAAGTTCCCGGCGGAAATCCTCGGCAAAGACCTCGTATAGGCGTCCGTTGAGCTTTAGCGGCTGCTCGCCCATAAGTTTGAAGCACTGGTCGAGGGTATCGAGAACTTTTTGGGAGACGAAGACCCGCGCTTCTAAAGCCTCTTTAACGTCTGGGTCTTGCGCCACTTCGCTGAGTTCATGAAAAACCTTTGTTGTCCTCTCGCTGCCCTGCCGCAGGTCGCTGAGCATGAGCACGAAGAGTTCCTTCGGATTCTTGACTGGCATTATTATTCTCCTCTTATGGTTTCTTAAACGTCGGTTTCCTGAATTGCTGCCGATTGAACTAAAGTTGTTTTGGACTAAAGTGGTGCGTTTGAACTGAAGTGGTGCTGAGCGTCAAACTAAAGAAGTCTTGGGTCTGAAACAACTAGCAAAAATACGCGTAGTGGCGCAAGATCTTGCTGCTATCCGACAAACCAGCGAAACACTTCAACAAACCTAGCGGCAGTCCCCGCAAACACTTGATACGAAGAGGCGACACTCGATTCCAGTGGCTGTCCAGTCTCGGCTCGTCTTCGACGGAAGTTACGCTATGGACGTCTGTGAACGGCTTGCGTCTAACGGTTCAAAAGAAAGTGATTGGGATTCTCTAGCTAGTATAGCTAGCTAGTGTTGTGTCCCATAAATAACTATGGACACTAATCTAGGAGGTTGTTGAAAAACCACTGCCCATACTCAGCGGCGGTGTGGTAAGAAGCAGAGATGCGAGGCGACGGTCAGCAATTGCAAACCGGGATGTTCAGTTATGTGGCCTTGGAAAATCGGATTCCAGCCGATCATCCGCTGCGCGGGGTGAGGAAGCTGGTGGATGTGGTCTTGGCCGGGATGTCCAAAGATTTCGAGAGATTGTACGCGCATGGGGGACGGCCCTCGATTGCGCCGGAGGCGTTACTGCGAGCGCTGTTGCTGCAGGTGTTCTATACAGTGCGCAGCGAGCGGCCGTTGATGGAGCAGCTCAACTACAAGCTGCTGTTCCGTTGGTTCGTAGGCTTAGAGATCGACGACGCGATGTAGAACCAGGCTGTGTTCAGCAAGAATACGACCGGCTGTTAAACCAAGATCCGGCCCAGAAGTTCTTTGCGCAGGTGAAAGCAACAGGCGGCGGAGCTGATGTGTGCTCGAATCTTCGCTGAGTGTCCTACCCGGAACTCGATGCCCAACTCTCCCAGCAATTCCAGGAACCACTGCGTCGCTCCTGTGGCTTCAATGCCGACGACCACTCGCCCTTCCAGGCCAGCGTAAAAACTCGCGTACTGCATTCCCTTCATAGAAAAGCGTCTTCTCGGCGAACTCGCCGGTTTCCATGTCCATCATTCTACGATTTGTTGTCTTGCGTGCAGATCGCAGCGGTTGGATATCGCAAAGTCTACTCGTTGCGAGGCCGACTGTCGTTATGACATCAGGAATACGGGAACGGCCGCAAAACGGGCGGAACACTGTTGCAATTGACAGTCGACAGGGCCACTCACGGTAATCAAACTGCTGCTGAAAAGTGCCACACATTGACGTATGTCGAACCTCAGGATTCTATTCGCGGCCATTTCTGCAATCGTACTGTTCTTGTACGGCCTAGAGGGGTTCAGTCGGGAGATTCAAGCGGTTGGTGGTGAGACGCTCCGGAAATGGCTAGGCCGCCTCACCGAAAGTCGCTGGCGGGGTGTGGTACTGGGTGCTGTTGCGACCGCGATCATTCAATCCAGCAGTGCCGTTACCTCATTGACTGTTGCACTGGTGGATACTGGCAGTATGACGCTCCGCTCCAGCCTGGGCGTCCTCCTTGGAGCAAACATTGGAACGACGTCCACGGCATGGCTGGTTTCGCTGAAGCTGACCGGAATCGGACCGTTCTTCATCGTTCTCGGCACTGCGCTGAGCGCAATGCCGACGCGGTTCAAGGTGCTGGGCAAAGCTGCTTTCTATTTCGGGTTCATCTTTTTCAGTCTTGATTTGGTAAGTTTCACCCTGAAGCCACTGGCCCAAAGTCCGCTATTCACGGAGGTACTGAGTCGATCGAGCACACCAATGATGGGCGTGCTGGCAGGGGTGGTCGTTACCGCGATCGTTCAGTCGAGTAGTATCACGACCGGACTTTGCATACTTCTCGTGCAGCAGTCAATTCTGCCGGCAACGGCGGCGATTCCCATCGTCATCGGAGCGAACATCGGAACAACAGCTACCGCGCTGGTAGCCAGCATCAAGATGCAGAAAACGGCGCGACAGGTAGCATTCGCCAACCTCTGCTTCAACACGTTCGGAGTCTTGCTGTTCCTTCCATTTCTTGGCTGGTTCGCGGCAAAGGTGGTGGACTTCGCGGGCGAACCCGGCACGGCAGTGGCATGGGCGCAACTGATCTTCAACCTGGTGATGACCTTGGCAGTGCTGATCTTGCTGCGCATTTTTCAGCGTCGTGTGGAACTCTTCGATTCCGCTCAGGCACATACTGCAGCATCAGCGGTCTTGAGTTAGGCTCGAACTGGCGAAGCGCTCGCCCCGCAGAACCGCGTCCACCGCAGGCAGAAGCTCCCGAGTCGCATCTAGCTTGAGGACGTATCCCTTTGCCCCGTTGCTTAACGCCATCGCCACCAGATCCGCATCATTGTTCTGACTTAGGAAGAGGATGGTCGCGGTTGGAACGAGTCTGGATATCTGATGGGCAGCTTCTATTCCATTTAGTGTGGGGAGTCCAACATCGAGGACAATCAAGTCCGGTAGCAGTTCTTCAGCTCTTCGGACTGCTTGTAATCCGTCGGATGCTTCGCCAATGACCTGCAGCTCCGCTCTCTCGTGCAGAGTCGCAAGCACAAAGCGCCTAAAGGGCTCATGATCATCGACCACGAGGACGCGAACGACATGGCTCGAATTCTGCATTTCACCTCCCCGCTAAGGCTCAATCTGGAGGATTCGCGGCTTATAGTGTGGGCGGATTGAGGAGCGCGTGGGTGCGCCAAGATGCGCCAAAGCAGCGCGACGGACGTGCCGCGGCAATTGGTTCGTGGAGATGCTGGGCTCGATGGGTCTCAACGTGATCTTTCGGCCGATCTGGCGTGATTGGAATCACATCACCAACGGCGGCACCTTTCGTAGAAGATACCCTTGGACGAGAACCATGGCGTGCAGGGGATGCAATTCGTACAACCAGAAGACGTTTAACAGCAAAGTTGCGCCCAAATCCCTTGCTTTAGCCATAGCTCCTTCGACTGTCAATCTAGACAGTTAAGAAGGTCATGCTTCTGAACGAGGATAGTTTCCGAGACCAGGAGTCGCTCGTCAGCCTGAGATTAAGCCGTGCGTTTCAGGGAGGACCCTCATGGAGCATCCATGCCGAACTCTATTGTATGAGTTGCTTCTAGAACCTGTCGTCCTTTTATTCCGCCTAGCATGGGATTTCGTTTACTCGATAAACTCTTGACCGCGTGGGGGAATGAATGGGTGCTGCTCCCAACACCGAGATGCGGCCCGTTGCAGTTAAGAATGCCCTTCTGGTGGGCGCCGACCCCAACGTCCAGTCTCTAGTGTTGCGAGTTCTCGAGCGTGGCTCTTGGATCGTGCAGAGTGTGCCCGATAATCTTGCGGCACTTGCCACGGCTAGGGGAAGAGCCTTCGACCTGATTGTGACCAGCGACAAGACATCAGGCAGGGAGGACATTGAACTGTTGCGCCAGATTCGCCGTGTGCGTCCCCATACTCGTCTCATCATCCTCGCTTGCGAGGGCACATCGTCGGATGTGATCACATCGATGCGCGAACGCGCCTTCAGTTACTTCTCTAAGCCAATCTCATTGGACACTCTCGCCGACATGATTCGATTGGCCACGGAGGGGCCTTGCTGGGACGATGGTATCGAAGTCGTCTCAGGAACGCCGGAATTGATTCGGCTTCGTGCACGTTGCGATGTAAAAACGGCTGACCGATTAGTGCAATTTCTCAACGAGATTGCCGAACTGCCCGATCCAGAAAGGAATCAAGTGGCCACAGCTTTTCGCGAAATGCTTCTCAATGCGATCGAGCATGGCGGACGACTCGACCCGAATCAATACGTCGAGATCGAATACGTGCGTGCACGCCATATGGTAGCTTGCCACATCACTGATCCCGGCCCAGGCTTTACGCTTGATGAGATCCCCCACGCTGCAATCGCTAACCCGACCGACGACCCAATCCGCCACATTGCTATTCGCGAAGAGCAAGGAATGCGTCCGGGCGGGTTCGGAGTTCTGCTAGCGCAGCGGCTCGTTGACGAACTCATCTATGGACAAGACGGCAACGAGGTCCTTCTCATTAAATATCTTGTTTCCGCCCGACCGAAGTCTGCCTAGTCCAACCCTTGGTTTTCGTAGTCCCGTCTGTCGATCGTGAGTGGAGGACGCAGCTCGGCACCTCGTGGATTTCGAACACATGACTGAAGGCAGAAGTCAGCAAAATGTCAGTCGCCCTGCGGTTAGTTCTGCTAGTAGCGACATTGCCAGTAACGGCTAGCATCACCAGGTAAGTGACGGGCTCAAATTCGGCCGCTCGGGGCAAAGTGTGATCTCGAACCTGACAAAATCTGCCCAATCGGATGTCGTAACAACCGATGATGTGCCTAAACCCCGCGTGCTGCTTGGTGATGACAATTCCGCGATGCTCGATTTTGTGTCCAAAATGCTGGCTGACGAGTACGAGATTGTTGGAGCCGTGCGGGAGGGGCGAACTGTACTGCGCGAGTATCCCCTGCTGCGCCCTGATGTTCTTCTCCTCAGTATGTCCGTAGGTGACTTGAGTGGCATTGAGATCGGTCGGCAGTTGCGGCGCTCCGGCTATGACCCCCACATCGTTATCATGACAGTCGAGGAGGAACCCGACTTCGTGAAGTCTGCCCTGGGTGCGGGCGCATCAGCATACGTACTGAAGTTCCGGCTCGGCACCGACCTGCTTCCCGCTACTCGTGCCGCGCTGGACGGCAAGCTCTTCGTTTCCCCGACTCTTCTCTACCCGGCGGAGTAGCCCGTAAAAGAGTCAGATCACTCTCATCTCCCCACGATTGCGCTTCAAGAACGAGCACAACATTGCTCTTGCGCAACGACTGTAAGCCTCCGTTATACGATTGGTTTTCATTTTGGGATTCAGGAACCTTTCTTTGGCTTTGGGGTTCCACTAGATCGGACGGAGGTTGCTTGGCCCAAATCCTCAATTCGCGTACTGGTAGTATATGACTTTGAACCCTTTTCTACGGTCGATCTGTTCCGCGCTTCAGGACAAACTGGAATTGAGAACTAATGTCGAAGCATCAGGTGGACAGGACGCTATCGAACTAGCGCAAGCACTGCAACCTGACTTGATTCTGATGGATATTGGACTTCCGAAGCTCGACGGAATCGAAGCCGCGAGGAGAATCAGTGAACTGGCCCCCAAATCGAAAATCCTATTTTTTAGCCAAGAGTCTTCCGCAGATATTGTGCAAGCCGCTTTCAGTGCAGGCGCATCGGGCTACGTCGTCAAGATGGATGCATGAAGCCAACTACCGACCGCCGCAAAAGCTGTTCTCTGGAGCGAGCGGTTTGTCAGGGACAGATTTGTGGACCACGGTTTTGCCCAGGACTCGGATGCACGACCCTCTGGGGGCGCAGAAGGCATAAGGTCTTCCAGTTTCGGCAACCGCAAACATAGAGATCGCCCTCATTGGCCTTCGCTCAGAGACAAATGCTACTGTGTATTTTGTGCTTACAGCTGTTCAAATATCTCTGCTTCATCTCACCCAGCCAAGCGGGTACGACGTTCTTCGGCCTCGAACGGGACGCGAGCATAAACCGTGGTCCCGCCTGCGGGTTGCGACGTGATGGAGAGCTCACCTTTCACCAAATGGATTCTTTCACGCATGCTGATGAGCCCTAAGCCCCGTCCACTCAGGGCACTTTGCTGGTCAAAGCCAGCGCCGTTGTCACTGATGGTGAGCTTAACCTCCGCCGAACTGCCCTCGAGTTTTACACTGAAGTGCCGCACACCACTGTACTTCACCGCATTTTGCAGAGCTTCCTGCAAGATGCGGAATAAGCAAAGCGAGATTTCCTTGGGCACAGTTCTCGGCATACCTTCGTGGGTGAAATCAATCTCTACCTTCTGTTGTTCGGAGAATTCTCTGCAGAAGCTATTGGTAGCCACGGTGATGCCTAAGTAGTCAAGCTTGGAGGAGTGCAGGCGGTGCGACAGGGCCTGAACATCCTTCCCTAAATCGGAGAGACGCTGCTTGATGTGACCGATGTGTTCATGAATGTCAACTTCGGACTTGGAGTGTTTCTGGCCCCATTGTTCCAACTCGATCACTACCAAGGCGAGTCGCTGACTGACATCGTCATGGAGCTCTCTCCCGATCCAGGTACGCTCCTCTTCATGAGCCTCAATCAATTTACGCCCGATGCTGGCCATCGCTTCCTCGGCCAGCTTCCGCTCGGTGATGTCGACGCAAGATCCTATGTAGCCGGCAAAAGAACCGTCCGGATTTAATCTGGGTACGCCTATATCGAGGAGCCAGCGGTACTCTCCATCATGACGTCGGAGGCGATACTGCATCTGGAAGGGCTCGTGACGGTCGAAGGCTTCCTGGTAGGTATCCAGGCACAGCTGGTCTTCTGGGTGCACCATCTCTGCCCAGCCGTTGCCAAGCTCCGCCTCTATGGAGCGACCGGTGAACTCCAGCCAAGGCCGATTGAAGTAGTTGCACAGCTTGTCCGTTCCAGACATCCAGATCATTACAGGCGCGGTGTTTGCGACCAGGCGGAACCGTTCCTCGCTCTCGCGTAGCGCTTGCTCGGCCAGACGGCGCTCCGTGACATCTCGAATAATGACAGTAAATAACTTCCTCCGGTCGGCTTCGACGTGGGAGACCGATGCTTCAATAGGAAATTCCCGGCCATTTGCGTGGACTGCCCACAGTGCACCCAGCGGTCCCATGCTACGAGTGGTGAGACCGGACTCGCCGAAGCGGCGTAGGTGTGCTCCTTGCTCCAGACGGAAGCGTTGCGGAATGAAACGATCGATAGAAGTTCCGACGGCGTCGGTTTGAGTGCAGCCGAACATTTTCTCTGCCGCAGCGTTGAACAACACGATCCGTTGCTCCTCGTCGACGGCGATGATGGCATCCATGGCGGACCCCACAATGCCCGCCAGCCGGTCCTGACTCTCACGCAATTTGTGTTCCGCCCGCCTTCGTCTCACCTTATGCCATACTAGCCCGAAAAGCAGCAGCGTCTCCACCACGATCAAAGCAATGCCGGCAATGATGTACCACTTATAAGATTCCCAGGCAGTGGGCTGCCGGTACAGCACGACACTGTCAGGTGGAAGGTTGCTTTCCTTAAATCCCCAGCGACGCAGGGCTCGCCCATCGAACATGTAGACATTGGGGCTCTTAACGATAGGGATGTCCTGCGGCTTCTCTCCGTTGAGAACCCTCACGGCCATCTCGGCAGCAAGCTGACCGGTGGCCGCCCAGCTCAGCAAGTCGCCACCCACCGATCCCAGGCCGAGATCAACATCGTCCAGGACAAAGACTGGCGCATTCGCGGCACTGGCAACCATCGGAACTGACTGAGTTGCGTCAATGAAGCGAGTTCCCTTAGCATCCTGCATAATTGAGGTGTGGAAAACAATTGTGTTACTCGGCAGGTGCCTAAGCCGCTCGAGCAGCGTGGCCACGTCTAGATCGGTAAGATAAGTGAAATCAAGTGTGGATTCGTAGTTGCGCAGACCTTTCCTGACGATGCCCTCGGTGTCCCGGTCAAAGGTTCCCACACCGCCCACTACTACCACATGCTTGGTTGCAGGTTGCAAATGCAGCGCCGCTTTTAGGGTTTTCTCCGGCTGCGCGACTGCCCAGACACCGGTAAAGTAAGAGTCGAGCTTCAGCTTGTGTAGCATCTCCTCTGTACTTCCGCAGAAGATGATTGGGGTGTTCGGGAAAGCCTTTTCGTGCGATTCGACCATGAATTTAAGAGATGCCTGTCCCGCAGCGATGATCACGTCTGGCTTGCGATCGCGATACTTGATAGCGAACCACTCTCGAAACTGGCGTTGGGAAGCCTCTTCTGGAAACAAAGTTGCCTCCAGATTCTCGTTATAGAACTCGATCTGGTACGGCGATTTTTCCAAACCAGCTGCGATCGCCTGATCCACGGCAGCAAAGCCGGGTGACGACATCGACCCAAAGTCGTTGAAGACGAGAACGCGCCGGACTTCCTTAACCTGCGCAGGGGCAGGATTTTGGAAGGGCAGTAAGCACCCCACTAGCAAAAGCACGAGCTTGCGCGGTTCCCAGTGTTCACGTCGGCCTTGGGCAAGGAGGTATGCCCAGTACCGGCCAGCCCGTGAACTCGTTGGAATAGGTGGTCCGGCGCGCCAACGGAAGAGACACACTAAGGCCCTGCCAAGTTGAGTGGGTTGGTGCCGGGCAGTCGGGTTTCTTTTGTCACCTTGACGTAATCGCATTGTGAAGAGTCTGCCTCACTCGTAAGGCGATCCCAATCTGTCAGAACTTACAGGCCGTGGCCGTGGCCAGGTGGCCGACACCAGTGGCCGTGCCAGTTGTCAAAAATGGCGTTGAGGATTAACATCGCAGGGTTTACGCTGAGCGGTTACCCCATAGGATTCGCTCCGCACAAGTGGGTGGCGCTAGAGCACTAGAGCCTTCCTATCAGTATGGGGGTTACCGGTGTTGATCGGCTCGAACTTGTGGTCTCTCCCGCGATCCGGTCTATGCTTCGTCTGGTTCGGAGTGTTTGCCTTTGGTTTGGGCTAATGGGTCGCACCTTCGACCAGACGGCGTCGGCCACCTCGGACGAGAACGGGGAGTTCGGGTTCCCACTCCTACCGCCCGGCAAGTATGAACTCCAAGCGAGCAAACAAGGTTTCGAGCCAGTTAGTCTTCCGGAAATAACCATCCATATCACGGAAATTCTTCGTCTCGAGCTGCATCTTCGGCTCGCGATGCGCTTCGAGCGTGCGCAAGTGTCATCAAACCCGCATTGTAGAATTCCACACGAAATTGAAGGCTACCCATAAGCAGTTTGGGAATCCCGACTCCAACTTCACCTCACCGACATTCGGGGTGATCAATAGCACTTCTGTCAATTCTCGCGTGGGGCAGTTGGCTCTGAGGTTTGCGTTTTAGTCTCTGTGGACAAACCATCTACCGCCTGCCATTCTACGACATGACTGAGCAGGGCGCTCACCCTCTGCGTTCATTCGAACTTAGGCAGACTTCTTTATCACGCCGCTTCGGAAGGCGATGATCTTGCCACGCTGTTCCAAGGGAACCCATTGGCGCTTCGGGGCTTTGAAACTCTGCGGGACATAAAATTGAATCAGTCGCGCCATAATGAATCCTCCCAGGATGAACACCTTCTTTCTCCTGATACATTGCCTAATCAGCTTATGGGCAAAAATACCAGCATGGGTACTACTATAAATAACAGGAAAAGTGGAAGAGATTAGCCTACTGAATTAATTTGAAGCTGTTACTTCTACCAGCGCGACACTTATTTCTTTTATTTAATGGCCAGCGCGTAACGATTTACCGGCTGGAGGGTAAGTCGACGAAATCCTCAATTAGGGTTTTCGCCAGTTCTATGCGCTCGACGGTGACTGGTATACGCTGACACGAACTGAGATCGGCGGTGCAGCAAGACACAGCAACGCTCGAGGTCATTGCGCCGTTTGTCCTAGTTGGCTCTCTCGGCAATTCCTGAATGAAATAGGCGCACGGGGACGGTTCGGTCCTTCTCACCAAGGGTAAATCACTAGAGGTGACTCTGTAGCAGAAAGACATTTCGACGAAGGGGGTCGATTTCAAGGTGTCTAATTCCTTGATGAGTTCACGCCAAGCTTTCGAATTCCGCTTGGTGGCAAAAGGCTTGTCGAGATCAGCGTAATAGGAGAGAAGGTTCCGGCGCAGAGCTTCCGACACCGGCTTGCCACTCGTTCTGTCGAGCAACTTCGCATAAGTTTCGTCAGCGAGTCTGTAGGTCGCTGCCCCGGTTGCAGCTCCGGTGTCAAGATTGTCGTTGGGCAACTGGAGACGATCTTCCCGGTGCGCAAGAAGGAGCGCTCGATAGTGGTCCAAGGTTTCGTTAAAGCTGTTCATGTACAACTGTTCAACAGCCGGTGTGGGTGGATGAAACGCGAGGCCGCTGAACGGGCCAACTTTTGGCACCAAGCGCAAGAAAAATGCCTTAAGGCGGGCGGCGAAACCTGGCTTTTCGTAGATGTGGCCCCACTCCTTGCGGTACCCCGAAGTTGAGATGTTGTAGATGAATTCCTTCTTAGTCTCGCTGGGGTGGCTATTCTGAATCTCATCTCTTTTGAGGTGCCATGCCACTTTCGTCATGCGTGGAATCACAGTTGAAACAGCGTGGCGATAGCTGCCAATGGATAGATCCAGGCTGAAAAAGACACTCGACATGTCGAGGGAATAGGTTCTGGCAAATGCTCTTTCGAGCACAGACTTTGAAACCTCAAAGCCAACAAAGTCATGATAGGCCTTAGGTGCGTAGTTCCCTTCGGCGACCTGGTCCACATCGAAGCCGTATTCCACCTTCATGTGTGCAGATGGTTTTTCCTGATAGGTAACGATGGGCCCATATTTCCTTGCCAGACCAGGATACATAATTGCAACCGCTAGATTCGTGGCAAGTTGGTGGCCCGAGCTGTCGGCAGCGTAATGCGACAGAGCGCCCAGCGCAAATGCGTATTCATTTAAATCCCTTGATTCGTCGATCAAGGCAAATACAAAATCGCCACTTCGGACATAGTGCGTAAGGTCACTAAAGAATTGACTGCCGAACGGGTAGTAACCCAAATCCTGAATAATCGCGCCACCGTACGCATAGGCATGCGCCCGCAGTAGTTCCTCTGGAGTGGCGTGGGGGAATCGGCTCAAGAGCAGGGGGGCAATGTTGTCCTTCCACGCCGCATCGATAATGGCCTCGTGCGTAAGAACGGAATATCCCGCGCAGTTAGGGGGGCAGGATATTGCCAAGAGAAGTAGGAAGATGAGAGGCACGGACTGTGAGAACAAAGTGGATCCACCCTGCCGGCATCGCGTCTTGCGCAACCTCCGTTCCGTCGGCAGTTGGTTGCGTGCCATTGATTCCCCTTTTTGACTGTTTGAGGGTTAGCTATCGGGCGATGCCCTTGTTGACCAGGACTTTCACTTCAACCCGACGGTTCTCGGCCCGCCCGGCCTTCGTCTCGTTCGGTGCCTTTGCTCCATATTCGCCCATTGCGCCAGGTGCCACGATATGCCGAATTGGCACGTTACCCTGCTGCATCAAGAAAGTAATCACCGCTTTGGCCCGGTCCTCACTCAGTTTCGTATTCATAGCAGCGCTTCCGGTTGAATCGGCAAAGCCCGTCACCTCGACAATGTATTCAGTCAGACCAGTGGCGGTTTGCGCCAACCGCTTGAGTGTTTCCTGGTCCCGCGGCGAAGCGAGGTCTATATCAGGAACAATGCGTGTGCTGAAAAAAAGATCAACAACTACTCGGCGCATTGATAAGTAAGATAGTTGACCGAGACGCCACACAATGCCACTGTGAAAACTACCA
>Ga0210399_10000749_pt1 | contig 25602 bp, 20 predicted proteins | sample IncBWC14MmetaG_FD_150865 | JGI IMG/M metagenome (GOLD analysis project Ga0210399, IMG submission 150865) | Forest soil microbial communities from Barre Woods Harvard Forest LTER site, Petersham, Massachusetts, United States - Inc-BW-C-14-M | ecosystem: Environmental > Terrestrial > Soil >... | reverse complement strand
AACACCTTCAGCCAGTCGTCCAGCCGCCCGACCATGATCGTGCACACCGGTCCCATGCTCGCAATTCCCTTGCCCTCTTTTTCCCGCCGCTTCAGCCCGCGCTCCACCGCCTCCGCCACCGCCACGCACTGCGGTAACGTGAAGCACACCGTCGCATTAATGCTGATTCCGCGATACGTCGCCTCTTCAATCGCCGGAATCCCCGCCGAAGTCACAGGAATCTTCACGATCATATTCGGCGCCAGCCCGCTGAATTCTTCCGCCTGTTCCACAATTTTCTTCGCGTCGCGATACAATCGCGGGTCGGTCTGGATCGACAGCCTTCCATTCTTCCCGCCCTGCGCATCAAAAACCGGTTTGAGCAGCGCCGCCGCCCGCACGGAAATCTCCCGCACCACCTTCCATGCAATTTCGTCCTCTCCCACGGTCGAAAATTCCTTCATCAGCACTTCAATCCGGTTCTTCCAGTTGGAAAGCTCTTTCTTAAGCACGCCAAGCACGATCACCGGATTACACGTCGCCCCCACGCCGCCGTGCTCCATCGAGTAAGTCAATTCCTCGATCGATGCCGAATCGTTCCACAAACACGTCGGCGTCGTCTGCGTCATCTTGTGCAGTGGACTCTTGAACGCCGTCGCCGTCGCTTGGGTCATAAATCCCTCCCTCCAACCGGACGCTCGCCGATTCTCCTCATATCGTCGCCGAGCGTTCCAGCGTCACCTTCACCGCTCTGCCCTGCTTGATCGAATTCTCCGCCGCCACCGCCGTCGCCAGCGCCTTCAATCCGTCTTCGCCCGTCACGCGCACCGGCTTGTCCTGCAGCACGTTCTGCACAAAATCCCGCACTTCGGCCAGATACGCATCCGCAAATCGCATCAGGAAATGATCCGCCAGCGTCTGCGAACTTCCATTCGCGCTCAAGAACACCGCCGGCGCCTGCTCGATGCTCCCCACAAAAATCGCGCCCTTCGTTCCCAATATTTCCGTCCGCACGTCATACGCATACACAGCGGACACATAGGACTCGATATTCCCAATACTGCCATTCCGGTATTGCAAATTCACCGAACTCGCCACCACATCACCGTACTTCGCCACCTCCGGCCTCGTCGCCACGGTCGCATACGTTTGCACCTCGGCCACTTCGTCGCGCATCAGCCATCGCGCTAGATCGAAATCGTGAATAGTGCTGTTGTACAAAATCATTCCGTTCACGCCGGACTGATACGCCGCCATCGACGGTTCGTCCTTGTCCCGCCCCACCGACTTAAAAATCAGCGGTGTCCCAATCTCCCCCGCCTCGATCCGCTTCATCGCCGCTGCATACGCGGGATCGTAACGCCGCATAAATCCAACCTGCAGCCGCACGCCCGCCTTGCCCACCGCATCCAACGCCGCGTACGCATCCGCCATCGTCAGCGCTAGCGGCTTCTCGCACAAAATATCCTTCCCCGCGTTCGCCGCCTGAATCACCGCCTGCGCATGAAATTTGTCCGGCGTAGCAATCAACACCGCCTGCAATCCCTTCAACTCCAGCATCGCCTCCAGGCTCCCGAACGCCTGCTCGATCTCCAACTCTTCCGCCACCTGCTTCGCCCGCGCCTCCGCCACATCCGCAATCGCCACCAACTCCGCGCCCGGCACCAGCCGCCGCAAATTCTCCGCGTGGCGCTTCCCCATCTCCCCCACGCCCAGCACGCCCATCTTGATCTTCCGCATTCCGCTCACTCCGCTCCCTGGTGGCACAGGCACTCCTGCCTGTGCTCTTGGGTTTTCCAATCTCTGCGAGCTCTGCGCTCCTATCTCCGCGCCCTCTGTGCTAATTCTTCCCTTTTCTTCCCTACGCCTTCGCCGCCGCGCTAAGTTGATTCATCACTCCCTCCAAATACCGCAAACTCGCCGCCACACTATCCTTTGGCGGAATCTCCGTAGCCCCAAACTTCACATCCTGCTCGATCACCGACCATCCCGAATACCCGTTCTTGATCAACGTCCGAAAGAACGCCGGAAAATCAATATTCCCCTTCCCGATCACCGTGAACACCTTGTTCTCAATCGCTTCCTCAAAAGTCCAGTGCCACTTTCGCGCCTCCTCCAGCACCGCCGAGTTGCAATCCTTGATATGCACAAATCGCAGCTTATCCTTATACTTCTCCGCCTCTTTTACCGAATCCCCGTGGCCATACACGCAGTGCCCCGTATCCAGGCACAGCCCAATCTTCGTGTGCGACGTCGCATCGTAAAATCGCTCGCACTCCTCCGGTGTCTCCACATAAGTCGCCACGTGCGGATGAAACACCAGGTCCAGCCCAAATTCCTGCGCCACCTTCTCCGCGTCCGCCACAATATTTCCTACGTGTTTCCACTGCGCCGCTGTCAACGTAGGACAGCCCTTCTCATACACCCGCCCCGAATACGCATTCCGCTCCGGCGACTGATCATCCGCCATCACCAGAAACGGCGCCTTCAACGTCGCCAGCAAATCCCCAACCTTCCGAATCCGCTCAATCGCCGCCTTCCCCGCCGCCGGGTCCGTCATCTTCACCGGCACAAACGATCCCAGCAGCTTCAGCTTCCTCTTCTCCAGCTGCGGTTTCAGTACCGCAGCATCGGTCGGAAAAAATCCATAAGGCCCAAGCTCCGTCCCCGTGTACCCCGCCTCCATCATCTCATCCAGCATCTTCTCGTACGATTGCTCCCACGAAGGCCCCGGATAATCCAGCACGCCCCAACTATCCGGCGCGCAAGCAAACAAAAATCTTTCCTTCAATCCGCTCATCTCTTTCTCCTGTAGCGGCCACCTTCAGGTGGCCCCTCTTGCTTTGTAGCGGCCGCCTTCTGAGGCGGGCGCCCTTTGTCAGTTCGCACCCGATCTTTAGATCGGCCACGCTCGCCATCGCAGCGGCCCCGACCTGGCGGGGCCGCCTTTCACAAACGCAAAATCCCCTCCCTCACCGCCACGGCTCCAGCACCACCTTCATCGATCCCGGTTCAATCGCCTTAGCCATCGCCGCATCCACATCGCGTAGCGCATATCTGTGTGTCACAAACTCCCGCAACGGATAATGCTTCATATACCGCACCATCTGCCGCATGCTCGGTCCATACGCTGCCGGCTCTTCCCCGCCCACTGCCAAAATCCGCGCATTCTTCGCGCACAAATGCCGGTGCGGACTGATCGAAATCTCCCCCAAATCCGAAAAATTCCCCGCCTCCACCAACAATCCACTCACCCGCAACATCTCCAACGCCTCCGGCACCGCCTGCGGCACACCCGCGCACTCCACCACCATGTCCGCCCCGCGCCCATTCGTCAGCGATCTCACAAACTCCAACCGCTCCGCCTTTGACATCTTCCCCGCATTAATCGTGTGATCCGCCCCAAGCCGCTTCGCAAAATTCAGGCGGTACTCCGACAAATCCACCGCAATAATCGTTCCCGCTCCCAGCATCCGCGCCTTCATCAAAAAACACATTCCCAGCGGCCCAACGCCCATCACCACCACGGTATCGTCAAACCGGAACGACTCATTCGGGAACGCCGACATCTGCTTCGCACGGTCCAGCCCCACCGACACCGCAAATATCTCCGTCAGCACCGCCACTTCCGACGGCAAATCGTCCGGCACCTTCACCAGAAAACTTCCCGGCACAATATAAATGTACTGCGACCATCCCCCAAACAGATGTGGCGGATTCTTCGCGCTCAAATTATTCCCGTAATCCGTCGTCTTCTCGCAGCAGTAGTAAGGAAAATCATGCCGGCAGTAGTAGCACTCCCCACACGAAACATTCGCTCCCACCACCACGCGGTCGCCCACGCGCAGCGCCACGCCCTCAAAATCCGCGTACCGCCCGTCTCCTCCAATCGCCGCAATCGTTCCCACATTTTCGTGGCCCTGGATAATCGGAAACTCCAGCTTGCGGTCGCCGTACTGCGTCACATATCCCTGAAACGTATGCTTGTCTGTCCCGCAAATCCCGGACATCTCCATCTTCACCAGCACACACCCCGGCCCGGGCTCCGGTAACGGGTACTCCCGCAATTCATACTGTCCAGGTTTTACAAGTGTTGCCGCGAGTACGCCGTGGGCCGACATTGCCGAGTCTCTTCCGTTTCCTGTGGTTGTGATCGGGAGCGCCAGTCGTTCCCTAATCAAAATTGCGGGGAAACCTGTTGGGCCTCGATTCCCCGCTCCTGATTAATTGCGATAGTTCGCCAATTCCCTGTCAGAAATTCAACTTCAACGAAAGCTGGCCGATACGCGGAGGCGCAGCCGCTGTGATCTGTCCGAAGGAAGAGACCGTGTTGATGCCGTAAGGAGTCAGGAACTGGGCATGGTTAAAAAGGTTGAAGAGTTCTGCGCGGAACTGAAGGTTCACGCGCTCGGTAATTTGCGTGTTCTTCAGCACGGCAAAGTCCCAGTTATTCACTCCGGGACCGTGGAAGAATCGCCGGTTGGCTGTCCCCTGTTGCCCCAATGCTGACGGTGCAAACGAAGTGGGGTCAAAATAAAAGCAGGCACCGGGACAAAGTTGCGTGCGGGGATTAAACTTCTTCACCGGCGCTACTAGATTCGGTGTGTCCACTGCCAATGTAATCGGCCCTCCAAAACCTGTGCCGAGCAGCGACTGATCGTCGTTCTCCACCATGGTTACCGGAAGACCCGTTGCAAATCGCGTGATGCCACTGATCTGCCACCCGTTGGTCAGGCGTTTCGGCCCGGCCAGTTTGTCGAAGGGCAGATTGTACGAATAGCTGAAAACAAAGTTATGCGTTGAATCGAACGCCGACAAAGCCCGACTCAGACGCGGGTTGACCGGATTCATCTGTTCGCCGTATCCGGAAGAATTGTCCAGAGACTTGCTGAACGTATAGCCCAGCAGCGTTTGCAGCCTTCCGGATGTGTGCCGCCAGTTGATCTGCGCCGAGTTGTAGGCGGAGTTGCCGATGGTTATGAAATAGGAGTTGTTCCCGAAGGGAATGATGCCAATGCGCCCGTCCGGCAGCGTCGTGCCCGCGCCGTTGGTGTCTGTGAAGGTCGTCCCCGCCGGCAATTCCACGCCGGGGAGCACTGCACGGGTGCTCAAAACCGAGCCCCCGCCGACTGGGAGGTAAATATTATTTTCACCGCCTGGTCCGCACGTCGCCGCGCCCGGCTGCACCGCGCTCGCCTTGCTCAGGCTCAAGCACAGCGCCGGATTGCCCGGGTTAGCCGAAATCGAACTCAGCAAGTGATGTCCCTCGGAACCAACGTAGCTGAGCGTCAACAGGTCCGATGAGGTGATTTGCCGCTGAATCGAGAGCTCATATTCCTCGGCGTACGGTAACGAATTGTGATTGAAAAAAGCTGGCGAGCTGCTAATCGTGCCGAATGCACCGAAGAAATGTGCGAGAGTGTCGTACGGAAATCCGGTTGCCGGATGTGTGGCCGAAAAGTTCTTTGGTGGGTTCGGCGCGGGGAAAAGATTCGAGATCGTCGAGCCTGAAGGCCGGTTAATAAACGGCGAGGCAAACTCGGGGTTGGACTGCCCAGTGTAATTCCCGAACGGCGCATCGCCAATTTCGTTGAAATCCGTTGCGCCTTCAAACGTCGTGTAGAAAATACCCCATCCCGCGCGGATGCTTGTGCTCCCTGGCTTGCCGAGGATCTTGCCCAGCATCCCTTCGTGATCCCCAAAGGAATACGCCAGCCCGAGACGTGGAGCAAAGTTGTTCCAGCGCGTCGGAGCCAGACCACGTGGAACCCCTGAATCGCCTGGGAACACCCACCCGGTTGGTGAGCCAGGGAAAACCACCGATTGCTGGCCCGGAATGATGGTCTGGATTTCGTTGTACTTTTCGTGGAATGGCGCGCTCACGTCGTAGCGCAAGCCATAGTTCAAAGTCAGGTTCGACTTGATGCGCCAGCTGTCCTGTCCATACATCCCAAAATAAAAGTTTCGCCCGTAGGAGGGGTAGGACTGCCCTTGCACATACGAACTCGGCGCCCCCAGCAGGAAATCCACAAAGTCGCTCCCGGTTTCGCTGACACCGCCGTTAGTCGACCCGAAGAAGAAATTGCCGTTCGCCACGTTGAAGAGATTCTCTTCCAGTTGATTGAAATGGTATTGCGCGCCGAACTTCAGCGTATGCGTGCCATAGACTTTGCTGAAATTGTCCAACACTTGGTAGATGTTATCGGTAAGACGGTTGGGCCGGCTCGGAACGCCAATCACGAAACTCTGAAAGTCGATCTCGGGGACGCCCTGCACAGTTGGTGCGCCCACGAAAATTCCGGGGGCGCCGCCCTTCCCTGAGGCAAAACCAAGATCCGCCAAAGTTTTGTTGGTACCGCCCAACGGTTGGTTGAACTTCGTATCCAGTCGGAAATAGCCCAGCCGGAATTCATTCACAATGGATCCCTTTGACTTCGTGTCGGAAAGGGCTATGAAGTGGTTCTGCCCCTTGCCATCCACGCTGAAGCCGGGATACAACGCCGCGTTCGAAGCCCAATACGGATCGATGCGGTCGTACTTGTCGAAATAGTAGTAGGCCGTCATCAATCCGAAGCGCGTATTGGCATCTCCCCGCAAGCTAAACTTGTTGTCATGCAGATTGATCTTCCCTGCATTCGTTGAGAAAGTATCCTGGGTGGCATTGTTCCCCGGCTGTATAAAAGGCAGCAGGTTTGAGGCAATCGAATTAAAGCGGGACGGCGCGAGAGAAAGCGTTGGAAATACGCACTGTGCCGCGCTTGTGCAGGCCGAGCCGTACGGAACCGGTGTCCCCGCCGCGACTGAAGCAGGAGTATAGTCCGTTGCCCTGTAATAATACGGAAGACCATTTGTGACCGTGTTTCCCGTAATCGCGGAAAGTTGCGTCGCCCAGTTACCCCCGTTCACAGTCTTTGGTACGGCAATAGGCTGGCCGCCGTTGAATCCACCGGCGACCGTGGGGGTAGTGAACCCACCTGCGGCTGCGATGCCGGAAAAATCTCCGCCCTTAAGTGCCGAGCTGGGTGCGCCCGTGATTACCTGGGGAACCGCTTGGACCAACCGGTTTCCCTGGTAGTCCCCAAAGAAGAAGATCTTGTCCTTCTTGACCGCGCCGCCAAACGTACCTCCAAACTGATTCTGATGATAATCCCCTCGGTGGCCCGTCTCAAAGAAATTGGCCGCATCGAACTTCGTATTCCGTACAAACTCAAATGCGTTCCCGTGCCAATCGTTCGTGCCCGATTTTGTGACCACGTTGATAAGTCCGCCGGCATAGTTGCCGTACTCGGCATCGGCGTTGTTGGTGATAATCCGGAACTCCCCCAGGGAATCCAGGTTAGGCACTGCGCCCGCTCCGGAATAGCCGATTTCCTGCACCAGAAGGCCATTCAAGATAAACCCGTTGGCGGATTCCCGCATGCCGTTCACGGAGAGCGCGCCGGAGTCCTGATCGCCGGACACCGGTGGCAGCGAAAATCCAGCGGAGATAAATTGTCCGGAGTAGGCGCCGCTCATGGGCGAAGGTGTCGAAATCACGCCAGGTTGCAGAGAAAGCAAGTCGGTGAAGCTCCGCCTCACCAGCGGCACGTCTGTCATCTCCTTGCCTTCGATCACTTCGCCCATCTGCGTGTTCGATGTCTCCACGTGCAGCGCGTCGCTCTCCACAACGATCTTTTCTGTCGATTGCCCCACCTGTAGAGGCACGTCCACCACGAGCGCGTCATTCACATCGAGAACCAACCCTGTTTTCTGGTACTCCTTGAATCCCTTTTGTTGCACATCAATCGTGTATTTCCCTAGGGGCAGCGACTGGAACGAATAGTATCCCTGCCCATTCGTGCTCTGACTGAAGGTTACGCCCGTGTCCACGTTTGTCGCGGTCACCGTCGCTCCCACAACCGCCGCGCCGCTCGCGTCTGTCACAGTCCCTGAAATGCTCGCCGTAACGCCGGCGTTCAGCCGGCCACAAAACAATACCCCAAGCGCCAACACCAATACGCCCACATACGTGCGAAGTCGCGTGACTTGCATTTTCCCCTCCGAGTAATCTCGTCTGACTCCAGCCCCGTTTTCGGCCTCGTGGCCCTCCGGTATTCGGCGGCGCACCTCTTCGCACCGTTCTTCTTCCGATTGCCGCCCGAATCTAACCGGTTATCGCTTGGCACGCGTTATAGTTCAGCGCCTCATCTTTGTCAAGAAGTTTTGCCGCCGCCTCTTTCGTTGTGTGGGAAATCGGATTGCCGAACCGTTTCAACTCCGCAAAATCTCCTCAACCGCGGCGCCAAATCACACCCCGCGTGAGCGCCCGCCGCGGCCCCCAGTGCCGGCCGCAACCGCCCCGTGACCCTTCATTCCTATAACCGATTAGACCAATACAGAATTCTGTTCCATCGCCGCGCAGAACTCTCTAGCTAACGTTATTTTTGCCCGTCCATCCGTCTCCAAACACAACCCGTCCACTCACCAAAAATTCCATTCTCTCTGCCTCCCCTCCAGTAGCACAGACTTCAGCCTGTGTTCTTGGCTTCTCGTCTCTGCGCCCTCCGCGTTCTCAGCGTCCTCTGCGTTAGATCTCTTCTCTTGACTCTTTCCCCGGGCGCCCCATACGCGGTCGTTGCGTGTGGGTCTTGGGCTTCTCCCCGAATGTGCGAGCCAAAGGTCCCAATCGCAATTCCCGCTTGCATCAAAAGCGCGTCCTGCGAATCAAATATCAGCAATGGCTCTTCTACTCGTCGGCGTGGTGACCACCCTCTTCACTGTCCTTGTGCATTCGCTCATCCCACCAACGATCGTCGCGGGCATTCGCCATCATTTTGCGCGGGGCCGAGCCGGCGTTTGGTTCTGGGACGCGACCCTGGTAATGTTCTTCATCCTCCTGACGCTCGTTGCCCATTTCGTCGAGATTGCGCTTTGGGCGCTATCGTTCGTTCTCTGTGGCGAGTTTTCAAATTTCGCGGCCGCCCTTTATTTTTCGGGGAACACATACACAACACTTGGGGATAGCGCCACCGTGTTATCGGCCCGCTGGAGAATGTTGGCGCCCATTGAAGCAGCCAACGGAATGCTCATGTTCGGCGTCTCAACCGCTATCATCTTTGCTGTAATTCTTCGATTGGTCGAAGCAAAATTCGGCCTGCATCTCGACCAACCACCCAAATCCGGTTAACACGTTACACCGGCCCTTACTTTCCTTTTGAAGTTGGCGTACGTGGCCGTATGATGGCACCAACGCGATCGGAGGGTACGCAATTGAACTCATCGAATCTCGTCGATCCTGCGTTTTGGAGCCGGTTGCAGTTCGCCTTCACGCTGACCTATCACTACCTCTTTCCGCAGCTCACCATGGGATTGGCGTGGTTTCTGGTGTATTGGAAGTGGCGTGCCCTGCGGACGGGCGATGAAAAGTACAATCAAGCCGTTCGCTTTTGGGCCAAGATTTTCGGACTCAATTTTGCTGTGGGAGTCGTCACCGGCATTCCTATGGAGTTTCAGTTCGGCACGAATTGGGCGGACTTTACCCGCTATGCAGGCGGCGTGATCGGACAGACGCTCGCGATGGAAGGCATGTTCGCCTTTTTTCTGGAAAGTGCGTTTGTCGGCGCGCTTGTCTGGGGCGAGAAGCGACTCGGTCCGCGGTATCACTTCCTGGCCGCGGTCGGGGTTGCGTTAGGGAGCTGGCTTTCCAGCTACTTCATTCTGGTCACGAATGCTTTTATGCAGCATCCGGTGGGGTTCCAAATCGAAGCCAACGGCTCGCTTGGCATCGCAAGTCTCACGACCTATTTGCTGAATCCCTGGGCCTGGGTGCAGTTCCTCCACAATCAAACGGCGGCGCTCGTGACCGGCTCGTTCGTAGTCACGGCCGTGGGAGCCTTTTATACCCTGCGAGGACTTCATCCGATCCAAGCTCGACTCTATCTGCGCGCGGGTACCCTCGCTGGGCTTGTCGCGTCCGTGCTTGTTGCGTTTCCGACGGGCGATCAGCAGGCCAAGATGGTCGGCAGGCACCAGCCGGTAACACTCGCTGCAATGGAAGGCAAATTCGTGGGCGGACCCGTGGCGGGTGTAGCCGTTATCGGCCAACCCAATATTGCCGACCGGCGGCTCGAGAATTCCATCGAGGTTCCCGGCGCACTCAGTTTTCTCGCCTACGGCACTTTTCAAAGTTATGTGCACGGGCTGGAGGAATATCCCGAGGAGACGTGGCCCGACAACATCGAGCTTCTGTATTACTCGTTCCACCTGATGATCACGTTGGGCACGATTTTCATCCTCCTTATGGCTTATGCCGGTTTCCAGAATTGGCGCGGCCGGCTGGGCTCCAGCACTTGGCTGCTCTGGGTGTTGATGCTGGCGTTTCCCTTTCCTTACATCGCCAACACACTGGGGTGGATGACGGCCGAACTGGGACGCCAACCCTGGCTGGTCTACGGCCTTTTTCACACGCGCGACGGCCACAGTAAAGTGGTGTCCAACGGAGACACAATTTTCACGTTGATTGGTTTCATCGGACTTTATTTTGTGCTCGGTCTGCTCTTTCTTTTTCTGGTCGGTCGTGAGATCGCTCACGGTCCAGACGAAGGAGTGGTTGCCGGCCGTGGACAGGAATCGTTTGTATGATCGCGACTTGGTACGGAATTGTCAGCTTGATGCTCATCATTTATGTGGCCCTGGATGGGCGCAATTTCGGCGCTGGAATGCTCCACTTCCTTGTCGCTCGCACGCCTGAGGAGCGGCGGCAGGTGGTTGCCGCGATAGGGCCGCTTTGGTCATGGCACGAAGTGTGGCTCGTCGGTTTTGGCGGCACACTGGTGGCAGTATTTCCACGTCTCATGGCCTCGGCCTTTGCCGGCTATTACCTCGCGCTCTTTCTGATTTTATGGTGCCTGATTCTGCGCGGAATTTCGCTCGAAGTCGGCGGGCATATCAACGATCGCCTGTGGCAGGGGTTCTGGGATTTCGTTTTTGTGTTTTCCAATTTTCTCCTGGCCATTCTTTTCGGCGCAGCGGCAGGCAACCTGGTGCGTGGAGTTCCGCTCGATGCCCACGGCAATTTCTCGATGGCATTTTTCACGAATTTCAACGTGCGTGGCTATGTGGGGCTGCTCGACTGGTACACGGTATCCGTTGCGCTTTTCTCTGCTGTCATACTGGCCGCTCATGGCGCGACCTATCTCACGCTAAAGACGGAAGGCCCGGTGCATGACCGTAGCGCAATGTGGGCGAAGTACCTCTGGGCGGCGGTTGTGCCGCTCTTTCTCGCGATCTCGGTTGAGTCGTGGGTGGTTCGTCCCGACCTTCCCGGGCACGCGATACACGATCCAGTTTGCTGGCTGGGATTGCTCGTGGCCGTCGTCTCGGCCATCCTGCTGGCTTCGGGCCTCTCCGCTCGCCGGGAACTGCGGGCTTTCCTCGGGTCAAATGGTCTCCTGGTGGGCTTGTTGGCCACCGGAGCCGGGGCTCTTTTCCCGGTTATGCTTCACTCGACCCTTGCGCCCGAGAATTCACTGACCGCCTACGCCGTCGCTGCCAACCCGCGCGCTCTCCGCATCGCCTCCATTTGGTGGCCGATGGCTTTCGCGCTGGCGACCACCTATTTCGTCTTCATCTCCCTACGCTACGTGGGAAAAGTCAGCGTCAAGCGGGACACCCAAGGGTTTTACTAGAGGGCGCTCGCCCTGCACATCGTTCCGTCCCAGTGTCGCCCCTTTGAAGTGTGCCAAAGGAAGGCGCAAAGGAAAAATCAGAAGAGCCCCGGAGTGTCAAACGGCAGGCCAACATAATTCTCCGCAAGCGAAGTCGAAGCCGCCCGCGAACTCGTCACATAACTCAATTCCGCAAGATGGATATGGTGTGAAAAGCCATCCTCATTCGGAAACCGATGCAGCATCGAAGTCATCCACCACGAAAACCGCTGCCCCCGCCACACCCGCCGCAAACACCGCTCCGTGTAGCGCTCCAACTCCTCGCGGTCTCCAGATTTGTAAAACTCTACCAGCCCGCGCGTCATCACGCGCACGTCGGCAACCGCCAGATTCAATCCCTTCGCGCCAGTCGGCGGCACGATGTGCGCGGCATCACCCAGCAAGCACAGTTTGCCGAACTGCATCGGCTCGGCCACAAAACTCCGCATCGGCGTGATGCCCTTCTGGGAAATCGGCCCATCCTTCAACACAAATCCGTCGCGCGTCACCATTCGTATGCGCAGTTCTTCCCATATTCGTTCATCCGGCCAATTGGCAATGTCCTCGTCCGGGGCGCATTGCAAATACAATCGCGAAACTTCCGGCGAGCGCATGCTCATCAGCGAAAACCCGCGCTCGTGATACGTATAAATCAGTTCATCGGACGCCGGCGCCACACGAGCCAATATCCCCAGCCACGCAAACGGATACTGCCGCTCATAAAATCGAATCCGCCCCGCCGCCACCGCCGGACGGCAAATCCCGTGAAACCCGTCACAGCCAGCCAGGAAATCGCACGCAATCTCGTGCTCACTGCCGTCCTGCACATAATGAATCCTCGGCCGCGACTCAAAATCAGAGATGCGCATAGCCTCCGCTTCAAAGAAAATCGGCGCGTCAGATCGCAACCGCTCCACAATCAGATCCTTCACCACTTCTTGCTGTGCATAAACGGTGATGGATTTTCCCACCAGGTCCTGAAAATCGATACGATGTCCCTCACCGCCAAAACGCAACTCGATTCCGTTATGCTGCAAACCCTCCCTCTGCATCCGCGCGCCAACGCCCGATTCCCGTAGCATGTCCACAGTGCCCTGCTCCAGCACGCCCGCGCGCACGCGGCTTTCCACGTACTCCCGCGAGTGGCTCTCGAGCACCACGCTCTCGATTCCCTGCAAATGCAAAAGATGCGCAAGCATCAGTCCGGCAGGCCCGGCGCCCACAATTCCAACTTGTGTCCTGATAATGGCCATGGAAAAGTTGCGTCCCGCGCTCTTACGTAAACTTGTCGATCACGTCCTTGGGAATCGGGTGTCCCTTCACTTTGGAAGGCTCGACTGCATCACGCACCGTCCATACGCGTTTTTCGATTCCCTCAACGGCAAGCACATCCCCGCGAAACAACTTATGCAGTAGCGAAAAGCTGCTCGTGCCCCACTTCGTCACGCAAGATTCCACCGTCACAATATCTCCATACGACGACGGCACCTTAAAATTGCAACTCGCCTCGACCAAAGGAATACCCGCAATCTTGAATCGCCTCAGCATTTCCGCCTTGGGGTATCCCAACGCGCGATGAAACAATGCGTTCGTGCATGCATCAAAGTATTCGAAGTACCGCGGGAAGAAAACAATGCCGAAGGGGTCGCAGTCTCCCCATTGGACCTGGATTTCGCGTCGGTTGGTCAGCATTTTAGAGGCTCAGCCAGGCTAATTAATCTGGCCACTGAGAGTCTACCTTACACCGCGCGCCCCGCGTATACCGTTTGGTTTTCTGCTCCGTGTTTACGGTAGACTGAGAGCTAAGGAAAGAACTCCAGTACATGACTATCGCTTACATTTGTGACGCCATTCGCACGCCCTTCGGACGCTACGGCGGCGCGCTCTCCAGCGTTCGCACCGACGACCTCGCCGCACTTCCGATCAAGCAGTTAGTCGAACGCAATCCCACGGTGGACTGGAGCGCTCTCGACGACGTTGCCTACGGCTGCGCCAATCAATCCGGTGAGGACAATCGCAACGTCGCGCGTATGGCGGTGCTTTTGGCCGGCCTGCCAAAAGAAGTTTCCGGCACCACTGTCAATCGCCTTTGCGGCTCCAGCATGGACGCGATCGCAGTCGCCGCGCGTGGCATCAAGAGCGGTGAAGTGGATCTGGTGATCGCCGGCGGCGTGGAAAGCATGTCCCGCGCTCCGTTCGTCGTTGGCAAAGCCGATGCCGCGTTTGCGCGCAATCTGAAACTCGAGGACACCACCCTCGGCTGGCGATTTGTGAATCCCTCCCTCAAGGCGAAGTACGGCACCGATACCATGCCGGAGACCGGTGAAATCGTGGCCGAGGAGTTTCACATTTCCCGCGCCGACCAGGACGCTTTCGCGCTGCGCAGCCAGCAACGCGCCGCCGCCGGAATCAAAGCCGGGCGCCTCGCCGAAGAAATCTTTGCCGTTTCCATCCCGCAGAAAAAAGGTGTTCCGCTTCTGGTTTGCAAGGATGAACATCCACGCGCGGACACGACGCTCGAGGCTCTGGCCAGCCTGAAGGGCGTTGTAAAACCCGAGGGCACGGTGACCGCCGGCAACGCTTCGGGTATCAACGACGGCGCCTGCGCGCTGCTTATCGCCTCCGAAGCAGCCGTGAAAAAGCATGGCCTGACACCGAAAGCGCGCGTCATCGCCGCAGCCACTGCCGGAGTCGCTCCGCGCATCATGGGTATGGGCCCAGCGCCGGCCAGCAAGAAAGTTCTCGCGAAAACTGGCCTAACCATCGCGCAGATGGACGTAATCGAATTGAACGAAGCCTTCGCGTCACAAGCGCTAGCTGTGCTGCGTGAATTGAAATTGGCCGACGACGCGCCCCACGTGAATCCAAATGGCGGCGCCATCGCTATCGGCCACCCGCTGGGTGCCAGCGGCGCGCGGCTTGTCACCACCGCGCTCTACCAGTTGCTGCGCACCAAGGGCCGCTATGCGCTCTGCACCATGTGCATCGGCGTCGGCCAGGGGATTTCCGTTATCATCGAACGCGTTTAATCAAGGAGAGCTGCCGCATGAAGCCCCTGGTGGGTTACCGCAAGCCGGCTCCCGGAACGCAGCCCAATCATCTATATCCGCCGTACGTGTCTTCCATTAAACGCGCACCGAAGCGACCACTGATTTCAATTCCGGTCACTCTTTCCGAAATCACCGGCCCCACCTTTCCGAAAGAAGTCGCTTCGCCAGACGCATTCGATTTAACGCGTCAACACAAGGGCGAGCCACTCGGCGAGCGCATCGCAGTGAGCGGCCGCGTTTTGGACGAAGATGCCCGGCCGATCCGCAATACTCTCGTTGAAATCTGGCAAGCCAACGCCGCCGGACGCTACCTTCACAAAAACGATCAGCACAACGCGCCACTCGACCCGAATTTCACCGGCGAAGGCCGCACCTTCACCGACGACGACGGACGCTACCGCTTCATCACCATTCGTCCCGGCGCGTATCCTTGGAAAAATCACTACAACGCCTGGCGCCCACAGCACATTCACTTTTCGCTTTTTGGTCCAGCATTTGCCACGCGGCTGGTTACGCAGATGTATTTTCCGGGCGATCCGCTCCTCGAATTCGACCCTATCTTTCACAGCGTTCCCGACGATGACGCGCGCCGGCGATTGATTTCCTCCTTCGACTGGCTGAGCACCGAACCGGATCTCTCGCTGGGTTTCCGGTTTGACATTGTTTTGCGCGGGCGCAACGCGACGCCCATGGAGCGCTAGGATGCCCAGCCACTCCACACCTTCGCAAACTGTAGGGCCATTCTTCAGCATCGGCCTTAACCAACTGAACCGCGCGGATCTTGCCGAGGGAAACGCGGGCGAACGCGTTGTGATTCAAGGCCGTGTGCTCGACGGCGAAGGCCACCCAGTCCCCGACGCCGTTCTTGAAATTTGGCAAGCCGACGCCGACGGCCGCTATCATCATCCGGAGCATACCGCCCCACGAAACGACGCAACCCCATTCGTTGGCTTCGGGCGCATTCCCACTGATGATCAAGGACAATTTTCCTTCACCACCATCAAGCCGGGCCCTGTCCACGGCCCGGACGGCAAGCCCCAAGCGCCGCACATCCAGATTTCAGTTTTCATGCGCGGCCTTTTAAGGCAACTGATCACGCGAATGTATTTCCCGGACGAACCGCTGAACTCTTCTGACCCGGTTTTGCGAGTCGTTCCCGAATCGCGGCGTGAAACTCTGATCGCCCGGCCGACTGAGCCTGAACCAAATTCCCTGGAATGGAATGTGCTCTTGCAAGGCGAGAACGAAACGGTATTCTTTGACTGCTGAAAACTGGAGACGCTCGCAACGATGAGACTCTTCGACAAGCTGTTTCGTTATGAGGCGCTCGATCTCATTTTCTCCGACCGCGAGTACCTCCAGGCCTTGCTCGATTTCGAGGCGGCGCTCGCCCGCGCCGAAGGCAAAGCTGGAGTGATCCCGGCCGGGGACGCGCAGATCATCGCCGCTGCCTGCCGTGCGGAACAATTCAACGTCGAGGAGCTTGCCGTACAAGCCGCACTTTCCGGCAACCTAGCCATCCCGCTCGTCAAAAAACTCACGGAATTGGTCGCAAAGCAAAACAAAGATGCCGCGCGCTTCGTTCACTGGGGCGCCACCAGCCAGGACGCGATGGATACCGGCGTGGTTCTGCAACTGCGCCGCGCGCTGGAAGTGGTGGATCAGGATCTCGTGCGCTTGGCCTCCACGCTGGCAAGTCTTGCAGATAAACATCGCGCCACTCCCATCGCCGCGCACACCTGGATGCAGCAAGCCCTGCCAACCACATTCGGTTTCATCGTTGCCGGATGGCTGGGCGCCATTCTCCGCCACCGCTTGCGCCTCTCGGAGTTGAGCACTCGCAATTTGGCACTGCAATTCGGCGGCGCGGTTGGCACGCTTGCTGCTCTTTCCGGTCGCGGGCCCGCGGTTGCTAAGGCGCTAGCCGAAGAGTTGCACTTGCCGCTACCTCCAATTCCGTGGCACGCGCACCGCGACCGCATCACCGAGATTGCCGCAGCGCTCGGTCTTTGCGTCGGAACGCTTGGCAAAATCGCGCGCGATATTTCCCTTCACGCGCAAACTGAAATCGCCGAACTCGCCGAACCCGCCGGCGAAGGCCGCGGCGGCTCCTCCACGATGCCGCAAAAACGTAATCCGGTGACGTGCGCAACCGTTCTTGCCGCGGCTCAACGCGTGCCCGGCCTTGTTTCAACCATGCTCTCCTCGATGGTGCAGGAACAAGAACGCGGCCTCGGCGGCTGGCAGGCGGAATGGGAAACGCTGCCGGAAATCGTGTGCCTTTCGGGAGGCGCGTTGCATCACCTCGTCGAAATGCTTCCGGATCTCCGTGTTGACGCACAACGCATGTTGAAGAATCTCGACGCCACGCACGGACTGATTTTCGCCGAAGCCGTCACGATGGCGCTCGGCGATCGTCTCGGAAAATTATCCGCGCACATTCTGGTCGAGGCGGCCTGCAAAAAGGCGCGCGGAGAAAATCGCCACTTGAAAGATGTTTTGCGCGAAGATCCCGGCCTGCGCGGCAACCTGACTCCCGCAGACCTCGAACGACTCTTCGATGTCCGCAATTACCTGGGGAGCGCGGAAGAATTTGTACGGCAGGTGTTGGCGGAAGTAAGCACCACAGCAACCGCAAGCTGAGCGAAAAGGAATATTGCCATGGCATTTCTTAAACTGAATGACGCACAACTCTTCTACCAGTGGGGCGGACCGGAAAACGCGCCCGTGGTGGTGTTCTCGAATTCCTTAGGCACCACGCATCGCATGTGGGATCCCCAACTCGATGCCTTCACCCGCCATTTCCGCGTGTTGCGTTACGACGGCCGCGGGCACGGGCAATCGAGCGCGATGCCCGGGCCATACACAATCGAGCAACTTGCCGGCGACGTCGTGCGACTTCTCGATGCTCTGAAACTCGAACGCGTTTATTTCTGCGGCCTCTCCATGGGCGGCATGATCGGAATGTTTCTTGGCGCGGCACACGCATCGCGATTGCACAAACTAGTTCTCTGCAATACCGCCGCAAAGATAGGAACTCCCGACATCTGGAACGCGCGTATCACCGCCGTCCAGCAGGGCGGAATGAAAGCCGTAGCCAGCGGGGTGATCGATCGCTGGCTGACGGCGGCGTTTCGCACGGCGCACCCCGGCGACACATCGCAGGTACTCTCCATGCTGGAAAGTTGCGATCCGGCGGGCTATGCGGCAAGCTGCTGCGCCGTGCGAGACGCGGACTTCCGGCAAAAGCTTGGCGCCATCCAGGTCGCCACACAAATCATCGCAGGGATGCACGATCCCGCGACGCCGCCCGCGGACGGCCGCTTCCTCAGCGAACAGATTCGCGGCGCAAAATACGCGGAACTCCCCGCGGCGCATCTTTCCAACATCGAAGCGCGCGACGATTTCAATCGCGAAGTCTTGGCCTTTCTAAAGTCACAGGGAGCACACGGATGAACGACGGCGAGCGGTACAAAAAGGGCATGAAGGTCCGCAAACAGGTGCTGGGCAAGGCGCACGTGGAACGCGCGGAGGGCAGGAAAAACAAATTCAACGCGCCTTTCCAGGATTTGATCACCCGCTACGCTTGGGGAGAAATCTGGACGCGCCCCGGCCTGCCACGAAAGACGCGCAGCATGATCACCATCGCCATGATGGTGGCGCTGAACCGCACGGATGAGCTAAGGCTGCATCTCCGCGCCTCCGTCAACACCGGCGTATCCCGGGAAGAACTTCAGGAAGTGCTGTTGCAGACAGCGATCTACTGCGGCGTTCCCGCCGCCAATCATGCCTTTCAAATTGCGGAAGAAGTTTTCGTGGAATCCCGAAGGTAGCGTCACTCAGGCGGTCAGAGGAACTTCCGCAAGAATTTCGCGGACCCAGCGTATCGATTGCAGATACAGGTCTGGCAGGAAATCCCGGTGCCATGCGCCGCCGCGCGGCTCGTTCACTCTTTTAATTTCCGGCTTCCCACTCGGCTTCCGTCGGCGGCAACTTGTCAGTGTCTCGCGCAAAGGTTACGTACAAAGTCGGAAGCATATAGATACTCAGGACCAGGGCCGCCAGCAACCCGCCCACAATCACGATCGCAAAAGGACGCTGCGAGTCCGAACCGATACCACGTGACAACGCGGCCGGCAGCAAGCCCAACGTCGCCACCAACATGGTCATCATAATTGGGCGCAGGCGGAGTACCGCGCCTTGCACGGCCGCATCTTCGATCGAGCTGCCCCCTGCGCGAAGATGATTAATGTATTCCACCATGATGACGCCCGTCTGCACGGACACGCCGAACAGTGCGAGGAAACCGACACCGGACGAGACGCTGAGGTGCTCGCCGGTCAGAAGCAGCGCCAGCAGACCACCGATGGGCGCCAGCGCGACGTTGCCCAGTACAAGCAGCGCCCACTTCGGCGAACCAAACATGCTGTAGAGAATCACGTAGATGATCAACAGCGTGATGGGCAGAACGAACAGCAACCGCCGCTCGGAACGCTTCTGGCTCTCGTATTCCCCCGCCCAATCGAGACGATAGTCCTCCGGTAACTTAACCTGTGCATGCACCTTAGCGATGGCCTCCTCCACGGTGCTGCCCAGATCGCGCCCACGCACGCTGTATTTGATCGCGACGTAGCGGGAATTTGCTTCGCGATAAATTTCGGAAGCTCCGTCGAGCGTTTCGGAGCGCGTAAGCTGTGCCAAGGAGACTCGTTCACCGCTCGGCGCGACGATGCGGATATTTTCGATTGCTTCTTTCGTATTCCGGAAGGGCGCCTGGTAACGGACCACCAGATCGAAGCGCCTTTCTCCTTCGAGCACTTGGCTCACCGCTTTGCCACCGATCGCGGTTTCAACGGCGTCCTGCACGTCGGCCACATTAATCCCGAACCGCGAGGCCTGCTTGCGGTCCACGACAAGATTCAAATTCGGCTGGCCAAGGACGCGGAACAGACCCAAGTCCTCAATGCCCTTCACCGTGCGCATCACGGTGACGATTTCTTCCGCTTTGGCCTCCAGAGTACGAAGGTCGGATCCGTACATTTTTACCGCCAACTCGCCTTTGACTCCGCTTACGGCTTCCTCCACGTTGTCCGAGATGGGCTGCGAAAAATTCCAAAGTACGCCGGGAATTTTTTCCAGCTCCTTATCCATGGCGTCAATCAGCGCCTCTTTGTCTTCGTGGAAAATGGGGCGCCACTCTTCCTTGGGCTTTAAATCGACGAAATACTCCGTATTGAAAAAGCCCGTTGTATCCGTGCCGTCATCGGGACGCCCGACCTGCGAAACGACCTGCTTTACCTCTGGAAAAGAGGCAAGCAGCACGCGCGCCTGATTCATGAGCCGCGTGCCTTCGGTGGGCCCGGTGCTGGGCGCGAGTGTGCCGCGCGTCCAGATTGCGCCTTCATCCAGATGTGGCAGGAACTCGGAACCGATCACGCCGCTGTAAAGGATGGCAAGCGCGAGAAGCGGAACACTGGCCCCAACCGACAACGTGACCGCCTTGTGCTCGATGGCCCAGCGCAGCGAGTGGCGGTAGCGCTCGCGCAGAACTTCCATGAGCGGGTTGTGCCACTCCTTCACGCCCTTCCGGAAGAGCACTTCCGCGAGCACGGGCGCGATGGTCATTGAAAAGATCAAAGCGCCGAGCAGCGCGAACGCCACAGTCCATGCCATTGGCCGGAACAGCTTCCCTTCCACGCTTTGCAACGTGTAAATCGGCATGTAGGCGGTGATGATGATGGCAATCGCGTAAAAGACAGGCCTTTGAATCTCGTGAGCGGCATCGCGAATGCGCTCGAGCGCCGTCTTCTCCGCCGTAGTGGGCAGTCCGAAATGCCGCACAATGTTTTCGATGACGACGACGGCGCCATCCACCACCATGCCGAAGTCCAACGCGCCGAGCGAAAGCAGGTTCGCAGGGATTTTATTCAGGTCCAGGCAAATCGAGGCGAAAAGGAGTGAGAACGGAATCGTCATCGCAACGATCAATGCGCCGCGCACGTTACCGAGAAAGAAAAACAGGATCACCGAAACCAGCAGCACGCCTTCCGAAAGATTGTGCAACACGGTATGGGTGGTGTAATGAACCAGGTCACTGCGGTCGAGGAATGGGACGATCTGCACTCCTTTGGGCAGGATGTGCTCATTCAACTCCTTCACTTTCGCGTGAATTCCATCCAGCGTGCTGTCTGACTCCGCGCCTTTCTGCAAAAGCACGATTCCCTCGACAACGTCGTCGTTGTCGATTACCGCGCCGTCTTCGCGCCGGACGGCTTTACCAATCTGCCCGAGGCGAATCTTGGGACCTTGCGTGACCGTGGCGATGTCTTTCATGCGAAGCGGCGTGCCAGTTTGGGTTTTCAGGACGGTCTGTTCGATGTCCTCGACGCTGGTGACCAAGCCAACCGCGCGAACATTGATTTGTTGCAAGCCCGATTCGATGAAGCTTCCGCCGGCGTTCACGTTGTTGTTGGCAAGTTGCTGCTCGACCTGGCCAATCGTCAACCCGAAGGCAACCAGCCTGGCGGGATCCACGCGCACCTGATATTCGCGCGTGGTGCCGCCGAAACTCACCACGTCGACCACGTTCGGCACAGACTTGAACTCTTTTTCGAGCGTCCAATCCTCCAGCGCCTTCAATTCCATCAGGTCGTATTTCGGATTGGTGCTTTTCAGCGAATACCAGTAAATCTGCCCGACCGGGCTATAGTCGGTGCCCATCTGAGGCTGCAGATTATTTGGCAGTGTCACTTGCGAAAGACGTTCAAGGACCTTCTGGCGGTTCCAGTCATTGTTGGAACTGTCGTCAAAAATCAGCATCACGCTCGAAAGACCAAACAGCGAAACGGAGCGTAAATGCGCCAGGTGCGGCAGGCCGTTCATCTGGATTTCAATGGGGATGGTGACTTGCTGTTCGACTTCCTCGGCGGCGCGGCCAGGCCACTGGGTAATGATCTGGACGTAGTTATTGGCGACGTCGGGATACGCCTCGACCGGGAGATTGTGGAAGGAGACTGCTCCCCAAACGAGCAGGAGAATGGCGATCGCCAGCACAATGAAGCGGTTGTCCAGGGCAAAATCGACGATCGCGCGAATCATCGGATGGTCGTCCTTCGTATCGCTCTGAAATTCATCGGGCCTCTATTGTTCCGCGGCATTCTGCATCACCAGCGCATTGGTAACGACCGGCTGACCCGGTTCGATGCCGGAGAGCACCAATTGCATTTTGTCCGGGAGAGTGGCGCCGGCTTTTACTTCGACGCGGTGGAATTTTTTGCCACCCACCGGCACGTAAACCCAGTCGCGGTCATGCAGATGCAGAATCGCGGATGCAGGAACCATCGTGACGCGTTCTTTTTTCTGGCCATGGAAGGTAGCGTTCACAAACATGCCCACGCGCATCAGGGCCTGGGGATTCGCGACTTCCACGCGGACTTTGGCGGTGCGGATGTTGGGATCGAGAATCGGGCCGATGTTGTTGATTCTTCCGGTCAAGACTTTATCGGGATAGGCGACCAGGCGAATGTCCGCGGTTTCTCCGACATGCACGTTGGCGAGATCGTTTTCGTAGACGTCGCAAAGAATCCAGACGTGGGAAAGATCGGAGATGGTGAATGGATTGGCACCCGAAAGCCCCTGCACACCAGATGCGCTGGTGACTTGCTGATCGGTGATGACTCCGGAAACCGGAGCCTTGATGTCCACGACGGCGGACGGATGATCTTTGTCCACGCCGAGGACGCGTAAATGCTCCTGCGCGGTTTCGACGTCCACTTTAGCTTTGGATTCCGCATCCTCGGTGATCTGAAAATCGTTGAGGGAAATAGCCCCCTTGTCATAGAGAATTTGCGCGCGGTCAAACTGCCTGCGGACCAGGACCTCGTCGGCCGTGGCCTTGCGATAATCGGCGAAGGCCGCGGCGATGTCCGGGCTCTGCACACGCAAGAGCACTTGCCCCTTTTGCACGGCATCGCCGAGGCGTGCGCGAATTTCCACCACGCGGCCGCTGGCGAGCGAGATCACCGGAACGGTGCGGCTGACGTCCGGGCTGACGACGCCCGTGACCGTGAGCGATGGCGCTTGCATGGACTCGCCCGCCTTAACGAGAGGAAACTGTTCCGGATGCTCCACCTGCAAAAGGCTGACGTCGGTTTCCTGCTCGACTTTAGTTTGTGGCGGAGCGCCGCTGCCCGACGCGGCTTTTCCCCCGCAGCCCACCTGTATCGCAGCGCAAGCTGCGAGGAGAGCAAATACAAATTTAGGCTTACGGCTCATTGGAGGACCTCGCGTCCGACGGCCAGATTCAATTGGGCCGCTGCCGTCAAATAAGAACCGATCAAGTTCACATAGCTGAGTTCCACGGTCCGGTACTCACTTTGCGCATTCAAAAAATCGACCAACGACGCCCCGCCATGCTGGTAAGCAAAGAAAACGGTGTCACGCACGCGCACGGCTTGTTGCAAATACTTCGTTTTGTACGGGTGCAGCAGGATCACATTGCTAGTCACAACAGCGTAGGCGGAATCGACGTCGCTGTAGACGAGAGCTTCCGCGGCCCCCGTCAACTTTTCATTGCGGTCGATGTCCAATTGCGTGCGTAGCTTTTCCCCCTGGTTGCGGTCGAAGATACGCAACGGGATGCTGACACTCACGCCGAGAGTATTTATGCCGAACGGGTTGTTGTTGGACGAGTTGTGCGTGTACCAGGCGCTTAAGATCGGGTCCGTTGAGCCGTTGGCAACCGCGAGTTTGTGATCGGTTTCGGCTTTGTCCACGGCTTCGACGGCCGCCTTCAAGTCCGGGCGGGTGTCCAGGGCAATCTTCCTGAATTCGTCCCGCGGCATGAGCTGGTCGTTGAAATCGAAGGGACCGGCGACGTCGAATTGTTCAATCGGGGTCCTATCGTTAAGCAACGTGAGCAACTGAATTTTGGCGGTGCGCAAATTCACTTCGGCGGACTGAACGTCCGATTCATATTGCACCCGCTGCAGCTCCAGGCGATCGAGATCGATTTGCGCAATGTCGCCGGCGCTAAAACGGGTTCTGCTGATGTCGAGCACGCTATCGTAATAGGCGAGGTTGTCCTTTGCCAGTTGCAGCACCACTTTTGCCTGCAGAGTGGAAACAAAGGCGCCGCGCAAGCTGAATAACAGGTTTCTCTCCAAATCGGCATGATCTGACTCGACAATGAGTGTCCCTTTTTGGGCGCTTTCGAGCCGCAGTTCGCGCTTGTGCTGCCGTTCGTGAAGATAGCTGACGCCGGGCGTTTCGTAAGTGCCCCGGAAAGGCGCCCAAACTCCTTTGTAAGGAGCGATTTGAGTGCCGTCCGCCGACAAAGTAAGTTGTGGATTGGGGCGGAGATACGCGGTGATCTCTTGTGCCTTCGATTCGTCGATGCTCACTTTATCCGCGAGCAGCGTTGGATTGTTGGCTTCAAAGCGCGCGCGCACTTCGTCCCAGGTCAACGCTTTCTGAGCGCTGGCGTTGCTTGCGAATCCCGCCACAAGCAGAGTAGCCAGGCACACGCGCCGGATGATTTGCTGCATAAATCTACCCTCACCTGTTCTTTCTTCCTAGAAATCGGAATCCCTTGCCCGTTGCGGAAGAGTCCTCTTCCCTGCGTTCCGATGGGTGGTCTCCCAAAGTGTTACACGTGTGGCTCGCCACTGAGACAATAACGATATCCTCATTGGGAAGTCGTAATGGAATGATTGGATACGAGAAAGGTGTATGGCGATTAAACGAGCGGTGGCGCTCGCGCTGCACTTGGAAAAGCCATTTCTGCTCGAGCCGTCAGTGGTGAAGCAGGTAGACGCGCAGTGGAAACATCTCGCGGTTCATGCCACCTCGTTGAAGTCCCCGCATCTCCTGACGTGCCGCGGCCCCGTTGGAGCGCGAGTTGCCCCGCTGGAACATCGCCGGGCGCAGACAGGCTGAAGTCAGTCCGCTTCCCTGCGCCGGGAAACAAAGTGGGCTCGGCGGGAGCGAAATTGCCCTTGCCGTCATTCAGGAAAATCGCCACGAACTGAGAGTCGAGAAGCGAAGTGACGACAAGATCGGCGAACTTGTCTCCATTCACATCTTGCGGGGTAATTTGAAGACCACCGGATGGGCCCACAATGCGGATCGCGGGTTTACGCCCCGAGCTGAAGTTCAAGTCGACCGAATATTGCGAGGTGGGAGAGCCATCGCGCGTAAGACGGACAAGCGCGAGATCAGGCTGCAAGTCACCGTCGAAATCTGCGATGGCAAAATGCGTGGCGCCCTGCGCGACAGCTGACCGGACGAGACCAGAGATGGGTCGATCCGTACTGCTGATCTGGGAGTGCCCCGCCCAGAGGAATGCGGCCAGGCAGAGGAGCACAATCCCAACGGGATAGAGTCTGTTAGCAATGCTCCGCAGGCTCAAAACCATGATTCAGTCTACCGCACCTTACCCCGGAGTTGGCAATTCACAACAATGGCGGTAGTCGGAGCGGTTTCGCCCTACCCGAGTAGGAAACCCCAATCAATAGACGCAGTCGCTCCAACCTGTTGTGACAAATATCACAAACCGCTGTGCGGAAAGACGCGGACGGTGAGCAAGAGCCGGTACCCCAAGGCGCAGACGTACCATCCGCAGAAGGCCGATACCCTTTCTAATCTCGGCATCGTAAAGTGGCAGGGTAAGAGAGATGGACCTGGAGCCGTCGCCGCTTGGAAGAAGCTGTTAGAAACGAATCCCGCTTACCCCGACAAGGATGCGGTGCTGCTGTTGCTGAGGCAGGCGCGGCAGCGCCGAAGCCGTTTCCTGTTTACTGGAGACATTCGCTCGCTTGCGTTTTGGTCGTCCGGAAGACAATTCGATGAGCGACCAAGCGCATAAAGCCGTCATTGTCGGCGCCGGACCG
>Ga0210399_10000748_pt1 | contig 25608 bp, 28 predicted proteins | sample IncBWC14MmetaG_FD_150865 | JGI IMG/M metagenome (GOLD analysis project Ga0210399, IMG submission 150865) | Forest soil microbial communities from Barre Woods Harvard Forest LTER site, Petersham, Massachusetts, United States - Inc-BW-C-14-M | ecosystem: Environmental > Terrestrial > Soil >... | reverse complement strand
ACGTTTTTCGCGGGAAGAGTTACTTGATTGAGGTTCATGATGCATTCTCTTGGGTCAGCGGATCGAAAATGTCGGCGATGAGCCGGATTGAAGGGATTTCACGCCCTGCCGCAGGGCCTCGAGGGACTCGCGAATGGCGCTCACCACCGATGGCGTGGCCATCATGGCCGATTCGCTTAAGTTCGCCCCTAGCAACGGGATGCTGATGGACGCGGACTCGACGATGTTCGCCGCCATCGTCCTTAGCGTTTCCCGCAAAGCGGAGTCCGCGTGGTGCGCGCGGGGCGAGGCATTCAACACGGCCACTGCCTTGGACGCAAACGCTTCAAATCCGACGAGCCAATCGAGCGCGTTCTTGATGGTTCCCGAAACTCCATGCGCATACTCAGGGCTGGCGATGATCAGCGCATCGGACTCTGCCACCAAGCGCTGAAATTCCGCGACGCGCGCAGGACAATCTGCCTCCCGGTCAGGGTCGAACAAGGGCAACTCACCCAAACCCTGGAAAACCGAGACCGAAATCCCGGCCGGCGCGAGCCGGGCCATTGCACGCAGCAGCATCGAATTGATCGATGCGGCGCGCAAGCTGCCCGACAGGGCCAGCACTTTCATCGCGTCGCTCGCTTAAGAACCCGGCTACTTGATGACGGCGGCACCGGCCTTGCACACCACCTCGTCCTGGGAACCGGTGGCGCCCGAGCAGCCTATCGCGCCGATGAGCTTTCCGCCCTCCAACAAGGGAATTCCGCCGCGCGAGGCGACAATGCCATCAATCGTGAGAGTGTAATAAGCCTGCCTCAGCTGGATGTTGTCCTCGAACACCCGCGTTTCACGGCGAAAGCTGGCGGCGGCACGCGCCTTGTGCTCCGATACCGCAATCGATGCGAGTTGTGCGCCGTCCATGCGTTGGAAGGCGACCAAATTGGCGCCGGAATCGACCACCGCGATGTTGAGCTTCCAATGGCGCTTCTTCGCTTCGGCGACTGCCGCGGCAATGGCGCTCTGCGCCTTGTCGAGCGAGATCGGCTCCCCATAGGGCACGTCGAAGGGCATGTTATCGGGGACGTTGTCGAGCGGGTTCGCCGCCGGCGGCGTCTGCGCCTGACCGGATAAACTCACGCACAAGCCGGTTGCGGCGGCTGCTAAGGCAAGGCTTTGACATCGCATCGAAGTTCTCCTTGGCAAGATTTAAGTGCGCTAGCCTAAACTCTCTTCGGCAATCTTCCTATCCATGCGAGGCGGGCCGTTGACTCAAGTGAGGACGGCCGGGCGCTCGAGCGTGCTCTCGACCGCCTCCAGAAAGGTCCGCTCCTCGCTCAAGATGAAGCGCTGCGCCTGCGCGGCCGCGAAATTCTTCCGTCCCTCCTCATCGTCTTTCAGGCGGGTTCGATAAGCCTCGTAGTCCGCGAGCGACCCGAACGAAATGAGTGCCCAGGCGATGTTGTTGGTACCCTCATGCGGCAAAAAATAGCCGATCAGATGACCGCCGCAGCGGGGAATGATCCGGCCCCAGTTGTCGGCATAGGCTTTGAAGGCGGCGCGCTGAAACGGGTCGATCGTGTAGCGAATGAGGCAGGTGATGTGCATTGCGGAATCTCCTCGTTTGTCGGCCCCATGATAGCCGCTTGCACGCCAATGACGGTTCGATTAACGTCGAACCATGAAAGAGGGTCCCAATATCGCGCGAATTGCCGCCCTGCTCGGCGATCGGGCCAGGGCGGACGCGCTGACCGCATTAATGACGGGCACCGCGCTTACGGCGACCGAATTGGCCGCTGTCGCCGGTGTCACCAAGCAGACAATGAGCGCGCACCTGTCCAAATTACTCGATGCCGCGCTGCTCGATGTCGACAAGCAAGGGCGGCATCGGTACTTCCGGCTCGCCAACGAGGATGTGGCAAGACTGGTCGAGTCGTTGATGGGTGTGGCTTTTCGCACAGGTGCCGTGCGCCTGATTTCCTCTCCACGCGACCCCGCCTTGCGAAAGGCGCGATTTTGCTACGACCACCTTGCCGGTGAAGTCGGTGTTCTCGCCTATGAGGCGCTCTTACATCACGGTGTGATCGAGGTGTCCAATGAAGGACTGCGACTGACCGGGCCCGGCGTCGAATGGTTTGCGCGTATAGGCATCGATGTCGACGACATTGCGCGGCAGCGCCGCACCTTTTGCCGACCTTGTATGGATTGGAGCGAACGCAGACATCACCTGGCGGGATCGCTCGGTGCCGCGATGTTGGCGCGATTCTCGCAACTCGGCTGGCTACTGCGTCAGAAGAATTCGCGCGCAATCCGGTTCACGCCACAGGGCGAGCGGAAGTTCTTAGCGCTTTTTCGAGGTCACGGCGCTCGACCAGCAAGGAATACGCGAACCACCGTTGCGGAACCCGCGCTCCCATAGGGTGCAACGGGGTTGTGCGCATCATTGCACCCCGGCCAATGGCGTGATGTACTGCGACCGGCACCGTCTCCGGTTTTGGAAATTCCCCGAAGGATGTTAGGAGGATTTCATGGCCGCAATAGAAGCGCTCGAAGCGACAGGCAGAATCGGCAGAGATGAGGCGGCGAGGACTCGACTGGTCCTGGTCGCGGCATCGTTGGGAACCGTGTTCGAATGGTACGATTTCTTCCTATACGGCAGCCTTGCCGTCTTTTTTGGTGTCCTGTTCTTTCCATCCGGCAATGAAACCGCGGGATTTCTCGCCAGTCTCGCCACGTTTGGAGCGGGCTTCGCCGTGCGGCCGCTCGGCGCGCTGATATTCGGGGGATTGGGCGATCGCATCGGGCGCAAGCGCTGCTTCATGATCACCATGGTAATGATGGGTGTCTCGACGCTTCTGGTCGGTTTGCTTCCGACCTATGCGCAGGTGGGTGTGTGGGCGCCCGTGCTGTTGGTGTTGCTGCGGCTCACCCAGGGACTCGCGGTAGGCGGCGAATACGGCAGCGCAGCCACCTATGTGGCGGAGCACGCCCCGCCGACGCACCGCGGTTACTTCACCAGCTGGCTTCAGACCACCTCGACAATCGGTCTGTTGCTTTCCCTGCTGGTCATACTCGCCTGTCGTTTGACGTTGGGCGATGAAGCATTCAAGGCCTGGGGCTGGCGCATCCCGTTTCTGACCTCGATATTCCTGCTCGCTGTATCGATCTACATACGCCTCAAACTCGAAGAGTCACCGGTCTTTCAAAAAATGAAGTCGGCGGGCTGCACGTCAAAATCGCCGATCAGGGAAACCTTCGGTTCCTGGGACAATATCAAGGGCGTGCTCGTATTGCTGTTCGGCATCACGTCCGGCATGACGGTGATTTGGTACGGCGCACAATTTTACGCGCTGTTTTTCATGCAAAACACGCTGCAAGTTGATTACAAGACGAGCTACGCAATCATTGCCGTCGGCTTGGCCCTTGGTACGCCTCTCATCGTTCTGGCCGGCGCGCTGTCCGATCGCATAGGACGGAGACCGGTGATGATTGCCGGAATGTTGTTGGGTGCGGTGACGTTCTTTCCAAGCTTTCACGCGCTCGCGAATTTCGCAAATCCGGGTTTGGCGGAGTTCTCGGCACGCAATCCGATCCAGATCAGCGCCAACCACTGCACTTTCTCGTTATTCGCGCCGCCTGCATCTGCATGCGACAAGGCACGCAAGTTCTTCAGCCGCAATGGGCTGTCGTACAGCTCGATTCCTGCAGCCACCGGCGACGACCTGGTGACCCGAATCGGGGGCGCGACCCTGATCGGGTTCGACGAGTCCGCCTACAAGAAGGCGCTTGCAACAGCCGGCTTCAAGGGCGCAGCCGCTGACGTGAACATGGTGGGCTCGATCGCGGTCATGGTCTGGTTGTTGGCGTTGGTCGGCATGGTGTACGGGCCGATGGCTGCATTCATGGTCGAATTGTTCCCGGCGAAAATCCGCACCACATCCCTGTCGCTGCCATACCACCTAGGGGTCGGCATACTCGGCGGCTTCCTGCCGTTCGTGGCCTCTGCGTTGGTGATATACGCGGGCAATATCTATGCGGGTCTTTGGTATCCGGTAGGGCTGGCTCTCGCGTCGGCCATAGTCGCGTTGTTTGTCCTGCCGGAAACCAAGGATCGCGCGATTGACTGACGGCAATGTCCGGCGGGCGTGCAAGGCTACCGAAGTCTAGGATCGCTTGCGCCACGGCAATGCTTTCAGCGGAGCACCAAGACCCGCTGCGGCTAGCTCCAATACCTGACGGCCCTCCGCGCTGCTCTTGAGCGGTTTGCATCCCATCCGGCGAGACCACGCCGGCCATGATTCAAACAGCAGTTCGTGCCGGCCGGATTCGGTATGAACTTCGCGCGCGGTGCCAAGCAGACGCACCTGCAATTCTTTGGCGACAGGACCCGTCGCTGGGATCCCGGTCCTGCCGCGATCCACGCGGTTCAGAAGATTCGTTGCCGAGGCGGATAGACCTTGCAGCTGCCAATGCTCACGTGACGTGCCCACGGCCAGCAGCGCCGGCCACAGCGACGTATGAATGAGCGTGTCCTTGCGATCCAGGAGCTTGGCGAACAGAACCCGCGGATCGTCCGCCAACCTCGTCAACACGGAAAATATCAGATGCGATTTCGGGTGGCTCCACCAGGAAGTGTGCAGAGATTCGCCGGTGATGATGCCGACGACATTGGGAATGGATTTGTCCTGCTTGAGAAGGAGCCCGTTCCGGGTAAGCGCGGCAAATATCAATTCAAGGGCTCTTTTCCTGGAACCCTCCACGTCGCCGGTTTTTGACGCAGCCGGCATGGGCTATCCCCGGTTCGCTGCGGCGCCAATTCGACCAAGCGTTTGAAGTGTGACGAATTCATTCGTCATAACGCGGTCCTGGAAAACATTCTGTGCTCAATTGGGATCTACGCCTAAGTTCCGGAAACCTGGGTTTGGCTAAGGTTGCTACATCTTTCAACGGGTGACTATGCAAGCATATGTCAACTCAGGTTTCGAACCGTGCGTATCGGCCACGCGCTGCGAATAGCGGCGCTTTAGCCCGTCGCGCTCGCCAGTCCCGCTTACCAGCCGTTTGCGGCGCACTGTTGATCGCGATTTTCGGGTTGTACTCGGCGCAGGCCAGCCCGCCCATTATGCGCGCCGATACCATTCTCATCGTCAAACACGAACGCAAGCTCTATTTGTTGCGCGACAGTTATCCGCTGCGCAGCTATCGCATTGCACTTGGCCTCAGTCCGACCGGCGCCAAGGAGCACCAGTGGGACTTCCGGACTCCCGAAGGCAGCTACATCATCGATTTTCGCCAAGAACACAGCCACTACTACAAGGCGCTGCACGTTTCCTATCCAAGCCCTCCGGACTTGAAGCGATCATCCGCGCTGCACATGCCTGCGGGCGGAAGCATTTTTATCCATGGCGAGCCGAACCGACCCACCAAACCAATGGACTACTACAAAACACGCGATTGGACCAACGGCTGCATCGCCCTCTCCAATGAGGACTTGCAGGAGGTTTGGGAACTGACCGCCGGCCGCACGCCAGTGGAGATCGTGCCGTAAGAAGACTGGCGGGATAGCAGCGGCACTCGAAATCCCTCCCTGCGATCGGCCTGCACGGCGGCGGAAAGCCGCGATTGCGCCAATCCGGCCTGCCAATACTGCATCGCGCGCATTCGCCGCCACTATTGAACGCGCCAAGGTCCAAATCCTGCTTAAGATTTGCACCGCACCGCCGATCTCTGGCCATACGGCGACACCTCAATGGTGTCCCGCACATTCGCGTCCGGAGATAGACCGATTGAAATTGTTCAATGAGCTTCGATTCGGCTCAAAACTAGGCCTGGCATTCGCGCTGATAGTGGCCTCCACGGCGGTGGTGGGCATTTCCGCCGTGTCGAGACTTTCAACGATGGCCGCGGCAACCGACGACATCGCGACGCACGCACTCGGCCGGGTCTACCGGGTCTCGGCCATCGGCGCCAGCCTCTCGGCCAGCCGCTCGGCGGCGCTCGAAGTACTCACCGGACTGCAGCTGCACCACGCCGACGTCGCTGCCGAGGCGCAGCACACACTCGCCGCCATTGAGACGCAGCTCAAGGCGCACACCGATGCCTACGAGCCGATGATTGCCGCGCCGGGCGAGCGCGAACTCTGGGACAAGCTGGGCGCGCAGTGGAAAACCTACGGCAAGCTGCAGGCGAACTCGATCTCGCTGGCGGAGGACGGGCTCGCGGGCGAGGCCCAGTGGACACTGATCGGCGAGGGCCGCGCAAAATTCGCGGCGCTCGCGGCAACCGCGGCCGAGCTGGTCGACCTCAATGCGAAGTACGCCGCGCAGCTGCGCGACGATGCCAAGAAATCGGCTGCTGCCGGGCGGCGGTTGGTCTGGATCCTGCTCGCTGCAGCGACCCTGCTTGGCGCGCTGATCGCAGTCACGATGACCCGGGCGATCACCGTCCCATTGCGCCAAACCGTCGCGCTTCTCAGGCGCATCGGCGAAGGCAAGCTCGACAATAAAATCGACGTCTCGCGACACGACGAAGTCGGCGAGCTGCTGGCAGGACTCGCCGCAACGCAGTCCGAGCTGCGCGCGCGGGCCGAGACCGAGCGGCGTCACGCCGACGAGGAGCGTCAGCGTGCCGAGGCCGATAGACGCGCGCTCAAGGACGTGCAGGGCATCGTTGCCGCTGTCGCCGCCGGCGACCTCGAGCAGCGCTTGCCATTGACCGGCAAGGGCGGCTTCGCCGAGGAACTCGCGGCCAGTATCAACGACCTGGTCGAAAACGTGGCCGGCGTGGTCAGCGGCGTCGGCCGCATCGTCGACTGCGCGAATGTGGGCGACTTGACGCAGCGGATGCTGGTGGACAATTGCAGCGGGCTCGAAGGGCGGATTGGCGTCGGCATCAATCAGCTGGTCGCCGAGATGGCCGGCCTCGTGTCCAAGATCACGCAGGCCGCCGCGGAAGTCTCGCGCGGCTCCGCAGAAATCTCGCAGGGAAACTTAAGTCTTTCTCAGCGCACTGAGAACCAGGCCGCCTCGCTCGAGGAGACCGCTGCCTCGATGGAGGAGATGACCAGCTCCGTCAGACAGAACGCCGGCCACGCCCGTCAAGCCAATAAGTTGGCGATCGACGCCCGCGCCCGCGCCGAACAGGGCGGCGCTGCGGTCGGCAAAGCAGTGCAGGCGATGGACGGCATCAACGCCGCGTCGAAGAAGATCGCCGACATCATCGGCGTCATCGACGAGATCGCGTTTCAGACCAACCTGCTGGCGCTCAATGCCGCAGTCGAGGCCGCGCGCGCCGGCGAACAGGGGCGCGGCTTCGCCGTGGTCGCGAGCGAGGTCCGCAACCTCGCCTCGCGCAGCGCCGAGGCTGCCAAGGAGATCAAGGCCTTGATCAAGGACAGCGTGGCGCGCGTCGAGGACGGCGCACGCCTGGTCAGAGAGTCTGGTGGCACGCTCGAGGAACTCGTCGTCGCAGTCAAGAAGGTCAGCGACATCATTGCCGAGATCTCCACGGCCAGCGACGAGCAGGCCTCCGGAATTGACCAGGTCGGCAAAGCCATCACGCAGATGGACGAACTGACCCAGCAGAATGCAGCGCTGGTCGAGGAGGCCGCCGCCGCCTCGCAGTCGCTCGCCGAACAGGCAGGTGCGCTCCACGAGACGATGAGCCGCTATCGCGTCGACGCAGGTCAAGACCCTGCGGCGGCGCAGGTCGGTCGCCGCGCTGCCCGCCCAACATCAGTTCCGCTGGCGCGAGCCGGCTAGTATCAACTACGGGAGATCCCATGATTAGCAATTGGAAGTCGCTTGTCGCAGTTTTGATGATCTGTATCGTTCCGCTCGGTGTGGCAACCGCCGAGGCGCCGTCGAAGGACGAGGTCGCCGCGCGCGTCAAGGCGGCTGTCGCCTATTACAAGGCGAACGGCCGCGAAAAAGCGCTGGCCGAATTCAACAAGAAGGATGGCCAATTTGCCTCCGGTGAGGACTACGTCGACGTCCATGACATGAATGGCGTCTGCGTTGCTCATCCTGTACAGCCCGCGATGGTCGGAGTGAATCGGCTTGAGCAGGCCGACCCGAACGGCAAGTTCGTATACAAGGAAATCATCGCCGCGTCGAAGGCAAAGCCATCCGGATGGATCGACTACATGCGCAAGAATCCGGTCGACGGCAAGATCGAAAAGAAGATCGCCTACTGGGAGATCTCCGACGGTCTGATCTTCAAAGCCGGTACCTACGAGGGCGCCAAATAGTCCAGTAGCGGAAACGCCAGTGCGGCCGCCGCAGTTCTCTCACGGATTGCGGCTGCTGCTGTCAGGGCCTGCCATTGATCATCAGGTGAGCCCACGGCGTTCCCGCGTACATGATCCAGGTACCCGTCTGCTTCAGCGTCGTTGGTGTACACTCCACGCCGCGATTGCCACGGTCGAGTAGGGTTTATTGGGACCCGCTGAGAGCGCAGAGCCGGGAGAGATGATCCGATCGCAGGACGTGACTAGCCCCAAAAGTTAGTCGTGCTTGCAGGTACCCACAGTCGCTTCTTCGGACAAGCGAGTTACCGTGCCACGCTCAACAGGGCAGGCGGCCATAAAAAATCGCCTGCTTGATGCATTACCTCGTCGCGATCGAGACCGGTTGCTTGCCAGCGCCGATCAGGTGGAGCTTAAACTTTCCAATGTGCTCTGCGAGGCCGAGGAGCGCATCCGCCATGTTTTCTTCCCCACCGGCAGCTTTATCTCCCTGATCAGCCCGATTGATGCGGCCGCGAGCCTTGAGGTGGGGCTCGTTGGCGATGAAGGCATGCTGGGAACCTCACTGGTACTGGGGGTCAATAGCGCCCCGCAGCGGGCATTGGTCCAAGGCTCCGGAACGGCTTGGCGGCTCACGGCGCTGTCGTTTAGTCGCGAACTCGAGCGCAGCGTAGCGCTGCAGCAGCTGTTGAAGCGCTATCTGTACGTGACGATGTGCCAAGTGGCACAGACTGCCGTCTGTACTCACTATCACGACGTGGAAGCGCGCCTTGCTCGATGGTTATTAATGAGCGGCGATCGTGCGCACTGCGATCAATTTTTTATCACTCAACAATTCATGTCCTACATGCTCGGGGTGCGCCGCGAAGGAGTCACTGCCGCCGCCGGAGTGCTCAAAAAGCGCAAGCTAATCCGGTACCGTCGCGGCGAAATCACCATTCTCAATCGGCGCGGACTACAGAACGCGGCCTGCGTTTGTTACGGCACGGCCAAAGAAACCTACAGGCGAGTTCTGAGCTAAGCGATTAAAAACTACAATGTTCGCTAGCGCACAGAGCGAACTCTTTTGGCGCAGTAGGTTACCGCTCGTGGCCATGGATGCTGGCGCCACACCCAAGCGACGACCAACAGGATGGTAGCCCATGTACGCGGACGGTGTTTCCCTTGACATGATGAGTAACCCTGGCGAGTCGATAAGGGGCGCGGGGACCGTCTTTATTGTCGATGATGCCAGGGAGATTCGCACGGCACTGTCACGCCTGCTCACCGCCGCGGGATTCGCGGTGCGAGCATTCGACTCCGCGGGGCGTTACTTGGATGAACAGGACCTGGAGGCCCCCGGGTGCTTGCTATTGGATATGTGCATGCCCGGCATGAATGGACTGGAGCTGCAGCGCATGCTCGTCCATTCGCCATACGCGCGGCCGATCGTGTTTTTGACCGGGCAGGGTGACATCCAAAGCAGCGTGCAGGCCATGAAGGCAGGGGCCGTGGACTTCCTGACGAAGCCGATCGAGGACGAGCGGCTCGTCGCAGCGATCGAGCGGGCACTTAAGCGCGACGCGGCGGAGCGCCAGGAACGCACGATCCGCAACGCGATTCAACAACGGTTTCTGTTGCTTACTCCCCGCGAGCGTCAAGTCATGACTCATGTCATTCGCGGCCGGCTTAACAAGCAAATCGCTGCGGATCTGGGCACGGGTGAAAAAACGATCAAGGTGCACCGCGCGCGCGTGATGTCGAAGCTTGTCGTGCGTTCCGTCGCGGAGTTGGTGAAATTGGGGGCGCGGGTCAGCATCACAATGGATCCGCCGTCTCTATCCGCGCGGCCGCGCATCGTTGACCACGAACAAGTTGTGCCGACCTAGAGCGCCCCGCTTCCCGCCGCCCAAGCCAAACCCGCCTCATAAATCCTGGCGTCTCCGGGGCACGCGCCGGCCGCCTTAAAAAAGGCGGCCGGCGTGGTCAAGTTTGCCGCGTCCTGGTCCCGGTCACAGGCTAAGTAATGTTGACCGTCGTCGTGTTGTCTGCGGTCACCACAATGCCGGTCATGATCGGGCTGAAGGTCACGGCGGAATCCGCCTGCGCCCGGTTGTCCAGCGCGGCCTGACAGGTCAACGCCACTGTGTAGGTGCCGGGGGGCAGCGCCGTGAACTGGTAACTGTAAGGCGGCACTGATGTCGCAATGGGCAGCGTCGAGTTCAGCGGCTGACTGGTATCGCTGGACGGTGCTGTGCTGTTCCAGTCTTCCGGTGCCGTCACGTTGCCGCTGTATAGATAAACGCCTGGCGTGCATCCGGTCGGCAGTGTGCCGGTGACTTGCCCCTGGATTCCGCCGAGAGCGATGTCGACCGTCGCGGTCTGGCCGGCAGTCACGGCGGTCGTCGCGACCCGTGTGAGTATCACGGACGGGTCTGTCTGATCTGGATTATCCAGAGCGGCCTGACACGTGAACGCCACCGTGTACGTGCCGGGCGGCAGGAAAGTGAACTGGTAATAGTAAGGCGGCGACGAGGTTGCGACAGGCACCTTCGAGACCAGCGGCTGGTTGGTATCGGTCGACGGTGCTGTGCTGTTCATGTCTTCAGGCTTCGTCACCGCGCCGCTGTAGAGATAGACGCCGGGCGTGCATCCGCTCGGCAGCTCGCTCGTGATTTGTCCCTGGATGTTACCGACCGAGGTGTTGTCGACGAGACGCTCCACTGGTTTGAGGATGCACGCCGGGGCCTGTCCCGGCGGGCAGGTGATTGCCTTGCGCAAATCAAAGTCGATTGTGTAGTCCACAACACCGCTGCTCGGGACAGTAAACCCGGAGACCAGCTTGAAACCGGTTTCGGAGCCGCTTGGCACCCGCAGACCCATCCTCGAACCGTCGGCAAAATCGATGTAGGAATTATTGGCGCTGCCGTCCGCCGTCACCATCAGCCGAATTTGGCCATAGGAACCCGCAGGGATCGGTTGATCGAACAGCACCGCAGACGCAGTGTTGCTCTGCGTCATCAAATCGATGCTCTTCGGGGCAGAAAACATGATGGTCACCGGATTTCCACTGTTGCCTGTCAGCTCGACGCCGGTGAACACGACGATGACGTGCGTAGCATTGTCAGCTGGCGGGGCGTCGGCGACCGACAACCTCATCTGATTCATCTGAGTCTGAGCCTGACTCGTCGCAGGCATCATCCCGCTTGAGTTGCCACCGCCGCAGGCGGCAACGCCGAGCGCGGTCGCCACGAGAAATGGCACGAGTGCAAGAAAGCGTACTTGCTGAAACATGCTGTTTCTCCTTCGTGAATGCCGCGTTTGACCGAACGGCGTGCCGGCGCACGCGGCTACTCTTCCCCTTGGCCTGCAGTGGACCAACCGCGATGCGACATGATGGGAGCGGCGCCGACTATCCCGCTGGACAGGATGCGCCACGACTGTCTCCGCTACACGACAGCGCCCGCGCTATTACGTACGACGGTGCGAGTATCTCGAAGGTTCGCGATGCTGGGGGGCCCATTTGACATTAGCAAGCGATTCCGGGCCTCTCAGCTGGCGACACGCGCGAACGCCTCTTGGATTGCAAAATCTTCAAAGGAGGCTGGTTTGCACGACTCCGATTGCTCGAAGGCAAACGCAGCAAGCACAATTCATCTGCCTCGCGCGTAGTTGCCGCCACCGGTGGAAATCCCTATATCGGAAGCGAAATACAAGTTCTTTCCATTCACCACGAAACTCGCAGGACTTATGCCGCTCGCGAGTGTGAGGTCGAAGTTAATGGGACCGGCCACCTTGTTGCTGGTGCCGGTGCCGCAAACAGTTGAGTCGGTGCACTGGATCGAGTAGTCCCATTTGCCGCTGCCGTCGGCCATGGTCATCATGTGCTGCACGAGACTGAACTGCGGCGCCAAGCCAGAGACCACGACGGTAGGGGTCCCCGAGATATCAAACAGGAGCGGCTTACCTGCGCCGTTGCCCCCGGCAATGTTGAAGACCTCGTTGGGCGCGAGCGCCAAGCTGACCGAGACTTCGGTGGAACTCAGGGAGGAGACCGTGACTGTGCCCCACGGCGCGCTGGTCGGGCAGCCACCGCCTATGAAGCAGTCCGTGAGGCTGTACATGATCGTGTCGGCTGTCGCCGGTGAGGTAGCAGTTAGGCCGATTACTCCGAGCAGGGCAACGCTCCAAAGAGAATTTAAGCTCGCGAAGCGCCTCATCGCCCTCTCCCACGCAGTGTTCCATAACATCGGCCCATTGGCCGGCGACGTGGCAGTCGTTGATGCGCCGCGGCCCGGGCGGATGACTCGACGCAGCGGGTACCAGAATCCGGGCACCTGATCTGGCCGGACTTTCACCAGGAACGCCCCATTTGGGCATGCAAGCCGTTAAGCTGCGGTCTCGCCCGGCACAAAACGATTGGAGGTCTTCGCTTCCACTATGGGTGGCTTCTACGACGAGCTTGCGCCCCTATACCACCTGATCTATCAGGACTGGGCGGCGAGCATCGTTCATCAAGGAAAGCAGCTATTTGCGTTAATTGACGCGGAGTGGCCAGGATCCCACAAGGTCCTGGATCTTTCCTGCGGCATCGGCACACAGTCCATCGGCCTTGCACAGCAAGGCTATTCACTGGTTGGCTCCGATATCTCGCCAAAAGCGGTGCGCCGGGCCCAAAAAGAGGCCGGTTCGTGCCACGCTTCCATCAAATTCTCAGTCTGCGACATGTGTAAGGCTAGCGAACATCATGGCAGCGGATTTGATGTCGTCATATCTTGCGATAACTCTGTTCCGCATCTTCTCACCGACGAAGATATTCTGACTGCCTTCAAAGAAATGTTCGCCTGCCTATCTGTGGGCGGAGGATGCATCGTCACGGTCAGAGACTATGAAAATGAAGAACGCCGTAAGAACACCATCAAGTCCTACGGAGTTCGAATCGAAAACGGAAAACGCTATCTGATCTTCCAAGTTTGGGACTTTGAAGGCGAACACTACGATCTGACGTTCTTCTTCGTTGAAGAGGACCAATCCGCGACAAAAGTCAGGACGCATGTGATGCGCACCAGGTACTACGCCGTTTCAATTGCTAAACTTCTAGCATTGATGCGCCGCGCCGGTTTTAACAATGTTCGTCGAATCGACGACGCGTTCCATCAACCGGTACTCGTGGGAACGAAAACTCAATAATCGCTTTTTCTTTCGCGCCGATCCACCCGAAGTGGCCTCGACGGCCGTCCGCTGTCGGAACGGCAGACAGCATTGGCAGGGTGCGGCTTGACATCGCAAGCGCATCTACCTCCAAAGGTGCTCTGCGAATCGAATGATAGATTTGCACCAGACTGGCCAGAGTATGACTTCAGTCACATTTTAAATGGCCGTGGTTCCGTACTTTGCGCAACCAAGTAGGGGGGAAGTCGAGCACGGCTGGACCCCGGAATTCGGGAGTGATCATGGCAAAACCAACCGATGAAGAATTTGCCGAGCTGCGCAGGATTTTCGACTCTTGCGACCTCGACCATGACGGCTTCATTGATCGGGAGGAATTCCACTCTCTGCTGAAACAGCTCGACGGCGATGTGTCCCGCGAAGAGTGCCTGCTCGATTTTGAAGTGGCCGATACCGAGGGAGACGGCAATATCGGATTCAAGGAGTTCATTGTTTGGTGGACGAGCTAAGGGCTGCATTCGCCGGTCGCTACCAAATCAGATGGCGTGGATTAGAATCGCGAACACCACGGTGTTGAGCGTGACCGCGACAGCCGCTTGCGATGCCGTCACTACGATTGCCGCACCGGCGGAAACGAGAGTCTTGAGTCCATAGAAACGCCGAATTGCGAAATACCAGTATAGTGGTAACGCGGATATGACAATGAGCGTTTGCAGCACGTCCTCGAAATTCCCGTAGCGGTTGCGGGTCGCGGCCCAAACCAACAACTCGCTGACCGTGAGCGTCGCCAGGAAGAAAGAAGCTACATTCAGGCCGAGCACTACATGCTCGAGGTAGCGGCGGTGCAGGCGATAAAAAATGAGCTTCTGAAGTGCGGCAGTTGCCAGAAAGACCAGTAGTGTGGCCAGTTCGCCCAACCAATGACCGAATTCGCGGACGCGTGAGGCGACATCAGGACTTTGCCAGTTCACGTCAGGCCGGCCCGACATGAGATGCGAGAGAATGCCGAACGCATCAATTTCGCGGACGCGTTGCAGAAACGAAGCGCCCAGGCCATTAATCGACACCGCTACTATCGCATGCGCCAGGAAAAGCACTATGTAGATCCGGAGCGGACCGACGAAGGGCTGGCGCATTCCCGCGACGTAATTCTTTGCAAGGGCACCCGGCCGCGCAAACAGCAGACGCAATGTTCGCGGTAGCTTGCCGTCTACGTGTAGAAATTCTTCTGGAAGCTGTTTGACTAGAAAATGGCTGAGTTCGAAATCGTCGCTACAGAGAAACCGTTCGCCGCATTCCGCACAATAGCGGCCTTGCCCGTCTGTCCCGCAGCTTGGACATTTGACCTCCGGTAGCGTTGTAACTTCGTTCACAGATGACTCAAAGCGAGAATTGCGGAACACACCGCGAAGAAACCTCCGGTGGCGATCGGTCCCATCTCGCGCCAATTCCTTACCTTTTGTTGCTGCATCGGAATATACGCAGCGCGACGGCTTTCTGGAAGCTCAGCCGGGCTCAAGTCCATTGGAGGAGTTTTTATAGGACAGATTTCTATGTATCTATCTATTGAGGCGCCGGTGCAGACGGCCTCTGATAGAGCTCGATGGTATATCCGTCGGGATCCTTCACAAAATTGGTGCCATCGACGATTGGTCGGGCAGTAGTGTAACCCGCGGCGACTACGCGCTCGGCCATCTTGCGGCCGCTGGGCACGACGATGGTAATGGTACCGAAGTCCGTTGCTCCCGGTTTGACTTCGCCTTTGCGGATGACGATCAGCGTGTCCGCGCGGATATCGCCCGTCATTCCAAGAAGATACTCAACGGCCTCGCCTTGTGTGGGCACTTTTAGCCCGATTTTAAGGCCCAGGACTTCCGTGTAGAATTTCTTCGAACGCTCGAGGTCGCTCACCTTGATTCCCAGTCCCGAGACGCGAATGGGTTTTACGTCATCCGTCAGCGGCGGCGGCGCCTGCGCCAGTACGAGAGATGCACAAAGGCCGGTGCCGACCAAGCCGGCGAGAATCCTGCGACGGTTCAAGGGCGCTACTCCCAACTAGTTATTGTGTGGCTGTGTCGACAGAATTGCTGGCAGATGCCGGCGGCAGAATCACGGCGTTCGGTCCGGCCTGAACTTTCGAGTTCCGATCGGGAACGATGCCGTCGACGACCAGCGCAAAGAGGCCGGATACATGCTCAGGTTCCTGCGGCGCGATCGCCTTGTAGGAGTCGACCGAACTTGCAACCTGGGTCGCGTTCGGCGTCAAGACATAAGCAGGAACCGCACTCACGCGCAGCGCATAGGAGATGTGCGTCTTTTCTCCCTTGGGTCCCATTGGGCTGTAGTCGGCATTGCGCTTCAGCGCGTAGTAAACCGCGGGCAACTGCACCCAGGTCAGCGCTTCGATTACGGGCCCGCGCGCATTGACCCAACCCCTATAGATCGGTTCCCACGGGCGATAGCCGCCGACATAGCCTTTCAGAGTGCCATCGGGTTGAATCGTCAGATCAATGCGCGCGCGCAGCAATTCCAAATCTCGGTCGTACGCCGGATTGCGCAACATGATATCTGCGGGACGGGTTGAAATGATTTTGCCCTTAACGGAGCGAGCGGGCACAATGCCTTCGTACTTCGCGTGCGGTTTGATGCGGAAGGAGTAATCGCGGGCAATGTTGCCGTTGCCGTCCTTCACCATCTTATCGTCGCTCACGTAAAAGCCGACTTTGACGTTCCCGTCGTTCATCGGATCGGCTCCCTTTCCGGATACCACGATGACCGTGGTCCATGAGCCGTTGCGCATCGAGTCGTTGAATGTCAGCGCGCCGCTTGAAAGCCGCGGCGGGCCGCGATAGGTCTTCCAGCACCCAAGAGCCTTGTAGAAGTTGTTATCGATGCCTTTTTCGCCGGTCGGGCTCGTGAAGCCGGTCTTCACATCGCCATCTAGATTGAGACCTTCGGCAATCGTGCCTGATACGCCGACCAGCCCCGGATCAGGCGTCGAGGTAGGATTCATGTAGACGTTTGCACGGTCTTTGCCGCGAAACGCCATTTGATTTTGGCCGTGAATCGGGCTGCGCGTTGGATTCGCCGGATTGCGCAGCCACTGCGCTTCTTCGCGTGTGTAACCGGCATCCATGAGCACCTTGATCCAGTCGATTTCCGGATTCGTCCCCTGTGGGCAATCAGTTCCTGGATCGATAACGCCGCTGTTCGCGCCGTAGTACATCGCCGGTTCGTTCCACTCGATGACGTAGGCCTTGGTCCATGCCGCTCGAGCGGGAGCAGAGAAAGCGGCGGCCGCCGTCACGGCAATTATCGCCGCCGTGAAATGCCGCGCCGTCCTCATGCCATCACCTCCGTGATTGGCCGCGAAGTCTTCATGGTACCGGTTCCAAACTCACCCACGGGCGCGCCTACCAGTTGCATCGCAGTGAGCGAGACGCGCGTAACCGAGTCGCCCGCAGTGTGTATATGCTGACCTGCCTTGTGCTTGCCGCCGGCTCCGCCCGCGAGGAACATCGGGATGTTTTCGATGGAGTGAATCTTCGCGTAGCCCGTGTCGCTGAATCCCATGACCAACATGTGATCGAGCAGCGTGCCGTCGCCTTCTTTGATTGAGTTCATTTCGACGAGAAAATCGCCAAAGGCTTGCATGACCATGCCCGCAATCTTGCTCGTCTCGGGCTGATAACCGAGTTGCGCATCCGTCGGCTCATCGTGCGTGATCTGGTGATAGATCTTGCTCTGGCCCGCCACGTAGGTTTCCGAAGACCCCGCCGTGTGAACGAACGTGAACACCCGCGTTTGATTGCACACGAGGCCCATCGCCAGGAGCTTGGCCATCGTCTTGGTGTTGGCGTTCACCACATCCACCGAGGCCGAGCGCGGCCCCTCCTTCGGCGCAGCGGGAATGACACAGGCCTCGCATTTATCAGGCTTCTGCAATTGCACCGCGAGTTGATTCTCCATCTCTCGCACGGAATTGAAATACTGATCCAGTTTGATTTGATCCGCCTTGCCGACACCCGCCATCAGCGCTTCGCGCTGATCCTTCACTGCAGAGAGTACGCTCTGGCGCAACATGATGGCAGGATCCGGTTTCCAGTTGTCGCTGTTCGGATCCTGAAAGCCGGGCCCGAACAATCGGGTATATAGACCGAGCGCCGTCGTCTCCGGCGATGCAAACGTGGTTCCGGTGCGGGTGGAATAACTCACCGGGTGGCGCGAAAGGGACGCATCGACGTCGATCATCTTGTAGCGCGTCGAGGCTCCAATCGCATCCGCGATCATTGTATCGAAGGTCGGCCCGTCGAAACGGCTCGCCGACGCCGGCGCGATGCCGCTCAAGATCGACGCGTGGCCGCTCCAATGAACCTGATTGGCCTTGGCATCGGCGATGGCGCGAAAGCCGGAAAACACCGAGACCTTGTCCTTCACCACCGACAATGACTCGAGTTCAGGCATGATTTCATAGCCCGGCCCCGTCTTCGTCGGCACCCAGCGCGTGCCGCCCGTTGGCGTATCGGTGAGCCCCAGCCCCCAAAAATAGGTGCCGAATCTCACCGGCAACTTCGCACCGCCGGCATACGCCGAACCGTTGGTGTTGAGGAAGATATCAAGAACGGGCAGGCCCATATAGACGGCGGTGCCGCCCAACATGCCGCGCAACACGGAGCGGCGGTCGACGCGAAAGCTCATGGATGGACTCCTTGCTCGTTCCTGGCAGACTGGCGAGCCGGTATCGTCACAGCTGCAGACACTGCAGCCGCAGTTCGTGTTCCGCTCGGAGCCGTCACCTTGAAGAATTCGGGACTCGAGGCGATCTGCACCATCAAGTCCGGCACACGATATCCATTGCTTGCGAAGATCTTGGTTTGATCTGCAAGATAGTCCTCTTCCCGAATACCGGTCTTGCGCCCCACGCCGTATGCGTAGACATTGCGGACCAGGCACGCGGGAACCTTCGGATCATCGTGCAGATACTTTGCAAGCCCTTCCGCACCTATCAGTTTCACGCCACTCAGATCGGCGCTTACATCAATCGGCACGCCGTTCTCACTGGTCCGCAGCTGCCCCAGTCCGTCGAAATGTTCAAGCGCGAGTCCGGGTGGATCGCTGCGGCGATGGCAGACGGTGCACCCTGTGTTTTCCATGTGATCGAGCAAACGCCCGCGAATCGTGCCATTGGTACTGTCTTTCACCTTTGAAAAATCCACGTCTGCCGGCGGATTCGGTGTGGGCTCGCACTTGAATATCTCATTGACCTTTATACCGCGCTTGGTCGGCGAGGAAGTTCCCGGATGCGAGAAAAGCGACAGAAAGCTGACCTGTGTGAGAATTCCAAAGCGTTCCGACGATTGCGAGAATGTGTACGGCGTCCAATCGCCCGCTGCTAGAAACGGCACGTTGTACACCGAGGCCAGAGGACGATTGATGAACGTCTCGTTCGACGTAAAAAGATCACGGTAATCCCGTTTTTTGGTTATCAGGAGATCGATGGTAGTCCTTAGAGTTTGCTCCATCGCACCGTCGGCAATCGATTGGTTGAACTTCGGATAGATCGCCGGATCCTTCACGACATTCTCGAACCCATCGAGCTGCAGCATATCCGTGAAGAAGGCGCGAGCACCCTGCTCATAGCGACGGGAAGAAATCAATCGAGTGAGTTGTTCTCTCAATCCGGCCTCCGTGTGGATGACGCCGCTGCGCGCTGCCGCGAGAAGTTCCTCATCGGGCGAGGTGTCCCACAGCAGAAAAGATATTCGCGAGGCCTTGCTGTAGGCGTCGAGTCGATATAGCTGCGGATTGACCGGATCAGGTTCGGCGGTCTCGACCCTAAAGAGAAACTCCGGGGCGACCAGGAGACTTGTCAGCGCCAGTTTGAGTCCGGCATAGAAATCGCTCGATGGCTGTGCGCCCAGCGATGCCGTTTTGAGGCGGGTTGCAAGTTCGATGTCGGTCAGCGGACGACGAAAGAGCCGCTCGCCGTACTTCGCAACGAATTTCCGCGCGCAAGCGTCGTCGGCTTTCGCCGTGTCGGCCGGCCTGCAGCTGACCAGCGCGTCCCGTCCGGTTCCGCTCAGAGCCTGTTCCGAGACTGAACTTGCCAGCGCAAAGTATTGCTCGAAGCCGGAAGAGGTCAGTGAAAGCTGCGGAGTGCCGATCGCCAGCAGTCCCTCGTCGCGCTTTTCGGGCTCAAAACGTGAGTTGATTTTGATTTCGGAACCGAAAATGTCGGCAATCGTGTGCCGGTATTGGCTTTCAGTGATGCGACGAAATGCTACCTTGATCGGTTTGCGATCTGGGGACGTTTGCTCCGTAGCCTGGATAGTGGACGCGGCCGCGAAGGCAAGCGATCCCGCCGGCAGCGCCGCCATGAACGTTGCGCAGAACACGCCTGCCGTCTTAAGACACTGATATGTCACCGTGTAACCCTGCGTCGCTCGATTTGCACGGACCGTAGCCCACTATTGGGGCCCTAGTCAATAGTGATCGGAAGCCACGCGGAGCTGCGCATTCCATTGTTGCAGCGCCACAGGACGGCCCTGAAGGTTTTGCGCAACAACGGCGTCGATCATCAGGAATTGGTTATTGGAGTGATAGTCAGTCTGTGCGTAAACTTGATGGCAACTCGATGGCATGGCGATTACGGGAACGAATCGAATGTCTTCTGTCAAGAAGCCGCACCATACCGTTTTCTTGCTCGCAACTATCATTATGGCTGCGAGTGCCATTCTTGCCTGGAAGGCACGCGCCCATTCTCCTTCCAGCGCGGCAAGCACAACAGAGACTGCCATTTCCGGAGATGCCAATGCGGGTGCTGAGCTCTTCGATTCAGTATGTGAGGAATGCCACGGGGCGGCGGCGACCGCTCCGACGCTGCGCGGCATTATCGGCCGACCTGCCGCGAGCATCGGATCTTTTGATGGCTACAGCGAGGCGCTGAAGGCCAAAAAGTCCCTCACTTGGACGCCGGCCAATTTGAATTTGTTTCTGAAGTCCCCAAAAGACTTTGTGCCCGGCACCTTGATGTACAAAACCGTTCCGGACGAGAAAGATCGCGCGGATATTATCGCTTATCTTGCATCCTTACCGCCCCCGCGAAAATAGGTGGAATTGTCCTCCGCTTTCGCAAGCGAAGCTTTCATGAATCAATGTCCGGTCTAAGGACTGCTTGCCCTTGCGCTCCACGACGTGCAGTGTCCTGCGGCGCTCACGAGCCCGCTAAGAATCTGGCAGGTACCGCATCCACCTGTACGCGACTTGTAAAACGCGCAGCCACGACATGTCTTCCGGTCATCCGCTGAGACGTCCGTATATTCGACGGTTTTGCGTAGCGCCACATCGGCGCCGCTAAGATCGTCCGGATCGGTACAGCCTGCGGCAGCCTCGGTCTTACCGTAAGGCAGCACCAGGGCGAGCGATAGGCGGACGCCATACGCCAGCAGCAATCGGCGTCCTGCGTCCGCACCATTAGCACCTTCTGAGGTAGGCCAAAGTCGTGATTCAATCACGCAACAATCATACCCAGTACTGACGCTGTGACCAATCGTCACAAGCCGGACGATGGTAGGCATAACTGAAGCGCCGGATCGCGATCCTTGCGAGCACCCCACTCCCAAGTTATAACCTTAAACATGGCAAAACATCGTGTACGCGGCGACGTTGTTCGCGCAGGGCAAAAGTACGCGGGAGTTGCAACGCAAAGAAGGCGACTGAGCCCGCTGGTGCGCCGCGAACAGATCATGGACGCTGCCGTGGAGCTGATCGTCAGACAGGGATATCTCCCCCTTTCCATCGAAGCACTTGCACAGGCGGCAAGCTCCAGCAAGGCGCTCATCTATACGTACTTCGCGACACAATATGATCTTTTTAACAGGCTGCTGCAGCGCGAAATCGAGGCTCTTGCTTCCGCTGGAGTCGAGACCGCCGCGCAGGTGAGCGAATTGGAACCCGCTGCAGTCTTATGCGGAATGCTCTATTTTGAGTACGTGGCGCAACGGGGTCCCTTGCTTCACATTCTAATGACCGACTTGTACATGGCGGAACATTTCGACCCTGAAGCAACCCGCATTGGCCGAGCGATACTCCGAAGACTCGTTCGGCTGGCGCGCAATACGCTTAAATTGTCTGAGAAACAAATCCTAGCCGCAATCGAGATGATCGCGGCGATTCCGGAGGAGGCCGGGAGTCTCGCATATCACGGGGAATTGGATTCGGCGACCGCTCGACAAATATGCCATTCCCTAATGTTAAGCAGCGTGCGGGCCCTGCATGCGCCTGGACGCGTCACGATAAGCCCCGATAACGTCCCGTGATCCGCGCAGCACTATGGCAAGACACATGCGTTCTGCCGGTTCAAGCGCTATTCTCTTATCGGAGATGAGTTTTGCGGCGCGTCCGCACAAACGCGACAAAATCACCGTGCAGCCGACTGCAACTTTCCACGGTATGCCATACAGTTCGACCAAGTGTTGAGCATGCACATTACGGTCGGTATTGCCTTGCTTGCGGTTCTCCTCCCTGAGCCCCGCGCGAACTTGCGGATTTCTAAGCAGCATTTGCAACAAGTCGCCGCGGCGATCGATCTGCCGCAGATAGGTCCGCGTTGATGCTATCACTTGCGCGTAGTGGTCTTCGAATTGTGAAACATCGGCTATCTGTGCCGCCCGTATCTTGGCCGTTTCACCGACTGCCAGCGCGACAAACAATTTCTCCTGGCTTGCAAAATAATTGTAAGCCTGGGTTTCGCTGACGCCCGCCTGCGCTGCGATTCGTTTCATTGTCGCAGCGTGCATGCCTTCCTTGAGTATGATTTCCTTTGCGATGTCAATCAGTTGCCGACGCCGTTCGGACGGCTTCAATCGCGTTCTGGTTCGGCGCGACGCGGCGCGTTCCGATGAAATGGTGACCCGCCGCATATTGATTTCCGGCGCAGCCGGCAATGGCGGACGGACAGGGGCTTTGCCGCCGCCGACCTTTGCCCAATAACCGCGTGAGGGGTACGGCACCAGCAATCGACTGCAAATTTTTGCCAATGCATTGCCGCTGACCCCGACTTCCCTGGCAACCACACTCAGCGGCTTCGACCAAACACGTTGATAGAGCTGTTCTCTAGTGAAGGCAGTCGCTTGGATGCTCATGGAATAGCGGGTTGGATCCGGCCTCAATTAGCCAAAGTCGAAGCATGAGTATACCAACTCCAAAAGTTGGGGATTTCGAGCGGGCGCTGAGAATCGAACGCAAGCAGACCGCTCTTCAAAAGACTGCAAAAACCGGCGTTTCGTCATGCCTGGACAGGTGCGTGCCCAGGCAAATGGCTATGGCGGGCTTGCCGGTTCCCATAGCTCGATCGGATTGCCTTCCGGATCGTGCAGTCTGGCGAATCGACCGTAGGGATATTTTTCAGGATCCACCTTCACCTCAATGTTGGACTTCTGCAGCTGCGCGACCATGGCGTCTAAACTTCGAACTCGAAAGTTCACCATCCACCCTTGCTGCTTCGATCCGAAGTAGTCCGTATCCATCGCAAACGGAGTGAATGCGCTGGGGCCGGCCGCTTGTTGCCACACTCGATGGTCAATCCCGAGATTGAGCTGATACCACTCCGCCAATTTTTTGGGATCGCGGCTCCGGAAGAACAGTCCGCCGATGCCCAGTACGCGTTCAGTTGGCGAATTCATCTGCACCTCCACTTTGTCAGGCGTGGCACTCTCAGCAGTTCTGACGGCGGCCAACGTGGCCGCGCCGACTATCACGGTTCTACGGTCGATCAACATGTCTTGATATATCCACTATGATGCCGCGACTGGCTTGCGGATAATATCAGCTAAGGAACGCTGCACACCATCGACGCCGAAGAACAGTACGGCCTTTGGCCCTGAATTCAAAATACAGCAATTATTGAGGCGACAATTTATGGCCAAGATCAAGTATTTCGCTTTAACCACGGCAGCCGCCTTCGTTTTCACAGCGTGCGCCGGAAATGCACTGGCGAACAATGCAAACACCTCCAACACGGCTGAAAAGACCGCTCCGGCCGAACCTACAAAGGTTGTACTTGTAACTCTCGAAAACAGTGCGTATGAGGCTTGGAAATCCAAGGACACAAAGTTCTGGAACACATTTCTCTCGGACAAGTTTGTCGGCTGGGGTTTGTCTGGCAAGCTCGATAAGGCATCAGCGACAATGGAATACGCCGGCGCTGATTGCGAGATCAAGAGCTACGTTCTGTCCGACGAGCGGATGAGCCTGCTTGGTAAGGATGCGGCGCTGATCACCTATAAGGCAACCGTTAACGGCACATGCGCAGGACAAAAGATGCCGGCTAACAGTTGGGCGGCGGGAGCGTACGTTCGCGATGGCAATACGTGGAAAGCCGCCTTCCATGCGGCAGCTCCGGTTGTCGATCCAAAGGCGGCAACCGTGAAACCGTTTGACAGGAAGGAGGTGCCTAAAGAGGACGAGGCAAAACCGGCCCATCGCGATGCTGGCACCGACGCCATGCTCGCGGTCGAAAGGGCGGTTTGGGAAGCCTGGAAAGCACACGATGCCAAAAAACTTGAGGACCTGACGGCCAGGGATATTTCATTCATCAATATTTTTGGCACCTACCTCGCAACCAAGGCCGATGCATTGAAGAACTGGTCCGGGGCCGGATGCGATGCTAAGAGCGTCAGCGTCACCAACGCCGCGGGTACGATGCTCTCGCGGACAGTCGGCATCCTGACTTTTGAGGGTGGTGCCGACGGCACTTGCTACGGTCAGAAGGTTGGACCTATTTGGGGCACTTCGGTCTATGTTAAGGATGGCAATGCGTGGAAATGGGCCTTTGGCATCAATGTACCAGCACGCGGCACCTGAAGCGCCGGTTGGCGCGACGTGCCTCTACTTCTTTGTATTCGGCCCGGCTTCGCTGCTAGCCGTCGATCTGCGAACTCTCCGCCTGCGGCTTTCCAGTCCTGCAAACCAGCGGTTCGTTTCTGACGCTCCGAACATGCGTCGTTCGCTGTCGCGTCGGTCGGCATTCTTGCGGTACTTGCACGTACAATTCCTCGGCATCGTACAGGTGGCCAACGGCAGGCGCGGGGCTTGGCGCAGTAGATAGGTCCTTTCCGTAGCTCGCATCGCCGCCGCACAGCACATGATGCTCGGCACGATGGAGACCGCGCGGAAATCGCTGCCGGTGTTCGACCGTTCAGGTCTCGGGATTGCCGTAGTTTTCTTTGCGGGGTGCCCGCGCGAAATCTTGCTAAGGAGCTCTTTCAGTACATTGATCATGGCGTTCCGGTGATCGACTTAGAGACTGTGCGTAGGATTCAACGTTGATATGTGCGCCATCTGTCCTTCAATCTTCTTTTTCTGCTCACATGCCGCGAAGTTTGCGCAATCATCGACAGGAACAGTGCCACAGGCAGAGAGTGATCGCAGATAGGCATGTTTGAGCGTTGAGATGGGTGGCTCAAAGCACGCCGCAGTAAGTTAAATGGAGTGGCCTCAGGACTCGAGTTCGACTCAAGTGGCGGGCGTCAGCTATTGGGCGGTGCGCTTGTCCAGTCATCCGCCATCGGAAGCTTCGCACAAACCGATTCTGTTGCGGCGTCGCACGGGTATGACCAATATTCAATCCTCGTACTGGAATACATGCTCCAATGGAACTCTGAATACTCGAGCGATCTTGAACGCCGCCTCCAGCGAAGGGGAATAGCGGCCTTGTTCGATGGCGATGATCGTTTGCCGTGTCAGACCGACACGATCGGCGAGTTCTTGCTGCGTCATCTCCTTGTGATGGAATCGCAGTATGCGGATGTTGTTGCGAACGCGCGTGTGCGCCCCTCGCATGGTCAGACACCCAATCGATAGTAGACGAGCTGGGAGCTCAGTCGAACAAGTTCAGCGAAAGCGAACACGCCCATGATCGCATAGAAAATGTAGATGTTGGGAGTGTGTGCAATGGCTAAAAAGAGAATGCACCACACACCCACCGACAACACGTGGTAGGCGTTCCGCGTCCCTTTCAGCGCCACGGCGCGATCGCGCTCATCGATCCTCTGGGGTCCAGCGTAAAGAATTATCGTGATGTGGGCGCCGATGTTGATCACGATCATGAGCACCGTGATACCGACTAGAGTTGCTACTGCCATTAGCGGGGTCAAAGGCTGACCCCAGAGCTGGACTGCATAGAAGCCGTAAACCAAGACAATCGCCGCGGTTTGGGCCGAAAGACTCATTTCGCG
>Ga0210399_10000746_pt1 | contig 25635 bp, 21 predicted proteins | sample IncBWC14MmetaG_FD_150865 | JGI IMG/M metagenome (GOLD analysis project Ga0210399, IMG submission 150865) | Forest soil microbial communities from Barre Woods Harvard Forest LTER site, Petersham, Massachusetts, United States - Inc-BW-C-14-M | ecosystem: Environmental > Terrestrial > Soil >... | reverse complement strand
ACGCCCTTCACTTCATTCACAATCCGCGTGGAGATGGTCTTCAGCACTTCGTGCGGCAGCGGGACCCAGTCGGCGGTCATGCCGTCTTCAGACGTCACCGCGCGGACCGCACAGGTGTACGCATAGGTTCGCGCATCGCCCATCACGCCCACCGACATCACGGGCAGCAGCACAGCAAAAGACTGCCAGACTTTCGTATACAACCCAGCCTCTTTGATCTCGCTGACCACAATGTCGTCGCACTCGCGCAGCAGTGCCAGGCGCTCGGGCGTGACTTCTCCCAGCACGCGCACCGCGAGCCCCGGACCCGGAAACGGCTGCCGCTGCAGGATTTCTTCCGGCATGCCCAGGTCGCGGCCGATCTTGCGGACTTCGTCCTTGAACAAATCTTTCAGCGGCTCGATCAGCTTGAGCTTCATCTTCTCCGGCAGGCCGCCCACGTTGTGATGCGACTTGATGACCTGCGACGGCCCCCGCACCGAACGCGACTCGATCACGTCCGGATACAGCGTCCCCTGCACCAGCCATTTGACCTTGCCTTCGCTCTTCTCGATGCGGCGGGCTTCTTTTTCGAATACTTTGATGAACTCGTTGCCGATGATCTTGCGTTTCTTCTCAGGATCGCTGACGCCCTTCAGCTTCCCAAGAAAACGCGCGGTCGCGTCGACCGCGTCCACGCGCAGGTTGAGTTTGTCGCGCAGCACCTTCTGCACTTTTTCAAATTCGTTCTTGCGCAGCACGCCGTTGTTCACGAAGACGCAGGTCAGCCGCGACTTTTCGGCTCTGCTCAGAGCATGCTTGCCCTTGGCATCGCGCAGGGCGCGGTCGACCAGCACCGCAGCGACCGCCGAATCCACGCCACCCGACAGCGCACAAATTGCCCGCCCGCTGCCGACTTGCTGTTTCACCTGCTCAACCGTCGAATCGATGAAACGCTGCGCGGTCCACGTGGGCTTCGCGCCGCAGATCTGGAAAATAAAATTCCGCAGGATCTGCGTGCCTTGCGGCGTGTGGTGCACTTCAGGATGGAACTGCACCGCGTACCATCGCTTCGTGGTGTTCTGAATGCCGGCCACCGCGTAGTGCGTCTTGGCCATCAGTTCGAAACCGGGAGGCAGTTCCAGCGCTTCGTCGCCGTGCGACATCCACACCGCCAGCTTTTTGGCCAGCCCCTGAAACAACACGGAATCCGAAACGATATCGATTTCCGCGGCGCCGTACTCGCGCTTGTCGGCAGGCCGCACCTTGCCGCCGAGCGTGTGCACCATGAACTGCAATCCATAGCAGATGCCGAGCACGGGCACGCCCAACTCAAAGATGCGCGCGTCGGCGGGCGGCGCGTCTTTGTCGTAAACCGACCAGGGCGCGCCCGAGAGCACGATCCCGACGGGCGCGTAGCTCTTGACCTCTTCGAGTTTCGCCGTGCACGGCAGCACCACCGAAAAAACATTCTGTTCGCGGATGCGGCGGGCGATGAGTTGGGTATACTGCGCGCCAAAGTCGAGGATAACGATGCTCTGGCCGACTGAAAACTGATTGTGCGGGGATTTGGTTTCCACAAATGAGTTTCTCAAATTCGGGGAGCGAGTGTAAAGAGACTGTAGTAACCCGCAGCGGAAGGCAATGCATCTCAACAATACAGGGCACGCCTGATCAGTTAGACGCTCCCGGCCAACAGATTGGGCATGTCGCTCAGGATCGGCTCGTCGCGGTCGATGGTGGTTTGAACGGGCGTGGTCGGCACCGGCGGGGCAGAAACAGGCGGTGGCACCGGCCTGGGCGGGAGCGGCGTCAGCAATGCCTCCGGCATTTCCGCGATGCAGACATATCCCGCGAGCCGCGCCATGTAGAGCCAATCGGCCACCGCGAAATAAGCCATGGTCACAAGAAATACCGCCACAATCACCAACCGCCATGGCAGGGCACCCGCCAGGCCCACCGGCAGAGACGCGAGCGTGGCAGCGCCCACAAAGGCGACCAGGTGAGCGAGTCCGGTCCAGGTGCTGACCGCAAAGACGGCGCCCGTGCGTTCGCGGCACAAAGTCACTGCGGCGGAAATCGCGCCCACGGCGTCCTCACTATCGCGGACAGCAAACATGCCCGCCAGCGACAACAGCCAGTTCAGCCCACACCACACCAGGCAAATCAGTCCCGCCAGCGGCACAAACAGCAAGAAAGCCAGGCCGGGGCGAGGATTGGCGTCCGGTGAGGCGAACCCGGCCAGGATCGACGCACCCACGAATCCAACAGCTGCAGCCAGCGCCACCACAGCGCGCAGGAAGTTAAGCCGCAGCAACGACGCACTCGTAGAGACGTTGCCTGCAACGTCTCTCTGGCTATCGTTTGCAACGCCTTCAGCAGATGCGTTGCCAGCAACGTCGCGGCGAAAATAATCCAGCAGGACGCGCACCGTGGCGATCCGCCCCACGGACGCCGCGACGATCCACAGCACCATCAGCATCAGTGCGCCGAACAATCCAGCCAACACCGCCCTGCCCAGACTACCGCGGAGAATGTGGGCGATCGCTTCCGCGACCAGGTAAGGATGCCGCGTGCGCAAGAAGAGCAGTTCGCCGTTGGTTACAGGCAGCGTGTCGAGATATTGGAAGAGCCCGAAGACGAACAACGCGGCGGCGGTTGCGCCCGCCGTCCAGCGCCACATCATTTCCGCCACCGTCAGTGACGGTCGCCGCAACGCGGCGCGGAATCCTTCAGCCGTGGGAGAAATGGCCATGGAACTCAGGATAACTCATTCCCGTTCGTTGTCATCCTGAGCGCAGCAGCGGCTCCACAAAGTGGAGCCGCTGCGGAGTCGAAGGATCCCTATGTCAAATCCAGCGCGCCGGGCATCACGAATTCTCTGTGTGTAGAACCCCCATCGCGAGACGACGTCGTCGCGCCGACGCCGCTGCAACCGGGCTAGTGATCCTTCGACTACGTAGTTGCTTCGCATTCGCAAAGCAACCCCTCCGCTCAGGATGACAACTATATCGTAAATAATTATAAATAAACAACATATTATTCTGATAATATCTGTACAAGTCATGCACAGATACGAAGATTCTATAACTTAGAAGAAGAGTCTGCACGGAATCTGCACAGAACGACTCAAACGGCGGAGGCGAACATGGCATTCGTCACCGACAAATCGGAACTCAAGCCGGGCCTGATTCTCTTCCGGCGCGGCGACGTGGAGCATCGGATGTGGTACTGCCGCATGAAGATGCCCAAGGCCGACCGTTACAAGACGGTTTCGCTCAAGACAACCGACATGGATGTGGCGCGGGAACGCGCCTTCGATCAAGACGCAGACATCCGATTCCGCTTAAAACATGACGTTCCTGTGTTCAACCATCCCTTCCGCGAGGTGGGGAGAGAGTATCTGCTGACCCAGGAAGCGCGGGCGAAGCGCGGAGAAATCAGTGCCGCGCGGCCCAAGAAGGTCCGCGCCGTCATCGAAGGCGCTTTAGACAGATATGTAGGATCAACGCAGGTCCACCTTGTCGGTGACGAACTTTGGGGCGGGTACCCAGCATGGAGGCGGGAGAACGGCGCGGGACGCCACAAGCGCAACGGAGTTCGGGAAGTCACCGACGAGATGGCGCAAGCCTTCGCGGATAACGAAGCCGAGCGCCGCACCAAGGTTCAGCAGACCCTTGGCATCAGGGTGTTGAAACCGATTGAAGTCAAACCTTCCCAAGGACGGGTGGTTCCTTTTATCAGTGATTCCACCATCCGCTTTGAGATGTCCATCTTCGGTGCGGTGATGAATTACGCCATCAAGAAACGCTACGTTCCCGCTAGCCAGCGTTTTGACGAGCGTCCGAAGCTCAAGTCCATGCGGCGCGACGAGTTCACGCTGGAGGAATACCGCAAACTCCACACTGTCGGAAGGAAGTGGATTGCTGAGGCGCAAAAACCTTCCAGTGTCTGGTATCGCAGCATTACCTACAACATGATCCTGATTGCATGTAATACAGGCATGAGGCCAGCGGAAATGAAGAATCTGCGCTGGCGCGACATCATGCCCGCAAAAGACCGCGAGGGGCGTGAGATCGTCGTGCTGTTCGTGCAGGGCAAGGGCAAGTCACGCAAGCTGGTGGCTCCCAAGAGTGTTGGAGATTATCTTGAACGCATCCGCATTATTTCCAAAACCACGGAACCGAACGACAGAGTATTTACCAACGTCACGGGAAAGCCTGCAAAAACTCTTTACGGCTCGCTGATTGCCGACCTTCTGAACGAGGCGAATTTGCGCGAAGGTACGCAGGGCGTTCCGCGTTCGACTTACTGCTTCCGGCATACCTATGCCACGCTCCGGTTGCAGGAAGGAGTGGACGTGTATTTCCTCGCCGAGCAGATGGGAACTTCCGTCCATATGATTGAAAGCCACTATGGACACGTGAACACCATCAAGCACGCCGACCGCGTGTTGCAGGGCATGGTGGGATGGGAATTGCCGCAGCCGGAACCGGGTGATACTAAGACCAAGGCGTCGAAAGCGGCAGCCACGCGCGATCAGTCCAAAAGGGGCCAGCCCCACAAGCCGCGCTGACCGTGAACCGCCCGAAGCCGTCTTTTGCCGGAGCCGCTGGCGGAGGCTGGCGCAGGGAGGTGTCCTTCCATTGTCCGGCCCAGACGTTCCCCACTGAGATTCTTCTCGATTTGCCGCTGCCCCGCTGGGGCGTTCTTTAGCGGCAAATCTCCCTTGCACGTGCCGCCGGTGGCGGCTGTACTTCGTGCAACTCCAAGCTCTTAGAGTATCGGGGAAGGGGTCTGGCAAGGCAACGCTATGCTGCCGCTCCCTCCAATAAGAACCGGACATGACAGTTCCAAGTCATTAAGTTTCAAGCAGCGCGAGCGGAACAGGCAGACTAGCAACTTGTGTCTGATCTGGAATACAATCTCTGCGTTGTCCTTCCCCTAAAGACCCTACGAAATAGTTCAGGTGGTTGCATTCTACAGATAGTTATGTGAAGAGGCTGCGTCTTGAGGATCAAGTCTGCGCATGTCAAGAATTTTCGCTCTGTTCTCGATGCTGACATCGAGTTTGACAGCCTGACCGCTCTCGTTGGGAGAAACGGAGCCGGGAAATCGAGCATTATAAAAGCGGTTGAACTCTTCTATCTGATGAATCCCCGGCTGTCAGTCGAGGATGTTTACAATCGGGAAGTTAAGTTACCCGTTGAAATAACCCTCACGTTCGCCGACCTCGACAAAGACGAACAGGAAAGATTCAAAAGCTACATTCAGAACAACGAGCTATCCGTTGTCCGCGTGCTCACGCTCAGCGAGAACAAGTACCACGGCTCCGCGCTCCAGAATCCCGATTTCAGAGGGCTGCGCGACGGGAGCACTGCCGCTGAAGTAAAGGAAGCATACAAACAGCTGCGGGAGGGCAATTACTCTGGATTGCCAGCCTATACGAATCGGGAAGCAGCTGGAATTGCGATCAAGCAGTGGGAAGAATCAAACGCTGGTGCTTGTATTAGAGAACGCGACGATGGACAGTTTTTCGGCTTCAAACAAGTCGGGCTAGGTTTCCTCGGCAAGGGCACACGATTTCTCCTCATTCCCGCCGTTCGTGACGCTTCGTTCGACGCCCAGGAAGGGCGCGGTAGTGCAATCACCGAACTGATGGACTTCGTCGTAAGGAGAACGCTATTTGAGAAGGAGGAAGTAAAAAGCTTTCGTGCTGAGATGGACAAAAAGTACAGCGAGTTATTTGATCCGACCAAGCTCAAAGAATTGGGAGATCTGTCCGACAAGCTTACCGAGACGTTGAAAACGTATGTGGCTAACGCCAGTGTGAACGTTTCATGGGAGACGGCTGGTGAGATTTCGATCCCACAGCCGAAGGCAAACATTCAACTCGTAGAGGATGGCTTCTCATCGGAGGTCGGGAGGACCGGGCATGGGCTACAAAGAGCATTCGTCCTAACGATGTTGCAGCATCTTTCCGCACCGAAGACCGAGGGTGACCCCGAAGCGGCGAAGAACATTAAACAAGCTGACTTGATTTTGGGGATTGAAGAGCCGGAGTTGTACCAGCACCCTAGTCGGCAGAGACATTTCGCAAACGTGCTGGCAAGGCTTGCCGCCAATCAGATACCGGGCGTTGCGCGTAGAGTTCAGGTAATTTATGCAACGCACTCTCCGCTGATGGTGCGCCTCGACGGCTTTGACGAGATTCGCCTCGTCCGAAAAGGCGACGGAGAGGATGACAAGCCCAAAGTCACAAAAGTGATACGGCGAACTCTGGATCAGGTTGCCGAGTCCGTTTCGGCTGGGTATGGGGAGGCAAAGAAATTTACTGGGGCATCACTTAAACCGCGTCTGGTGACCTTGATGGGGCCGTGGTTTAGCGAGGGGTTCTTTGCTGATGTAATCGTTCTAGTGGAGGGCGAGAGTGATCGAGCAGCGATTGTTGCCACGGCGAGGTCGATGGATCAGGACTTGGACGGAAGCGGAATCGCAGTGATTCCATGCATTGGTAAGTCCAACCTCTTTAATGCTGCCGCAGTCTTCAACACTTTCGGAATCCCGACTTATGTGATTTGGGACGGTGATTCACATCTAGGTCAGACAGCCGGGAAATGCGGCTCGTGTGGGCACGATCTTGATTCAAAAGCTGACCCGAACGAAAATCACCGCTTGTTGCGGCTAGTTAAATTGGCGGTCACAGATTGGCCGGAGCATGTGAATGAAACGTCTGCTTGTTTCAAACAAAAACTTGAAACGACTATGCGCAACGAGATTGGCGATGACCTATTTTGCAAACTCGTTGATGAGTGCAAACAGCAGTTCGGGATGACGAAACGCAAGGATGCCATTAAGAATCCTGCTCTGTTAACTCAAGTTCTTACCGGGGCGAGGACGGCCAACCACACATCGGCAACGCTGGAAAACATTGTCACCCAGATAGTAAAGTTGAGGGCGGTAGCTGAAGCTGCAAAGAACGGACTGTAAATGGCTACGCGGTGAAACGAGGGGGAGAAAAGACGAGGCGACGCATGACGGTGGCTGAGACGATTGTTAAAGCAATTCAGGAGAAGCGCCCGATACGGGGAGTTCGAGACGGACAAGAAAGGTTTACGTGCCCTTATCGCATCGGGTGGTCTCGAAAGGGTGACTACAATTTCATCCATTATCAGTACGGTGGCTACAGCGAAAGCGGGCTTGGGACTGAAGGCTCATCAGAGAACTGGCGATGCCACAAAGTTGCAAGCTACAGCGAAGTAGAAATCATCGACGCGCCGTGGCAGGAACCCGTCGTCAAGCCCAAAACAAAGGGCCATTGCGTGGTGAACGTGGAAGCGGAGGTTGATTACTAAGCAGCTACCCGGCGATCCTCTGACTGAATCAACGTTCGCTTTTGCGAGTCGGCATAGGACTCGGCACGTTGTTGGGCGTTTTTTCCCGAGAATATGGCGGTGAGTATCTCCCCCTCGCCATTAGTGTCGATGATCTCCACCACCCAGTCACCAGAATTGTCTTCATGTGGATAGACGTTAAAATCCATGACTTCTCCTCTGTGGGCGTAAGGACGCCAGCGATGCGCCGACAATAATGCCACTAATTGGCCTAAAGTCCAAGCGGCTTCTGAGATGCCTGCCTAAACCCGGAGGTTTGTCGGCGTCCAAAGTTCGATGGTTTGGACGGCTGAGAAAGCGGCTGGATAGCCACTTTCGGCTACGTTTTGATCGTTGAATGTTCGCCATTTTAACGATAAGATTCGGATGTAGTCGGCTATCATCGCAATCTCCGCCGTTTTTATTCTGAAGGACTTAGGGCAGATTTCTTAGCGGCTACCGTATCCGGCTACCAACGACGCCAAGGCCGCGTCCCTCAATAAGCAGTTGAAGCTAATCACCGAGTCTTGCAAGCGCAAGCCGGACATCGGCACGCAGATTTCCCGCAAACTTAACCTGCCCCCACCCCAAGTCAGAGCCGAAGCTGACGCTAAACCGGGTGAGTTCCGTCCGCAGCCGGGAGCAAGTTAACAGCACTTTCAGCCTTTACGCTTGACCAGTTGAAGTGACAGCGGACTTGAATTCCGACGCCCAAATCGAAGGAGCAAATCATCTTAGAGATTGATAGTCTGTAGTCATCATGAGCACACAAGTCGCGCCAATTTTTACGATGGAGCAACTGGAGACCGCCATGATGGCGGACGTTGTGACGCGCTTCGCGAATACTTGGGAGAGCACGTCTCGGTTCTCGCTCCTGGTTAAGTACGAGGGAAAACCCGCTTGGCAAGCTATCGCGAACCTCACCTCCCGCAACATACTTCGGAAAGCAGATGTCAATAAGACCACAGACGAGGAGGAGTATATTCCAACGGCTTCAGCGTTTGAGTTCTGCGGAAATCCGGAACTTCTCAGGAAAGCGAAGGCCTCAACCACTGTCGTTCTTCACACACTGAAACAGATGTTCAAGGGAGAACGAAAGAGAGAGGGCCTGACTCTCGACGACTTTCAGCGGCACGTCAATGAGCTTTATCCCGGCAACACGTTCGATTCCAAAGACTTGAAGTTGGGATTGTACTTGGCGAAGGATTTCAATGTGCTCTCCGTTTACGGCTCCGACTTTAAGGAAGTCGGGCAGTTCCGAATTTCCGAAGCAGCGATAAGCATGGCGAACCCCGATTCAGAGTGGGACAGGGTAATGTCGGCTCTCAACCCGAGACAGCGGGTTGCCGAGGATGGGCTAGCGACATTGCCGAGTGATGAATGGGAAGAAATCAAACCGCTCGGAAGCGGCGGGCAGAGCGATGTGTATCTCGTACGATCTCCCAAACGGGTGTCCGAACGCACGGAGTACTTGCATAAAATTCGGACTGCATTGCAGGGGGACAAACAAGCCGAGCTCGCCGATGCGATCGCGTCATACTCTCGTCCTGAATCCCTTTCTGAACTCGGCGCAAAGAAGGTTTTCAAGATTCGAGACGACAGCACGGAGCAGCACGCACTCGACCGCCTCAAGCAAGAGTTTACAATTCTCAAGCAGAACCGACCCGGCTTGCCCAGACTGTTGGACTCGAACGAATCTGAGCGTTGGATTGTGACGGAATTATTTCCGAACGGTACGGTTGAAGACAACATCGCCCGCTACAAAGGTAAACCCGCTCTCGCCCTCAAAGCCTTCCTGTCGCTGGTAAACACGGTCACCCAACTTCATGATGACGGGATAGTTCACCGAGACATCAAGCCTGCCAACGTTTTCGTAAAACAAGATGACGAGCTTGTTCTCGGCGATTTTGGAATCGTGTTCGTTCCGGACCAGCCTGCTCGATTGACGCGGACAAATGAGAGCGTCGGGCCTCACGATTACATGCCGCCATGGGCGGACATTGGGGGGAGGCTGGACAAAGTCGATTGCAACTTCGACGTTTACATGCTGGGGAAACTGCTTTGGTGCATGGTCTCGGGACGTCTAGTCCTACGGCGAGAATGGTTCCAGGAAACGATAAACGATGTTTCGGTGATGTTCAGAGACGATCCCCACGCTTACATGATCAACACGATCCTGAAAAGGTGTGTGGTTGATCGTCCGGAAAATTGCATGGGGATTCATGACATGCGAGCGATGGTAATCGCATTCGTCAGCCTGATTGAGCAGGGCGGACAGCTATTGCAAAACGAAGTGCCAAGACCATGTCATGTTTGTGGTCATGGGGAATATCAACCAGAGGACTTCCGACAAAAAGATTCCGCTTTCCACATGAGGTTTTGGAATCTGTCAGGCGGATCAAACGACATAAATCTCGCGACCGTGCGGCTTTTCGTTTGTAACAGCTGCGGGCATGTTGAACTGTTTAAGGCGAAATAGAGCGAATCGGAGGACGCGACGATGTTCGCTGTGATTGCAACTGCGGCTGGAATAGCAACCATTCTTGGTTTGGCGTGGATGGTTTATACCTACTACAGACCGCGCACTCAACAGCCAGACCAGCCAATCGTCGTACAACTCGCAGAGCTGCGTTTGAGCCAATGCCTACCTGCTAACAAGGTGAACGACGCAGTCGTGTTCATGGATTGGATTCAGAAACATCACAACGAATACATCCACTCCTATCCTTCCTTCATTGCCATAAGGCCCTACCTGACGATCTTGCAGCAGGAGGGATTTATCGACAGATCGGATGTCTCAAACATGGACGGCGACGTTTTTGAGCTCACTGCACAAGGCCAAAAGGCACTCATTGCATCTGGTGTGCAGCTGGTTTAATGAAACGTTAACCGGACGTTCACACTCCATCAGACTCAAGACAACCGGTTAGCCGTCGTGTATGATGCTGTCAGCATTACGGCTTCTCCGCGAGCCCCCGAGAAGCCCTCACTAGAAGTTCCGTCTTGAATTCCATTTGACGCAAGGTTGCTTTTATGAACGGCCTCACGTTTGGTTCGACCCCAGGAACATCCCTTCCAAGGATGCACCAACTCTTTCGCTCTAACACCCGACCGTGTTTTAGCCAGCCCGTGTCGAAGGGATCGCTTCGGCAATTCTTCAAGAGTGCCTAGACGCAGGAGCCGAAGTGAGATCGCCACGAAAGACCGTCTCTGCGCCGACCCACGGGCCTACCCGCGCGGCGCAATATGTGCGCATGTCAACTGAGCATCAACAATATTCTACGGAAAACCAGATGGAGGTTCTACGCCGCTACGCCGAAGCACGCGGAATGGAAATCGTTCAGACCTACTCAGATGAGGCCAGAAGCGGCCTGAATATTGAAGGTAGGGGAAGTTTGCGTGAGCTTTTGCGTGATGTTGAAAATGGAGAAGCTGGTTTCAATGCGGTGCTGGTCTATGACGTGAGTCGCTGGGGTCGATTTCAAGATGTGGATGAAAGTGCCTACTACGAATACATCTGCAAACGGGCTAACGTTCGTGTCCATTATTGTGCCGAGCAATTCGAGAATGATGGCAGCCTGTCTTCCACCCTGCTGAAAACGATAAAGCGCACAATGGCGGGCGAATACAGCCGAGAGCTTTCGGTTAAGGTGTTTGCTGGACAATGCAGGCTTATCGAGCGCGGATTCCGTCAGGGCGGTCCTGCCGGGTATGGCCTTCGACGCCAGTTGATCGACCAGAATCGCAATCCGAAAGAAATTCTGACACGCGGCAAGCACAAGAGCATTCAAACTGATCGCGTAATACTCGTGCCCGGCCCCGAGCACGAGACCCAGGTAGTCAGGGAGATTTACGACCGCTTTACCAAACAAGGTTCAACTGAAAGCGAAATCGCGGCTTGGCTCAATGGGCGAGGTTTGCTCACCGACTTGGAGCGACCTTGGACAAGAACAACTGTATGTCAGATTCTTACCAACCCGAAATACGCCGGGGCGAACATCTACAACCGCAGATCGTTCAAGTTGAAGCACAAACGTGTCTTGAATCCACCTGAGATGTGGATCAGGCTAGACAATGCCTTCACGCCAATCATTTCTGCCGAGCAGTTCACTGAAGCGCTTGCCATCGTTCAGAGTAGGGATTCCCATCTCACGAATGAGGAACTTCTTGAACGCCTCCGAGCCCTGCTATCAAAGATTGGTTCCCTGTCGGGAGTGCTCATTGATGAAGCAGAGGACATGCCATCGAGCGCCACCTACGCAAGCCGTTTCGGAGGATTGAGCCGGGCTTATGCATTGATCGGCTATACGCCACTCCGAGACTTTCGGTATATCGAGATCAATCGGGCCATGCGGCTATACCACCATGAACAGTGTGCCCAGATCGTCGAGCAACTCCGCCGGAACGGGGCCGAAGTTCGTCACGACTCTGACGGCGAATTGATGGAAATCAATCGCGAATTCACTGCCTCCCTTGTCATCGCGCGATGCCGCGAGACGTTGCTAGGCAAGCATCGCTGGCTGATACGACTTGAGAATTCACTAAATCCAGACATCACCATTGCGGCCCGATTGAAGCCCGATAACGAAACGATTCTCGACTACTACCTATTTCCCAAGATCGAAACATTGGCCGAAAAGGTTCGGCTCGCTGGCGACAACGGAATCTCTTTAGACGTATACCGCTTTGACAATCTGGACTTCTTTCTGAGCATGGCACGGCGCGTTTCAATTGAGGAGGCTGCGTGAGTAACACGGAGATTGAGCACATTCCCATTGGTGAAATTCGAGTGGTCAATCCCCGCTCGCGGAACAAGACGAGATTCCAGGAGATCGTTGCGAATATTGAGGCGGTTGGATTGAAAAAGCCCATCACCGTCTCTCGGCGTGGCCTCGAACCAGACGGGACACGCTACGACCTTGTTTGTGGGCAAGGGCGAATGGAGGCTTGCCGGTTGCTCGGCGAGACAACAATTCCCGCAGTGGTGAGTGGTGCAACTCGCGAAGAGCAGTTGCTAATGAGCTTGGTCGAGAACATCGCCCGACATCCACCATCCAATCGTGATCTGCTTCGAGAAGTGAGAAGCCTCCGCGAGCGAAATTACAAAGGCGACGAAATAGCACGCAAGCTTGGTCTTGATCGTGCCTACGTTTACGGCATCATTCACCTGGTGGAACACAGTGAAATTGCTCTCATTCAAGCCGTCGAAGGCGGGCGTCTTCCTATTAGCGTTGCGGTCGGAATCGCAACGGGCAATGACCATGAAGTGCAACGGGCTTTGTCGGAAGCGTACCAGAAGGGTGATCTAAGAGGAGCCCGTCTGAAAAACGCGAGACGAATCATTTCCAAGCGAATCGCACAACAACGGAAGGCTGGAAAGGTCGCGCAGACCAAACGCAAAATAACTGGCGACACACTTGTTCGCGAATACAAAGACCGCATCCGTGAACAACGTCAACTCCTAAAGAAAGCCAACCTAACAAAAGAGCGCCTTTTGCTGCTTGTGACAGCCATGCGTCGGCTTCTGGCAGACGAACATTTTGTGACCCTATTACGTGCCGAGAGCCTTTTCGATATGCCCGAGCAGTTAGCAAGCCGTATCAATTAGGAAAAACGGTATGCCAAGTTCCAAGTTGAAGCCAGCCTTCACCCAGCAAGTGGTCACCCTTCCAATTGGGAGCATTGTCCCGCAAAAGACGATTTCTACGGAAGTTCGGAAGAATGCCACATACAAGCGAATCAGAACCTCCCTTGAGCATATCGGACTGATAGAGCCGCTTGTGGTCTTTCCACGCAACCCGAACGATTATTTGTTGCTTGACGGGCATGTTCGGCTCGACATATTGAAGGAGACTGGAGCAACGGAAGTTCAAGCGATCTTTGCGACCGATGATGAAGCCTACACGTACAACAAGAGGGTCAACCACATCCCTCCCGTCGCCGAGCATTTCATGATCTTGAAGGCGCTTTCTAGTGGCGTCAGCGAAGAGCGTATTGCCCAGGTTCTCAATGTTGATGTTTCGGCGATCAGACAGAAGCGGAAGCTTCTTGACGGAATTTGTCCCGAGACCGTCGAAATTCTTCGGAACAGTGACGTCTGTGCGGGTACGTTTGGGATTCTCAAGAAGATGAAGCCCATTCGTCAGATCGAGGCCGCAGAGCACATGCACGCAACCGGTACGTTCTCCATCATGTTTGCAAAGGCCCTTCTAGAGGTGACTCGGCCCGAGTTTCTTCTTGAGGAACCGCCGAAGCGGAAAATCGAGGCAACATCTGCCGCAGCTCAGGCAATGCTTGAGCAGGAAACGGAATCCCTAATACGAGACATGAAAGCGGTAGAAAACTCCTATGGGATGGACATGTTAACGCTGTCCATCGCTTGCGGGTACGTGGAACGTTTGATTGGCAATTCGCGCGTGGAAAGGCACTTGGACAAGCATCATTCCGATATTGCAGTTGAGTTGCGCTCACTGCTTTCCCAGGTCAAGCCGGAAAGAATATAGGAATCAGGCTAAGGGAATTCACTTGGAATGCGTCCCGGAATCTACTCCTACGGGGTGGCCCGAGTTCGGATAGCGATACTACTTGTTTGCTCGTGCCATGAGCGTTATATTGCGTCCATAGAGGGCCATGACGGTTCGGGCGTTCTACCTGAGGTGGATTTTATGATCCAAACAACCCTTGCGATTAATGGAGAGGATTGCACATTCGGCAACGGAAATACCCCAGAAGAATTTGAGGCCATTGCGGTGACTCTGCTGCGAGCCGCGGAAGCCATGCGCAATCGAGAAGAAGGATTGGTTGAATGCGTCGGTGAGAATGGTGAAGTGATTGCTTTCGTTCACGTGCACCATTGTGGTCCAGACTGTGACGACGAACAACTTAAAACTGCGCCGACCATCGAGCAACTAGCTTGTGTTAGAGAACGCTGGCCATCTTTGAGCAGTGTGTCGCTTTCGATGATCGAACAATTCCGTCGTCAAGGACTCAGCTCATCTAAGCCTAGCTGATTTGATCGGGAGCCGCTGTCAGCATTGCTCACCCCTCAGGCACTCCGCCAGTTGAGTTTCGTCCAGCAGCAGAGCAGCGATACGCTTGTCGGGTAGGAGACCTAGAGTACGCTCTTCCACCTTCTCTAGGCTGTCATGCACAGCGCCTGTCATGCTGGCGAACTGATCCCCGTATTCCGCAAGGATTTCTTTAGCCTTTGTCAGATACGGCTCTAGTGGAAGCTAAAGCTCTTTCCTCGTCATTCCTTTAGCTTCCATGACACTTCTTATATTTCTTGCCGCTTCCACATGGGCACGGATCATTACGTCCGATTTTCTCGTTTGATTCTGCTTGTGCTTGGAGGGTCAGTCCATAATCGCGAGAGCGCGGCTGCATCATCACTTCCGTAAGAAGCATGTCAGCCTGCGTTTGGATTTGGTTAACTCTCCTCGCCACATCCTGAGGCAAGTACACGTCGATGCCCGGTACGCTGTTCATTAGCGCATTCTTTTCGGAGAACAACTCCAACGCCCGACGCACTCGTTGATCGTCACTAAGAGCTAGCCGCACATTGTCCGGCAAGTTGGTCGTATCGAAGTCGTAGGTTCCGTTGTCATTAGGAATGAACAGAATCTCCCACATCTTACCTCCGTCAGGCGTGATGTGCGGCGTGCAGTCAATCCATGGACGGCCATCGCCGGGATCGTACACGGCGTGGGGCTCGGCTTCGATGAAAATGTCGGAATGTTGCCAGACTGCCCACCCAAGCTGCATCCGTCCGCCATATCTTTGGACGCGGTCGCGCACGTTCATGTAGCAATCTCGCTCCCGGTCGGCGTCAGACACCGCGACTTTTACCCAGACTGCATCCTTCTCCACTCCGAGATGCACCCGCAGTTTGCGAACGGCTTCTGAATCTGCTTTCGGCACGAACATAAGAAGTTTTCTGGAGACATGCTACCGCGTGGGCGTCTTGGTCGGCCAACGTTGATCGATACGCTGCATGATTTCCTCTGCCCATCTCACCGCGTCTGAGATTGCTGCAACGGTCGCCGGGACTCGTTTGCCGCCGTCGTACTTAGCAAGCTTCCGGGCCGCGAGAATCGCAGCCATGATGGCGAGCACGCGCTTTCCCCCCTTCCTCCACGGAAGAAGATTATCGGTTTCGCTCGTTGTTCGCTATAGGCGCGAACTGCTTATTGGAGCGTTCAAAACTTTCTGCTACGCTTTGCATGTACCTTCCCCATTAAATAGTTATGGCAAGTTGCTGAAGTTAGAGCGACTTCGCGTGGAGATTTGCATGGCTGATGCGAAGATCGATATCAAGATTGGAGCAATCTCATTTGCTGCCGAAGGCAGCGAGAAGTGGCTATCCGGGGAATTGGACAAAGTGTTAGCGAAGGCACCCGAACTTGCCGCCATCACACCCGCAGAACCGGAGAACGGTGACGGTGGACGGACTAAGCACGCCAAGAAGGGCAAACTCGGAACATTAGCTCACTTCTTGAAGGAAAAAAGCGCAACCAGTAATCAGGTGAAGAAATTCCTCGCCACGGCAGCGTACCTGCACGACACCACAGGGAAAGACAGACTCACCACGGGCGAAGTCAAGACTGCTTTGAAAAATGCGAATCAAACAAAACTGAACAATCCTTCTGACTGCCTGAATCAGAACGTCGGCAAGGGTCACGCTGAGAAAGATGGCGGCAGCTTCTTCGTCACCGATCCCGGTCGCACATCGTTAGGCGCATGATCGCCGCATCCCAAGCATTGTCGGCGATCCCTGCGGGGTTGCGTGATCCGCTGCTCAACGAATACCAGACCATCGTTCAAAACTGGCTTGAGCAGCGGTGGTTGCCTTCCGAACTATATGGCGGGCGATTCAGCGAAAATGTCTACACCATTCTCGACGGGCACGCCAAAGGCAAGTATGCGTCGGCACCCGCCAAGCCCGCCAATTTTGCTGACGCCTGCAAGAAACTGGAGAACAACGTGCATGTTCCACGCAGCTTTCAAATTCTGATTCCACGGATGCTGCCCGCGCTCTACGAAGTCCGCAACAACCGGAACGTGGGACACGTCGGCGGCGATGTCGATCCCAATCACATGGACTCAATGATGGTGCTATCCATGGCGAATTGGATTATGGCTGAACTTGTCCGCGTTTTTCACGGACTCAGCATCACTCAGGCACAACAGGTGGTCGATGCTCTTGCAGAAATGCGCATTCCATTGGTGTGGTCCGATGGTGGTGGTATCAAGCGCGTCCTTCGCCCTGAACTGAAACTCAACGAGCAGATTCTTATTCTGACTTCGGTCTCGATCCCCGATGTCACGTCCAAGGAATTGCTCGAATGGATCGAAGAAGATGACAAAGGGTATTTCATTCGTACCCTGCGCAGTCTCCACAAGAAGAGATTCGTCGAATTCACCGAGAGCGCAGACAAAGTTAGCATTCTGCCGCCCGGTTCGATGTTCGTTCAGGATTTGATCCGCAAGAAAAAGCTCACCGGAATTTGAGAGTTGTGTGATGGCAAAACATGTGTCGGAAGTCGAAGACGGCTTCGCCTTGAAGCGTCGGCGTGACGGGGGGAAGAAGCGGAAGGTCAAGGGCGAATGCACGATTCCACCCCAACCCGTCAAGCACATCCTCAGCAGCTACACGATGTCCAACCCGATCAGCAAGCGGGCGGTATCCGACTACGTTGAAGTTCAGGCGCGTGAAAAAGTTGAGCACGCTGAACGTGTGATGACCGAACACGTGCTCGGTCGTGACTACGATTGTTGGGATGTCCACACCGACAAAGATCGCTATTGGGTAATCACCAATCCTACCAACCTCTACTCGCAGCACTACTTTCCGAGCCTCGACTTCACGCTGTCGTTTCATATCGGCGTAACGACGAGAGTCATGGCCTTGCAGCGGGGTGCTCCGAGTTCAAGCCACAAATCGAGATTCACTCCGGTTTGGCGGCGGTGGGAGCAAGCCGCTGAAACCTACGATGAGGCGGAAGAGGCCGAAGACTTTCAGGCTGTCGGCATGAAATGCCGCGAGACCTTGATCCAATACGTTCGTGCATTAGCGAAGCCGGAAATGGTTCCGGCTGGTGAAGAAGCTCCGAAGCGGGCTGATGTCGTGGGGTGGTCGAACTTGATTGCCAATGCCATTGCCCCCGGCGACCGCAACGGATACGTTCGAGGACATCTAAAGGCGATTTCCAAGTCGGCATGGGATTTGTCGAACTGGCTCACTCATCAGCATGGAGCGACACAGCACGATGCGGAAATCGTACTCGATGCCACGCACAGTGTCATCGACACGTTCGGGACTGCTGTGATGCGGCATGAGAGTGAAGCACCCGATCAGTGTCCGCAATGCGGCTCATACGCGCTGGACATTGGGTTCGAGCCGGAACTGATGCCGCGTCCCTACATCGTTGAGTGTGAGCACTGCGGTTGGCAGAAACAACAAGAATAGTTTGGTGATCCATTTTTTCCGAAGTAGGCGTGGTCACGGGACTTTATTTTGTGCAGGTCAGTCCGTTGTTCGTATCGCTTCTTGGGCATGAGATTGTTTCTTTGGCGGCTTAAATTAAACCCCAGCTTATGCGTCGAGGCAAGTGCAGGACCCTAAGTGGGGCAACGCCACCGGAGGCAACCGGGCGGACGGCGCTGCGCGCCGGCTTAAATTTTGACACGTCACCCCTTGCAGGGTTGGCGTGCGCTAGCAAGATGTTCGCATATGCGAACATCATTATTACGTGCGAGTTAGCGCCGATGCTGTGGAACGGCAATGTCGAAGTCCTGTATGAAGAAACTTTTGATGTTGCTCCGGTGTTAACTTCTTTATATTCTTTTGCTCAAAGGGGGCCGGTCATTTGTGAACGACCGTTCCCAATTCCGCACCAAGAGCGTGGGGCTACGTGTCACGGAAGCCGACCATGCTCGCCTCCAGTCGGTAGCCGACGCCCACGGCCAATCCCTGGGTGAGTGGTGCCGCGATACCCTCTTGGCTGTCGCCAATCATCCAAACGGAACGCCTATCGAGCAAGCCTTGCTCTCGGAACTCATTGCCCTCCGAACCATCGTTGCGAACCTGGTGTACACATTCACGAATGATGGCAAGGTCACGCGCGAACAGATGGCAGCATTCATCGAGCGGGCCGACAAGACCAAGCTGAGGCGAGCAGCCGAACTTCTCTCCAAGATCAGCGGAAACGGAACGTCCGTACCGTCGGAGACAGGCTCCGGGAGGGATGGTCGTTGACCTGTGCTACGGAAAATCCTCATCGTGCTTGCTGGCATCTGGGTTCCAATGATCTGGGCAACGCTCGACATGACCTTTAACTGGCCACCCCTGCAACGCTATTACTTCTCCCAATATTTTCTGACTGGCGGAGCATCAGGCAAGGGACAGCATTTTTTCTTGTATGTCCTCGACAGCAAGGGGGCACACCGAGCCCGCAACGAAGATGTCGTACGGGGATCCCTACGCGGAGACCCCAGCCAAGGAGGATTCCCATTCCTGATTTCGGAACAGGCCCAGAAGCACGGAGCTTGGGGCTTAGCGTGGCGAGGATTTCCAGAGCTTGAGAATCGGACAGCTTACGAATGGCTGCGTCAAGAAATCTATGACGGCCAAACTCCGTTAGAGCTTATCCGCTGGCCGTTGCTTTTCGGTTGCGTCTTCATCCTCGGCGTTTTGCCGCTTGAGATTCGTCGAGATCGGAAGGCCGCGCGGGAGGCTAGGCGGGGGCAGATTCTTCGCGGTCCACGGTTGGTAAGCGCTCCAGAATTCAATCGCCTTAGGCAGTCAGATGGCATCGGCTTTGAAACGCTACACTGGCCCGGCAATCGCCACACAATAATTGGGCGTAAGCGACAATGGGACGTGCTGCGAATTCCCAGGAGCGAAGAAAATTCCCATTTCTTGTTGATGGGCGATTCTGGTAGTGGAAAGTCCTCGCTCATACGCCAGATCCTCGCTCAAGTTAGAGAACGCGGCGAGAGCGCAGTGGTCTATGACCCTGCGTTTGAATTTACGCCGCAGTTCTACACGCCGACAACCGATGTAATTCTGAATCCCACCGATAAGCGAACTCCATTCTGGGCTCCCAGCGACGAGGTCCAGTATCCAGCGGAGGCACTCGCCCTGGCGGGTTCCCTGTTCCCTGACAAGCCCCGCGACAACACATTCTTTACGGAGGCTTCGCGGAAAATATTCGCGCACCTGCTGCGATATCGGCCAACCCCGCAAGACTTAACCGAGTGGATGAGGAATATGGATGAGCTTGACAAGCGTATCGCTGGCACTGAGCTTGAGGCCATGATTCCGAAGACTGCCGGTGGACAGCGGGCAGCAGTGCAAGGCACATTCAATCAAGCAGCGGCAGCCTTTCAACTTCTTCCTGCGGAGTCGGAGGCTGTCGGGCGCTGGAGCGCGGCATCATGGGCAAGAGCCAGGAGCGGCTGGATTTTCATCCCAAGTTCGCCCACGTTGCGTGAGAGCCTGCGACCCTTGTTGAGCATGTGGCTAGATTCATTGATTCTCAGACTCATGGAATCCGCGAAGGATAAACCGCAGCGTGTTTGGTTCATTCTGGACGAATTGTCCAGCCTGCAACGGCTTCCCCAATTGCCCACAGCGATTACAGAGGGTAGGAAATCGAATATCTGTCTTGTGATCGGATTTCAGGGACGCAGCCAATTGGAATCCCTTTATGGGCACCAAGCCGAAGCGATGCTGTCACAACCAATGACGAAAGTTTTTCTGCGCACGAGTGAACCACATTCAGCAGAGTGGGTGAGCCGGTCTATTGGTGAAGTGGAGGTTGCGCGTCTGGAGGAAACTCACAGCCAGAGCGTGCCTGCCTTCATGGGGCGCCACGGCAAGAGTTCCCGCCTTCAGCGCAACATGGAACCTCTGGTAATGGCGTCAATCATTGAGGGTTTGCATAATCTGACAGGCTACGTAAAATCGCGCGACTTGGTCGTTCCCGTGAGTTTCCCATATTTCAAACTTGAAGCAAGACACCCTGCATTCTTGCCTCGCGCTTTGCCGGAACTGGAGTCCCTGTCCCTACCTAAAGCAGCGCCGGTGGTTGCGAAGCAACCATCAGTGCAGGAGCAGATACCCTTTCCTCAGCCCGAACCAGACCGTGGTCGTGAAGGAGCGCAGGAATTGGAAATATTCGAGTAAGCCTGTTCCTTCCGAAGATGCTCACGATTTCCAAACCGCTCACCGCCCATCAAGCGTTGGCCTATCACTCAAAGGAGTTCACCAACTCCGAGCAATCGTATTACACCCAGGGCGACCAAGTGCAAGGAGAATGGACTGGACGGTTGGCCGAAGAATGGGGACTGCGGGGGCGTGTCAGCGACGAGCACTTTGAGCGCGTGGCTAACGGCCAACATCCTCTCACTGGCGAACAGCTCGTGCGACATCGCGAGTCATACGAGTACAAGAATGAAAACGGCGAGACTGTGAAATCGATGGAACACCGCGCAGGCTGGGACGCAACGTTCAGTGCTCCAAAGAGTGTTTCGCTTACCGCGCTTGTTGGAGGTGACGACCGAATTGTTCAGGCTCACCGTGAGAGCGTGCAGGTTGCCTTAAACGAGTTGGAGCGGTTTGTTCAGGCGCGTATCGGCGGGAACCATCCCGCCGAGGCCACTGGAAAATGGGTTGCGGCAAAGTTCGAGCATGACAGCGCGAGGCCCGTCAATGGTTACGCCGCGCCTCAGCTTCATACTCATGTAGTGTTCTTTAATCTCACTGAGACTGCCGACGGAAAGACACGGGCCATTCAACCGCGAGAGTTGTATCAGAGTCAGAAATACGCGACAGCCATCTACCAAGCGGAACTCGGCTACCGGCTCCGCGAATCTGGCTACCAAATCAGCGCAGGCAAAAATGGTGCGCCCGAGATTAAGGGATATTCGCAGGAGTATTTGGAAGCTTCCAGCCCACGGAGTCAACAGATCAAGGCCCACCTAGAGGAACAGGGTTTGTGGGGAGCGGGACCTGCACAGATTGCAGCTCATCGCACACGAGATGCCAAGAGTCCGCTCAGTGCTGATTTGATGCTAGAACGACATCAACAAATGGCCGCAGCATTTGGGAACCAACCACAGAAAGTTCTAGCGGAGGCCCAGGCACGAACGGCTGCCGATCAATGGAAACTAGATGCGAACCGGCCAAAACATGCGCAGGAGGCCGTCACCTATTCGCGAGACCGCCATACCGAGCGCGAAGCAGTTGTCGGCGAACGCGAATTGATGACCAGCGCCCTTAAGCGTGGGATGGGGCAAACCACGTTGCGCGACATTCAAGATAATTTTGAGCAACGGCTGACCTCGGGAGAATTCAGATCAGTGAGTCGAGGAACTCCTTATGCGCCCTCGCAAAACCTTACAACCCGCGAGATGGTCAACCTCGAACGCGACAATCTCTCCTTGATGAAATCAGGCCAGGGCCGACATGAACCGCTCGCGCATGAGGCCAAAACTACGGCACAGGGGTTTCCGCAACTGTCAAACAGCCAGCGTGAAGCAGTCGAAAAGATTCTGAGTAATCGAGATCAGATTGTGGGATTCCAAGGAGTCGCGGGCACAGGCAAAACCACATCACTCGCGGCCATTCGGGAATCCGCCGAAGGTGAAGGCTATGAAGTGAAGGGATTTGCCCCAACGTCACGCGCAGCCCACCAGCTTGAAACGGCTGGGATTCATTCCGATACGTTGCAGCATTTCCTTGCGCGATCCCAGGGCCATGATCTTTCGGCAGGCCGACATCTTTACGTTCTGGACGAATCCAGTCTGGCAAGCACGCGGCAAGTTAACGATTTCCTGCATAAGCTCCATGAAAATGATCGAGTGCTGTTTGTCGGAGATACGCGACAGCACCAAGGCGTCGAAGCCGGAAGGCCGTTTCAACAATTGCAGGAAGCCGGGATGCTGACGGCACAGCTTGATGAAATTGTCCGGCAGAAAGACCCAGCGCTAAAACAGGCGGTCGAAAGTCTCGCACACGGTGACACACGGAAAGGCATTGAGTACCTAGACCAGCAGGGGCGTATCCATGAGATTCCAGATCGTTACGAACGAATGGATGCGATTGCCAAAACCTACGCGGATCATTCTGACCAAACCTTGGTTGTGTCGCCAGACAATCGCTCCCGTCAAGAGATCAATGAGCGGGTACATTCTGAATTGAAGTCTCGAGGCCAGGTAGCAGAGCAGGAGCATCGCTTCACAGTGCTTGTCCCCCGCAACGAAATGACCGGAGCAGACCGTCAGTGGGCATCCCAATACGAGTCTGGCGACCTCATCCGTTACTCGCGCGACAGCAAGAGCGTGGGTGTTCACGGAGGCGAATATGCTCGGGTTGCAGGTATTGATAGAGACCAGAATCTTTTGACAGTGACGCGATCCAAGGGAAAGCAGGTTACTTACGATCCACAGCGCTTGTATGGGGTCAGCGTGTACAAGGAGGAACAGCGTAGTTTCTCGGAAGGAGATCGTGTGCAGTTTACAGCGCCGAACCGCGCTGATCGCATCGCGAATCGTGAACTGGGCACAATTCAGAAGATTGATCCTCAAAACCGTATTCATATTCAGCTTGATTCGGGCCGTGAAGTCCAGACCAGCGATAAGGGACACTTGCACCTTGACCACGGCTATGCGGTGACCAGCCACAGCAGCCAGGGCTTGACGGCTGATCGTGTTGTTTTGCATGTGGACACGGAACAAACACACAGCCAACTTGTAAACACCCGGCTTGCGTATGTGGCAATTTCACACGGAAGGTATGATGCGCAAATCTATACTGATAATGCGAAGGAACTTGCGGGCAAGTTGAGCCGCGAAGTATCCAAGGAATCGGCTCTGGATTCAGAAGCAAATCGGCGAGAGAGCAGCGTGGAGCATAATCGCCAACATGACGTGGGTCATCCTCAAACGCATCAACAAGCTCATCTCGACCAAGACTTGGGGCAAGGTTCTGGAGCACCGAGGTAAAGCCCCGTTTCAAGAGCGTTTGCTCGGCACACAAGACGAGGAGTAGCGACTTCTGTTTCGCCGCTTGATCCCTTCGGTCGCGATCTTACGAATGATCTCGATCCCGCCCCGCAGGCCGGATGGATCGAGTCCGCGATATGGCATGTTCGGGCGAGTGTGAAAGAGAAACGAATCACATTCGCCGATAATCTGCCGCAGTGCTTTGTGCTGGTTGTTCATGCGGGAGATTCTACGGCGGCTTGAAAATTAGAATCAGGGACTATAGTCCCCGATTCGTGAGAACAGCGGTCGGCTCGCTCTTCCGTTACTCAGATCGTGGGCGGCGTCTGTTTCTTGACCTATTAGCTGAACTTCAAGTGGAACTGTTTAAGAGCGGGTGTCTGCTTCGCGCAATCCCTCAAAAGTCGGCGGGCTTCGAACTTCAGCGTGGCAACGAAATCATCAATAGCGCCGTCGATGTCGCCGCGATATTGCCCACGATGGCCTTTAATGTATTTGGCCTGAACACCCAGAACGCAGATGTGGAGGCTATCCCAAGTGCAATGGTGGCACTTTGGCCCACCGCGACAACCACGGTGAGCATTCGCGTATTTAGCTTTCTTTCTCGCATCCATTTATATAGCCTCATCTACCGATATGTCTGCACAACCCAGCTCGTCGGCATCCAACCCTCGCTATCTTAGAATCGGTTTCATGTACTCTCGAATAATCTTCAAGTCCCCGGTCCGAGTGTCGCCAAAATCGGCTCCCGTTATGAACATCTCGCAGCCGAAACGGAGCGAAAAGTTTGTCTTGTCCTTGAAAACGACGGTGAGAAACAGCGTTCCATCGTCTATGGAGTGGCTGATGTAGTCCACAGCCCTGCCATGAACTTCGGGATAACGCTGACGTAGCTTCTCCCTCCGCCGTCGAATACGTTGGTTAATCTCCCTGCGCTCTTTGGCAGAAGTCGGCGTGATGGGAGTGTTACCAACCCAGGCGACTTTCGGCTTGTTCGACGACCGTTTCTTAGGCATGGGTCTTTCCCCGCGTAGGACTCTTTGGTTTAGTAGTGGGCTTCGCGTGCTCCCTACGGCGCTGCTTTTGCTCGTGTTCTTCCTCGATGCGGTTCTCTTCGTCGGCTACCGCTGAAAATGGGAGGATGCCAATACGCGGCGGCAAACCTTGCTTCTTGCGTTCTTCCTCACGATGACGCACGTCAATGTAAACGTCGTCGGGGTCCTCACGTTTCTTCTCGTAGGCGCGGCGCTGCTTGGAGAAACTGCCTCCGGCGTCGAGTTCGCGGTCGGCGAGTTCTTCCATGAAATCGGCGTTCACTTCGGAACGAACTTCTTCGATTTCGGTCTGGTAATACTGCAATGCACTCTTTCGAACAAAAGGGAATTTCTTCATGTTCCGCAGCGTGGCGAGAATTTGATCGACGCCCTGATTCCACAGGAACAAACTTTCGTAGAAGCGTAGCTTCGAGGAGCGTGCGGAGGGTTGCGGCGGATTCGGAGAGCGAATACCTTCAACGCTAGCCATCGTTGCCTCCTTGTTGGCCAGTTTGGTTAGGGGCACATCCTTTGCGACACCAGCGCATCCCGCTCAGATCGGTATGTCGCGAGTAATGCTACTAACAGTAGCAATTATAGCATTGCGACGAAGCGTAGCAAATGTAAAAAGAATCATATGAGTGCTACAGGAAAACGGACTGTTCAGGTCAATGTTCGGTTGAGCGAGGATGACTTTGAATTGATCCGAAAGGCAGCCGCGAAGCTCTGGCCGGAAGCCGTGCTCAGCAACTCCGGTATCGTGCTAGGGTTGGCCCGACTTGCGGCTAAACAAACCGTAGAGGCGCAAAAGAAACCGAGGGGAACCTGAGGCTTGCAGAAGCAAAATTGGCCGGAATTTGCACATTCTTCCTGCACAAATCCTACACAGCCAAAATTTGCCAGACTATCTGCAATTAAAACAATCGGATATGAAGGTTTTATCACTTGCTCAGGATGACAACGAGAGGAAACTACTTCACCACGATATTGACCAGCTTGCCGGGAACGTAGATCTTCTTCACGATCTGCTTCCCGGCGATGAACGCCCGCACTTTCTCATCGGCAAGCGCACGTTCGAGAACCGTCTCCTCGGTGGCGTCTGCCGGCACAACCACGCGGCTGCGCAGTTTGCCGTTCACCTGCACAGGAATCTCGAGCTCTTCTTCTTTGGCCAGTTCGGCGTCGAACTTGGGCCATGGCGTTTTGAGCAGGTTCCCCTTTTCGCCGAGCATCTCCCACAA
>Ga0210399_10000744_pt1 | contig 25668 bp, 19 predicted proteins | sample IncBWC14MmetaG_FD_150865 | JGI IMG/M metagenome (GOLD analysis project Ga0210399, IMG submission 150865) | Forest soil microbial communities from Barre Woods Harvard Forest LTER site, Petersham, Massachusetts, United States - Inc-BW-C-14-M | ecosystem: Environmental > Terrestrial > Soil >... | reverse complement strand
CGGTACTGGAGTCGCTGTTGCGCGCCGCGATCGCGGGCAAGAAGGTGATGGAAGAAGTCGAAGCCGAGCAACAGGCGCTGGCGCACAGAATTTTTCTGAATGGCGGCACGTTCGTCGACGTGGTGCCGCTGGCCCGGCGCAAAGCCGACCGCATCAAGGCCGAACAGCGCGCGAAAGATGCGCTGGCCGAGATCGACTCCATTGGCGTGCAAGTGAAGGACATCGATATCGGCCTGCTCGATTTCCCCTGCGAAATCGAAGGCCAGATTATTCTGCTGTGCTGGAAACTGGGAGAGAAATCCATTACCCACTGGCACGGAACGCAGGAAGGATTCGCCGGGCGCAAGCCGATTGACGAGCGCATCACGCGCGGTAAGAAGATCAATTAGTTCTCAGTTCTCAGTTCTGGGTGGCGATGACGAGACGCGCCTCTGCGTCGCAGCTCCTTTTGCTCGGAGCCAGAATCCGGACCGCTCGAACCCACTCATTCCAAATAGTTTTTGACCTGAGCAACATCCTCCTAAGTTAAGTGTTTACAAGGGAGGAACCCAACCACTTTAGGCGCTGGTTTTTGCGACACAATGGCGTTGGCGCTCGAACTGGTTTGGCTTTGCTATCGAATCTCGGGAGAAGGGCTGATGAACAGGAATGGAGCGGTAGTTCGGGGGCTGGTGCTGGCAGTCGTCTTTCTTACTTTTTCTGCTGCATCGTTTTCGCAGATTGCGGTGGGCATCTCGGTCCGCGTGGGACCTCCCGCGTTGCCCGTGTACGCACAGCCCCTTTGCCCCGGGCCCGGCTATTTCTGGACTCCCGGCTACTGGGGCTGGAACGATGACGCCGGCTACTACTGGGTCCCGGGCACATGGGTGGTCGCGCCCGTGGGTATGCTGTGGACGCCCGGATATTGGGGCTGGGGCGGGGGATTCTATGCCTGGCACGCTGGATACTGGGGCCCGCACGTCGGCTTCTATGGCGGGATTAATTACGGATTCGGCTACGGCGGCGTGGGCTTCGGCGGAGGCGAATGGCGCGGCGGAGCATTTTTCTACAACCGCTCCGTCACCAACGTCAGCGTCACGAATGTAACCAACGTTTACACCAAGACTGTAGTCGTGAACGAGAATCACACGGCCTTCAACGGTGGGGAAGGCGGCGTTGCGGCGCGTCCTACGCCGCAGGAAGAAGCGGCCGGTCGCGAGCAGCACACGGCTCCACTGGCCGAACAGACGCAACACGAACACCTGGCCAGCCAGAATCGCCAGAACTTCGCGTCGGAAAATCATGGACGTCCGGCGGTTGCAGCGACAGCCAGGGCCGGCGATTTCAGCAGCCGTTCTGCGGTTTCAGCCCGGAGCACGGGAGGGGAATATCACGCTCCCGCCATGTCGCCCAAAGAAGCGCGGGTAGCGTCCACCCCGGGCAACAAGGGGACTTCGAACGACGGATTCCGGTCGTTTTCGAAGCCCTCCACCTCTAGGCCCACCAATAATGGAGGGTCGACCGGCAACATCGCCCGTGGGAACGGAAGCCGTCCCAATGAGACTCATGCGAACCAGAGCCGTCTGCAGAATGAATCGCACGCGGCGCATTCTCAGCAGCCCAGACCGAGCGCGCCGCAGCAGAGCCACAAGTCAAGCCCACCGCCCAAGCGACCGGCCCCACCGAGGCCGGAGCACCATAAAGGACGCTAACGAACCGAGGCGATATGTGGGGACAGCCGCCCTCGGCTGTCCGGCGGAGCAAAGCTCCGCGGGATTTTTGGGGCGGCGCCGTTCCTTAACCGTTTTTCTGCAAGCCGGGCTACGAGCTGCGTTCTGACCAGGAGGCGGATGGCGATTATCAGGGATGGTTCCGCCCGTAGTTCAGGTACCGGAGTGTGCGCCGGGCCAAATCTTCTCTGCTACAATTTTTGCAGACAGAGCAGACAGAAATACACCATAGGAACCGACCGGCGCGCGCCCAAGGAGTCTTTTAAAACCATGTCTTCGACCAAGTCCAAACTCCGATTGATGGGCGCCCTAGCCGCTCTTGCCACGCTAGCCCTGGCAGTGAGCTGCACTGGATTTTTTGTCAACCCTACGCCGACTGCGATTACGGTGACGCCCACAACGCCTACCATCGTATCAGGCACATCGGGTGGCAACACCGTTCAGATGAGCGTGAACGCCACGTTCAGCGACGGCAGCACGGGCACCACGCCCGTCTCCTGGACAATCGCGCCAGGGTCCACCGGCATATCGGCCGCGACAATATCCAGCGGTGGGCTCGTGACGGCTTCTACGTCTTTTACGACCGTAGGTTTGATGAGTGTCACCGCGACGGCTACAAAAAACAGCGCCGCCACTGGTCAAACGACGGTGACGGTGACGGCGGCCTGTATCACCAAGATCACCTTGTCGCCAACCAGCCCTAGCGTCAACCTGGGACAACCAGTTCCTTTTATCGCCACTGCGGACACATGTAACGGCTCTGTGGACGTCAGTTCGGTGGCAACTTGGCTTTCGAGCAACACCACCGTTGCAACTATCGATTCGAATGGTAACGCCTCGACTCTGGCGACAGGAACCACAAATATCACTGCATCCTCGAATGGAGTCGTGAGCGCTGCGGTTCTTCTGACGGTGAACTAAGTCGGTTGACGGGTGCCCCATTTCTCGCGTCCTTTGCGAGAAGTTGGGCTTTTGATTTCTTGATGAACGACTGTATTTCTTGGTGCGATTCCGAAGGGAACTCAACGGGAATTGAACTGGGAGAATCTCCACTTCTCGCAAAGGACGCGAGAAATGGGGCACCCGGGCTTGCCTCGCCTATTCCTTCATCACCGCGTCAATCGTGGAGTACAGCTGGTTGTTGTCCTTGACTTCCACATACGGCCGGCTGGGATTGCGGCTGCTCACAATGTAGACGGTGGGCGTGTGGTCGAGTTTCATGGCCTTGCCCAGATCGCGGTCGGCATTGACCTGCGCGGCCAGTTTCCCGCCAGGATCGAGGACGAACGGCAAATCGACTTTGTGTGCGGCGGCGAATTTTTCGGCGTAGGCGCGCAGATTCTGGAGATTGATTTCCAGCTGGCTTTGAAAAATGTAGTCGCGGAAATCGTTGCCTAGATCCTTAGAATGGGTGTCAAAGTAACGCGCCATCACGGCCGCCTGGTACGACCAGGGATGCATCTGCAGCGGAAAGTCGTGCCGCACGACCGGGATCTTGTAGGTCTTCGAAGCCTGTTTAACCAGCGGCGCCGTGCGCGCGCACATGGGACACTCCAGGTCCTCGAAGACGATAATGGCAACCTGAGACCCCTTGGGCGGCCGCAGCACCGAATCCAGAGTATCCTGCGCCGAGGCGCATACGGCGCCAGCCAGCGCGATCAGAGACAAAACAAAGAAGCGATAACGAAATTTGTTTTTCATCGGTATTTGAGTATCAATTTTTGAACATCAGTTGGGTTTCTGGCGAAGCAGCCCAACATCTAGCTTAGACGCAAAAACGCTTGTCCGGGCAGCCTGCGACCGAACCTGCAACGCTCTGAAGTCCTACTCCATGGTAACCGAGGTGGCTCGCCCGTGTCTCGAACTCTGTCGCCCTCCAGGTGCACCAGACGTAACCCTTCGTGCCGAAACTCGAACCCGCAACGCGCTATAGTAGGACGTTCTCGTCTTAAACTCTTACTTCATCGTGAGATCGTTGCGCTCATCCCGGGCTGGATGGCTGCTTCCTGCGGCCGTTATGGCGGTCATTTTCTTGCTCTCGCTTCCGGCGTGCAATCGCGGGCGTCACCGCGTACTGGAGGTTGCCTATGTTTCGGCACCGCAGGCCGCCCTCCGCGACCAGATAGCGGCCATCTTTAACCGCGTTGGCAATGTGAAGAATGGGGAGCGCGTCGAAGTGCTGGAGCGCGAGAAGCGTTTCGCGCGGGTGCGCACCGCGACCGGACTCGAAGGTTGGATCGAGCAGCGCTTCCTGGTCGATCAAAAAACCTTCGACGCCGTGCAGAAACTCACCTCGGACAATCAGAACGACCCTATCCAGGCTCCGGGAATCCTGCGCAATGAAACCAATCTCCACGTCACTCCGGGTCGCGAGACCGAGCATCTGTACCAGCTTGCCTCCGGCGCCAAGGTCGCGATCCTGAAGCGCGCAACGGCTGAAAAGCAGCCCGGGGCGGCGCCCGCACCCAAGCTGCCGGGGAGGCCCGGCGCGAAAGCTCCCACTGGGTCGATCCTCGAGGACTGGTGGCTGGTGCGCGACACCCTCGGCCGCGTGGGTTGGGTGCTGGCCAGGATGGTCGACGTGGATATCCCACTCGAAGTCGCTCAGTACGCCGAGGGCCAGCGTTTCGTCGCGTTCTTTCTGCTAAACCAGGTTGCGGACAAGGAGAAGGGCGTGCAGAAGCAGGTCCCGCAATACCTGTGCCTGCTCACCGAGCCCCACGACGGCCTGCCCTACGACTACGATCAGGTCCGCGTCTTCACCTGGAACGCCCGCAAGCATCGCTACGAAACCGCCTACCGCGAACACGGCCTCGACGGCATTCTGCCGGTTACGGTCTCCAAAGAGGATTTCGACAAAGAAGGCACTCTGCCCGTCTTCGTCCTGCGCGTGAAAGACGATGCCGGGAACATCGCCGAGCGGAAGTACAAACTGAATAACCCGATGGTGAGAAGAGTCCTGGCACCCGGCGAAGTGCCTTCCCGCCCATCCAAAAAGCGTCGGGGCTAGGTCACCCGACCGAATCCGGGCCGTCAGACCCTAACCCTATTTCCTTCCAAAAGCCATACTATTTCCCGCCGACTAATACTGTTTTCGGTATGACGAGTCCAATACCTCAATACTATGCTGTTGAAAACAAATTGTTTATAGCAATCCTTGTTTGGATTCTGAGTTGCACTTAACTGTCACTTCTGGTTGTATTCTTGCGTTGTGTTTGTACATATAGAACCCGCGGTAGACGGGTGAGTTCGACAGTGGCGGTTCTCGAAATCCCAGCTCTCAAAATGTTCAAGTCGTCTCACAAAGATTTGCAGCTCCATCGGATCGCGCCATGCTCCCAGGAAACCGGCCAAGGCGCTCGGATCCGAATCATGACTGACGAAAATTTCCAAGGAGGACAGGAAATGCGATTTACAACGTTAAGCAGGCTATTTGCGATGTTGGCGGTGATAGCCCTGTTAGTACCCGGCGTGGTATTGGCACAAAGCACAACCACCGGCGCCATCAGCGGAACGGTAACGGACCAAAGCGGCGCGGTTCTGCCCGATGTTCCACTGACACTTAAGAGCGTTGACAAGGGCTTCACGCAGAGCGGCAAGACCAACGCGCAAGGTTTCTACCAGTTCTCACTCTTGGAACCCGGCACGTACACGGTGACCGTGGCGGCTGCGAACTTTAAGACTTTAAGCGCCACTACGACAGTGAGCGTGGGTCAGAACTCCATCGTGAACGCGAAGCTGGAAGTCGGCGCGGCTGGGACGACCGTGGAAGTCTCCGGCGAAACCCCGCTGCTGCAGACAGAGAGCACGGAAATCTCCACGACCTTTAACGAGAGGACCATCTCCGAGGTGCCGAACCCAGGCAACGACCTCAGTTTCATCGCGCAGACAGCGCCCGGATCGGTGATGAATACCGGTTCCGGTTACGGCAACTTCTCGAACTTCGGCGTCTCAGCGACTTCGAATTTGTTCACCCTGAACGGCATGTATGACAACGACCCGTTCCTGAACCTGAACAACTCGGGCGCCACCAACCTGCTGCTTGGTCAGAACGAAGTGGCCGAGGCAACGGTGGTGACCAACGGTTACTCCGGCCAATACGGCGGCTTCGTCGGCGCGAACATTAACTACATCACCAAGTCCGGATCCAATAACTGGCACGGCAACGCCAATTATTTTTGGAACGGCCGCGTGATGAACGCCAACGACTACTTCAATACGAACTTCCAGGATCACTCGCTCGACTCGCCTCGCGGCTTCGACAATGCCAACCAGTATGCCGCATCGTTTGGCGGTCCGATCATCAAGAACAAGGCCTTCTTCTTCTGGAACTATGAGGGACTCCGCGTGATCATCCCGGTGCAGAATAACAACCGGCATGCTCCCACCGCAGGTTTCGAGAACGCGATCATTGACAATCTGAACGCGACCGGCTTTGCGGATTCCGTTCCGTTTTACCAAAAGATGTTCGGCTTCTGGGACAACGCACCCAACCGCAAAACGAAATTTACGCCCGGTCACACAGGCAGCTTTGATCCGACGGGCTGCCAGGGGATCACCTATACAGACACCACCGGGCCCCTCAACCCCATTGGCACGTCTTTCGGAGGTGATGGCGGAAATTGCGCCGACACCTTCTCGAATACTATCAATAACTTTACTCACGAATATCTGACCTCGGGCCGCTTCGACTTCAATGTCACGAACAATGACAAAGTGTTCGTCCGGCTGCAGGAAGACGTTGGAACCCAGGCAACCGCGACCGACCCTTTGAATCCGATCTTCAATTCCACCAGCTATCAGCCGGAGTATCAGGGCCAGATCAGCTGGAACCGTCCGATCGGAGTCAAGGGTGTCAACAGCTTGCTGTTTGCGGCGCAGTACTATCGCGCCATCTTTGGTCCAGTCAATCTCAACCAAACGCTGGCTGCCTTCCCGACTACCGTTTCGCTCAATGACGGTTCACTGTCGAGAGTGGGTGGGGATGACTACATCTGGCCGCAGGGACGCAATGTTACGGGCTATCAGATCGTGGATGACTACTCCTACAATTTGACGGCCCAGCACACGCTCAAACTCGGTCTGTACTTCCACCGGAATCTAATCAGCGACCACGACTACGGTCTATTCACCAGTGGCTTGGACCTCCCGCTCAGCCTGGACGATTTTTACTCCGGCGGCCAGGGTCTGAACCCGGGGTTGTCCGGCGGCGGCACTACCGTCCTGCTGCAGAATTTTGCCCAAGCCCTCAACCAACCCATCAAGCTTTACCAACTGGGATGGTATGTGCAGGATGAGTGGAAGGCGACGAGCAGTTTGAAGCTGACCTTCGCTCTGCGCATGGATCACAACGCGGTGCCGAAGTGCGGCACGAATTGTTTTGCCCGCTTTGCCGGGCCCTTTGCCTCGATTGCCGACCCGACCGCTAACACGCCTTATAACCAATCGATAAAGACAGGACAGTCCAGTGCGATCACGGGCTTTACCAACGTAGCCTTCCAGCCCCGCTTTGGTTTTTCGTGGTCGCCGTCAAACCTGAAGAACACCGTTATCCGGGGCGGTATCGGTATCTTCATGGACACATTCCCCGGTCAGATTGCTGATAATCTCTCCGGTAACATTCCGGTGGTGAATGGGTTTACCGTCGCCGGCAGTAATCTTTCGCCCACTGAACTGACGCAAGGCAACGTGTTCCAGGTTGCGGCAGCGTCGAACGCTGCTCTGGTCAGCGGGTTCGCCAATGGTGCAACCTTGGCGGACCTACAAACCGCCACCAACGGCTTCTTCGCGCCTCCCGGTTTCTCGAACCCTGGGCACATCGTTGCGCCGACGACTCAGGAATGGAACATCGAAGTCCAGCAGGGTATCGGACGTAACACCGTGGTTACCCTCAATTATGTGGGCAATCACGGAATTCACGAGACCATGGCCTTCAACGGAGTTAACGGATTCTGCCCGGCGACCGATCCCGGCAACGGCATTTTCTGTCCGAAGGGTTGGCCCGGCTTGCCGGGTGCGCAGCCGGACCCGCGCTTCAGCACGGTAACTGAATACAACACGTCGGGGGTTTCGCACTACAACGGGCTGAACGCCTCCTTCCAGCACCGGTTTGCCCACGGACTGCAAACGCAGTTGAACTACAGTTGGGGTCATGCGACAGACGACGTTTCCAACGGTGGGTTCAATCCGTTCTACTCGCCGTCGACTGGAGGCGGCGCCAGCATCCTGAATCCGGCCAACAACCAGAACATCCGGCAGTTCAACTATGGAAATTCCGATTACGACACCCGGCATTCCATCAACGCGAACTACGTGTATGAGATTCCCAAGGGGCCAACCCCGTTCCTCAAGGGCTGGCAGCTCTCGGGTTCGGTGTTCTACCGGACAGGCTTCCCATTCACTGTCACTAACACGGCCGCCAGTGGTGCGCTCAGTATTTACGGCTTCGGCGGTCCGGCTTTCGCAGAATATGACGGAACGGGCCATCCGAATTGTACCGGGCCGTCCGGAACCCTGGATGCACCCGCCGCGTGCTTTCCTACTTCCGGTTTCCCGGATTTTGTTTCAAACAGCCCAGCCAACCAGCTGGCAACCGGCATCGTAAACCAGCGCCGCAACCAGTTCTTTGGACCTCGCTACTTCGATACGGACATGACGATCATGAAGTACACGAGAATTCCGCACTGGGAGACCGCGAAGCTGGGAATTGGAGCACAGTTCTTCAATCTGCTTAACCATCCCAACTTCCAGCCGCCGATCAATGACATCAATTCCGGCTCTTTCGGCCAGGTACAAGGGACGGTGAACCCGCCAACCAGTATCCTGGGATCGTTCCTGGGTGGCGACGCCTCGGTGCGATTGATCCAGCTGACGGCGAAGTTCAACTTCTAGGGTCTCAATCTAACCCGGACCAGCGGGAACTGGCAGGCGGCCTCGAAGAATTGCGAGGCCGCCTTTTCTTTTTGCGTGATCAGGGAAGATGAGCAGCGTTGTGGAAGGACGCCGGGCCAGTGTGCGATTTCGTGTGTGCCCCTCTGAATCTGCTGGAAGTCGGACTGCGCAAGGCGGCGCTCAGAGGGGACGATTCCTCGGCATCCTGATGACTCGAGTTCACATTGAGTCGGTGAGGAAAAAGAAGCCGAGGCAATTCGGAGGTCGTTACGCACTTCCGGAGCCGGTTGAACGTTTTCTGCACCTACAGTGAGAAGACGCAACAGGAACAGTTAGAGCCGAGGTCGCCCTCCGCTCTACCGACTCCAATCGAGAAGACTAATCGTACGATGGCTGTTTATTCTGCGCACTCAGTGGGAACTCGAACGTCTGCGACCCGGCGGGGACGCGCAGCACGTAATTGGCCGCCTTCTTCTCTTTCTTGAAGACAATAATGCCCTGCTCCTCCTCACCGGGAGCTAGCGTCTTCTTGGCCAAAGCGTTATCGCGAATCCACTGCGCCTGCTGGCTCGAGTAAGCGGCAACCTGTTTCGACATCTGCATTTGCGTATTGGTGGGCTGGCACTGAACCGAACCAATATTGTTGCAGTGAGCCGAGGACAATTCCTGCGCTTTAGCTTCGCCGAATTTCTGCACCGATTTGGCTGCCTTGTCGGGAACCTCGGCAGGCAGTGTCTTTTCTTTATCGATGTTTAGCAACACCGTCGATTGAGGGTCAACATCGATGGGCGCCTTGCTGTGGTTCGAAACCTGCACCCAGACTCGGTTGTATTCTGTATCTTTGATGTCCGCCATGCTGACGAACATGTGCACATCGTCGGTTTTCAGGCCTTCAATCTTCGTATCGTTCTTGACCTCGGACGTGGCGTTGGGCGCGCCTTCCGCCCAGCGCACTGCAGCCGGCCTGTCAGTCTGCGCGTAACCAGCCGCAAACGCCAGCAGCAAGGTGCTTGTCAGGACAACGGGAGCAAAAACCGCTTTCATATCTGTCTGCCTCCAGATTTTCAGTTTTTTGAACTGGCTTCAAACCATATCGCCCACGCCGACGGAAGAAACGAGATTTCAGACCTTTTTCAACCTGAGCTTCGAACGCTGTTTCTGTCTAGATTTGCACGATTTCCTGATCCACCGCCAAGATTGACCTATCCAGCCATCCGACACAGCAGCGGTTAGTCGTAGGACGGTGCTTTGTTCTGCGCGCTCACCGGAAACTCGAGCATTACGCCACCAACCGGCACGCGAAGGATGTAATTCGCCGGTTTCTTGTCCTTCTTGAAGACGATCGCGCCTAGCGCTTCCTCACCCGCAGCCAATGTTTTTTGCTTCAAAGCGTTGTCTCGTACCCATTGGGCCTGCTGGCTGGAAAATGCAGCTATCTGTTTTCCCATCTGCATTTGAGAGTCAGTGGGCTGGCAAGCGCTTGTCCCCGACTTTTGCTGACCGGTCATCATCATGTTGCAATGGGCTGAAGACATTTCCTGGGACTTGGCTTCACCGACCTTCTGGATCGAGTTAGCGGCCTTGTCGGGAACTTCGGCGTGCACCGCCTTGTCGCCGTTGAGCAGGATCGCAGACTGAGGATCGAAATCGATGGCAGTCTTGCCATGGTTGGAGACCTGCACCCACACACGGTTGTATTCGGTTTCTTTGACGTCCGCCAGGCTGACGAAGATGTGTACGTCGTCGGTCTCCAGGCCTTCGATCTTCGCGCCGTTCTTAATGTCGGACGTGGCGTTGGGCGCGCCTTCAGCCCATTTCACAGGGGTTGAGCCTTGTTGGGCAACGCTGGCGACAATTGTTAAGAGCAAAGTGCCAGCTAACAAAGAAGAAGGAAATTTCATTGTCTTCAAGCCTCCTCGGGTTTCAGTTCGGAGAACGATCTGGGGCCAGCGGGCTGAGTCCTGAGACGAATGCCATTCTACACGCTTCCAAACCCGTTATTCGAGAGATAGTTCCGAGGGAAAGTCGCCTCGATAAGTTTCCAGAATCCCTGGCCAGGTTTCGTCGAGGGGCCTCGAATGTGAACAAACGAAAGCCCCACTCTCAGAGCGTGGGGCCAGACCGAATGCCGGACCATTCTTACTTTCCGAAAATCACATAGTGGTAGCTGGTGGCCATGAAGAACAACAGCGGCACGGACAGGAAGAAGTTGGTCCGGGACGCTAGAAACGCCTGGCGCGCCAGGGCTGCGGCGTCTGCGGGGGGTGTCCCGGCCAGAGTTCCCCGGATGATCTTCTTATTGTTTGGCCAAATGATGCCCCACACGTTGAACAGCATCACGATGCCGAAGCCGCCGCCCACGCCGATGGAGAGCACGTGGTTGTCGTCCTGTCCGACGGGGGTGTAGTTCACGAACAGCCATCCCGCGGCGATACAGAGGATCGCTGTGATGGTGCCGAGAATGTAGCCGCTGGGGGTTATTTTCTTGATCACGAGGAACAGGATGGCCCAGACCGCGATCCAGAGCAGCAGGAAGAAGCCGATCGTACTCAACTGGCCGACGCCCTGGCGCTCGGCGTCCGGTGCAACGTAGAACTGTCCCCAGTACCAGAAGCCGAAAAACACCGTAGCCAGCGCGCTCCAGCGGAACCAGTTCAGGGCGGGCAGAGTCAGACTCTCAAAGATTTTCGGTTTCATGCTGGCGTCCACCTTCTTCATGAAGGGGACATTGATTAGGTTGAAGAAATACAACAGGCCGATCCAGGTGATTCCAGCGATGATGTGGAACCAGCGCAGGATGAGCTGGGTGGCTTCCGCGCCAGTATGGGTGGGCATGACCAGAGATGCTGCCACTGCGACGAAATGGTGCATGAGATTTCCTCCGCCAGGTTCTAGCTGCAGGTTGTGGGGGCCCCCGAATGCCCTGAGACCAAGGGGGCAATCGGCGAAGAGACATCCGGCTGCACTGAACGACTGAAAGAAACTCGCGGCCTGCAGGGATGGCCTCCGGCGGCACCGTTGAGTCGAGGAAAGTCTGCACTCTGTATGCGGGCTCTGTCAACTGACGGTGTCGCCAGTTCAGATCTGTTTTTCATAGCGGAAACAAAAAGGGCCCGCTTTAATCGGCAGGTCCCAGCAACTGCAAAACGTCAGACTTGTCCAACTCATTACCTGAAGTTAGATCGAAAGCATTTCGCACGCCGGTTCACTCGTGTACAATTCGGGCCAATCGTTTGACTCCCGCGCACGGCCCGGGGTTTGTGGTTGTCTCGCCACTTCCGATACATTCGGAGGAGAACATGTTCCCCTGCACAGTCCTTAGCGTTTCTACAACCGTATTGCGTAATTTATTCTTCTTGATCTTCCTGACGGCCTTTGGCGCGGCGCAGGTCGCGCAGCCTGCCGAGAAGGCGGAGCCCGGTGAGCACCAGCATGAACACGGTCAAGGCGAACACCATCATCTGCACATGGTGCTGGGTGAGGAAAAATGCGCGCCGACCTATACGTATGAAGAAGGTCCCACCGGACCAAGCCACTGGCCAGAGCTGTGCACCACAGGAAAGATGCAGGCCCCCATCGATATTGATATCGACCACGTTGACAAGTTGCTCATTGCGAGTCTTAAATTCAATTACCAACCTTCCGACCTGGACATCGTCAACGACTGTAACCAGTACCGGATCGCGGTGAAATTCCCCGACAACTATTGGCTCACCATTGGGAAAAGGCCATATTTCCTGAGCGAAGTTCATTTTCGCGTTCCTGGTGAGAATGCTATCAAGGGCAAACGGCCCCGCATGTCAGTCCAGTTCATGCATTTCTCGCCGGAGGGAGTTTTCCTGATTGTGGAAGTCCCGGTTGTGGCGGGCAAGGAGAACCCGCTGATCAAAACTCTCTGGGAAAATATTCCGGAACCAGGGAAGGAGAAAAAAGTGCCGGGGCTGAAGATCAACGCCGCGGATCTGCTGCCCGCCGACCGCAATTACTACCGGTTCCCCGGTTCGCTCACGACCCCGATCTGCAACGAAGGGGTTCAGTGGTACGTGACCCAGAACCCGATTGAAATGTCGGAAGAGCAGATTGTCGAATACGCGAAGCACTATCACGATGTTGCCCGTCCGCTTCAGCCTCTGAACGGCAGGCCCGTACACGAACCGCAGTGAGCCGGAAGAGTGCAATGTTGGTGAGTCGCAGCGTGCGCCGATTTCTGGTTCTTGCAGTGCTACTGCAGAGTTGCGGGCAGAGTTGCGGGCTGGCATATCCGCAACAGGCAGTGACTAATCCGGCCGCGAAACGGCAACAAGCCCTGGACCTATTTGCAGAGGGCAAACGTCTGCAAGCGCTGCCCCTGCTCGAAGACCTGGTCAAAGCCAATCCCAAAGATGATGAGGCTCTGGTGGCGCTGGCTGCGTCATTAGTGGACCACGCGGTCACGCTGACCGACGAGAAGGCCGCAGCCGCAGAGCGATTTCGCGCGCGCGATCTGCTGGACCAGGCCTGGAAGCTAGGCAACACCAGTCCGCTGGCCATGAACTTGTCGCAGTTCCTGCAGCAGTTGCCACCCAGCGGCGCGATCGAGTTTTCGAAGGATCCGCGCGTGGAACAATCGATGCAGGCAGGGGAAGCGGCGTTTGCCCGCCGTGATTTTGATGAAGCGTTGAAGAACTACTCCCAGGCCCTTGAACTGGATCCCAAAAACTATTCCGCAGCCCTGTTCAGCGGCAATACCTACGACCGGCAGAACAATTTCGCCAAGGCTGCGGAGTGGTACCAGCGGGCGATTCAGATCGATCCCAACATCGAGACGGCCTACCGCTATTACGCCGATATGTTAGCCAGGCAAAACGACCTCGCGGCGGCCCGCAAGATGCTGATTCACGCGGCCGTTGCGGAGCCCTACAACCGCGTCGTGTGGCGGGAGTTGCACGCTTGGGCGAAGCTCAGCGGCTTACAGATCAATATGGTGTACGTATGCGTTCCCCCGCCAGACGGCAAATCGGCGGAGGGCAAGCCCGACTCTCTCCAGACCTCTGCCGTTTCCTCGGCCTGGGAGGCCTACCGCACTACCCGGACGCAGTGGCAGCAAGGCGGGGAATTCGCGAAACAGTTTCCCCAGGAAAAAATCTATCGTCACAGCCTTCCTGAAGAATCCACCGCCTTGAGGGCGGCAGCGACCAAACTATCAGACCTGCGTACAACCCCAAACACTGCAGCTTTGATCGCGAAGGACCTGGCAGCGACTGAGTTATTGAAGCTATACGACGCCGGTCTGATTGACCCCTATGTATTGTTCAGCCTCGGCGACGCCGGAATTGCCAAAGACTATGCCACTTATCGGGAAAGCAACCGCAGCCACCTCGAAACCTACATGGATCAGTTCGTCGTACCCATGCCTTCTCACTGACCTCGGGCATAAATAAGGCTGCATCCCAACTTCCGGGATGCAGCCTTGAACACGGACGTATCGGCTAAGCTGATCTACAACCTACTCGTCCTTCTTCACTCGAATAATCGCCATCATGCCAAGGTCCTCGTGCGAGAGGATATGGCAGTGATAAACGAAGTCCCCGATGTCCATGCCGCGGAAGTCCATCTCTAACTGCACGTCAGGAACGGGTCCGTTGGGGTTCTTCACATTGTCCCAGAAAGGCACTTCCACCATGTCGAGGAACTGACCGGTAATCGCAGGGGCCTGTTGGTTTCCATTGATCTCGAAGTTGTCCTGCGACAGCACTTCGAAATGGATCTGGTGCATGTGAAATTCGTGGTTTTCCTGAGCCAGGTTTTGGACAATCCACTTCTCCACTGCTCCCTGATGAGTCACAATGGCTGGTGGATTGTTGTTGTCAAAGAGCACGGGAGTCTGACCGGCAACCGTGATAAAGAACTGGGTCGGCTGGACTTCGCTGAACTGCAACGTCCGGACGGTGCTGCCATCGTTGAGAGTGGCGCCGCCAAACCGCTGCTGGTGAGTACTCAGCGCCGTGAACTTTGGCACCCGGTTTTCCCGCGAGGCGGGCTGCGCGTTGCCCTGGGTTAAGCTGATGTTGAACAGGGCACGAGTGGGATCGCAATCCCCCTGCGGGCCCGTGTTGATGTTGTTGGTTACAAGTTGGGCAACTTTCACCGTCGATGCCGGGGCCTTCACCAAAAACTCTACCCGGCCCGCGACCGGCACCCGGAAACGCTGTACGGGAATTAATGCCGGCGGCTGAGGCCCTTCCTGCGAGTTCACCGGCACGGCGTCAATGGCAACGACCTGGATCGTCTGTGGAACTCCGTCATACATGACCTGCAAATCCAGGATCGTGTCAGCCGAGCTGTTTACAACTCTCCAGAACTCCGTTGCCCCCTGCTGCATTTGGAGGGCGGCAGGGGTGAACCCGATCGAACCGTCCGGGTTCTGGAACGAGACAATCGGCACATAGTTGACGCTGACGTCCTGGAACGGAATTCCATTTCCGCAGTTCTGGGTCTCAGCTCCTGCGCCGAAGATCGACGTCTGGTCGCGGACGATCAACAGGCGCTGGGGAAGTCCCTGGACTGCAGGTTGTACGTTCTGGATCCCGTCGACGATCAGTGCCCCAGTCGCACCGCCCAGCAGATCCCGTTCCGCCAAACCGTGAACATGCGGGTGATACCAGTAGAGCCCCGGAGGTTCGTTGGTGGGGAACGTAAAGCTGTATTGAAACGTGCTCCCGGAATTGATCAGCGTCTTGGTCACATTGTCCCCTCCGCATTGCGGAGTGACGTTGGTGCCGTGATAGTGAATATTCACCGAGGATCCGATGGATGCTATGCCATTGGGGTTCGGTGTATTCGGTGGGAGTGGCGGCGAGGTTGTAGGAAACTGTACCGTTTTGTCTCCGCAAGTCGGAGCATTGAAAGTTTCGCCGAATGGTTGTGCGGGAGTGTTATTGGTGACCGTAATGTTCAACGTATCGCCCGGATTTACGTGGAGGGTTGGTTCCTGAATCCCGTCTGGCGTCATAAAACAGTGAACCAGGTTGCCGAGGGAGTCAGTTGTCTGCTGGTAGGAAAACCGAACGTTCAAGACGCCGTTCTGGCTGAACAGCGCCGGTGGTTGTGCAATGGTACTGCCGGCTGAAAAACGCGGCGTGCAGGGGTTGGGAACGGGGGGAACCGGCGTTGGCGATTGCGCTTGTCCAACCAGCGGAAACGCCGCCAACACCGAGGTCCAAATCAACATACTTCTTACTCTGCTTGACACCTTCATTGAAATAGCCTCCGCGCGAGACTCTTACTGTGAAAGCTGGGCCCAGGTACTTGAAGTGGCCTGTTTGAGGCGCGTTTGAAGGGGCGGTATGGGGAAAGTTGCGCGAAAAATAACATCGGATTGTTGGGTTGTCAAGGTCTCACAGGTCGGAAAATCACCAGGCCAGCGATAATCTTCACTCCCGGATTCTCTCTCTCCGCTTCATTTGTCGTGCTCCTTGGGTTGTTTAGTTCAGTAGCGCCTCCAGTCTCGAAGTGACGGGAGTTGGCGCAAGCTCCGATCCGGAATCGAGCGGTACGCAATTGCCTGACAGGTTGATCCCAGCAGGGAGGCTTTGCAAGGATTTATTGTTTTTGTTACGAAAACGGAACAGTCAGAAGGACATGGTGTATCCGCGAGCCAATGGGGTTGAAAAGCTGGCGGGTTCGCCGTATCGTACTCACATCTGCCTGCCAGGTCTTAAATCCGGTGGGAATAAGCTGGCAGGGTTACCCCCCTTGTTCCTTGGGCAGCGGAAAGCTTCTGGGAACATGCTGTTGCATTGACCTGGTCCATGGGCGCCTGTGGGCTGGTGGTGGCAAGTTCGCAGTCTACAAATCTTCGCAGGTTGTAAAGCAAGGAGATCGGCTATGGACAGCAATAAGCCGGCGCAGAACATTCAGGATTCCTTCCTTAACACGGCCCGCAAGGAGAGACTCAGCATCACGATTTATCTGCTGAGTGGGGTGAAGTTAGCGGGCCGCATCCGCTCTTTCGACAAGTACTCCGTGGTGCTGGAGGCGAACGGTCAAGAGCAACTCATCTTCAAACACGCCATCTCCACTGTGGTCATGGGGCGGGTGGCGTCGACCCATGTCGCCCACGTGGCACATCCGGAGAAAGCGGCGGCGGGCACGGCTGTGGCACCGATCGCCGCGGCCAGCGCTTCGGGCACCGAGGGATAAAAGGGTAAGGATAACGATAAGGACTGGTCGTTTTCAGTTTGGCAGGTTCTCATACCAAGAAATCCCGCGGCACCGCGCGTGCGGGCCGACGTGTGCCTCTCGGAACCGAAGTGGTTCGCCAGGAACCGCAGCGCGAGCGCGCGTTTCTGGTAGGCATCGAAGTGCGAACCCGCGGGCGCAGCGGCGCGAAGGGAGCGGTCACTGCGCAGGCGTCAACCGCGCGCGATGCCGCCGCGCTGCAGCCGGCCGCGATTGGGACGACGATTGGGGCTGCGAAGAAGTCCAACAGCAAGCCCAGCATTCCTGAATTCGACGCCGATGAGTCGTTGGCCGAACTGCGCACCCTGGCCGAGAGCGCCGGGGCCGAGGTGGTTGGCGAGATTCTGCAGCGCCGCGACCGGCCCGATCCGGCAACCCTGATCGGCGCAGGCAAGCTCGAGGAAATCGCGGGCGCGGCGGCCGCGGCAGACGCCGACGTTCTTCTGTTCGACCACGATCTCAGTCCATCGCAGCAGCGCAATATCGAGAAGATAGTTCAGCGGCGCGTGATCGACCGCACGCAGCTCATCCTCGACATTTTTGCGAAGCACGCGCGCACGCGAGAGGGCCAGCTACAGGTCGAACTGGCGCAACTGCATTACATGATGCCGCGGTTGGCCGGGCATGGTGTGGAGATGTCGCAACTCGGTGGCGGCATCGGCACCCGCGGCCCCGGCGAAACCAAACTGGAAACCGATCGCCGGAAGATCGCTCGCCGTGTCCGGCACGTGGAGCAACAGATTGAAAATGTCCGGCGCATCCGCGCTCAGCAGCGCCAACGGCGCGAGTCGGCGCCCGTGGCGACCGTCGCCCTGGTGGGCTACACCAACGCGGGCAAATCGACGCTGTTCAATGCGCTGACCCAGGCCAAGGTGCTGGAATCGCCGCGCATGTTTGCCACGCTCGATCCCACGCTGCGCGGCGTGGACCTGCCCTCGAAGCGCAAAGTGCTGCTCTCGGACACTGTCGGATTCATTCGCAGCCTGCCGCACACCCTGGTGTCGGCGTTCCGCGCGACTCTAGAGGAAGTGCAGCGGGCATCGCTCATTCTCCATGTGTCCGACGCCAGCAGCCGGCTCTCGGCCGAGCAGGACGCCCAGGTGGAGATTGTCCTGAAAGAACTGGAGGCGGAGAAAAAGCCCCGCCTGCGCGTGATGAACAAGATCGATTTGCTGGACGAGGAAGTAGCACAGTCGCTGCTGGCGGATGCACTGCGCGACGATTCGAAAACAGTTTACGTTTCAGCGAAGGAAGGCACGGGGTTGGCGAGACTTCTGCTGCGGATCGACGCCATGATTGAAGAAGATGCCGTCAGCCGCGTGCATCTCCGCATCCCGCAAAAAGAGGGGAAAACGCTGGCCATGCTGGAGGCAAGGGCGTGCATCTATTCGCGAAGGTACATCGACGGAGCCGTGGAACTTGAGGTCGAAGCGCCGCAATCGGTCGTGCGAAAGATAAAAGCGTTCATCGTGCGGTAAACTTTGTCGGCTTGGACTAGGCTCAGGTCGCATCCGTTGTTCGCAGGGAGCCTTCCGCATGAGGCAGACGATCGTGAGGCTGACGATCCTGAGGCACTCGATGAAGATGCGCCGATCGTTGGTGAGTCTCTGTGCCGCAGTCTTAGTATTCGTCCCATCCGTCTTGCTCGCCAGTGACACCCTTCTCATTCACGGCCACATCTACACCGGCAACGCAAAAGCGCCGTGGGCGCAGGCCCTGGCCATCTCCGGAACCCGCATCGATGCGGTGGGCACGGACCAGGAAATCCTGGCCCGGAAGCAAGCGCAGACGCAGGTCATCGACCTCCACGGACGAACCGTCATCCCCGGCATTTCCGACTCCCACGTGCACATGTGGTTCGGCGGTCTGGAATTGCTCGGATTCAATCTGTCGTCGCCCGAGGGCAGCATCACCCCGGACCAACCCGCGGCCTTGGTCAGCAAGATCAAGGCTTTCGCGGCCAGCCATCCCAACGACAAAGTTCTGATTGGCCGCGCCGATTTCAATACGACTCCGCCTTGGACTCCTTCCCACGAGCTGCTGGATCGCGCTGTTCAGGACCGGCCCGTGGTCGTACATCACACCGCGGAACACGCACTCTGGCTGAATGCCAGAGCCCTGGCTCTTGCCGGAATCACCGATCAGCCGCTGCCCGATCCAGCCGAGGAGAGAAACATTATTCGCGACGCGTTCGGCCATCCGACTGGCCTTCTGCTGGAAGCCGCCATGGCCGTGATAGAGCGCGCTCTGCGGAATCAGTTTTCGATGGACGAAAAACTGGCGGCGGTGCGCGAGGCTTCGCATCACCTGAACCGGTACGGTATTACCAGCGTCGTGAACGCAACCGGGAATCTGGCCGAAATTCAACTTTACGCCGCGTTGCGTGATCGCGGAGAACTTACCGTGCGCACGCGGACCTCTTTTGGCGCCGTCGCCGTGAACCACCACCTGACTCCCGAATTTCTCGCCGATCTGGAAAAAGCGCGCACCTTGTATCACGATGATTGGGTTTCGGCCAATCTGGTGAAGTTCTTTGTCGACGGTGGTACTGGGCTCGTTCCTCCGCTGACGTATCAAGCCTCCGACTACAAGAATCTGGTTCTGGAACTCGACAGGCGCGGCTTCCAGATCATGACTCACGCGTATCGTCCCGACACGTCGCAGTTGGTCGTTGACACTTACGAGGAGGTCGAGCGCGTAAACGGCCCGCGCGACCGCCGATTAAGAATTGAGCACGGAGATTTTCTGCCGGCGCAAGATATTCCGCGCTTGGCCAGGTCTTCCATGATTGTCAGCATGCAGCCAAGTTTCTGCTGCGATGAGAACGGTTCCAACTACGATCCCAAGGATCGCACCACCACCGACCGCTGGCAGAGCCTGGAAAAGAGCGGCGCCCGGATGGCTTTCGGCAGTGACTGGCCATGCATCTGGCCTCCCGATCCGTTCACCGCCATGCAAGAGGCGGTCACGCGGCAAATCTGGAAGCCGGCGAGCGGCGGTGAATTTGTCGGCGGAGTCTTCGACGGCGCCGGACAGGCCGGCTACGTGCTGTCAAAAGATGCTTACACGCCGGAGGAGCGCATCACCGTGGAGCAGGCGGTCAACGCCTACACTCAGGGCTCCGCTTACGCCCGGTTCTCCGAAGATCGGCTGGGCACGCTCGAAGTGGGCAAGGAAGCCGATCTCGCCGTGCTCTCGCAGGATATTTTCTCGGTAAAGCCGGAAGAGATTTCGAAAACCAGAGTGGTGACCACGATGGTCGCGGGCAAGGTCGTGTTTGCGGAAGAGAAGTGAGATTCACGCGCAAAGAAAACATGAAGAAAAATCTGCAGGCTCTCGTCATCCTGGTCAGTTTGATCGCACTATCGCAGACGACTCGAGCGCAAGGGAATTCCAACGCGGCGGCTCCGGGCGCGACGCCATGGCCGACGCGAGGCTGGACAAAGGATCCTCCGGCCCGTCTTGGCCTCGACGAAAAAACGCTGACGGTCTTTGACGCCGATCTCGGGCACGGAAAATATTCGCTGGTCGACAGTTTTGCCGTCTACCGCTGCGGGAAGCTGGCCTTTGAACGGACCTATGCACACGACTACGCGCAGATTTACTACAAAGAAGCGCATGAACGCGGGCCGCTGAACGCGCACTTGACCGGCTGGTACAACTACTTCGATCCGGCGTGGCACCCGTATTATCACGGCACCAGCCTGCACAGCATGCAGTCGGTAAGCAAGACGGTGTCGTCGATCATCCTTGGCATTGCCATCACCCGCGGCGATTTCAAGGCCGGGCTCGACACTCCTCTGCTGAAATATTTCGACGTGGCCAAGGTAAATAACAAGGTGAGGAACGTCGACGACCGAAAACGGCGCATCACGCTGCGGCATGTTCTCACCATGACGACCGGGCTCGACTGGAATGAACAGGTCGCCTACGACGATCCCAAGAACGACGCCAGCCGGATGGAAGCCGCCGACGATTGGGTCCAATACGTCATCGACCGCCCCATGGCGCAGGAACCGGGAAAGGTCTTCAATTACAGCAGCGGGGTGTCGGAGTTGCTCGCCCACATTTTTGAGAAAGAAACTGGGCAGGACATCGAGCATTACGGAGCGAAATATTTGTTCGCACCCCTGGGCATCGAGTACTTCTGGAAACGGACGCCTCTGGGAGTGGTCGATACCGAGGGCGGGCTATTCCTGAAAAATGCAGACCTGGCCAAGATTGGCTACCTCTATCTGCGCGGCGGCCAGTGGGAGGGGAAGCAGATCGTATCGAAAGAATGGGTGCAGCAGTCGCTGGCGCCCTTCACCGATGCGGAGGAGGGATACAAGTACGGGTTCAAATGGTGGCTGCTGCCGCGGACCGACCGGCAGGGATTCATCTGGATGGCGCGCGGCTTCGGCGGCCAGCGCCTCATGGTGTTTCCGGAAGAAGAGATGATTGCTGTGTTCACGGGATGGGAGATTCTAAAAGATGAGGCTCCCGACCGCGATCTGGTGAACCGGATTCTGCCGGCAGTGCGGGCGAAGACGTGCGGCTCGCGTTGAGCGGCCATTTCACAGATTGATCAAGGGCCGCGCGCATGGTCGCGCCCCGGTTAGTGCAGTAAGGGAATCGCCAAGAATTTAAATGGGCCGGCAACCAAGAAGCGGTGACATTCCTTGGCTATCGGCCCATTCGATCCTGAATTGGATCGGAGGTGATAGTTCAATGCTAGTCCTCTTTTGGTCGAAGTCAAGGACTATGTGCAGAAATTTGCGAGGTAGCGCAACGGCAGTGCCCCGGGATAGACCTAAAGCCAGCGTTTTTAGCGGCTTAAGGGCCGATCCACTCAGGGCATGCCTTCCTCACGCCCTACTCCGAGGCAAATCGAAATCCTTCGGCAGTCGTCTCCGAAACGGTCGTTCCAACGCTCTCCGCAGCAGGCTGGAACGATCTTCTTCACGTTGACATGAACTCCTTTCGACGTTTAGACTTAACAGTTTTCATAGCCCTCATTATCCCGGTCTACAGATCAGCAGACTTGTTTAGCCGACAATGGATCAGACGCTTCGACAACTAGGGGAATTACTGCTCGGATCGGTGCCGACGGTAATTCTGCTGGCGCTGCTCTACGCGCTCTATACCACGATCGTGCACAAGCCGTTGCAGCGCGTGCTCGCGGAGCGGCGCAGCAAGACGGAAGGCGCAGTGGAAAAGTCGCGCGCCGACATTGCCGCAGCCGAAGCCCGTACGGCCGAGTACGAACAGAAGCTGCGGGAAGCGCGCGCCGCCGTATTCCGCGCCCAGGAAGCGAAGCGGCAAGCCGCGCTGCAGGCTCGAAGCAACGCGCTGAACGAAGCGCGCAGCAAGGCTCAAGCGCAGGTGCAGGCGGCGAAGAAAGATATCGAGAACGATCGGGCTGCGGCGGAGGCGGGCTTGCCGGCGGACGCGGCCGCGCTGGCGCAGGAAATCGTACGACGCGTGTTGCAACCGGCGGGAGCGGGACGATGATGTTCTCAACCAAAATGTTGTCGATGAGGATCGTCCGCGCAGCTCTGCTGGCATTGCTGATGGTGAGTTTCGCGGACTGGACGTCGGCGCGCGCGCAGGAGCAACCTGCTTCTCCAGAGCAGAAACAGGAGAACTCGACGGAACATCCTGCAGGCGCTGCGAGGCAACTGGCGCATGAAAGCAAGGAAGCCGCCGGAGAAGAAAAAGATGAAATGGCGGTGTTCAAACAATCCGCGTCGGTGCAACTGATCAAAAGGATCACAGGGTTGAGCTTGCAGCAGTCTTACTGGCTGTGCGTGATTCTGAACTTTGTAGTAATTGCCGCGATCGTCGTATGGGCCGGGCGCAAATATTTGCCGGGGATGTTTCGCGACCGCAGCGCCGCCATCCAAAAAGCCATGCAGGAAGCACAGATGGCCAGTGAAGAAGCGCGCCGCAGGCTGGCCGACATCGAAGCGCGCCTGATGCAGTTGGATGGCGAAATTGGCATGATGCGCAATGCCGCCGAAAAAGAAGGAGTGGCCGAGGAAGCCCGCATCCAGGCCGCGGCTGAAGAAGACGCGCGCAAGATTGTCGCTTCGGCGGAGCAGGAAATTGCGGCAGCGGCCAAAGCTGCGCGGCGTCAACTGACCGCTTACGCCGCCGATCTCGCGGTGGGCCTGGCACGGAAACAAATTCATGTCGATGCCGCCACCGACCAAGCTTTGGTCCGAAATTTTGCCGGAGAATTGGGCAAGTCCCCGAACGATTCGGGAAAGGACAAGAATTAGACTGTGGCTTCCGTCGCCAGCACGTACGCCCGCGCTTTCGCAGACGTAGTTCTCAGCGCGCATCTCGATGCTAATCGAGCCGTGGGCGGATTGCGCCGGATCGTCAGCCTGCTCGCCGAGAGCGCGGATTTGCGGCGCGTGTGGGAGAATCCCGCAGTGCCCGCGGATCAGAAGCGCAACCTGCTGGACGCGATTGTAAAGCGAGAGGGAATCGAGCATCATGTGCGCAACCTGGTCGCGGTGCTCATCGATCACCGGCGGGTGCAGTTTCTGGGCCGGATCGTCGAGCAGCTCAAGAAAGAACTCGACGCGCGCATGGGCATCGCCGAGGCGCAAGTCACCAGCGCCCGCGAACTGGGCGACGCCGAGAAGCGATCCTTAGAAGCGCAGATCGAAAAAGTCACGGGCAAAAAAGTGCACGCGCACTTTGCCCTCGATGCCGCGCTGCTGGGCGGTGCGGTGGTCCGCGTGGGCAGCACGATCTACGACGGTTCGGTGAAGGGCCAGTTAGAAAAGATTCGGGAAGCGATTAGCTCTTAGCTCGAACCACAAGGTCCTGGGGTTTAGCTAGTAGCTAGTAGCTAAGAAGCTGAGAGCTGACGGCTGAAAGCTGAGAGCTGAGTTTATGGCACAAATCAAAGCAGACGAAATCACGAAACTGATCCGCGAGCAGATCGAGAATTACGAAACCCAGATCTCAGTGGACGAGACCGGCACCGTCATCACGCTGGGCGACGGCATCGCCCGCGTCTACGGGCTCGACAAAGTCATGGCCGGCGAACTGCTGGCTTTCCCGCACGGCGTGGCTGGCATCGCCATGAACCTCGAAGAAGACCAGGTCGGCGTCGTGCTGCTCGGTGAGTACACCGAGATCAAGGAAGGCGACGAGGTCAAGCGCACCGGCCGCATCATGAGCGTGCCCGTGGGCGACGCCATGATCGGCCGCGTCGTGAACTCGCTCGGCGAACCCATCGACGATAAGGGCCCCATCGCGACCGATAAGTTCATCGCGCTGGAACGCATCGCGCCCGGCGTTATCGACCGGCAGCCTGTGCGTGAGCCTATGGCCACCGGTTTGAAGGCCATCGACAGCATGATCCCGATTGGCCGCGGCCAGCGCGAACTCATCATCGGCGACCGCCAGACTGGCAAGACCGCGGTTGCCCTGGACACCATCATCAACAGCAAAGGCAACGACCTGATCTGCATTTACAACGCGATCGGGCAGAAGCGTTCGTCGATCGCGCAGGTGGTCAAGATTCTGGAAGATGCCGGGGCGATGGAGTACACCATCGTCGTGGCCGCGTCGGCGTCGGAGCCCGCGCCCATGCAGTACATCTCTCCGTACGCGGCGACCGCGATGGGCGAGTACTTCCGTGACAGCAAGCGCCATGCGCTGGTCATTTATGACGATCTTTCGAAGCACGCGGCGTCGTACCGCGAAATCTCGCTGCTGCTGCGGCGTCCGCCGGGACGCGAGGCGTATCCCGGAGACGTTTTCTATCTTCACTCGCGGCTGCTGGAGCGTTCGTCCAAGCTGAGCGACAAGATGGGTGGCGGATCGCTGACCGCTCTGCCGATTATCGAGACCCAGGCGGGTGACGTTTCTGCCTACATTCCCACCAACGTAATTTCGATTACCGACGGCCAGATTTATCTGGAAACGGATTTGTTCAACCAGGGTGTACGCCCCGCAGTGAACGTAGGTCTATCGGTGAGCCGCGTGGGCGGAAGCGCGCAAATCAAAGCCATGCGGCAGGTTGCCGGAACGTTGAAGCTGGAACTGGCGCAGTACCGCGAACTGGCAGCATTCGCGGCCTTCGGCAGCGATCTCGACAAAGCTACGCAGGCGCAGTTGAATCGTGGCCAGCGCTTGGTCGAACTGCTGAAGCAGAACCAATTCTCGCCGCTGCCCTTCTCAAAACAGATTCTGATCATCATGGCCGGCACCGGCGGATTCCTCGACGATCTTCCTGTAGCGCAAGTGCGCGAGTTCGAAGCTGAACTCTACAAGTACGTCGATTCGACCAATCCCGGCCTGCTGCGCACAATCATGGAGAAGAAGATTCTCGATGACACGCTGAAGGGCCAGTTGCAGAACGTGATCAAAGAAGCGAAGCAGCAGTTCGTGGCCTCGCGGGAAGCGGTAGCGAAATAGGTTTGTGGCTCTTGGCCTTTGGCTCTTGGCTTGAATCACAGAGTCAGCAGCCAAAGGCCAAGGGCTAATAGCCAATAGCGGTTTTTCCGATGGCTAACATTCTCGACATCCGTCGCCGCATTCGCAGCGTGATCAATACGCGGCAGATCACCAAGGCCATGAAAGTGGTCTCGGCGGCGAAGTTGCGCCGCGCGCAGGAGCGGGCGCTGGCCGCGCGTCCCTACGCGCAAATGCTGACCAATGTGTTGAAGTCTCTCGTGGCACGCGCCGAAATTTACGATCCCGAAACCGGCGAACCCAAGCATCCTCTTCTGGCGCACCGCGAAGAAAAAAACATTCTGCTGATCGTCGTCACCGGAGACAAAGGTCTGGCGGGCGCGTTCAACGCGAACATTACGAAGGCAGCATCGCGGTTCCTCGAGTCCAA